>Ga0315553_10000639_pt1 | contig 30457 bp, 28 predicted proteins | sample SalMarSW160140MG_FD_203099 | JGI IMG/M metagenome (GOLD analysis project Ga0315553, IMG submission 203099) | Salt marsh sediment microbial communities from the Plum Island Ecosystem LTER, Massachusetts, United States - Salt Marsh Sediment SW1601-40 ... | reverse complement strand
TTCAACTTAGAAGCACGTCTCACATGATAGAAGTATCCTACATGTGTTAAGCTTTATCCATCTAATAATCTCAACTATACAATAAAAATATTATGACATATAGATAGACACTTCACTTAGTGGCAGCCGAAGTCGCATTGGTCGCTGGGGCAACCTGCAAGGCCATGATATGACCATTATAGAGCATTTCGTAGATCATCCCACCATAGCCTGGTGTCACAAGGATGCCAGGTGACATTGCAGGGAAGAAATCAGATTCTGCAAGTATTTCTCCTGTTGAAGCGTCACGCCATACGATCTGTTCTGTATAGGTGTAATCCGTACCCTGTGCTGCTTGCTCTAGTTGTTGTTGAGTCGCATTGGGATTTATATTTGTGGAAACTAGGACTCGCTGATCGGTTGAACCGATGAGCGTCAAGAAACTTATGGTTCTCTGGTCTACTGGACCCCATGCTACAGACATGTTACCGTCATGAGTAAAATCAACTGCAACTACTTTTCCAGGAAGATAATCCATTGCATAGATTCTGTTGTTTGGCAAGTCCACAGACAACATAGATGGAATAAAGCTCTTCTGTCCAGATTCAAGTGGAATCGGATTAATCCTGGCTATTTTGCTGGGATCAGCCTGTGAGATAGCAACTACACTTAATGATACATTGGTAGGGGCTCCGCCATTGGTTAGCCCTATAACCCAATCACCCATGATGGCAGGAGCAGTGGCAAGAGTCTGGCCCGGTAGCAGATATGGAACAGGTCCCCAATTAGTATCAAGGGTAAGATTCTGACCATTCCACTCATATCTGAAGGCATTAGTTGTACCGAATAGATACAGATAGTCTCTACCCTGGAACTGAGTGATCGTGTTGCGGCCTCCTATCATCTCAGGGAGCTGTTCCCAATCAAGTACTTCAAATGTATTCGGATCGACTGCGGCCACGACTGAAGGGGCAGCCTGACTTTGATTGGCACAGAAAATGAAATTATAACCCTGATTAGTACAACCTGCTACTCGATTCTGCGTCTTTAGTACAAGCGTGCCGTCCGCGAATGCATTCATGCCATCGTAGTTACTGTCCTTTGGTGGGCTTATCCCTGTGGGCAATGATACTACATTTTGGACACCCCCAGTGCTAGCATTTACTTTGTACAAGTACTGACCCTGGGAGACAGCAATAGTGCCGTCAGGTGCTGGAAAGTTCATTGCACCTGAAATAAGCCAATTACCTGAGACATTATTATTTGAGAGAGGTGTGTGCCACTGCTCCCTAAGCGAGCCGGCCTCTAACTTTGAGATGAAGGGTCCTGGTAATGCTAGACTTGCACCACCTCCTGAAGTGAACAGTTCATTTGGTTCCCTTGTAACGATCCAGGATGGAACCCCACCCAGTGAATCTGGAGACATGTAGGCGTACACTTGATTGGGTTCGGTGAACGAACCTCCAAAGTGTGCACATTCAAAGACGGCAGCGCGCTCAGAACCACCATGCTCTGTGCTAGCCATTGTAGGATACCATGGAGCCCAAGTAGTTTGATTCTGTAGTGATTTAATGCACTCTTGCTCACTCTCTATTAGGGAGAGATTGCCAGGCAGGGGTCCACCTGCTGCTAATTGGTTTGGTGAAAGGGTCATTGTAGGGGTGGTGTCGGTATTTTCGGCGCTAGCACCACCAATTCCTGGTACTACACTTGTGACTACCGTCAACAGCATAATTGCAAGGACAGTAAATATGCTTGTTATTTGTTCTATATTCATGTACAAGAACAAACATAGCTCCTAATAATGAGATGTTGCATATAAATATGAGGAATAATTTATAACAATTGTAATAAACTTTTTATTTAAATTAAATGCACGCATATTTCTATGCGTAAGCCCTTTGAAGAAGAAAAGAGGACAGACAGCATTACCCTTAGAGTTGAAAAGAAGGTACTCGATAAATTGCGTGAAGAGGCAAACAGGAAAATGAAGAGCATTAACATATTGGGAAATCAAATACTCAAATTTTATGTAAACTGGCATTCTCCTGCAATAGATGCAGGATTTGTATATATTGACAAAAAGAATCTTAGTCGTATACTCGATAAACTCACTGAGAAAGAGATAGACCAAGTACTAGATGAGTATTTCAAGACTGAATTCATTGGTAGACTTAAAATGATAACAGGTAACACTGAACTGGACCGATTTTTAAGGGCAATGGAGGGTTGGTTGTCAGGATCAGGGCTGCGCTATAGACACATGATAAATCAAGGAGTGCAAACCTATGTGGTTCAGCATGATACGGGAAAAAATGCTGCGTATTATATGAAAGGCTATTACAAGAGAGCGCTTGAATTTATGAAAGTAAAGAACTTGGAAGTCAAAACTACAAATGATACACTATGGATAGAATTTAGTGCTTAAGTCTTAACTAGTACATTAATGACAGAATCTTCATACCATAGTACATTCAGTGTCTATTGCGTCTCGTCCATCTACTTATTGTTCTTACATTTTAGCGCTGAACTGATAATATCTTGTTCTCGATTAATTTCTATGTCTAAATAGATATCTGTTTTGTAATCAGATATCTGAGTGTAAGATGTATTGTCATACTTCTGACATACTGGACTTAAATGCGGAAAGTTAAGAACGTAAAAGAACTGGATTTAGAATAGAAAAAAAGATAGATTGACTGACTGATCTACTTGATCAACCAATTACCCTGCTACCGATGTTGAGTTCTGTCCTGCTGCTGCTGAAGTAGTCGAAGTCGCATTGGTTGCCAACGGCAATACCTTCAGAGCCATGATATGACCATCTTGAAGCACATGATAGTTAAGTCCACCATATCCTGGCACCACCTGAGACCCTGTAGACATAGGGCTGAAGAAGTCAGAGGCTGCAAGTAACTTGCCTGTTTCAGCATCTCGCCACATTACCTGTTCGGTATAAGAGGCGTTTACCGGTCCAGCCTGTATATCTGACTCGTTCTCGAGTTTCATGTTAGTACCCATCAGTACTCTATGATCTTTAGGACCAATGGCAGTAATCCAGCCAAATGTCTTCATTTCCTGAGGTTCCCAGGCTACTGACATATTACCTGTCGCTTGATCAAAGTCAATGCCGACGACCTTTCCAGGTCCCTCGTCCATCCCGTATATACGGTTATTTGGCAGATCCATGACTCCAAAGTTGGGAATGTAACTTTTTTGCCCAGGCTCTAGTGGAATTGGATCAATCCTAGTTATCTTGCTGGAGTTAGCCTGTGATATTGCTACTTCGCTCAGTGGTACGTCTGAAGGTATGCCATTTGTTTGAATAACGACCCAGTTACCCATGACTGCCGCCGCAGTACCTGCGCCTTGACCTGGTTTCAAATATGAAACCGGACCCCAAGTATCGTCGGGAGTGAGTTTTTGGCCATCCCATACATATCGGTATACTTGACTAAAACCAACCAGATAAAGGTAGTACTTGCCATCGTACACTGTAGTGGTAACTCGACCGCCGATAATTTCTGATAGTTGTACTGAGTCTAGAATTGTAAAGTTCTTCGAGTCGACCACAGATACGACCGAAGGACTACCAGGACATTGATTTAATGCAATGAGGGAGTTCAAGGTACATCCGGCTGCTCGAGTTAGATCTTTCATGACGAGGGTGCCGTCCGGCCAGCCATTTAGACCATTGAAGTAGGCATCAGTTGGTAATGTAGCGCCAGTTGGCAAGGATAATACTGCCTTAACTTCACCTGTAGTGCTATTCAACTTGTACAAATACGTGTTTGTAATGACTATTATATCACCAGTATCCCCAACCGTGTACATTCCACCAGCACCAGTGAAGGCCTGCGACATGTTTGTGTTGAGAAGTTCTGTTCGCCATAACTCCTTCAATGAGCCTGGTTGAACCTTTGAGACGTACGACTGAAGGCCTAGCACAGGCGGATTAGCGGCTACTACTCCACCGTATACGTACATCTCGTTGGTTCCTCTGGTAACGATCGTAAATGGAGTAGGATAATAGGTAGGTGACTTGTAGGCGAAAACTTGATTGGGACCGGTGAACGATCCAGAGAACTGTGAGCACGACCAGTAATGGCTTCTATTGGAGTTGTAATTTTCAAAAGCGGTAAGTGTTTGATACCATGGAGCATTAGGATTTGCAGACACACACTCTGACTCTTGTTGAACTGTCGTATAGTTAGGAGGTATTGGCGCACCTGCTGCAATCTGGTTTGGAGAAAGTATTGATGCAGTGGCAGGGCTGCTGCTGATGTTGGTACTAGCATAGCCTGGTAACGTACTCGTACTTAGGAGTAGCAGACTAGAAATGCTTGCCAACAGGAAAGGCAACAGAATCATACTATAGTTTTTTATATGATTTTGTATCATGTAAATGTGCAGTATCGTATTTTCGATATAAATCTTGTCACGCTTTGCAATACATTGCACCCTGATACAAGAGATTTCTATTAAACAAACGACCATGACCTAACGCAAAGAACTTGAGATTTCCATGTTTATTCTTGCTAAAAATCGATTGTTGCCTCTGTAAGCACAGTCAATAATAAATTTATGTTACGACACCTGCTGCAATATGATACTGGTGTTCCATCATCTTCACCGTATAATTTCATTGGAGAGGCAAAGTTCGATGAGAACAATTAGGACATAGAGAGAAGCAAATTAAAAATCTTGGCAATATTACAGAGATATCCAAGTCAATTTGTCAAAAAAATCTATAAGCTTTCCTGATCGTGAAAGCTTTACTATTTTTGCAAAAACAGTAATAATGAAGCCTTTCCTTGGATATATACCTGATTCTAAGAGGGATGAATTTCTTGATGTATTCCTAACTGAGTTCGAACGCTCAGGCCAATCATGGTTGCTAGATTTTGCACGCCTGGCCATCTTTGCTAGAAAATAGCTCAAATACGAACACTGGGGGGCATGTGTATAAGAATTGATTATTTGTGTTCAACCATGCCCCTTTCTTTCATCATCTCCGTTATATATTGGGCAATCTGTTCAGAGTTAAGAGATGGGCTTATTTGAGTCTCTTCTTCCATGGAATCGGGCAGATCCTTGCTCGTCTGATATACTCTCTTAAATATTCTATTCTGAACTTCGGATGTACCTATCTCATCCAATAGGTTTGTTCTCTGTTGTTCTACCGATTTTCTAATTGAACGCCGAAGTCTATCATCTTGTGCTACAGAGATCGCCGAAGAACGAATTCCAAAAAATATTAGGTATGATGATAGTCCAAAATAGCATAGCGTGTATGATCGTCATGGAGATTTGGTTCTAGCTGCAAAGATTTTGATCTAATATTATTTAGGTGCGATATATACGCTAATGTGTCTTTCATTAATCAAGATGTCTTTTTATCCTGCCGGTCAGCAATATACTATGGGTTCAGTTTCACATTAGTTCCTATTTTCACTTCCTCTTTTGTAGTTCAACAGGTTTGTGTATCGTATAGCAATTAGCTAATTTGTGATACAATTAATAGATTACCATACATTCAGGTTCACATAAAAGCAAGTCTTCGATGGATTATGTCGAAGATATAAGGTGGTGTATCCAAGTACATTATTCTTTACTAAACTACTTTGTCCTTCTATGTATATCGCACAAGACTTCGCCAGTTAGTTTCGAACTAACTACAACACCTAGAATGCCCGCTGCCATTGATGAGAAGATCAATAGAGGATACATTTCATCGATCATTTCAAAGTATATCGCAGCAATAACATTTGGCCATACCGGCTGCTGATTAATGGAAACTTCATTATATGTATGAGTAATTAAAGGAAAGTATAGTATAAAGAACGTTAGTCCCAATACAGTCCCTGCTAATATATTGACGATCGTTTTTCGTGTTTGTGAAAGTGATATCGATGTTGACGATGATATTCCCAAATGTGGTAATGAAAGTAACACGTCAATAACTATGATAGGAATTACACTTATCAGGTAAAATGGAATCGTAGGTACTAGGTTTTCATTCGGAAATATTGTCGTAATTAGATTGATAAAAATAAAAATCATTCCAGTAACAGATAGCACACCGAACTTCTTGGTCATTTCCCATGAAGTGAATAATACAAAAGACACAAGAAATGGAAAACATAAAGTTGCAATTAATCCAGCTAAAATTGGATTTGGATTAAATTTGAAGAAATCAGTATCAGAAAATGGAAGAGAAACCATATGAATTATGCCAGAGACCGTAATCCAAATTGCTGTAATCGAGACTATTATGTACAACGAAGATTTTTTGTTACGTGCTGTAGTATTATTAGAACTTGTGTTTTTCAGTTCAACTATAGAATAACTATCTTCATTATCCATTCTCTCTATGTTGGTCTTCATTTTCATTCTTTCATAGTAGTTATTATTTGAAATCAATCCAAGGAAGGCACCAATACTACATAAAACCATTCCCATTGTAAGCACTGCGTGTGGTGGACTCAATAAACCGTCAAGACCGAAAGCTGTATGCCAAGCAAAATCTAATGGACCAGCCGAAATTAACATAACAATTCCTACTAGTACTAATCTTAAGTAAGTCGGAAGAGATTTTCTATTATTATTGTCAAATATTTTGCTACTGTGTCGATGATAGCGATATGCCATCAATGATCCAATTAAGACTAATAATACACCAGAGTATAGCCCGACATGAGGCGGAGAGAAAAATGTTTCAGGTCTATTTAAAAGATGGTTACTAATATCCCAGCTGCCTGAACTTGCAGTCAATAAAATGCCCAAACTCACAATGATAAGAGGAACAGCAGGATCTGTTTCAATGCTATTTTTGAAACGACTTATCGGTAATGATATGAAAGTTTTATTATCTTCCCTGCCAAATAGAGATCTAAACGTGTTAGCCATTGTTAGTCGTTGTACCTAATAATATTCAGGAATTTGGACTACTTATATTCATCTATTTCGAATAATTTGGGTTAGATTCAAGAGCCGTATCATAAATGTCGGATACTCTACGATCCAAGGTATGCGTCAACAGAAATCTACCTGCCATACTTATATTCGTCTATTACAAATATCTAAACTTCGCTTTGCTTATTGCTCAATCATTTGTTGAATGTCCTCTTTAAATCTCTTTATTAACCTAGATAACGATCTTCGAATTTCATTTAGTCTGTATTCGGTAGCTCTTTCTATTATATCAATACTTGTTGCCCGATAAGTATGATATTGCCCGCCACTTCTTAAGTTTCTACTTTCTTTCACGCAAAAACCGATACTAACCAACTTTTGTAATGATCTAAATATCGTTCCTTTGTCCTTTCCTAACTGCTTAGAAATTATTTCCAATGTGAGAGGTTCTTTAGATCTAAGCAATGTAACTAATATATCCAAATCTGAAGGCGATAAATTATAAAGACACTCTAACAAATTCTTACATGTACAATCAGTATCCATAAAGAGATTGATGGACCTCATGTTACAGATTACATCCCATCATTATAATTCATATATTTATTAGTAAAAGTGTAATAAAAGGTTTTGTACATATTTGGCAAAATCGTAATACTTAATAAGTGGATTTGTAATATCTTTCATAGGTGAATATTCAAGTCATGCAATATTATAGTAATAGTATTAGTGACAGAACTAATGGACATGACGAAGAACTAGAAAGGATAATGCAACGAAAAATGAGTGAATTTTCTCTTCGGGCAAAAAGAAATGATCACGTCGATGGTAATCAGTCAGCCACTACTACTCCCATTACTTTAACAGATCAAAATTTCAATGAGATGGTTGGTAAGCATCCATTGCTAATTGTTGACTTCTGGGCCCCATGGTGTGGACCATGCAGAATGGTCTCTCCTGTAATAACGGAACTGTCCCAGGAATTGGCTGGAAAAGCGGTATTTGGCAAACTTAACGTAGACGAGAATCCAATGATAGCAAGTACATTTGGTATACAAAGTATTCCTACTATTGCAATATTTAAAAATGGAAAAGCAGTAGACGGGATTATGGGAGCTGCATCTAAATCACATATTATGTCCAAGCTCTCCACACATATCAATAACAATTCTTCAACTGACATCAATTCTTCCAGTTCCGGAATATATTAGGTGTGTATGTCCCCCAACTTCTTTTCACTTATCTTTAATTTTTTTGCCAAGCATGACATTTAACTATAATACATGACTTGTTCAGGATCTGTGTTTATGCATATGTTCACCTTCATGAATATGAGGATGGGAATGTCTGATAAATTTTTCATGTGTGTGTGTTTGATATAACTTACGACTATATGCATATAGTGAGCTCACACCGAACGCTGCAGTTCCGAATAATACTATTGTAGCACCTGATGCCGAATCAAGGAAATAACTAGAGTACATGCCTAGAAATGCGGTCAAAACCCCAATAATAGTCGAGGCAACAACCATTTTCATAAAGTTATTTGTAAGCATCCTAGCAGAAATGGCAGGAGCAATAATAGCAGCAGCTATCAAAGTTACTCCGACGCTACTCATCGATGCGATTATAACGGCAGCAAGAATTAACGAGAAGATCAGTTCTGCCATGTCTGTTCGTACGCCATATACTTTGGCTGTTTCCTTATCGAATAAAGTAAAAAGTAACCTTTTCTGATAGAAGAATATAAAGAATGCAGTTACACATGTTACCAGCATGATAACTGCTAGGTCCTGATCTGTTATTCCAAGGATATTGCCAAATAAAAGCGCCTCAAAATTCCTAGTATAGCTTCTTGTCATGCTAATCAATAGTACACCAATTGCAAATCCTGCAGTTGTGACTACTCCTATTGCTGCATCTGCCTTTATTTTGTTTCTTCTGGTTATCACATTGATAAGATATGCAGAAACAAAACCCCATATTGCAGCTCCCAGATAAAAATTAAAACCAACAATATAACTAACAACTGCTCCGCCAAATACAGCATGAGACATTCCATGACCTATGTAACTCATTCCTCTTAATATTATGTACACACCCATCAATCCGCAAACTCCTCCTACCAGAATAGATACTAATATTGCATTCGTAAAGAATTCGTAGGTAAACGGCTCAAGAAGCGATTCCAAAAATAGTAATGTTATTGTATGAATTGGCAATATCGACGATAATAATGATGGAATCAAATTATTGAATCTCTCTCTTTTTGACATTTGTTATCCATTTTTTCCTTCTCCTCCACCTATTGATTCAAATTTCATCGTCATCATTTTTTATTTTCAAACGGTCTGAGGGAGGAGGAACGTATTTAGTGGGAATTGTAAAGGAATCATTGTTATTAGTATTATCAGTGTTACCATTAGAAATATTGTCATTAGAAATGATACTATCATTGTAATCAGCTAAACCGTATGTTCTCAATAAATTATCTTTAGTCAATATCTTTAAGGGATCACCTTCTGCAATTACTCTTTTATTCATACATATGACCCAGGGGAGCCGTTTTCCAATCCCGCCAAGATCATGAGTGGTTATTATTATTGTCATATCTAGATCATGATTTAATGAACGCAAAATCTCCATTATCTTTTCCCGAGTATTATAATCGACTCCAGAGACGGGTTCATCTAATACCAGTATGGTAGGTTTACGAATCAATGCTCTTGCAAGAAAAACCCTTTGCTGCTCTCCCCCAGAAAGCTCTCGAATCTGTCTATTTCTGAACTCTGAACTATATATTCCGAGATCGTCTAATATTATTCCCACCATTACATCGACGTCCTTTGAGAACCACGGTGCAACACCTGATTTATTCCAGATTCCCATCCCAATAACTTCTTTCACAGTTACAGGAAAGTTCCAATCAATACTTTCTATTTGTGGTACATAGCCTATACTCTTTGAAGAATATGCATGTGAGTCTGTGATATTATTACCTAAAAATGTTATCGTTCCCTTCCATGGTTTCTGTAGACCAATAATTATTTTCAGAAGGGTGGACTTTCCAGAGCCACTAGGTCCAAGCAGGCCTACGAACCTTCCTTTCGGAATCTTAACACTTACATTTTCCAATATTGGTTTGTGGGGTGAATATCCAAATGTGACGTCATTTACTTCGACTAGATTACCTAGGGCTATGTCGCTACTATCCGTCTTGATCTTGTGGCGCATCTTCATATAATACTAGGTAGTTGAGTAGGTATCGTCAGGGGTGATACTTGATAGTGCACTTACATTACCACCTAATGCCACTAGCATATTCTTCATATTCTCCAACATCATTCCAACATAGGAATTTTGAGGGTCTCCTGGATCGCCTGGCAAGTCATCATCACTAAGTGTACCAACTACCTGTACGTTGGCTTCATTTGCAATTTGATCGACTAGCCTATTTGTAAATACCTCAGAACCAAATATTGCTGGTACATTTTCAGCTTTAATTTGATCAATCAAGTTAGCTACTTCTCTAGGTGTAGGTTGGCCAAAGTCTGAAGGTTGAACTGCCCCTATGACGACCATGCCATATCTAGGTGCAAAGTAAGCCCATGAATCATGGTATGTAAGAAGTTTTCGGTTTTGTTCCGGTACCGACTGTACAGCATGCATTATTCCTTCATCAAGTTGCTTCAACTTTGTAATGTATCGATATGTATTTCCTTTATAGTAATCTGCATTTGTAGGATCCATTTCAACCAGCTTATCTCGAGTAAGATTGGCGAATTTCATGGCGTAGAGTACATTAAGCCACAAGTGGGGATTGGGATCACCTGCTTCCTTGGGAAAGCTAAAATCAAATATGTATTGATCAGAAGTAATAGTGTTGTCTCCTAATTTCAAGATTTGAAGATTTGGTTTTGTCTTGTGAGCTTCGTCAACCACGTCTTCTATATTGGTTTCTAAGTCTAGTCCATCGATAATTACAAGATCTGCATCATTTACTTTAACAACATCTGATGGAACAAGCTCGAATGTATGCGAATTGATAGCTTCTGGAACCAGTCCAATCAATTCTATCTTCTGTCCTCCTACATTTTTCACTATATTGGTTATCGGAGAAACAGAAGTGACGACGTTTAATTTCTTTGTTAAAGTTGTGGCCGTTGCATTTATGTTATTGCCTGCAGCAGCTGCTCCTGCTGCTCCAGACTGGTTTGCGCCGCCTGTGCCGTTCATGGTAGTAGTAGCAATCGCCTTTTGCATACCCAAAGATGTAATAAAGATCGAACCTACAAGCATACTGCTTATAAACAGAAATGGTTTTGCAAATTTAAGATGGATCATTGAAGGAAGGAAATGAGGGCAAGGTATTAAAACTTTGTTCAGATCTCCTAACTTGTCATATAATTTTTTAAATCATTCATATTTATTGTCCATGTCGACTAGATCTGATCTAATTTTGACTGACATGGATAAGTCCAGTGATCAATACAAAAACTAAGGTATTTAGAAATAAGGATGTAAATTATATCAAGTGAGTATTAAAAGTCTTCAACCCAGTCGGAGGGAAATATTACAAGAACAGTAGAAAGTAATACAAAAAATCTTTTCTACAGATTAAGATCTATAGTAACTTAGAACATATCTATATTTTGTTTGATCGTTACTATCATTTCACCATCGATAGTTGCTAGATATTTAACTGTTATTGTAGGATGATGATGACTTCCTAGCAGCAGGAATGGCATTCTATCTCGGCGTCGGTTCTTTCCACCCACCCGAGAGAACTCTTTGATTCTCCCTCCTAATATTATGCTTAATGTTTATTCAATCTAAAGTGTTGAGATGACAAAGGTTTTAAGAAACGCCAGATGCATTCCTGACTATAATTAGTGGGATTTTCCATAAATATTAAAGATAGAAGGTATCGATCAACAGATCAGAGCGCGATGAAAGCATTACCCAAAACTTTCCTATGGGGTGTATCAACTTCTTCCTACCAAGTGGAAGGGGACATCACAAATAACGATTGGGATTTTTTTACTCGATCACAACAAATTAACGAGAGAATCTCTACCATCTCAAGACCAAGTATATTCTACAAAGGTGGTACTACAGTTGAGTTACAGCCAGCAGGTGATGCTGCTAAATTCTGGGATATTAAATATTATGAAAGAGATTTCGATCTTGCAAGAAGTTTAGGGCTAAATGCTTTTAGAATAAGCATAGAGTGGTCTCGTATCGAACCTGAGAAAGATCATTGGGATCAGACAGCTATCGATCATTATAAGGAGATGTTGGTTGCGATGATGGAAAGAAACCTAATCCCTGTGGTTTCACTAAATCATGCAACACTTCCTCTATGGGTTCTGACTCCTCCCCAACAATTTCTAAGACGAATGGGCCAAAATTTGCTGCCACATCCACTAAAAGATCTTCCACTCGGAGATCCCTTGCCGTCCGATCCTTATTGGAAATCTCTTAGAGGTTGGGAAAATGATGAAACTGTTGAAAGGTTCATCAGATACGTTGAAAGAATTGTTTTAGAATTCAGAGAGCTAGTTGATTATTGGATAACAATAGGTGAGCCTGTAGCCACAATAATTGGAGGTGGTTATATATCTGGATTATGGCCACCTGGTTTTTTCCTCGAGGGGAAAAAAGCAAGAGTTGTATTGCACAATCTCATCGAAGCACATGTTCAAGCATATGACAAGATCACTGTACTTGACAATATCGACGCAGATGGAGATGGTTTTACAAATAAAGTTGGTTTTACTCATCTGATGATGGAAGTTATTCCAGCTGTACAAAGTAAGATATACAGTATAAGAATGAAAGATAATATTGAAGCTGCAAAGAATTTTAGTTATTTTGCAAATGATTACTTTATTAACGCTGTCATTAATGGTGAGGAAGATCTAAACTATCTGAACACACTTCAAAGAAGCAATAAGAATAGCGATGAATTTATTGTACACGAGGACTGGAAAAACAAAGCTGACTTCATTGGTCTTGATTACTATCGCAGGGTTTATGTTTATTTTAATCAGATCGTTTCTTTAACCTCTGCAAAGTTCGTAGGAGGAGTTCCCATAAATGATCTAAGTATTGCAGACAAACAACCTCATAACATACTAAATGCTCTCGGGTGGGAAATCTATCCCAAAGGATTGTATAAGGTGATTATGAGAATTGAAAATCAATGGAATGGCATACCGATTTTTATAACTGAGAATGGTATCGCTGATAAACATGATGGGTATCGTGCTCCATTCATTGTGTCTCATCTTCAACAAGTTAGAAGAGCAATAGACGATAGTGCTCATATCATGGGTTATCTACATTGGTCTTTTATGGATAACTATGAATGGCTTGATAATTATAGACCTGAAGGAAAGTTTGGATTGTTTAGCATAGACTTTGAAGAGCAACATCGAGAAGATTCAGACCTTATGAGGCAAAAAACTAAAGGTGCAGAAGCACTTGAGTTGATCATCAAGGAATCAATCTCCCAAAGCAAAGATGGCGTAATATCTGATTCTGCAATAGCTGTAGCTCAGAATAAGTTTGGAACATTTACTGAAGACGGTTCACGTATTATTTATCCTTGGATGACAAGATGGAACAATGGATAAATGGCTGATATGTTGTCCATCAGTCAAAATAGTGAAAAATATGGGGACGCATTGATGCAAATACTGATCTTTATTATTCTAAAGGCGATGGCTTGTGGTCTTGATGCAAATTTGGAATAGGCTGACCCACTCAACAATTCTGAATACAGTCATGAGGGGGATCTTGCATTTAGGAGAATCATTTGTTGTGACTATAACAAGAGCGAATCTAGGAGATACTTCAGACTTTCAAATCATATCAGTGTTATTTCCTAATATTACTAGTGATATTCACAACAACATTGCAAATAGAATTGTAAGCATATTATACGGCGCTAAGCATAAAAAAATAGGTGTTAATTGGTTGAGTTAGTTGCACCAGTCATGTTTCCGTTAGTAGTAGTCTGGTTTGTCGCGCCTGCCATAGTTGCGTTCTCTGCTTCTACTGCTTCTTCCTCGTCTACGAGAACATAAGATGCTAGCGCATTCTCATCAGACGTCGACACCATGAGTGCCACATAGGCTATCCCAGATATCCATAGTATTTTTGAACTAAACTTTAGCGAAGAGAGGATTGTATAACAATTTATGTTTGTCGTTTTGTAAGCACTGCGGGCTATAGTTGGTACGCGTGTAGCGTGCCTGCATATCAACTAGGAATGGGTGCGGGATAACTAGCTATATCCCTGGCACGTGTAACAATTAAGTATTATACTATAGGAATGTCCCATTTACACAAAATCGCTTTTATCTTTTCAACCTTACAAATTCACGCAGGGCACGGGCTTCATCTTTATATGCTCTAATAATATGCTTATTACCATCAGGACAAACAACAGTGACAGTTACAATATTTATCTCTGCGTCAGAAGCTATTGCAGGTGGTTGTACGTTTTCTACTCTGCAACCTGCTGCTAGATATTTTTGTAATTCTGAAATTGCTTTAAAGTCACTATCCATGTTCTTAAGTGAGTTAGATTCCATATAAAACATCAGGTATGCAATGTCGATAGCAAAAACACCCTTTCGTCTTACCATGGACTATTCAGATTCATTTGGACTGCAATATCATGCCCATTGTATTTCATGTCTACTGCATTATGTAGACTTCAAAAATTAAATATTAATTGCTTGAGTTCAGGATACCGCAATTGCAGGAGCATCGGAAGTCCCTGTATTAGTACTCAAATTGCTTGTGGCGCGATCAAGCTGGGATCTAGCTGAAACAGGCAAGTTCCAATATAATGATGCTGTTATGTAGGTTGAAAGAATGAATAGGCAGGAGAAAACTCCTGCCTCACTAACCTAGTCTTTTTTTACTCAACTGTACGTGATGACTAGTAGTCTCTAATCCTGGACTTCCAGATGACAGTGTAAACTCGGATGGTTTTACTCAAAGTCCGGTCTTCATAGCAGTGGGTAATGAAATTGGATCCGAATATACAGGACTAACTAGAACAACAACTGCAAAATATCCTTCTATCGAATTTTACAATAGTCAATGGGCCACCAAGCTGCAGAGGGGGATTTTGTTGTATTTGTCAAAGTTGTAGCATTACCCAATACATCTGATTTATCGCATTATCCTGCTGTAGGAATTCGAGGCCAGCAGCAAGAATTTGTAAATGTATATCGTATAATTGTCGTAAAATCAAATTGAACCAAAATTAGAGATTGGTTGACAATTTATGCAGATGTGTATATCTGTATATCTGAAGGCTTTCTCATCAAACAATTAAATGCTGTTTCTTGGAAGCTATTTGCAATAGCACATGAGGATTCCCAAGCTTCGGGAATCTGATACTCTAACAAATGAGATCGATACGCTTGAAAGCGTCCTAACGATCATAACTCTCATTAGGCCTCTCCAAGTAAGAGATATAACTAAAAAGATTATTCTGATTCACAAAATATATGACTTCATCTTCAAGAAAAGCAAAATTAGAGATCGAAATTGAGATTGATATCCCAATAGACATTATTAATGATAAACAGCGGTTCAGTCTAGTTGAGGAAGGAATTATTAGAAGTATTTCCAAAGGTCTATACGAGCAAGGAGTATCATTTAGAATCCTGAAATCAAATATGAGTTGAATGTTTGAAACACCTGAATCTTTGAGTCTCTTTTCTCAAAGATATAGTACAAGTTCTCAATTAGACATGATTCCCTGATACTGTCCCAATGGACTTATAAGTGCATATTGACAATATTGTCTGCTAATCATTGATAATTTCAATGAGATGTAGGAATAATTTTCTTTCAATCTCCCTTGAAGCTTAGGCATCGCTAGTGATATCATTTCTTTAATTAGTATAAGTAGGTTGAATTGTTAACTAAAATAAGCGTAATCTTGTCCTATTTCTATCCAAACAAGTGACTATAACAAGATTATTCCAGGTTAACTATCTATAATTGTAAAAGGAAAGTTTAATATCGATCAATTTTTTAAAGTATTTGAGCTTGAAACAAGTAGCCAGTGTCGAAAGTATAATTAATGCATTATCCGAACTTGAGGATGATCTCGACAATATTAGCAGCAAAGCGGATGAAATGAAGAGGCGTCTAGTCAACTCGTCTCACGAACAAATTGAACATCTCAAAGAGAATATTATAAACCTGGCAAACGGAGAAGCAAAAAAAATTATCGATATGGCTAGGCAGGAAGCTGAAAAAGAGTCATCAACTATTCTCAAAGATTCGGACAGCGAACTCGCAAATATCAAAAAGAATATTGAATCTTCCTATGATGAGGCAGTTGAAGTGGCCGTAAAAATTATTTTATGGGGAAAAGCTTAATTCGCATCTTCCTTTTATGTAAATTTTGACTTAAATTGTTGTTAATTCCTCATGGTTTGATAATGTGAAGAGTCTTAGTATTTTGTAGAAAATGCAGAAGCAGTTACACCCATAAAGTTTAATAATAAATTTTGTCCAAGGTTCTTCGATGGAACGCCCCTGAACAAGGAGCTGTTACAGCATAAAGTCACCGTTGCTACTGTCTATGGTCGTTCTTACTTTAGAATTATTAATGCGCTAAAGCTTATGGATCTTGCCTTTGAATCGCTTTCGCCTCAAGAAGCGGCAGAATCAAATACAGAGTTAGTTATAACTACAAGAACAGAAGCTAGATTTTTGACTAAGAAGGAAATCCTTTTGGATACAGATCTTCCAGAAAATCCAGTACTGTCTAAAGCAAGAATATTTAGAAGTATTATGAGAGGATATCAAGACGATCATTTGATAATCGGAATTGATCCGGGTAACCGTATTGGAATTTCTATTATATATCTACAAAATGAAATTGAAAGTCTAGTTGTATCATCCCCTGGGTCTGCTATAGATTTAGTTATAGCATTCTTAGAAGGAATTCAATCTAAATACAAGATTGTTAGAATTGGGGATGGTGATATGGGTATGTCGCAATATATTGCTCACGTGATCAAATTGAAATTCAAGAACGCTGTCGGTATAGAAATTGTAGATGAATATGGTACCTCTTTACCGAGGAACACTGGAGCGAATAGACGAGGAATTCGAGATAAGCTTTCTGCTAAGACAATTGCGCTCAGACGTGGAAGACAGTTTTTACATTGACATGTGATAAGAAGCCTTACACGTCTTACTTTTCTGATACTATCTGTCGATCATTTGCCTGCTGCAGTTCGAACAAGTTAATAATCTTTAGAATTTTTTATATCGCAACTACTTCACTATATAATATTTGCATAAATTTAAATACTATGTATTACATTATTGTATTAGGTAGATTTAGGTTTTACTTAGGAAAAGATGAGTTGGAATGACTTGTAAAGGTATATGTGGTAGGCATAAGGCCCAGAAACCAGTCGGATCTGGTCGTTACGCTAGTGGACAGAGACGTTGCCAGATATGTGAGATATTCATCAAGTGGGAAGGATTATGGTGCCCGTGTTGTGGCTATAGGCTAAGAACGAAACCCCGGAACCTGAAATATAAGACAAGATTGAGAGCACGTAAAAAATTGCAAGAGGTTTATCCAGAGAAACCTATTCCAGTTCAAGTCTGACGATCTGTGTAAAAGGACGGTAAGATCCATTAGATGATTGCAGACCAAGGGATGGTCGATAAAACTCTAAAGTCTCAAAGCGGAAGAATTTTCATCATCAAATACGTACCCGTCTCTAACGGATGCATTATTTTGATATCGGAGGATTCTGACCAAATAGGAGCTATCTCAGTTTCCATTTCATCGTCCAATAAAAGTAATACTGCCAAAGTAATTCCAAGCAAATATGACTCAATATTCCTAAATACTATTTCTGAGATGGTATCCAAAATGAAGAATGGAATATGCATAATCTCACTGTACAGCACCAAACAATTAGCATTGGAAGATATGAAAATTATTATGGATCAGATACGAGATCTTATTGGAACATAAGCATGTAAATAATATGTGCTTATATGCGACTGGTACTCTTTAAGTCATAATAAATTTTGCATATGTTTATGAAGATAATCCTTTGTTTGATAGAAAATCGAAAATGCCACTTCAGGTCTAAAACCAACCTGTAAGAAAATTCTGCAAAGGATATCAAAAAGGAATGCTGTAGTTATTGCTGAGTATATCACTTCAATGTAAACAGAGATCAATCCTTCATTAACATTTCTAGGGACTCCGAAAACCTGAGACAGTTGATGAGTACAATGATAGTTTCGTGCTAATTAACTTTGGTCCATCAAGCTGGCGTGCATATTTCATTCCAAAATCAAATGTTCAAGGATATGATGATAAGCTACTACACTTGCCACGAACTCCTAACGAGCTACGGATTATGATCTAGGCAATCACCCATCATGTGAGGACATAGTCTGTTCTTGAGGCAAAGTTGTATTGCGGTTGAACCGCTGCCTACTAAGTTTGCTCTTTTTTCAACATCTGTCAACGACGGTGGCGGCCGTTGTTGGAATACGCTGGCTGCCTATGAATAAGCCGTAAGCATATTAGAATCTAACATAAAGCATTCTAAACCGCATATACCAAGTATTCATAAGCTTAGGCTTTTACAGCCCTGAGATATATCTGTAGATTTTCTTTTGGGTAATCGATTTAGCAGTGGCATAAATTATCATACATACTTAGGCATTGTTCACAATAGTACTTCTCCCGTGAAGTGCGAACAATTTTTATACCCTTGTTCTTGTTTGTTCTCCAGCAGCTATTACACCTTAATACAAAATCATTTGTAGAAGGATCCCATTCCTCCATCTCATGCCACCACTTCACATACGTACATAACGTAATACATACATAGCGCCTCATATTTATTATAACTTCGATCTGAGGTTTCTGAGGATCTAACATTATGCACGATCTTATAATGATGTCAACATCGAATTAGATAAACAAACATTTCTTCTGGAATATACCGTGCTCTTTTCGATACCAGACTGACGCAGAAAATTCCAAGAAATAAATGCCTATTACATATAGTAACACGAGATAGCAAGAGCTAAATCATTGAAGATAAAAATTAGATAGGATCTTAGATAAAAAACAGAAGGAAGCCCTCGTTATAGCAATGCGTGAAAATGGAAAACCCTACCATGATATTGTACAGGAGCTAAAGATATCGCCTAATACTATCAAGCAAAGCTGGTCTTGACGAATCTACTTCAATACACTCGAGCCTTTGAACTTTTTTCAGAAGGGAAGACTCTTACTAAGAGCTGTTACATTAAACCTTAAAGCTGCAGAAGCAATACAATATCATCAGGAGTATTTCATACTTCTGGGATGTACCGAATTTACAAAGGTTTACCTTCAGATCAAGGATCTCCCTAGGTCATATGTAAATCTTGTTAGACTAGTTCAGAATGCTGGAATCGGTGATGATTAGGTCGTGATTAAGGATAAATTGTGCGCAAATACAGGATACACAGAAAAAAAGGTAGATGGAGTATTCTATGATTCTACGACAACTGTGCCTGTTAGATATGGATGAAGTGTGCAGAAGTAGGCGTACTCTCCCGGTTCACTTGGCATGGTTACCGGTTGACTTTGTGACATTGGACCCACCAGTCCTGTGTCAAACAATTCGTCAGGAGTGGTAGTCTGCGGGTCTCCGGAGGTTGCGGTATGAAGAGCATTATCCTGGTTGTCCCACACTATTTCAGCACCTGATGATACAGTTACTGGATCAGGATCGTATCCAATCCCACTATTAGGATCCAATGAACCAGCTGGCATTACTACTGTGGTTTGACCTCCCTGCCCTCCGCCAGCAGCAGTAGTGTTAGTTGTATTTGTGCCTTGTGCTATGGTCTCAGATGGTCCTACGATAACAAACGAGATAGCCAAGATTGTGAAAATAGCTCCGTATCCTATCTTTCTACCCGCCTTCATATCCTGTCTTGTTGATATCATTAACTGATATCTTTCCTATAGACAATATAAAGATTAATGCTCTTCCTGTCCTTAATTTATAGGCCATGATATAGCAAATACGAAGCGTGCAATTTATCCTTTCTTATGACTTATTTCTCTTCTTCTTTAAACAACTTTGACAATTTTATTTGGATGATATAGATGATATGTTCCTCCCTCAAACCAGGTAAAATAGAAATGGCAGATTAATATACTATGAGTATCAAGTTATATTACTAGTAGAGACAATGATATCACGGCTATTTAGATACAAGTAGAAATCAAGTTTTGTGGTAATGGTAAAGGCTAATTTCGATATAGTAAAATCTATTTGTATTTGTGTTTCCCTCAGATGTATCGATGACAATGACAATGATGCTCTTTCCTATTCGTTCTATCCTTTAATTCCTCTTGAAAGTACCAATATTATATAATGTGCTCTACTATAAATGGATGGGTATATTACGTAAATTAAGTAAATAAGGGCTAAGAAGGAAACGGCTAGATTATTATTAGGAATTTGAATGGCTCTTGTGTTCTACGCTGCATTTGATAACAGCATCAACTATGGCGATACCATTGCAATAAGGTGGACCATTATTGGCAGAAGAGTTCAAACTATTAATCCACTGGGAAGCGAGGTAGGAGCAGGAGCGGTGAGTTGGGCATATAGAATGGGAAAGGGCGATAAAAACTACTCCAAAAGATCTGCAGTTATTAAACACGTATAAAAACATGGCGGAGCTGTTCGTTAAATCTCATTAGGCACACAAAAACGTGTGTATCGATAACATGATTATACCAACAGCGTTTCATGCAGTTATGTCACAACCTTTCATATTTGAAACTCTACCGATAAAATCTGAGGTTAAACAGGCAAAAATCAATTGAGGTGGTCTTGTCGCGATTCAAGAACCTCATCCTAGCTACATACTATCTTATCCAAAATCTTATACACTATTGCGAATACGAAATGCATATGGGAAAATGGGATTCGGATTCTAGTGTGAGATTTCCAGGCATTAGAAAAAACTATGTCAAAATTGCTAAATATGCAATAATTACCGGCTTTATAATTGTCGCAGTAGTAGTACTCTCAGTATTTATACCTAGATCAGGTCTAAACATCGAAATCATTGAAAGGGACGAGGTCATGGGTACGATGCAAACGATCAGTGTGAGACTATCAAATAACAATTTTGCCACTTTGAATGAGGTAGAAGTACAATTTGGACAAGATGGTCAGGTACAGCCAATTGGGGATATGGGGCCGTTTTCGTCCGTAATGCTAACGCCTCCTGATCCTAATAGTCTGAACTTCGACACAGTAATTGTTACGGCAAATAATGGCGAAATAAAAGCAACCAAGTCAAGGTAATTGATCTATTTATATCCACATAGAGGTACGCTTCTATCTTCCCTTGCAGCTGTGGATGAGTTTGGTATTCGTTTATCTTTGATGCGATTATGTACTAGATGGTATAGAAGTCAATCAAAGTTCAATAAGATGCTATTTACGGTTCTCCTCCTGTAAGGTTGATATAGCCAAGGTATTTTTTCACTCTATGTGTTTATCTTTTGTATCTTTTCATAAAATAGGTAACCACTGATCGAGAATTTTCTTTATACTCATCTATTAATATCCTTAAAGTTGCAATCATTAACTCTTCTACTTTTGGTTCTTTTAGTATGTTCTCTTGATTGAGTCTTGTTGCAATAGACAAAGCAATATCATATTGTGATTGAGGTAGTTCGATCTTTATCGTCGCCAATTTGTCTAAAGTATTACGAATATACTTGTATATATTTTCTTCAGTTTAAATGATCAAGAGTAGTATTTCGGATAAATTTCCTGACATTCATATCATACTGCTTAATCTACCACAGGCGTAGAACAACTATAGCCAAAAGGTTTAGTTACTGAATTACATACTTCTATAAGTAACTCTGCATATCTTCTTGTATCATAAATTGCTGCTCCTTCTACATTTATAAGTTGAACTGGAATAGATCTTATTTTGGAATATTTTTGATAATAATCTGTGATTATGTATTGTAGTATCTCACCAGCTCTTAGATGTTTACCACATTCAGATATGAGTAGATCAAGAGAATTCTTTTCTATTGTATCTCTATTCTGATATTCATCTGCACTCATTGATATTATTTTGGTAAATATTAAATGTTGAAGCGGTACTTTACCTGCTTTTAGTTGATGAATATAATTATTGAATATGTTACTTATTTCTGGGATAAGAGATTTAACTCCCTTTACTGTATTTCCAGTAGCCATTACCTGTAATATGTGATTCTGGCATTTTTCAAAGAAGATGGGTGTATCATGCCTTCTTAATTCTAACCCTCTTATTTTTAATGAGTCACCTTCAAATGCTCCAAAATATCTGTTTGGAACAGGTAATGTGGTATTTATTTTTGAGGGAACAAACGCTATCCATTTATAAATCCCTTCAAATGATACTTTGAAACCTGTTTGTTTTTCTATATCTTCTTTTAGCGATAGACATAATTCTTTACTATTGTTATTGTTATGATTCTTTTCCTTAAATTGCATCCAAACAGAATCTACTATTCCATGTAATACTCTAAATCCCTGTCTTTCAGCAGTCCTTGTAGCATGAGACAATATCTGCCTATCATAAGCACAAACGGCTATATGCGCATCGATTCTTCCAAATTTCGCGTTATTAAATCCTAGATATCCAAATGATGTTACTAGAATCCATTTTAATGTAGATTGTCTGGAATTATATTTCTCCTTCAGAGTATGGTTTTGAATGGAGTCCTTCAGTTTTTTGTAGAGTAAACGCTTCTCAAGCAATATTCTTAAAGATATAGGAATGATTCCCATTCTCTTCGAACATGTGTAATTATGATCAGCATCATGTATTGTTAAGAGAGCGTCTGTCTTGGATCCAGTAATGCCTACATTATCATTAATATTGCAATTAAAACAAGTTAAATGATGATAATCACGATAGCAACAATTACAATTTACAGTTTCAGCAGAAATATTATACTTTCTCATAATGTTTGGATATAGTGACTCAAAGTCAAATTCAGCTACTTGTTCGTGTACTCCTACCTCTGGTTCATATATTAGACCGCCTCTATCTGCAATCAGTAATGCATTCATTGATTTGAAATGCTCTGCGATTACAGGTTTCCACGGAATTAAAACCCCTTTTCTTGTGGCATTATAAAATTGAAGACTACTAAGACACTTTCCTATAGAAGCTCTAGCTGCTGTATGGAGGGGCATTCTACAAATCCTGGATATCTCATATAATCCACTTAATCCTCCGCCAGTTTCATTTGACAATTCGAATGAATTCGACTGATCAAAATGTATTCTTCCATATAGCCTCGTGGTAGATGGTTTAAAGTAAATTCGACCATATGAAAAATATGAAGTTCCTTCTTTTATTGGACTTTGTAATATCATTGAGTCTCTGCTTAGCGATAATTTTTTATTTCCATTCATTTTGGCTCTATGAATAAGATAAGGGAAAGTAAATGAATCTCCATCTTCAGTAAATATAAAGTCAGGATCTATTCTCGATATTTCAGCTTCTAATCCATCTAGTATTTGCTCTTCAGAGTCAGGATCGATCTCAATATTTCTATTACGAATGTTATCGTTATTGCCCTTATTATTTTCGTCATTACCAATACTTATTGAAATAGATTTTATTGCATCAGAATATTTGATACTTTTATTTTTATTATTGCTATTACTATTACTACGACGACTATTTCTATTATCCTTTGTATTCACCTTTATAAACGCAGTTCTAAATTGAGGAACTGTATAATCTGTACTCCATATGTTATCCCTATTAATTATCTTCTTTAATGTATTGTTTTTATCATAATAGGCATCACAAAGGGCAAGAGGGAATAAATTATGCTCGTATAAATAAGCTTGTGCTGGAGGTAAATCTACATTATATAATCTATATTTTCCAAATATGTTACCAAATTTTTCGATATTCCTCGCTAAAGTTGTCGCTTTTGTAGGATCTGATAGCTCCAGTCTTAAGACTTCCGATTTTTGACTATCCGTAATTCTCTCGTATTTATTTGTAAACTCATAACAGCTAACGAGTCTCATAATCTTGTCATTACTGTGTATATGACAAAGTAGAGAAGTCAAATCTGCTTTATTATCTGAAGCTACATAGATCGAATGGTTCCATTCTTCATCTTTTACTCTTACAATATTGTTGTTATGTTTTTCTTTCATCCATATAATCATTGTATCATTTAAAGGATATAGGTCGAGGATGTTGCCTACCGTTTTTATTGTATTAGCAATAGAAGCTGATAACATATACTAGATCTCGTCTGATCTGTGATCAGAAATAACAGACATCTATATGTGAGTACGGTATTGTACCTAATAACTAAATATGTTAACTTTATTATATTAGATAAATTTTGCTAGGTGAAATTATCAAAAAGACACTATGTCTGCTAGTCAATATGCCGAATACTCTGCCAATAATAACAGTGAGGATGACCGTGACGAAAGGAATCTAAATCTTGTTCCAGATCCTTTGGTTAAAAATGATCAAGCAGTGGTAGTAAATCTCGGAAAAAAAGGAATGATTGCTATGCAGATATCACAATGGATACTGATCTAGGCTAAGACAACAGTTTGGCAGATATCTGATTTATCTAACCATGTCTAACTTTCATAGTAACAAATCCAACAATTAATTGGCGTACCCTGCATCTATACGGGATCGAACTGCAAAACTCCTGCAGTCCAGTTACCAACAAAGTCGCAAGTACTAATTGACCTCGCTATCCGTTCTGGTCTATCTCACCCCCAGAAAATAATATTGTATCCTCTGATACGTTACTCAATCCGGACCCGCCCATTTGTCGAGTCTATGACTAAAATAGACTCCCCAAACTCAGCGGGTAGATCAATAGATGTCGCATTTTCAGCCATAATTGTGTATGTCAAAGTGTTTGCAGCAGTTCCATAGACAGGATTGAATGACTCTATGATAGCAGTTTCCAGTTGACCCGTCTGAGTATTTTCTACAATTAAAGCATCATTTGGTGCATCTGTCGTCAAACTGTTAACACCTGTACTCCAGTTGCCCACGAAATCAGATGTACTGACTGATTCTACAATTCTCTCTGGTCTATCTAAGAACATAATGGTCTTATTCGCTACATCATTTAATTGAAGTGTACAAGCGGTTTCATTGATTAGAGATAGTGAACCGGACTGTGCATTTTGAATGTTCAAGAACTCTACATCAGTCGTATTTCCACTAGTAGTAGTCTGGTTTGTGGCTCCTGCCATAGTTGCATTACCCGCTTCTGCTGCTTCCGCTATATCTACATCTGAGATCCGTGTAGATCCAAGAGTCTGGCCAGCATATGAAGATGCTAAAGCATGTTGAGCTGATGTTCTATAAAGCAGTGTTTGAAGATACTTCGCATGTTCGTACGACTGGATGTTCAAACGAATTTAAAAGATACCACACTGATTCTTTCTGATTTTCATTGCAGAATTTCCCGGTATTATCATAAGATGGATGCCTATCCCAAGGAATAGAATACGCCCAATGCCACCAATTGGTAGTCCAGTCTGAGTATGAGATGTTGAAAGGGTTTGAATCAATATCATAGCCTAAACTTGAAACATTAGATTCTGTGGGGACGGTGGGCTGTGTTATATTTGAATAGTTCTCTGCTGCAGCAGATAATACATTTAGATGTTGTAGACTAACTAAAACAATAAGAAATATCGGATATGATGCCTGTACTACTAGTACAGAAAATATACCTTCGCCTGGAGCAGGGACTTTCAGAATAGATGCAACAATAGATTTTGATCGTCAAGCAATATTGGAAGTAGGTGGAAATAACTTGGGTGATGCATGGTTTACAATTAATGGACAAAGATATGGTGAAGGAACCTATTATGATATGACAGATTGGGTTTACGATGATGATGTTGAGATCCGCGGTATAAACACAAATTCTTTATCTAGAGTTTTAGAGCTACCATATTCTTTGGAACCGGGTCAGGACATCGAAGTATGTCTTAATGATGATAAAGGTTATCATCTTTGTAAAATAGTTATAAACTCTGAGGAGAAGAAGCCAGAGGTAGTAAGCTTCACTTATCCTTAGTTTTGTAAGAATATTTTCTTATCAATATTATTTTCTGAGATCTATGATAAAGAACTATGCCAATGGGTTCTTATTTAACTGACTAACTGAGTAATCCCATCCTTAGTTAGTATGTAAAAGACATCTGCGACTACCTTTTGAAAGTCCTATTCGAATGGGAGTATGTGCAATAACCGCAATAAGTTTGAATGTTACCTTTAGTATTACACATGCATTCGCATTTAGCTCCCATTGAATAAATTTTCCTTCGATTCAATATTTATTATCACCTGCAATCAATTCTATATAACCTATAATAAATCTGTATATTTCTAAAATGCTCAGTTCCCATAAGTTTACGAAGTTAATTACTGCATTATGGACTGCTGCAAAGGGAAGAATCAACTTTATAGTGATTTGTTTGGTGCGTTCACGATGTCACCGCAGTTCTTGTGCTGGTCCATCAATTCAAATAGTTTAGACAGTAAATCCGTGTATGGATGACAAGAAGCGGATAATTGGTCTGAAGGAAAGGATATAACATGCAGACAATTGGCTAAACAAGCAGCTGCTCAACTGCTTCTATTGCTATAGGAAGAAGACAGAAACAAGGAAAAAGATCACAAAAAATGTGAACTTTGATGATGATATCCAAGAAATCTACTTGATATTGCTAATTGAAGTAAACTAGTTGTAAGCATTTTTGAATCAGCTTAAGCCTAAATCATTCTTGACTATATACTGTATGCAGTTAACCATCAGCTCCCTTTGGGCTGATTCTGTATATGCCCCCTGCGCCATCTGAGTCTTGATCAAAGGTTAAAATATAAAGAAAACCATCAGGGCCAGTTTCAATATCAGTGATTCCGCCAAAACCACTCCCTAAGGTTATGTCTTCTAACTCTTCTTCCCCGTCTACAACCAAATCTCCTTGTATCTCAGGGTTGTCAAGTATTAGGCCTGTTCTATTATTATCTACATTCAAGAAGTATAGATTGCCATGTGTTATGTCGCCCGCCAATATATTATTTCTATATCGATCTCCATACGTTGGCGAATCAATAAATTCTATATCAGTAAGTCCTAATGATGGTTCCCAACTCAGAGCAGGATCCGAATAGTACGATCCTTTGAAAACAACTAGGTCCTCTTTCACTACATCATCATTCTCTGACATGGGACCCATAAGCAGCTTCCACCCACTGTTGAATCCTGGTCTTACAAGATTGATTTCATCATAGTCCTCATCTCCATTTTCTGTGTCCCATAAAAAGCCAGTAACAGGATCTATCGCTAATCCAAAAGAATTGCGTATACCATATGCGTAGTATTTATCCATTTGATTTTCTGGTCCAAGTTCATTACTGAGGTTACTGTTCTTTACGACATTCATAGCAGCGAATGGATTATCATGGGGAGCTGATCCATCAATCAGATTTATTTTTAGTATGACGGAACTGTCATCCGGGTCTGGGCCGTCTTTGATATTTTGCAGCTTTCCTTCTTTGTTGAGATCTCCAATCACAGTGTATAGGGAGTTATCTAATCCTAGTGTAATCTTTCCACCAGGGTGATTTGGGCCTGGTGTTGCAGGAAGATCCAAAAGGAGTTTCGGATTAATAAGAGACATGGAATTATCATCCCACTCATATTTGTAGAGCCTATTTCTAACTTCGCTGGCATCGCCTTTAGCTGGCTCTGATAAATAGAGAAATACATCATGTGACCTATCTTGATTTTTAGTTATCGCTATTCCTAACAATCCACGGTAACATGTCAATGTGGTAGTATCTACTTCTAATTTTAGAATTGGATCTTGCTGTAAAATGCCGTTTGAAACAAGCCGTACTTCACCCGTATTCTTCTCTAAAACTAAGATATTGTCATTATCAACAAAAGCCATACTTGTAGGAGATGATAAGCCTTTAGTTATTAGCTCTGCCCTTAATTTAGGATCTTTAAAGACTGGTTCAGCAAAGCCTATACCTACAGATGCAATAATAGACACCCAATATGTACAAAGAAGTAGCGCAACTAGAGATATGTACAAAGAAGTATGCGCTATCATTTCTATTCAAGGAGAGCTTTTTTGATACGTTGAAACCTTTGTTCAGTACTTACTCCATGTTTTCTCAGCTTAGCAAGATTGGTTAGTTCATCGGCGTTTGATTTACGTGCTATCATTATCACGTCTGCGTACTGTTGCATTCTTACTTCTTATTCCTAGTCTTGAACAATCTCCATATTTAGATTGCATCAAACATAATAAATATTGGAAACACAATCTACTATTTGATAATATTATATTTTTAGAATAGAATGTTCTTCGATAAGTCTATGAGCCCGATGCCAAGACTCTGGACTGTTCGATTTTCAAAATCGGGTAGTCAATTGATAGAATTGCTTTATCGTTTTTGGTCAGCCAAACTAAACTTCATGCGGACCAGAGATATCTTACTCAGATATCTGATTCTCTCTTGTTCCATGGCAAGTAGGCTAAAAAATAGAAAGCAGGATGAAATGATAGGCCCATTATCTTCTCTGGTTTGACTTTAACTCTCTTTCCATTTCTACCCATACAGGAGTTACGTGAGGCGAACCATCTTTTGATAAGGTTGCTATATAGGCCAAATTTCTGAATTGAAAAAGACGGTGCAAGTCTTCATCACTCAATTTTGTTATGCCTTCCGACACGACATCTAATTTTGAAAGAATCTCGTTGTCCGTAACAGGCGGAATAGCATCAACTATTTCTACAGAAGTTGCTACCGATCGGCAACTCTATCTAATGAGAACAAAACCAAAAGAGATGGAGTCTAATAAAGCGACAACTTTGGTTTGTCTTACTCCAGACATCAAAAATGGAGGGATAGTATCTATCGCTGTCTGATTGGTCATCATTGTTGTAGCATTTCCGGCCCCCCATAATTCATACTCTAGCAATATTTGAAATATCACGGGGAGGGGAGTTGAGAGTTAAAATAAACAATAGATTACAAAAATCGTATATTTGTTATATATTCACACACACACATGACATCACACGTCTTCTGAAGCTGAATTGCTGGATAATATAAAGCTCAATCTCAAAAAAAAGAAAAGATAGGTGTTTCGGCTAATCTCGATTGCCTTTGCCGTCGTGGCCGTGGTCAAACTCAAATTCTGGGAATGTTTGATCTGCTGCTTGCGATACTACGTTCTCATCGCCCTGTATCTGAGAGGCAGTGTTCTGACATCCGACATTGGTTGACAAGAAACCATTTCCACATGCATTGGCCTGTGAAGTTGCTTGGCTCTTCTCATATTTCTTCTTCCCAGCGAATGCATCTTCAGTTGCAAGAGCTGTTGCTCCAACCAGCATTACTGCCATTGCTGCTACTATTACCATATATTTGCTGATCATTTGACAGTTTAGTGAAAGTAGTGTTTATTTGCATTAAGCAAGATCGGGCTCTTACTAATATCTGATATTTTTTCTATTAGAGCTCTAGAATTAACGCATAGCCGAACACTCTTCTTCAGACCATGCGCGCTTGAATGGCATTATTTTCTTTGTACGTGGTGGTTCATCCTACCAACCAATAAGACATTTGCATCTTCCGCACTGGAGCTCTGTTCTTGAATCGCTTATTTTGAAAAATTCTATCGTCTTCGAATTAGCCTTCCACCGACTGCAGATGCAATCTTCTGCCCGGTGCAATACGTAAGACATTACATGATATGATCCATCTGTCTATTAGAATAGTACCGAAGTTAATACTAGTTATGTGATATAAGCAGTTGCATTGATTTCAAATATCGAACCAGATTGAGCATTTTGAATACTCAAGAACTCTGCTGTGTTTCCATTAGTAGTAGTCTGGTTTGTTGCTCCTGCCGTAGTTGTCCACAATAAAAGTTACAGCTTAATTCAGATCAAGTTGATACTGATGTTGATGGCCCATAATATGGCAAAATCAAGCCCATGGCACATCAACCATTGCACTCATCTGACTTTTTGCATCACTTATTGACTATTTCGACTTATCCGTTCTAGGCTTCAGTTTCTTGAAACACTCTTTACATAATACAAACTGCTTTTCATCTGCTCCATCTGGGCTTTCCCATGTTACACCACATTTGGGACACTGCATCAATCTCAGGTCAACTTAACCATAATCAAAGATACATAGAGGTATAGAATTTGTGGAATTGATAATTCGTGTATTATTTGCTGCCGTCGTGGCGTCAGACTCATTTGACTTAATTTTTAATTAATATTTAATTTATTACTATGTAGTCTATATTGAGGATCAAGTTCTCACTGATTAGATGTGACTAACTATAATAACAGGGTTGCAATCAACATATTTTGAAAATGGTTAGACATAATATAGTATATGA
>Ga0315553_10000638_pt1 | contig 30466 bp, 24 predicted proteins | sample SalMarSW160140MG_FD_203099 | JGI IMG/M metagenome (GOLD analysis project Ga0315553, IMG submission 203099) | Salt marsh sediment microbial communities from the Plum Island Ecosystem LTER, Massachusetts, United States - Salt Marsh Sediment SW1601-40 ... | reverse complement strand
CAAAGACTCAGGCGATCGCGTCGAGCTGCTCTTCGGTCAGCGTACCCGGCACGATGGTGATCGGCACCGGGAAGGTCGCTGAGCCGCGACCGGCGATCGCCTGGACGAGCGGCCCCGGCCCTTCGGAGCTCTCCCCCGCCGCAAGCACGAGGATGGCGATGTCCTCATCGCTCTCGATCAGGTTGCGGATCTCCTCGGAGCGCTTTCCCTCGCGGATCACCATTTCCGGGTCGAGATTGGCAAGGTCGCGCGCCCGCGCGGCGAACTTGGCGAGTATCGTCTGCGCCTGCTCGCGTGCTTCCGCGCGGATGATGTCTTCTACGCCCGCAAAGCCCTGCGGCCCTTCCGGCTCGATGACGGAGAGAAGCACGATCGCCCCGCTCGTATGCGCCGCGCGCCGCGCTGCGAACGAAAGTGCGATCAGGCACTCCGGCGTGTCGTCGATGACGACGAGGAACTTGCGCTTGTGCCCTTCTTCGCGGGCGCGTCTTGGCCGCATCATGGCCTCATGCTGCCATTAGCCGGCGGCAAGCCGCAAGATGGCTGGAGAGGGGCGGATCAGGCTCATCGGCCCGCCTGAGGCGAAGTCCTGAGTAGACCGACGATGTCCTTCACCGAGTCCATGTTGGGCGCGGCGATGGCGCTGGCGCGCTCCGCGCCGTCGGCGAGCACCTGGTCGATGTGCGAGGGATCGGCGAGGAGCCGCTTCATCTCGCCCGAGATCGGCGCGAGCTTGGCGACGGCAAGCTCGGCGAGCGCCGGCTTGAAGGTGGAGAACTGCGCGCCGCCGAACTCGGTGAGCACGGCGTCGCGCGACTGCCCGGAGAGCGCCGCGAAGATGCCCACGAGGTTCTCCGCCTCCGGCCGTCCGGAGAGGCCTTTCACCTCGGAGGGAAGCGGATCCGGATCGGTCTTCGCCCTCCTGATCTTCTGCCGGATCAGATCGGCGTCGTCGGTCAGGTTGATGCGCGAATAGTCCGAGGCGTCCGACTTCGACATCTTCTTGCTGCCGTCGCGCAGGCTCATCACCCGCGTCGCGGGTCCGGTGATCATCGGCTCCGGCAGCGGGAAGAACTGGTCGCCGTGCCCGTGCGCCGCGATCGAATCGGCGAAGTCGTTGTTGAACTTCTGCGCGATGTCGCGGGCGAGCTCAAGATGCTGCTTTTGGTCTTCGCCGACCGGCACATGCGTCGCCTTGTAGAGCAGGATGTCGGCCGCCATCAGGTCAGGATAGGCGTAAAGCCCGACCGACGCGTTCTCGCGATCCTTCCCCGCCTTCTCCTTGAACTGCGTCATGCGGTTCAGCCAGCCGAGCCGCGCCACGCAGTTGAACACCCAGGCGAGCTCGGCGTGCTCGTGCACGCGGCTCTGGTTGAAGATGATGGAGCGCTTCGGATCGAGGCCGCAGGCGAGATAGGCGGCGGTCACGCCGCGGATGTTCTGCACGAGCTCTTTCGGATCCTGGAAGATCGTGATCGCATGCATGTCGACCGCGCAGTAGATGCACGAATGCGTCTCCTGCATGGCGATCCAGTTCACCATGGCGCCGAGATAGTTGCCGAGGTGCAGCGCATGCGTCGGCTGCATGCCGGAGAAGACGCGCTCGGGAAATGTCGTCATGGGTCCGAAAGGTGGAAAGCGAGGGCCGGGCGCTTATCGCGAAACCAGCGCTCCGGCGCAAGCGTCGCCTCGATCCCCGCGAATCCGGGCCTTCAGTCCCCGACCCCCGGGGTCTCCTGCGGCAAGGCTCCGGCCGGTCTGCGGAAATTCCGCACCAGCACCCTGATGTCCGCCGCTCCGGAGACCTGCGCCGCGGCGAAATAGACGAGCGCGCCGGCACCGACGAGCAGGAGGAGCGCGCCCACCTGCATCGCGAGCCCGCTCTCGGGCTGCAGCTGAGATGAAAGGAGCCGCAGGCCCGCATAGAGCGCCGCGCCCATCAGGGCGCAGGAGAGAATGAGCCGCGGCAGGCGTTTCATGAGCATGCCGTCGATGAAGAAGTGCCCACGGCGCCTGAGCGTCACGAAGAGCAGCGAGGCGTTGATCCACCCGGCCGCGGCCTCCGCCGTGGCGATGCCCGCTTCGTGGATCACCGGGAAGAGCGAGAGCGCCAGCGCGACGTTCACGCCGACCGCGATGGCGGCGAAGCGCATCGGCGTCTTCGTGTCCTCGCGGGCGAAATAGCCGGGCGTGAACACCTTGATCATGACGAAGGCCGGCAGCCCGAGCCCGAAAATGGCGAGCGCTCGCGCTGTGATCGCCGTCGTCTCCGGTGTGAAGGCGCCGCGCTCGTAGAGCACGCGCACGATCGCGACGGCGATGACGGCGATTGCCGTCGCCGCCGGGAGCGTCAGGAAGAGCGCGAACTCGAGCGCGCGGTTCTGGTTGTGCGTGGCTTCGCGGTCGTGTCCGGCCTTGAGCGCGCGCGACAGCTCCGGAAGAAGCACGACGCCGATGGCGATGCCGACGACGCCGAGCGGAAGCTGGTAGACGCGGTCGGCATATTGCAGGATCGCGATCGCGCCCTCTTTGGTGGAGGCGATGATTTGCCCGATGAAGAGGTTGATCTGCGTGATGCCGCCGGTGGCGGCGGCGGGCCCGGCGAGCCAGAGGAGCCGCTTCACGCCCGGCGTCAGCCGCGGACGCGTGAGCCGCACCTTGAAGCCGATATGGTGCGCGGCAATGCCGACCATGACGAGCTGCGCGACTCCCGCCACCATCACCGACCACGCCAGCAGCCGGCCGACCGCGGGGCCTTTCAGTCCGAGAGCGACCGCCATGACGAGCGCTGCGATGGTGATGACGTTGAGAAGCGTCGGCGCCAATGCGGCGACGAAGAAGCGGCGGTGCGCGTTCAACACGCCGGTGACCATCGCCGTCAGCGACATGCAGACGAGATAGGGGAACATCACGCGGAACAATTCGACGGTGAGATCGAATTTCCCCGCGTCCGACGTGAAGCCCGGTGCGAGCAGCGTGACGATGAGCGGCGTTGCGATCATCACGACGGCGGTGATCGCCGCGAGTACCAGGAGCAGCGCGGAGAGCACGTCCTCGGCGAATTTGCGCGCCGCGTCCTCGCCTTCGCCTTCGAGCGTGCGCGCGAAGAGGGGAATGAAGGCGGAGTTGAAGGCGCCTTCGGCGAAGAGCCTGCGGAAGAGGTTGGGGAAGCGGAAGGCGGCGTAGAATGCGTCGGCGACCGGTCCGGCGCCGAGCGTGCCGGCGATCATCGTCTCGCGGACGAAGCCGAGAACCCGCGAGGCGAGCGTCGCGCCGCCGACATTCACGAACTGGCGGACGAGGCTCATGCTGAGGCGTGGTTCCTAAAGGTCGGTCTGGCTTTGCGTGCCCGCTTGGCGGCTTCTGCCTAATCCGGCTCCGGGGAAATTTGAAGGGTCAACCGCAGACCTGGCGAAGCGCCGGCCGGTCGCCCAGCATCTTGGCGATATCGGGCGGAACGCCCATTCCGAAGAGCTTCCCGAACTCGTCCTTTGCGAGGATGCCGTCGGCAACGAGCGCGCGAAGTGCCGCGACGATCTCTTCGTGCATCTTGGCCACCTCGCGGGTCGTCTGGTCGATGTCGTCCGCCATGACGCGCAGCTCCTCCTGGTTGGCGCCGGCGTCCGCGCGCACCCGTTCCGCCAGCGTGACCTTCGTCCAATAGGCCGACGCCGATACCGTGCGGAACTCTGTTGCGTAAGCTCTGATCGCCGCCACCAGCTTGCCGTGCCAGTAGCTCTGGCAAAGGTGGCGCGGCTTGTTTCGGGCGCTGCACAAGAGCAATGCCGCCCGCTCGACCATCTTCGGGTCGGGCGCGCCCAGGCCGACGCGGTCGGCACTGACCGCGGCGAGCTTGCGCTTCGAAGCGGCCTCGCGGGCGGCCGTCGCCTCCTCGCCGCAGCGTTTGAGGTCCGCTTCCGTCCAGCTCCCGTCGTCGGCGACCGATAGCGGCGCCGGCGCGGGCTGAGGCGCCTCGACCGCGGCCTCGGGTCGAGATGCCTCGCGCGGCGCGGTCGCCGAGCGCACGGCCTCGGAGATGTCCGGCTCCTTCTTGCCGGAGAAGAGGAAATAGCCGCCGATGCCGATCGCCGCCCCGAGCACGAGCGTGCCCAGCGCCGCCAGCAGGAAGCCGCCGGCGAACGGGCTTTCGCGCTGCGTGGTGTGCGGCGCGTATTCTCTCAGTCGGTTCGACGTCGCCATCAGGCTTTCGCGCCCAGATTCCGGGCCGGGCGGAGCCTAGGGTGAAAGGCTCAACGTCGGCTTAAGCCCCGCCGGGCGCAGGTCTTCACGAGATCACGACCTCGCGCACCGCCTCCTTGCCCGACTGGGAAAGCCCGATCGCCTCCAAGAGGTTGCGGCGGACACGTCCCTGGCGCGTCTTGGCGACGAGCTTATGGCCGACGAGATCGGTCACATAGAAGGTGTCGACCACCCGCTCGCCGAAGGTCGCGATATGCGCCGAGGCGATATCGAGATTGAGTTCGGAGATCGTGTGGGTCAGGTCGTAGAGCAGGCCGTTGCGGTCGATGCACTCCACCTCGATGACGGTGAAGCGGTCGGAGAGCTCGTTGTTGAGCCTCACCTCGGGCTCGATCGTGAAGGCATCGCGGCGGCGGCTCTTCTGCCGCTTTCCGGCGAGCGCGTCGTCGAGCCGAATGCGCCCTTCGAGCGCCTGCTCGATGATCTTCGCAATGCGTTTGCCCCGGCGCTCCTCGTCGGCGTCGCTGTCGAAGGCGCGGCTGATGATGACGGTGTCGAGCGCCCGCCCGTCGCTCGTCGTGAAGATATGCGCGTCGACGATGTTCGCGTCGCACGCCGCGCAGGCGCCGGCGATGACGGAGAGAAGTCGTGGATGATCGGGGGCGAGCACGGTCAGCTCGGTCGCCGCCTCGAAGGCCATTGGTCGAATCTCGAAGGCGAGGCGGAGTTCGCTCGCGTCGGCGCCTTGCACGAAGGCGGCGTGGCGGACCTGGCGTTCCTCGTCGACGCGCAGCCAGTAGGCCGGGTAGTGGAGGTCGAGGTAGCGCTCGCGCTCCTTCTCCGGCCAGTCCCTTAGTCGCTCGGCGAGCGCCGCGCGCGCCGCCGCAAGCCGCTTCGTCTGCGACGCGGCGCCGAAGCCGCCGCTCAAGACGGCGTCGGTCTCGAAATAGAGCGAACGCAGGAGCTGTCCCTTCCAGCCGTTCCACACGCCCGGCCCGACCGCGCGGATGTCGCAGACCGTCAGCACCAGGAGCAGCTTCAGCCGGTCGATCGTCTGCACGATCTTGGCGAAGTCGAGGATGGTGCGGCGGTCGGCGAGATCGCGCGACTGCGCGATCCGCGACATGGTGAGATGCTCTTCCACCAGCCACGCCACGAGGTCCGTCTGGTTGGCGGAAAGGCCGAGCCGGGGGCAGAGCCGCCGCGCCACCTTGGCGCCGGCGATCGAATGGTCCTCCGGCCGGCCCTTGGCGATGTCGTGCAGGAAGAGCGCGACGGTGAGCACCGTCACGTCCTTGATCGCCGCGAGGATTTCCACCGACAGCGGATGGTCCTCGCCCAGCCGCCCGGTGCGGATCGCCGAAAGCACGCCGATCGCGCGGATCAGATGCTCGTCCACCGTGAAGTGGTGGTACATGTTGAACTGCATCATCGCGACGATCTTGCCGAAGTCCGGGATGAAGCGGCCGAGCACGCCCGCTTCGTTCATCTGCCTGAGCACCTTCTCGGCGTGCTGCGGCTCGCACAGGATCTCTACGAAGAGCCGGTTCGCTTCGCGGTCCTGCTGCACCTTGCGGTCGATGCGCCTCAGCGACTTGGTGACGAGCCTGAGCGCATCCGGGTGGAACGCGAGGTCGCCGCGCCCCGCCACGTGGAAGATGCGGATGAGATTGACCGGGTCGCGCTCGAAGACGTCGTCGCTCGCCACCGTGATGCGCCCGCCCTCGGCGACGAAGTCGGTCGTGCCCTTGATCGGGCGGCGGCGCGAACGCATGCCGCGGAAGAGGCGGTTGAGGCGCGGCGCGCTCTTCGCTTCGCGCTCCTCGAGCTCCGCGCAGACGATGCGCGTCAGATCGCCGACGTCCTTGGCGACGAGGAAGTAGTGCTTCATGAAGCGCTCGGCGGCCTGTAGGCCGGGATGTATCTGGTAGCCGAGGCGTCGCGCCAATTCCGGCTGCAGGTCGAAGGAGAGCCGCTCCTCGGCGCGGCCCGTGATGAAGTGCATGTGGCAGCGCACCGCCCAGAGGAAATCCCCGCAGCGGCGGAAGAGCGCGTATTCCTTGCGCGAGAGCAGACCGGCGTCGACGAGCGCCTCGTTGGAGCTGACCCGGTAATAGTATTTCGCGATCCAGAACAGCGTCTGCAGGTCGCGCTGGCCGCCCTTGCCCTCCTTCACATGCGGTTCGACCAGGTAGCGCGACTGGCCGACGCGGGCGTGGCGCTGGTCGCGCTCGGCGAGCTTGGCGGCGATGAACTCGCGCGCCGTGCCGGCGACGATCTCGTCGGTGAAGCGGGTCTGAAGCTCATGGAAGAGCGCCTCGTCGCCGGCGATCGCACGCGACTCGAGAAGCGCGGTCCGGATCGTCATGTCGTCGCGCGCGGCTCGGAGCGTCTCGTTGACGGTGCGCGTCGCGTGGCCGACCTTCAGCCTCAAATCCCACAGCATGTAGAGGATGTATTCGGTGACGCTCTCCGACCACGCCGTCTGCTTCCATGGAAACAGGAACAGGAGGTCGATGTCGGAGAAGGGCGCCAGCGTGCCGCGCCCGTAGCCGCCGACCGCGACCAGCGCCAGGCGCTCCGCCGCGGACGGGTTGCTGGCCAGAAAGACGTAGCCGGTGGCGAAGTCGAAAAGCGCTTCGATGATGGTGTCGGCGAGTGCCGCGAGCCGCTCCGCGGCGCGCGTGCCGCGCCCGTCCTGCTCGAGCCGGCGGCGGATGATGAGACGGCCGTTCTCCAGCACCTCGCGCATGAGCTCCAGCACGGCCTTGCGCGCCGCCGGGGTGGCCGCGCCAAGCTCCGCGGCGATGTCGGCGAGCTCAGCCCTCAGCTTCTCTTCATCGACCGGGCTTTCGCCCATGCGCGACCGCTGCACCGATCTTCCGTTCCACCGTTCAAAAGGATGCGCGCCCGCTTAGCATGCCCGCCGCGGAAATGGCACTAAATGGCACTCGGGGCGCGCCGGGCCGGCGCTTTTGCAACCGGTAACGATTTCTGCTTAGCATCCATTGCCACAGGGGGCCGGCCGAACGGGCCGGAAGTCGGGCCGCGTCGTCTTCGAGGCGACGAAGCCGGGCGGGCCAATAACGGGCGGGCCAATAAGACGGGGTAGGCGTTAACGCCGTGGAAAAGCGCCTCGACGAGCGGTTCGACCTATCCAGGCCCAGCCCGCCCTATGGCGTGGTCCGGCGGCTGCTCCGCGATGCGATCCATTTCTTCTCCTACCATTTCATTCTGGCGCGCCAGTCGACGCGGCGGGCGCGCGCCGCAGGCTTTCGCTTCGTCGTCCGCCCGACCGTCTTCCATCCGCGCTTCTTCCTGACAAGCGAGTATTTCGCTCACTTCATCGATCGCCTCGATCTTAAGGGCAAGGCGGTGGCGGAGGTCGGCACGGGCTCCGGCATCCTCTCGCTCGCGGCGGCGCGCGCCGGAGCGGAGCGCGTCGTTGCGATCGACATCAATCCGAACGCGGCGCTCTCGGCGGCCGACAATGCCCGGCTGAACGGTCTCGCAGATCGGGTCTTTCCGGTCTGCTCGAATCTGCTTTCGGGCGTCGCGCCTCGGCCGCTCTTCGACGTGATCCTTTCAAGCCCGCCGTCCTTTGCCGGCGAGCCGCGGGACGTCGCCGACCGCGCCTGGCACGCCGGCCCCGGCTATCGCGACATCGCCGCGCTCTTCGCTCAGGCGCGCGAGCGGCTGAAGCCCGGCGGTCGCGTCTACCTGCTCCTGTCTTCGGATTCCGACCTCGGTCGGCTCGGGCAGCTGATCGCCGATGCCGGCTTCCATGCGCAGCTCATCGACGAACGCTCGATCCTGATCGAGTCGTTCGTGCTCTACGAGCTGATGGCGGACTAGGCGCTGGCTCGCCACGATTGTCCCGGTCGGATAGATTCGGCACATGGACGCCGCGCCCGACCGAAAGCTCACCGCTATATTTTCCGCCGACGTCGCCGGATATAGTCGGTTGATGGAGGCGGACGAGGCGGGAACGCTTGCCAGGCTCAAGGCCTGTCGCCGAGCGATCGCCGATGAGATCGACCGCCATCGAGGCCGGCTGGTGAGCACCGCCGGCGACAGCGTCCTCGCTGAGTTCCCGAGCGTGGTCAATGCCGTCGATTGCGCCGCCCGCATCCAGCGCGATCTCGCCGAGCGGAATGGCGCCTTGCCGGAAGCGCGACGCATGCTCTTTCGCATCGGCGTGAATCTCGGCGATGTGATGATCGACGGCGCCGACCTCTTCGGCGACGGCGTCAACATCGCTGCGCGACTGCAGCAACTCGCCGAGCCCGGAGGCATCCTGATTTCCGGCTCGGTCTTCGAGCAGGTCAGAAACAAGCTCTCATTGGGTTTCGATTACCTTGGAGCGCAGACCGTCAAGAACATCTCGGAAGCCGTCCCCGCATATCGCGTCATGCTCGGTGCGGCGGAGGCACCGCTCGGATCAGCGGGACTTTCGAACCGATCGACCGAGCCGGCGGAAGCCCCCTCTGTCCCCGAGGCGCGGGGAGCTCCGCAAGGCCCACAGCCTCGCTCGCAGCGGACGCGACGTCAGCGCTTGGCACGCCGGGCCGCCTTCGCAAGTGTCGCGATCGCCGCCCTGTTTGCTATCAACATGATGACGTGGCACGGCTACCCGTGGTTCATGTGGCCGACCCTCGTCATCGCCATTGCCTTTTTGCTGAGGTCGGTCTGGGTAGCCTGGAGTTAGGCGGAGCGCCCGCTACAGCGCGCCGATCGGGATCTTCAGATAGCTGCGCCCGTTCGCTTCCGGCTTGGGCAGACGGCCTCCGTTCATGTTCACCTGCAGCGCGGAGAGGATCAGCCGCGGCATCGGCAGCTCCGCGTCGCGCTTGTTGCGCAGCACGACGAACTCCGCCTCGGTTTTGTCGCCCTTGAGATGCGGGTTGTCGCGCTTCTGCTCCTTAACCGTCGACTCGAAGCGCACTTCCCGCCCGCCCGGCATGTAGTCGTGCCCGGTGAAGAGCCGCGTCTCGTCCGGGAGCGCCAGGATCGCCTTGATCGAGCGATAGAGCTCGGCCGCATCGCCGCCGGGAAAATCCGCGCGCGCCGTGCCGAAGTCGGGTTGGAATAACGTGTCGTGCACGAAGCCCGCGTCGCCGACGACGTAGGTCACCGAGGCGAGCGTGTGCCCGGGCGAGAACATGACGCGCGCGTCGATCTCGCCGACCTTGAAGGTGTCGCCGTCGGCGAAGAGTCGGTCCCATTGCGAGCCGTCGGCGGGAAAGTCGGGAAGGTTGTAGATGCCCTTCCAGAGCTCTTGCACGTCCTTCACGTGCTCGCCGATCGCCGTCGGCGCGCCGAGCTTTTGCTTGAGGTACGGCCCGGCGGAGAAATGGTCGGCATGCGGATGCGTGTCGAGAATCCAATCGACCGTGACGCCCTTCTCCTTCACCGCCGCGATCATCTTGTCCGCAAAGGCGCTCCACACGCGCCCGGCCTTCTCGTCGTAATCCATGACCGGATCGACGATGGCGCCGCGCTTCGTCGTTGGATCGACGACGAGATAGGCGATCGAGAAGGTCTCTTTGTGGAAGAACCCGGTCACCTCGGGTCGTTGCGTCATCGTGGCCTCGGCAGTTGCTTCGCTCACACATTCAAAGGTCGCGATGCATTAAGTGCGGTGCCGCGTCAGATCAAGCCGCGCCGAGGCGGGTCACGCCTGTTCGTCCCTCCGGCCGAGCCGCTTCAATTCGTAGAGCTTCTCCAGCGCCTCTTTTGGCGACAGCTCGTCGGGGTCGACCGCCTGTAGCACCACGAACACGGGGTTTTCCTTCGTCTCTTCGCGGGCGTCGGGCTCTGAGCGCGCGGCGGCGAAGAGCGGCAAATCGTCGATGATGACCGCCGGCCGCGCGCGGTCGCCCTTTTCGAGCATGTCGAGCACCTGTCGCGCCCGTTTGATGACGGCAGGGGGAAGGCCGGCGAGCTTCGCCACCTGGATGCCGTAGGAGCGGTCGGCAGCGCCCGGCGCCACCTCGTGCAGGAAGACCACGTCGCCCTTCCACTCCTTCACCTTCATCGTCGCGTTGGTGAGTCGTGGCAGCCTGGCGGAGAGCGCCGTCAGCTCGTGATAGTGCGTGGCGAAAAGCGCGCGGGAGAAATTCACGTCGTGGAGATGCTCGATCGCCGCCCAGGCGATGGAGAGTCCGTCGAACGTCGCCGTGCCGCGGCCGATCTCGTCGAGGATGACCAGCGCGCGCTCTCCCGCCTGGTTCAGGATCGCCGCGGTCTCCACCATCTCCACCATGAAGGTCGAGCGCCCGCGCGCCAGATCGTCGGCCGCGCCGACGCGCGAGAAGACGGCGTCGACGATGCCGATATGCGCGGCGCGCGCCGGCACGAAGCTCCCCGCCTGCGCCAGGATGGCGATCAGCGCGTTCTGGCGCAGGAAGGTGGATTTGCCGGCCATGTTCGGGCCGGTGAGCAGCCAGATGCGGCCGCGCTCGCCATTCTCCCCGGCGTCCTGAGGCGCGAGCGAAGCGAGCCTCGAACGGCCGAGATCACAATCGTTCGCGACGAAGCTCTCGCCGCTCTTCTTCAGCGCCTGCTCCACGACCGGATGCCGCCCGCCCTCGATCCTGAAGGCGAGGCTTCTGTCGACCTTCGGCCGCGAGAAATCTTCGCGCTGCGCAAGCTCGGCGAGCGCCGCGGAAACGTCGATCTCGGCGAGCGCGCGCGCGGCCGTGCGGATCGCCGTCTCCTTCGCCGCAACGCACGCTGAAAGATCGTCGAAGATCGCAAGCTCGATTTGCAGCGCGCGCTCCGCCGCGCTGGCGATCTTCTGTTCCAGTGCGCCGAGCTCTGTCGTGGTGAAGCGCATGGCGTTCGCCATCGTCTGCCGATGGATGAATTCCTTCGCCCCGGCGCTCGCCTGAAGTGTCGGAGCCTGGCCGGCCGGAACCTCCACGAAATAGCCGAGCACGTTGTTGTGCCGGATCTTCAGCGAACGGATGCCGGTCTTCTCGGCGTAGCGTGCCTGCAATCCGGCGATCACCCGCCGGCTCTCGTCGCGAAGCCCAAGCGTCTCGTCGAGCGTCGCGTCGTAACCGGCGCGGACGAAGCCGCCGTCGCGCTTCAGAAGCGGAAGATCATCGGCGAGCGCCGCCGAGAGCGCTTCGACCAGCGCCGTCAGCTCCGGCCGTACGGTTTCGAGCTCCGCGCCGGGACGAGGCGTCGAGCCGAGCGCCTCCGGACTCTCCTCGGCGGCCGTCGCCTGCAACTTCAGATGCATATGCGCGCCGGCCTCCAGTCCGGCCCGGATCATGTCGAGATCGCGCGGCCCGCCGCGGTCGAGCCCGAGGCGCGAGAGCGCGCGCAGCATATCCGGCATGCTCGCGAGCGCTTCGCGCATGCTGCTGCGCGGCGTTGGCCGCTCGAGAAAGAACTGCACGCCGTCGAGGCGCGCTTCGATCTCTTCCGGGTCGCAAAGCGGGCTTGCGAGCCGCTCGGCGAGGAGGCGCGATCCAGCGGCGCTTCTGGTGCGGTCGATCGCGGCGAAAAGCGTTCCCTCGCGCCCCCCGGAGATCGAACGGAAGAGCTCCAGGTTGGCGCGCGTCGCCGCGTCGATGCGCATCGACTCGCCGTCGCTGATTCGCCTTGGCGGCTCGATCGGCGGGCGCTTGGCGACCTGCGTCTTTTCCACATAGGCGATCAGCGCTGCGCCTGCCGCAAGCTCGGCGCGGCTGAAGCTGCCGAACGACTCCATCGTCTTTACGCTGAAGAGTCCGGCGAGCCGGCCTTCCGCCGTCGTCGCGTCGAAGAACGCCGCCGGCAACGGCGTTATCGCCGCCTCCGTCGCATCGACGACGGAGCGGAGCACGGAATCGTCCGCGTTCCGTTCGGAGAGCAGGATTTCACGCGGCTCGACCCGGGCGAGCGCCGCGGAAAGACCGCCCGGCGGGCACTCGCTCATCAGGAAGGCGCCGGTGGAGATGTCGATCCAGGCGAGCGCATGGCGGTCGGCCCCGTCGCTCGCAGCACTCCTGACGATCGCGGCGAGATAATTGTTGCGGCCCGAATCGAGCAGGCGCTCCTCGGTGATCGTCCCCGGCGTGACGAGCCGCGTCACCGCGCGCCTGACCACCGTCTTCGAGCCGCGGCGGCGCGCCTCCGCCGGATCCTCGATCTGCTCGCAGACGGCGACGCGGTAGCCGAGCGCGATCAGCTTCTGCAGGTAGTCGTCGGCGGCGTGCACAGGCACGCCGCACATCGAAATGTCGTCGCCGAGATGCTTGCCGCGCTTGGTGAGCGCGATGCCGAGCGCGCGCGAGGCGGTGACGGCATCGTCGAAGAAGAGCTCGTAGAAGTCGCCCATCCGGTAGAAGAGCAGGCAATCGGGATTGGCCGCCCGGATCTCGACGTACTGCTCCATCATCGGGGTGACGCGCGTGGAAGCGCCGGGCCTCGGCTCGGCGCCCGGTTCGGTAGGAGTTTCACTCGGCTCGCGCTTGTTCATGCCGACAAGGCTTAGCAGAGCCCACGCGGCGCGGACCAGGAGCGGCGCGCATCCTCCGCCGAGCATTCGCGATCTTGGCCAAGCCTTGCCGGGCGGCTGTCGTCGCGCTAGGGGTCGCCGGCGGACCTTGAGGAAACTCAATGACTTCCGGCGCCGCGCAGGCGCCACGAAGCCATGCTTTCAGCGTCCTTGCGGCTGAACCCTGGAGAGCGCAACGATGGACACCGAAGCAATTCTGGAACGCCGGCGGTTGCGCCGCCGCGCCAGCTTCTGGCGGGTCACCGCCTTCGTGATTCTCTTGTTGGCGATCTTGGCCGGCGCGAGCCTCATGTGGAACAAGGACGGCCTCGGTGCCGCCGTGGGCGGGCAGGTCGCCGACATCAGGGTCGACGGCTTCATCACCACGCGCCCCGACGCCGTCAAGGTGATCGACCGCGCCGTCAAGGCAAGCTCCGTGAAGGCGATCGTGCTTCACATCGATTCAGGCGGCGGCGCCGCGTCCGGCGGCGAGGCGCTCTACAACGCCGTGCGCCGCGCGTCGGAAAAGAAGCCGGTCGTCGCCGTGATCGACGGTCTCGGCGCCTCCGCCGCCTATATGACGGCGATCGCAGCCGACCATATCGTCGCGCGCGAGAGCGCCATCACCGGCTCGATTGGCGTGATCTTCCAGTTTGGCCACTTCGAGGAGCTCCTGCAGAAGATCGGCGCCCAGTACGAGGAGGTGAAGAGCGCACCCCTCAAGGGCGAGCCTTCGATCTTCAAGGCGCCCGACCCGGCGGCCACAGCGATGCTGAAGTCCGTCGTCGACGACACCTATGACTGGTTCGTCGGTCTCGTCGCCGATCGCCGCGGGCTGCCGAAGCCGGAGGCGCGCCGCCTTGCCGACGGCAGCATTTACACCGGACGGCAGGCGCTTCGCCTGAAGCTGATCGACGACGTCGGCGGTGATCCGGAGGCGCGCGCCTGGCTCGCATCCGTGAAGGGCGTGTCTGAAGACCTGCCGCTGAGGGAATGGAAGCCCGACGGATCGGTCTTCGCCATGTTCCAGGAAGACGCGCTGGCCGGCTTTGTGCGCCTCATCGGCCTCGACGCGGGCGCCGCGACGATTCTTCCGCGCCGACTTACGGTTGACGGTCTCCTGTCGGTTTGGCAGGCTCCGCTTTTCGGGCGATCGGATCGCTAGGGGGCCACGTCGGTGATCAAGTCGGAGCTCATCGAGCGGATTGCTTCGCGCAATCCGCATTTGTTTCAGCGCGACGTAGAGCACATCGTCAACGCCATCTTGGAGGAGATCGTGTCTGCGCTTGCGCGCGGCGACAGAGTGGAGCTCCGCGGTTTCGGGGCGTTCTCCGTCAAGAATCGCCCGGCCCGCACTGGCCGCAATCCCCGCACCGGCGAGCAGGTCGTCGTGTCGGAGAAATACGTGCCCTTCTTCAAGACGGGCAAAGACATGCGCGAGCGCCTGAACGCTACTTCTGGGTGAGGAATTGCGCACGCTTGGCACGATCCTGAAGTGGGTCATCCTGCTGCCGATCCTGGCCGCGATCCTGGCGCTTGCGGTCGCCAACGGCCAGGACGTGACGGTGTATCTGAATCCCTTCGACGCCGCCGATCCGGTGCTAAAGCTCGATCTCCCGCTCTACCAGCTCGCCTTCATCCTCTTCGTCCTCGGCGTGCTCGTCGGTGGCCTCGTGGCCTGGATGAGCCAGATGCGGCACCGCCGCCGCGTGCGCCGTCGCGAGGCGGCTCTTTTCGGCGCCGACGCCGAACGGGTCGAGCGGAATGCGCCGCCGGCCGATACCGCCGGCTTCCTGCCGCGCCCCGAGCGCGGCTGAAGTGCGCGGCTGACGGGTATTGATGCGGGTCCTGTCGGCCGACGACCTTGACCGAATCTTCGATTTCCCCGCTCTGATCGATGCGCTGCGCCACGGCTTCCAAGATGAGGTCGAAGTGCCGGTCCGCCACCACCACGCGATCGAAAGACCGGGAGAGCCCGCCGCGACGCTGCTCCTGATGCCGGCCTGGACAAAGGGGAGCGCGCAGCCCGCTTTCGCCGGTGTGAAGGTAGTCTCGGTTTATCCCGGCAATGCGTCGCGCGACCTGCCGAGCGTGCTCGGCGCCTACCTCTTGCTGGATGGCGCCACGGGCGCGCCGCTCGCTGCAATCGACGGGCAGGCGCTGACCTTGTGGCGCACGGCCGCGGCCTCCGCGCTCGCCGCCTCCTATCTGGCGCGCGACGATGCGCGCCGCCTCGGGATGGTCGGTGCCGTCGCGCTCGCTCCTTATTTGGTCGCCGCACATGCGAGCGTGCGTCCGATCGCGGACGTCGCCGTCTGGAACCACAATTCCTCGCGCGCAGAGGCGCTCGCCAGGGAGCTGAGCGGCCGCGCTTATTCGGTGCGCGCCACCGACGACCTCGAAGCCGCGATCCGCGCCGCCGACGTCGTCTCCTGCGCTACGCTATCCCCTGAGCCTTTGGTGAGGGGCGCATGGTTGAAGCCCGGCGCGCATCTCGACCTCGTCGGCGCCTTCACGCCGAAAATGCGCGAGAGCGACGACGAAGCGGCCCGCCGCGCCCGCATCTTCGTCGACACGCGCGCAGGCGCGCTGAAGGAAGCGGGCGACATCGTGCAGCCGCTTAAGGCTGGCGTGATTCGCGAATCCGACATCGCCGGCGATCTCTTCGACCTTTGCCGCGGCGAGGCCGCCGGCCGCGAGTCCGCGGAGGAGATCACGCTCTTCAAGTCGGTCGGCACGGCGGTCGAGGACCTCGCCGCGGCGATCCTCGCCTGCTCCGCGGACGCGCTCCGCTCCTAGTCGCTCTCGCCGTCTCCGGTGAAAGCCGAATCGTCCTTGAGCGCGATCTGCGAGCAGGCCCTGGCGATCTTCTGCCGCCATTCGGCGTGGTTCTCGTCGACGACGCGCCCGAAGCGGTGCTCGCGCTCCTCGAAGTCGGACCCCTCCAGGACGAAGCGCTTCTTGCCGCTCGCCAGGGGTTCGAGCGCGGCGACGACGCAGGAGGTCATCGCCCGCCGTTTCGCCGGCGCCATACGGGCGAGCGGTCCGTCGGTCTGATTGTCCAGGATCTCCTCGACCACGGTCGGAAAGTCCGCGGCGGCCGCCGGTTCGGCGCCCGCGAGGAGGGCGGCATATGCGGTCAGCAGGATTGTCGGGTGAAGGTTGCGCATTGGCCTCGTCGCTCCCTCGTGCTCCCAGTTACACAGTTAACGATTCACCCGCGCTGGTGGGTCCGCAAGGCTCTTCTCCCGCTTGCCACGCCAATTCAGAGCGCCTATATCCTTTTCAACACATCTCGAAGCCAATCGAGAGTGGGTCCCGCGGGGCCCGCTCTTTTTTGTTGCCCGCGGGACGATCAGGTCCGGGAGCCGGGCGAGGGTGGAATGGACGACCGCCGTCTGACGCGTGAGACAGGGCTCGAAGCCCGCATCGCCCACATCGTGGAGCCGATCGCCAACGATCTCGGCTACGAGTTGGTGCGCGTGAAAGTGTCCGGGCTGAACGGCATGACCGTGCAGATCATGGCCGAGCGGCCCGACGGCACGATGACCGTGGAGGATTGCGAGCTTCTGTCACGCAACGTCTCGCCGGCCATGGACGTCGCAGACCCGATCAATCGCGAATACCAGCTGGAGATTTCGTCGCCCGGCATCGACCGACCGCTGACCCGCGCCAAGGATTTCGAGGTCTGGGCGGGCCAGGAGGCGAAGATCGAGATGGAGGAGCCGGTGAACGGCCGCCGTCGCTTTCGCGGCGTGCTTCTCGGCGTGAGGGGCGGCGCGGCCGGAATCCGCCTCACCGACACGCCGGCGGAAGCCGAGGCCGGCGAAGCGTGGCTGCCAATGGAATCGATCGGCGAGGCGCGACTCGTCCTGACCGACGACTTGGTCAAGACAGCACTGCGCCGGAGCGCCGAGACGCTTGAGAAAACCGACGCATGAATTTTTGAGGAACGGAGCTGAAGCAAGATGGCTGTCAGTGCAAACAGACTGGAACTCCTGCAGATCGCCGACGCGGTCGCGCGCGAGAAGACGATCGACCGCCGCATCGTCATCGGGGCCATGGAGGATGCGATCCAGAAGGCGGCGAAGTCGCGCTACGGCGTGGAGACGGATGTGCGCGCCGAGATCGACGAGAAGACCGGCGAGATTCGGCTGCAGCGTCTGCTCGAGGTGGTCGACACGGTGGAAAACGACTCCGCGCAGATCGCCGTCGAGGATGCGCGCAGCCGCAATCCGGCGGCGCAGGTCGGCGACTACATTTCCGAGCCGCTGCCGCCGCTCGATTACGGCCGCATCGCCGCCCAGTCGGCGAAGCAGGTCATCATGCAGAAGGTGCGTGAGGCCGAGCGCGACCGCCAGTACGAGGATTACAAGGACAGGATCGGTGAGATCGTCAACGGTACCGTGAAGCGTGTCGAGTACGGCAACGTCATCGTCGATCTCGGCCGCGGCGAGGCGATCATCCGCCGCGACGAGATGATCCCGCGCGAGACCTTCCGTTACGGCGACCGCGTGCGCGCCTACGTCTACGACGTGCGCCGCGAGCAGCGCGGGCCGCAGATCTTCCTGTCGCGCACCCACCCGGAATTCATGAAGAAGCTCTTCACCATGGAGGTGCCGGAAATCTACGACGGCATTATCGAGGTGAAATCAGTGGCGCGCGATCCGGGATCGCGCGCCAAGATCGCGGTTTTGTCGCACGACACGTCGATCGATCCGGTGGGCGCCTGCGTCGGCATGCGCGGCAGCCGCGTCCAGGCGGTGGTGGGCGAGCTTGCCGGCGAGCGCATCGACATCATCCCGTGGTCGCCGGACGCCGCCACCTTCATCGTCAACTCGCTGCAACCGGCCGAGGTGACGAAGGTGGTGCTCGACGAGGAGGCGGAGCGCATTGAAGTCGTGGTCCCCGATGACCAGCTTTCGCTGGCGATCGGCCGCCGCGGCCAGAACGTGCGCCTCGCCTCGCAGCTCACCGGCTGGGATATCGACATCCTCACCGAGGACGAGGAATCGGAGCGCCGCCAGAAGGAGTTCCAGGAGCGCACGCAGCTCTTCATGGATGCGCTCGACGTCGACGAGATGGTCGCGCAGCTCCTCGCCTCCGAGGGCTTCGCCAGTGTCGACGACATCGCCTTGGTGGAGCGCGACGAGATCGCCTCGATCGAAGGCTTCGACGACGAGACGGCCGAGGAGCTGCAGGCGCGCGCCCGCGAATATCTGGAGCGGGTGGAGGCCGAGCAGGACGAGGAGCGCAAGAAGCTCGGCGTCGAGGATTCGCTGCGCGAGGTGCCCGGCATCACCACGGCGATGATGGTGGCGCTCGGCAAGAACGACATCAAGACGCTGGAGGATCTTGCTTATTGCGCGGCCGACGATCTGGTCGGCTGGACGGAGCGCAAGGACGGCGAGACACAGCGTTTCGAAGGCGCGCTCACCGGCTTCGAGGTTTCGCGCCAGGAGGCGGAGGCGATCGTGATGGCGGCGAGGCTGAAGGCCGGTCTCGTCACCGAGGCCGACCTCGCGCCGCCCGCCGAGGAGACGGAACCAACCGAGACGGAGGCAGCCGCCGTTTGACGGAAGCGCTGACGGAAAAAGAGGTCGCGAACACGCGCCGGGAGGGCCGCACGCGGATGTGTGCGGTTACGCGAAGCGTGCTGCCGGAAGGCGAGCTGATCCGCTTCGTGGCGACGCCGGAGGGCGCCGTTGTCGCCGACCTGAAGGCCAAGCTTCCCGGCCGCGGCGTCTGGGTCGGCGCGACGCGCGAGACGGTCGCCGAGGCGGCGAAGCGCAATGTCTTCTCGCGCGGCCTGAAAAAGAGCCTTCACCCGCCCGCCGATCTTGCCGACCAGGTCGCCGCGCGCCTCAAGGAGCATGCACTCGGCCGCCTTGGGCTGGCGCGCAAGGCCGGCGCGGTTCTCGCCGGTTTCTCCAAGGTGGAGGCGTCGATTTCCGGCGGGCATCTGGCGGCGCTCGTGATCGCTTCCGACGCCGCCGAAGACGGTGTGCGTAAGCTGTCGCAGGCGGTTCGGCGTCGTTTCGGCGCTGCGGCGCCGTTCCCAGTCGTCCGACTCCTCACCGGAGCCGAATTGGGTTTGGCAATCGGACGGCCAGATGTGATACATGCAGCCGTGCTTCAGGGCCCGGCTGGCGGAAGTTTCATGGAGGCGGCGATCCGTCTCCAGCGCTACGTTGGCGCGAGTGGAGGCGAGACGGCGCAACCGGCAGCCGAGCCCCTTGGGATTGATGGATGAGCGATACGACGAGTAAGGACAAGACGCTGCGCGTTGGGCGGAAGCCGCTTTCGCTGAAGCGTGACACCGACACGGTTCGCCAGAGCTTCTCCGGCGGGCGCTCGAAGGCCGTCACGGTCGAGCGTAAGCGCCGGCGCGTCGCCGGCACGGGCGAGCGCACGGAGGCCGCGCCGACGGCGGAAGAGGCGCCGGCCGCGGCGGAGCCCGCGCGTCCGCGCGTCAGCCTGCGCGCCAAGACGACCGACGGCGAGGCTGCCGCCCCGCCGGCGCGCGCGCGCTCAAGCGGCGTCGTGCTGCGCACGCTGACCGACGAGGAGCGCGATGCGCGCGCCCATGCGCTGGCCGAAGCGCGCGTGCGCGAGGCGGAGGAACGCCGCAGCGCCGAGGAAGACGCTCGCCGCCGCTCCGAGGAAGAGGAGCGGCTGACGCGCGAGCGCGCCGAGGCCGAGCGTCGCCAAGCCGAGGAAGAGGCGCGCAAGCAGGCCGAGGAGCAGGCCCGTCGCCGCGGCGAAGACGAGGCGCGCCGCCGCCTCGGCGAAGACGTCGCGCCCGCGCCGCGCACCGAGACGACGACGCCGAGCGCCGCACCCGCCGGCGTGCGCCCTGCGCTTCGTCCGAAGCGCCTGGAGGTGCCGAAGCCGACACGCACCAAGGCCGCTCCGGGCGGCCAGCGCCAGCGCGGGCGGCTCACCGTCACCAATGCCCTTGAGGCCTCCGAAAGCGAGCGCGAGCGCTCGCTCGCCTCCGTCCGCCGCAAGCGCGAGAAGCAGCAGCGGCAGGCGCACGGCTTCACCCCGACGCAGGAGAAGATCGTCCGCGACGTGGTGATCCCCGAGGCGATCACCGTGCAGGAGCTGGCGAACCGCATGGCGGAGCGCGCCGTCGACGTGATCCGGCTTCTCATGAAGGACGGCCAGCTGGTCAAGATCACCGACGTCCTCGACGCCGATACCGCGCAGATCGTGGCCGAGGAGATGGGCCACAACGTCCGCCGCGTCGCCGCCTCCGACGTGGAGGAGGGCCTCTTCGACGAGCCCGATGCGGAAGAGACGCTGAAGCCGCGCCCGCCCGTCGTCACCATCATGGGTCACGTCGATCACGGCAAGACGTCGCTCCTCGACGCCATCCGCGAGGCGAACGTCGTCTCAACCGAGGCCGGCGGCATCACCCAGCATATCGGCGCCTACCAGATCGAGAAGAACGGGCAGAAGATCACCTTCATCGACACGCCGGGCCACGAAGCGTTCACCGCCATGCGCGCCCGTGGCGCGCAGGCGACCGACATCGCCATCCTCGTCGTCGCTGCCGATGACGGCGTGATGCCGCAGACGGTGGAATCGATCAATCACGCCCGCGCCGCAGGTGTCCCGATCATCGTGGCGATCAACAAGATCGACGTGCAGGGTGCTGATCCGAACCGCGTCAGGACGGAGCTTCTGAGCCACGAGATCGTGGTGGAATCGATGGGTGGCGAGACGCTCGAGGTGGAAGTCTCGGCGCTGAAGCACACCAATCTAGACAAGCTTCTCGAAGCGATCCTGCTGCAGTCGGAGATCCTGAACCTGCAGGCTAATCCAGACCGTCCGGCGGAAGGCATTGTTGTCGAGGCGCAGCTCGACCGCGGTCGCGGCCCGGTCGCGACCGTGCTGGTGCAGCGCGGCACGCTCCATGTCGGCGACATCATCGTGGCCGGCGCCGAATGGGGCCGCGTGCGCGCACTGATCGACGATCACGCCGAGCAGGTGCGCGAGGCGGGGCCCTCGACCCCGGTTGAGGTGCTCGGCTTCCAGGCGACGCCGGAGGCCGGCGATCGGCTCGGCGTGGTGGAGAGCGAGGCGCGCGCCCGCGAGGTCACCGAGTATCGCCAGAATCTGAAGCGCGAGAAGCTGGCGGCGCACGCCGCCGGCATGCGCGGCTCGCTCGAACAGATGATGAGCCGCCTGGGCACGCAAGGAAAAAGCCTCTTCCCGATCCTCATCAAGGGCGACGTGCAGGGCTCGGTGGAGGCGATCGTGCAGGCGCTCGAAAAGCTCGGCACCGAGGAGGTAGCGGCGCAGATCATGCATGCCGGCGTCGGCGGCATCACCGAGTCGGACGTCAATCTCGCCTCGACGTCGGAAGCGCCGATCATCGGCTTCAACGTCCGCGCCAATGCACAGGCGCGCGACGCCGCCGAGCGCGAAGGCATCGAGATACGCTACTACAACATCATCTACGACCTGGTGAACGACATCAAAGCCGCGATGTCGGGTCTGCTGTCGCCGGAGCGTCGCGAGACCTTCCTCGGCAACGCGGAGATCCTGGAGATCTTCAACATCTCCAAGGTCGGCAGGGTGGCCGGCTGTCGCGTTACCGAGGGCAGAGTGGAGCGCGGTGCCAGCGTGCGCCTGATCCGCGACAACGTCGTCATTCACGAAGGAAAGCTCTCGACACTGAAGCGCTTCAAGGACGAGGTGCGCGAGGTGCCGGCCGGACAGGAATGTGGCATGGCGTTCGAGAAATACGAGGATATGCGCGTCGGCGACGTGATCGAGTGCTACCGCGTCGAGGAGATCGCCCGGACGCTGTAGAGGCGCGACGGTTGCGCGAACCTTCTCCCATGGGGAGAAGGTGGCTGCGAAGCAGCCGGATGAGGGGATGCGGCTCGATGCCGAAACCCGACCAGCCCTGTAACCCCTCACCCGTCGCCTTCGGCGACACCCTCTCCCCCTGGGAGAGGGTTAGTGCCTCACCTTCGAGCACGATAACATGACCCGTTTCGCCACGCACAAATCCGGCCCCTCGCAGCGCCAGCTCCGCGTCGGCGAATTGGTGCGCCATGCGCTGGCGGAAGTCTTTTCGCGGGGCGAGGCTGGGCCGGAGTTCGACGGCTTGCTTCTCTCCTTCGCCGAGGTGCGCATGTCGGCCGATCTGAAGCATGCGACGGTGCTCGTCGCGCCGCTCGCTGCGGCCCAGATGAAAAATGAGCCGGACGCGCTCGTCCCCGCGCTGAACAAGCATGCGCGCGCCTTGCGCGGAAAGATCACGCCGGCGCTGAAACAGATGCGCTCCATGCCCGATCTGAAGTTCCGCCTCGACACGCGTTTCGAGGACGATGCGCGCATCGACGCGCTGCTGAGATCGCCTGAGGTCGCGCGAGACCTGAAACAAGAAGACGACCTTCATCGCGAAGAGGGCGACGGCTGATGGGTCGCCGCGACAAGGGCAAGAAGATCGACGGCTGGGTCGTGCTCGACAAGCCGGTCGGCATGACCTCGACCGAAGCGGTGGCGAAGGTGAAGCGTCTCTTCGGCGCCGCCAAGGCGGGACACGCCGGCACGCTCGATCCGCTGGCCTCCGGCTCGCTGCCGATCGCGCTCGGCGAGGCGACGAAGACCGTCAGCCTCGTCATGGACGGGCGCAAGATCTACCACTTCACGGTGGAGTGGGGCGCGGAGACGACGACCGACGACGCCGAAGGCCCGGTGTCCGCGTCCTCCGATAGCCGTCCGAGCGAAGACGCCATTCGCGCCGTCCTGCCGGAGTTCTCAGGCACGATCAGCCAGGTGCCGCCGCGCTTCTCGGCGATCAAGATCGCCGGCGAACGCGCCTATGATCTCGCCCGCGAGGGCGAAAAGGTGGAGCTGGAGCCGCGCGAGATCGTCATCCATCGGCTCGAGCTTCTCGAATGCCCTGACGCCGATCACGCGGTCTTCCTCGCCGAATGCGGCAAGGGCGCCTATGTGCGGGCCTTGGCGCGGGACATGGGGCGGCGGCTCGGCACGCACGGCCACGTTGTTTCGCTCCGCCGGCTGGCCGTCGGCCCGTTCGGCGAGGCTGACATGATTTCGCTGGAAAAGCTGGAGGAGTTGCGCCATAAGGCCGGAGCTTCCGAGGGCCTGATGGCCGAGGAGGCTCTGCTTTCGGTTGCGACGGCGCTGGACGACATCCCGGCGCTCGCCATGACCGAACGGGATGCGGCAAGGCTCAGGAGAGGCCAGGCCGTCATCCTGAGAGGACGGGACGCGCCCGTCATGTCCGGCCCTGCTTATGCGATCTTCGGCGGTCTGCCCGTCGCGCTCGGCGAGGTCGACAAGGGCGCCTTCAATCCCAAGCGCGTGTTCAATCTGGCCGGAGCCCGAGAGCGGTCCGGCAGCGAAAATCGAGGATGAACGATGTCGATCACGTCTGATCGAAAGCAAGAACTGATCAAGGAATACGCCACGAAGTCTGGCGACACCGGTTCGCCCGAAGTGCAGGTGGCAATCCTGTCGGAGCGGATCTCCAATCTCACCGAGCACTTCAAGAGCCACGTGAAGGACAACCATTCACGTCGTGGGCTGTTGAAGCTCGTTTCGCAGCGCCGTCGTCTTCTCGACTATCTGAAGACGAAGGATACCGAGCGCTATCAGGGGCTCATCTCGCGCCTCGGACTGCGCCGCTAGAGCATGATCCCAAAACGTGGGAACCGGTTTTTGGAAAAGATCATGCTTCAGCAAAAGGATAGAGCCCCCATTCCGATTCGATCGGAATGGACAAGGCTCTAGGTGCAAGGCGCTTGCGCTCGCAACAAGGGTTGCGGGCGTGACTGTCCATGAACGCAGGAACCTGGCCATGGCAGGATCGCCGGTCGCTTTGAAGCTGGATTCCAGCTCTAAGCGCCCCGCCGTCTTGCGCATGGCCTGTCCTGCTTGCCGATGAAAGGACCAGGCATGTTTGATACGCAGAAAGTCGAGATCGATTGGGGCGGGCGGAAGCTCGTACTGGAGAGCGGCCGCATGGCGCGCCAAGCCGACGGCGCGGTGCTCGCCACCTACGGCGAGACGACGGTTCTCGCGACGGTCGTCTCCATGAAGGAGCCGAAGCCGGGCTTCGATTTCTTTCCGCTCACCGTGAACTACCAGGAGCGCTACTACGCCGCCGGCCGCATTCCCGGTGGCTTCTTCAAGCGCGAAGGCCGTCCGACCGAGAAGGAGACGCTGACCTCGCGCCTGATCGATCGGCCGATCCGGCCGCTCTTCGCCGAGGGCTACAAGAACGACACGCAGGTCGTCGTCACCGTGCTCTCGCATGATCTTGAGAACGACCCCGACATCGTCGGCATGGTCGCCGCCTCCGCCGCGCTGACGCTTTCCGGCGTGCCCTTCATGGGCCCGATCGGCGCGGCGCGCGTCGGCTACGTCAACGGCAGCTACGTGCTCAATCCTTTGGTGGAGGACGTAAAGGGATCGCAGCTCGACCTCGTCGTCGCCGGCACCGCCGACGCCGTCTTGATGGTGGAATCGGAAGCGCATGAGCTCGCCGAGGACGTGATGCTCGGCGCCGTCATGTTCGGCCATAGCTCGTTCCAGCCGGTGATCGACGCGATCATCAGCTTGGCCGAGCGCGCTGCCAAGGAGCCGCGCAACTTCCAGCAGCCCGACGTCTCGGAGATCGAGAAGGCGGTGCTGGAGATTGCCGAGGCCGACCTGCGCGAGGCCTACAAGATCACCGAGAAGCAGGAACGCTACGCCGCCGTCGACGCGGTGAAGGCGAAGGTGATGACGGCGCTCTTTCCCGAAGATGCGGAGCCGCGCTTCGACAAGGAGAAGGTCGCGGCGGTCTTCAAGGATCTGCAGGCGAAGATCGTCCGCTGGAACATCCTCGATACCGGCGGCCGCATCGACGGACGCGACCTGAAGACGGTCCGCCCGATCGTGTCGGAGGTCGGCATACTGCCGCGAACCCACGGCTCGGCGCTCTTCACCCGCGGTGAGACGCAGGCCCTCGTCATCGCGACGCTCGGCACCGGCGAGGACGAGCAGATGATCGACAGCCTGGAGGGGACCTACAAGTCGCCATTCATGCTGCACTACAACTTCCCGCCCTACTCGGTAGGCGAGACCGGCCGCATGGGCTCGCCCGGCCGCCGCGAGATCGGCCACGGCAAGCTCGCCTGGCGCGCCATCCGTCCGATTCTGCCGGCGGCGCACGAGTTCCCCTACACGCTGCGCGTCGTCTCCGAGATCACCGAGTCGAACGGCTCCTCCTCGATGGCGACCGTGTGCGGCTCGTCGCTGGCGCTGATGGACGCCGGCGTGCCGCTAAAGGCGCCGGTCGCCGGCATCGCCATGGGCCTGATCAAGGAAGGCGACCGTTTCGCCGTGCTCTCCGACATTCTCGGCGACGAGGATCATCTCGGCGACATGGACTTCAAGGTTGCCGGCACGACGAGCGGCATCACCTCGCTGCAGATGGATATCAAGATCCAAGGCATCACCGAGGAGATCATGAAGGTGGCGCTCGACCAGGCGAAGGACGGGCGTATGCACATCCTCGGCGAGATGTCGAAGGCGCTCGGGCACGCGCGTGCCGAGCTGGGCGAGCATGCCCCGCGCATCGAGCAGATCAAGATCCCGGTCGACAAGATCCGCGAGGTCATCGGCTCGGGCGGCAAGGTCATCCGCGAGATCGTCGAGAAGACCGGCGCCAAGATCGACATCCAGGACGATGGCACCATCAAGATCGCCTCGTCGAAGGCCGATTCGATCAAGGCTGCGATGAAGTGGATCCAGGGGATCGCCGCCGAGCCTGAGCCCGGCCAGATCTACCAGGGCACCGTGGTGAAGATCGTCGACTTCGGCGCCTTCGTGAACTTCTTCGGCTCGCGCGACGGCCTCGTGCACGTCTCGCAGCTCGCCCCGCATCGCGTCGCCAACGTCAAGGACGTGATCAAGGAAGGCGACAAGGTCTGGGTGAAGTTCATGGGGTCCGACGATCGCGGCAAGGTGCGTCTGTCGATGAAGGTCGTCGACCAGGCGACCGGCCAGGAGATCAAGAGCGACGACGCCGCGGCCTGAGCGCTGCGGCTCCCGCGTGAAAAAGAAAAGGGCGCCCGCGGGCGCCTTTTTTGCCGAATCGCCGATCGTCAGGCGGTCTGCGCCAGGCGAGGCCGTTCCCGCTCTTCCTCGGAGCGCAGGATCGCGTCGATCGGCATGGGCGGGGCGAAGTAGTAGCCCTGCGCCTCCGTGCAGCCTGCGGTGCGCAGGAGCTGCGCGTGCTCGATCGTCTCCACCCCCTGTCCGGCGACATGGAAGCCGAGCGAGTGGCCGAGGCTGCAAATGGCGGCGAGCACAGCCGCGCTCTTCTGCTCGTCGTTGTTCATCAGGAACGAGCGGTCGACCTTGATCTTGTCGAAGGTGTAGCGGGAGAGGAGGCCGAGCGAGAGCGTGCCGACGCCGAAGGAGTCCATGACGATGCCGACGCCGGCATCGCGGATCTTGGCGAGCCGCTCGAACGCCTCCGTCTCGTTGCGCCCGAGGATCGTCTCGTTGACCTCGATCTCGATCCGCTTCGGCAAGACGTTGTGACTCTTCAGGTTCTCCAGGATGAAGCCGTCGATGCCGTCGCGCTTGAGCTGCGTGGCTGAGAGGTTGATGGAGACGCGCCGCTCCCCGGGGATGCGCGCGCAGTCGCGCACCGCTTGGCGGATCACCCATTCGCCGATCGGAACGACGAGGCCGGTCTCCTCCGCGATCGAGACGAAGACGCCGGCGGGCACGAGTCCCTTGCCAGGCAGCCGCCACCTCAGCATCGCCTCGTATCCGACGACGGCATTCGTCGCGAGATCGACCTGCGGCTGGTAGAGAAGCTCGAAGAGGTCGTTCTCGAGCGCGTGGCGGAGGCCATCCTCGAGCGTGCGCCGACTGGCAAGATCTTCCGCCATCTTGGGATCGAAGAACCGCCAGGTGCGGCGCCCCTCGCTCTTGGCGCGGTAGAGCGCGAAGTCGGCGTTGCGCATCAGGCTGGTAATGTCTGTGCCGTTGTCGGGCGCAACCGCCAGCCCGATCGAGCAGCTGATCTGAATCTCGTGCCCCTCGACCCGGAACGGGCTGGAAAGCAGCGCCAGCACGCGTTCGGCGAGCGGCGCCAGCATGGCGGGATCGTGCACGTGTGGAACCACGATCACGAACTCGTCGCCGGAAAGCCGCGCCAGAAGATCGCCTCCTCTGAGCGACGCCTTGAGCCGCTTGGCGCACGCTTTGAGCAGGCCGTCGCCGACCGGATGTCCGAGCGTGTCGTTCACCGACTTGAAGCCGTCGAGGTCGAGCACGAAGAGCGCCGCCTTGGTGCCGTCCCTTTCGACGTCGCCGAGCGTCGTCGTCATGAACTCCTCGAACTGCTTGCGGTTCGGCAGTCCCGTCAGGCCGTCATGCATCGCCAGGTAGCGGATGGCGGCATTCTCCGCCGCAAGCTGCCGCTGCCGGTAGCTGAAGCCGGCAATGAAGGAGATGAAGGTGATCACCGCCACGCCGCCTGAGAACATGACCTCGCGCGCGAACGAGGAGGCGGCCTCCGCGGCCGTGACCGTCTGGTCGACGCGAAGCGCAAGGCGGGCGTGCGCGCCGCTCTCGGCGGGGAAGACGACCCAGCTGTGGAAGGGCGCCTTCTCGAACCAGCTCACCGAGTCCTTGGTGTAGACGCCGCTTTGAATGGCGCGGAACGCTTGCGCCGACTGGTTGTCGGACGTCGCCGTTCTCGCGAGATCCGCGCCCCCGTCCGATCCGGCGATCGGGATCGCCTCGCCGTCGGAGGAAAGCAGCAGCAGCCGGTCGATGCCGGCGATCTCGAGCGTCCGCCTCAGCCCGTCGGGCCCGACCTTGTCGAGCGCCGCCTGCAGGTCGCCGCCGTCCCAGCCGAGCGTCCGCGCCCAAAGCTCGGCCGAGGCGAGCGCGTCCTGCTGCAGCATGCGCCCGAGCGCATACTGACCGAGCGCATAAACGCCGGCGAGAATGCACGCTGCGGCCACGACGAGCGTGGCCGCAGTCGTGAGCGGTTTCTTATCGATCTTCCTCAACTCCGCGGCCTTTCGATCACGGGCGCCTCACGTGAATTTCGACTTCGCTCACGCCGCAGCGGATAGCAGGGCGTCCTTAGTCGGCGATGAAACCCTTGCCGACAATTCGAACAGATCAGCCGCTTGCCGCCCGTGCCGGCGGTTCGGTTGCCGTCTCTGCCGGTCCGTCCTCCGATTGGCGCCTGGGAGCGCCGAAGAGAAAGCCCTGTACGATGCTGCAGCCTGCGGCCTGAAGCAGCGTGACCTGCTCGCTTCTTTCAACGCCCTCCGCCGTGACGTCGACGCTCAGCGTCCGGCCGAGCGCGACGATCGCGGAGACGATCGCCGCCACGCCCGCGTCCTCCGTGAGCTGGCTCACGAAAGTGCGGTCGATCTTGACCTTGTCGAAGGGGAAGCGCGCGAGCGCCGCAAGCCCGGTGTAGCCGCCGCCGAAATTGTCGACCGCGACGCGCACGCCGAGCGCCTTGATGCGGCGCAACGCCTCCATCACCTCCGGAGCATGGTTGAGGAACAGATCCTCCGGAACCTCGATCTCCAGCCGCTCCGGCGCGAGTCCGGTCTCTTCCAGCACCTTGGCGATCTTCATGTCGACATCCGACGCGCGGAACTGCGCGGCCGAGAAATTGACGGCGACGATGCCGGATTCGAGCCAGGATGCGGCGTCCTGGCAGGCCCGCCGCAGCACCCAATCGCCGATCTCGCGGATGAGCCCGGTCTCCTCCGCGACCGTCAGGAAGTCGCGCGGCGCCAGGATGCCTTCGTGCGGGCGCTCCCAGCGAACCAGCGCCTCGTAGCCGCGCAAAAGGCCGGAGGCGAGCTCGAGCTGCGGCTGGTAGAAGACGACGAACTCGCCGCGCTCGAGAGCGAGCCGCATATCGCGCTCGAGAGTGGCCTTTCGTTGCATCCGCTCCTTCATTTCTGTGTCGAAGACAGCGAGCGCGTTCCGCCGTCCAAGCGCCTTCGCCTTGGAGAGCGCGCTGTCGGCGGCGCGGAACAGGAACTGGCCGCTCTCCGCGTTGATCGGGTAGAGCGCCGTACCGATCGATGCGCCGAGCAGGATCGAGCTTCCCTCGATCTCGAAGGGCTTGCCGATCGCCTCGCGGATGCCGTCGGCGCACTTGTGCATGGACTGCGTGTCGTCGCCCTCGACGATGACGGCGAACTCGTCGCCGGCGACGCGCGCGACGCCGACAGGTCCGCTGGCGAAGGCGCGCAGCCGCTCGGCGGCCTCCTGCAGCACAGCGTCACCGGCGGCGTGACCCCAGATGTCGTTGACGGCGCGGAAGCCGTCGAGCCCGACGATCATCAGACCGACCTGCTGGTCGGTCTCAGCCGCCCGCGCCACCGCGTCTTCGAGCGCCGCGGTCAAGCCGCTGCGCGTCGGCACGTCGGTGAGCGGGTCGCGCGGCAGCGTGCTCGCGTCGAATGCGCGCTGCCGCCCCAGGCCCGCACCGCGCGTCACCACGAAGACGACGGAGATCACCGCCAGGACCGCGAGCCCGACCGTCACCATGCCGACGACGCTGAAGGCGCGCGTAAGCGCTTCGAGGGAGCGCGTCTGATCCACTTCGGCAAGGAGCGTTCCGCGCGTCCCGCCCTCGGCGCGCACCGGAACGACCACCCATTTGATCGCGTCGGACAGCCCGAAGAGGCTGGGAAGCAGCGGCGCGTCGTCGATCACCGAGCCGCTCGTCGAAGCGAGGTTGGTGATGCGGTTTCGCTCCGACTCGCTCAAGACCGGCTGCTCGGCGGTGCCGTTCGGGGTGTCGCTGGCGACGAGCGTGCCGTTGCGGTCGTAGTATTTGTACTGGACGATCGAAGAGAGCGCGCCGGTCGTCTCCACGTCGGCGCTCCTGGCGAGCTGAGCCGCCACTTCCTCGGCCGCGGCGATCGCGTCGCTGTTGAGGACGGAGCGCACGAAGAGCCGCGACGCGACGAAGACCGACAGCCCGAGCGCGAATCCGATGAGGAACACAACGATCACTGCTCGGAACTTGGGAATAGTCATTCTGCGACCCCGCTCATTGCGGGGCAGCAAAGCCCATTTCTTGTAAAGAATTCCCTTATCGGGTTGTGTTCACGCGACCGTTACCATCACGAAAAGCCGCCTATTCCGCCGCTTCGGGCGCCGCCTTCTCATCGCCCTTCACCAGGTCCAAGCGTGGCATGGCTACGATATTGTAACCGCAATCGACGTAGTGGACGGCGCCGGTGACCGCGCGCGCGAGATCGCTCAGTAGGTAGAGCGCCGCCGCGCCGACGTCCTCGATGGTCGTGGCGCGGCGAAGGGGCGCGTTGTCGCGCTGGAAGCCGAACATGAGCCGGGCGTCGGAGACGCCGGCGCCCGCGAGTGTGCGGATCGGCCCCGCGGAGATCGCGTTGACGCGGATACCGAGCGGGCCGAAATCCGCGGCGAGGTAGCGGACGGACGCCTCGAGTGCCGCCTTCGCGACTCCCATGACGTTGTAGTTCGGCATCACCCGCGTGGAGCCGCCATAGGTGAGCGTGAGCACGCTGCCGCCTTGCGGCATCAGCTTTGCCGCCATTCGGGTCATCTCGGTGAACGAGAAGCACGAGATGAGCATGGTGCGGGCGAAGTTCTCCCGCGACGTTTCGGCATAGCGGCCCTTGAGCTCCGCCTTGTCGGAAAAGGCGATGGCGTGGACCGCGAAGTCGAGGCGGCCCCAGGTCTTGCCGATGGCGTCGA
>Ga0315553_10000637_pt1 | contig 30478 bp, 26 predicted proteins | sample SalMarSW160140MG_FD_203099 | JGI IMG/M metagenome (GOLD analysis project Ga0315553, IMG submission 203099) | Salt marsh sediment microbial communities from the Plum Island Ecosystem LTER, Massachusetts, United States - Salt Marsh Sediment SW1601-40 ... | reverse complement strand
CCGAATCGGTGGATTTGTGCTTCCGTTTGATGTCGGCTTAAAATTCGGGTTCATCCCTGATAAGCTCAGAGATAAGCTGGGTAAGATAAACGCTGATTACCTCCTTGCAGGAGGAGACGTACGTTTTCGGGTGGTTGACGGAGGTGGACTGCTTCCGACTGTGTCAGTAGGTGGCGGATACACGTATCTCAAAGGAAATATTGGTATTCCAGACGTTGCCGGTTCGACCACTATCGATTTACCACCTGTTCTACCTCTTGTTGCACCTTACACGCTGGAAGTAACCTCACCCGAATTGACCTTTGCCATGCAAACGAGCACGTTTGTGGGAAAGGTCCAGGCGAGTTGGGATCTCGCAATATTGACGCCGCATCTGGGAATCGGAGCGGCTTACGGACTGTCTAAAGCCGGTGGGGGACTTTCCAGTGATGTCCTTTATAATGGATCTTCAATGACTTCTACAGATATCCAGAATATCAAGGATGTTCTTGCCAGTTACGGCTACACTGTTGATGAGTTGGACAGTACGGGAATTTCAATAAGTTCTGATGCCAACGGTTACTCTTTCTGGATATACGGTGGTACAGCCATTAATATTGTGTTCATCTCAATTGATCTCAGTGCCATGTACAATCTAATTAGTAACTCATATGGCGGAGCTGTGAACGTGCGGGTGCAGCTGTAGTATCTATAAGACAAGTATTTGTGATAGACACAAAAAAGCCGGGAATCACTCCCGGCTTTTTTTACGTACCTATTGGGCCACCTCTTTGAGTTCCGCGTTGTCTGCCATCCCCATCGCCTCCGCCGGATCCATGGCGGATACCTCCACGCCGCGGCCGGCTGTTTCCTGAATGGTCACATTACAGGGGAGAAGAACCCGGATCTTATCCTCCGCTTGCAGAGCTTGGCAGGCGAAGGGTGGATTTCAGGCGCCAAGATGGTAGGAATCGCTCATCCGTACAATAATGATAGAGTGTGCTGCGTCATTGCAAGGGAGAGGAAGGAAGATGAAAGAGTTTGATCCCAGTGGTATTGATTTCAACAACCCCTCGGCCCTGTTCCGTTTCGAGGACAGGCTGAAGGGTCTGATCGGCGGGCCGTTGTACTACGCTCCGTACTTTCGAAGCCGCGGCGGTTTTCGGGGAGACGAGGAGGTCCTGGATTTCGGTTGCGGAGGAGGAGTCAGCACCCGCAGCATTGCCGCCGAGCTGAGGCGAGGCGGCTCGGTCACGGGGGTGGATATCTCCTCGTATTTCAGCGAAAGGGCGCGGAAGCGCGTCGCCCGCTACCCTTCAGCCCGCATCCTGCACGGGGAGATCAATGAGCTCGATCTGCCCCGGCGATCCTTCGACCTGATTTCGATTATCCACGTGATCCATGATATCCCGAGGGCCAAGCGTGCCGCCACGGTGCAGGCACTGGGGGCGCTGCTGAAACCCACCGGCAGACTGTGGATTTGGGAACCCACCCGTGCGAGCCACGGTATGCCGCCCGGGGAGATCCGCGCATTGATGGAGGAGGCGGGTCTTCGGGAGGTGTCTGGAGAGGCGGAGGGAAATACGTTCAAGGGGGTCTTCGAGAAGTAGCGTGCAGGTTGCCACGCTGTCGATCCTGCCGTGATATTCGCTGCCGGGATCAGGCAAAGGGATTTGTGGTCAGAACGGAACGCGCCTTCTGCTCGCCAAGCTCGATCCATCGCCGCATGAGCTCGGGATCGAAACGCATGGGGTTGTCGGTGAGCTCCTGGTCGGGGCGCAGGCCATCGATGATCCGCACCAGACGCTTCTCTGAGCCGAACAGGGCGCCGTATTCGCTCTTGTCGAAGATGGCCTGGATCTTTTTCCGACAGTGCGGTCTGCCCGCCAGAGCCTGCAGGATTTCGCCTTTGGCCAGAATAGCGGTGTTGATCCGTCTGGCCATCTGCAGATCGTTCTCTCCGGTTTCATCAAGCATGATGGTGAGGGTGCGGAACAGGACCTTGTCCAGGCGGCGGAACCGACTCTCCGAATGCGATACCTTACGGGCATCCAGCATAACGGGCAGTATCGTTTCCGCGCCAAGATCGATAGCCCGGGTGAAGGGCAGCAGGTCCCGCACGCCTCCGTCGTAGCAGACCTGCCCGTCGATGATCGTAGGCTCCATCACAATGGGCACGCTGGCAGAGGCGATCATGGCGTCGATGAACCGTTCCCGGGTCATACCGGGATCCTTCGGGGAGGCCACCTCCAGATTTCCGCTCTGATAGTTGGTATATACCACGTAGCAGTAGGGCATGCCCTCGCGCTGCAGCCAATCGAAGCACTCCGGGCGGAACACCTCATTCACCCGTTTTCGCAAGGGGGTGGACCTGTTCAAGCAGTTCTGGCGTTTTATAAATTCGATGACGCTGTTCTTCTCGAGGATATCCGCCGTGTTTACAGTCGAGTACTGGTTGATCAGCTGCTGCAGAGCCTCCTCCGCGATCTCCGAAGGAGCAGCCAGGAGCCCGGTCAACGGGGCAATCAGGGCGCCGGTGGAACAACCTCCGATGATCGAAAACCAGCCCTGGCTGCGGTACTGCCTGAAGATCTGTCGGATCACTCCGGCGGCGAAGGCACCTTTTGCGCCTCCGCCGGAGATCACCAGGGCGGTGCATTTTTGCCGCCGGGCAATAGAGCTGTCCGCCATCTTGTCGATCTTTCTCATGCTTTCTTTCCCCGCCTGACGATCCGGTTTACCGATATGATGTCCAGGTTCAAATCCCAGAGCCTGGACAGTACTCCCCGCAGCGCAGCCTGATCCGCTACAGGACCGGTAAGTACCGTAGTGAGGCAACCATCGGTGGTCGGTTCTGATACGATCGACATGCTTGCCAGCCAATTCGACCATCTGGGATCGAGTTTTCCCTGAACTCGTATGCGATACATCCGTGATGCAGACTCCTCTTTCATAGCCTCAAGTTTTGCGCCTATATAAAGGTTAACTGGAACCGGGTTTGGTCGTAACCATTCGAAAGTATAGTTTTGGTAGGGTTATCGGCTGTTGTGGTTGTTGGATCCGTGACGGAATCCACGGCGGATGCGGCGGCGGCCGTGGGGGCGCAGCAGCCGGCTTCGTTCGGAGCCGGCCCAGACGTGAATATCGGCGGCAACCCGTTCATCGATCGCGATCATCCCGTCCTCGCATTCAATCACGAATGAGGGTTGGCGCTGGTGCAGCTTTACCATGTTGCCCGGCCGAACCAGCAGATTGTCGAGTTTGTGCAACTGCTGATCACTCGGCCCGTATACATAAGCGACCCGGGCCGACTCACCGACCTGCAGATGATCCAGGGGGATCACGGAGCTTTCCACCATCTGAGCCCGCTGCCGGCAGCATTCCCCCTCGGGGATGGGCATCCCGTGAGGACATTCCCGCGGATGCCCCAGCAGGGTGCAGATGCTGTCTACCAGGTCGGGATTGAGGATGTGCTCGAACTCGCAGGCACCCTTTTCGAACTCCACCCCGAGGACGTCGTGCACCAACCTTTCGGCCAGACGGTGGGAGCGGATCAGCTGGCGGGTGTAGTCGTTGCCTTTTTCCGTGAGCGAGATGCGTCCGTCCTCCAGCTGTACGATCCCCTCCGCCGCGATCTCCTCCAGTACCTCCGCTTTGAAGTTCTCCCCAAGCTCTTCCTTGAAGTAGGAGAGGGATGTGTTCCCGTCCTCCTTCATATACCAGAGAACTTCCAGATATTCTTCCTTGAAAGTTCTTTTCTCCATCGCCTACGCTCCTACCCTCAAGAATATCAGAATCCAATTCAGGATGCCGGCGAGTATGAACGAGGACCCGTTGATTGCTGCGGTGATGATCAATCCGGTTTTGACGCCGACTTCCCGGCACATAGCCACGATGTTGGCAAAGCAGGGTACGAACATCGTCGTAATCACCACGGCGGTGATCGTCTGAATGTAGGTGAGTGCCCCCCTGTCCACCATGCCGAGAAGCAGTCCCGCGGCCGCTTCGTGGCGGGCCAGGGAGAGGATCAGAACCTCCACGATGTCCAGCGGCAGGCCCAGCCAGGTGACGACGACGGGCTTCAAACCCCGCTTGAGCAGATCCAGCAAACCGATCTTGTCCACGACGAATAGAGCCACCGCCGCAATGAGGAAGATCGGCACCGCCTCTTTGAGGAACCAGTAAATGCGATAGGCTGTCTTTTTCAGGATCGCCCGGGGACTGGGAAGGCGGATCGGCGGCAGTTCCTGAAGGAACAGGCTTTGACCGTCCTCTTTCATGGTCTTGTTGAGAATCAAGCCGGCGGCAAGCTCGATGATCGCCAGGGTGCCGTAGGCGATGAGAAAGGCCTTGAATCCAGCCCGCCCCAGTACGGCCATATCGATGGCCAGCTGGGCGGAGCAGGGAATCGCGAAGGCGATGAGATATATAGCGATCAGCCTCTCCTTGCGGGAGGAAATTCCCTTCGTGGTCAGGGTGGCCATGGTCTTGCAGCCGAAGCCCAGGATCAGGCTCATGATCGAGTTGCCGGACAGCCCTATCTTTCTCAGGACTTTGTGGGACAGCACCATGAGGTTCGGCAGGTAACCGGAATCCTCGAGCACGCCCATCATCAGGAAAAACACGGACAGGATAGGCAGGACCGTGACAAAGGCATTGAACAGGCCCAGGGTGAGCAGGCCGTAGGGGCCGATCAACAGGTCGTTCCAAAATCCCGGTCCAACTAGTGAGTTGATCCAGCCGATGAGCGGATCCACGAGCACCCCGGAGAGCAGCCCTTCGATCAGGCCGGCAACCTCGACCACGAGCAGGTAGGTGGTCAGGATTATGGCGATCAGGATCGGGATCCCGAAAATCGGATGTCGGCACAGGCGGGCTATGTCCTGGGCGAAGCGTGTGTGTTTGCGGTGGGTCCTGTCCGTGACCTCGGTTACGACCCTGTTGACGATTGCCGTTCTCTGTTTGGCCAGCTCCCGGCTGGGCCGCCCCAGGGACTCCTTCTTGATGTGGCGCAGACGTTCCGCCAATTTGGTGTAGTATCCATCTCCCAGGGTTTTTTCCAGCCATCGGGGGAGCAGGGGATCCCCGTCCAGCAGCAGGAGGGCCTTCTTGCGACGGAACGGTATATCCTGCGGCAACAGTGCTTCGATCTCGGACAGCCTCCGCTCCAGTTCGGATCCATACCCGGGTCTCCAGGCTGCCGCCGAAGTCCTGGCCGCCGTGGCCCTGAGCAGGGCCGCCTTCACCTCTTCGTTGCCCTTGTTGATCTGGGCGATGTGCTCGATGACCTTCACCCCTAGAGTCTCTGCGAGCTTATGCGAGTTGATCTCCATGCCCTGCTGCTCGGTCTCATCCACCGCGTTCAATGCGATGATCAGGGGGATGTTCAGTTCCAGTAGATCCAGGGTGAAAAGGAGGGACTGCTTCAGCCGGTTCGCATCGATGCACTGGATCAGCACGTCGATCTTGTCGGTGAACAGCAGCTCACGGACCGCGATCTCCTCTTCGGAGTGGATGTAGAGGCTGTGCATGCCCGGAGTGTCGATGATTTCGAACTCCTGCCCGCGGATCGAAACCCGTTTCCTGTTGATCTCCACCGTGGTCAGGGGATAGTTGGCAACCAGGGTATAGCCCCCGGTGATATCGTTGAACAGCTGGCTCTTCCCGGTGTTGGGAAGGCCGACGATCGCCGCCCGCAGGAACCGCTGAGCAACCTGAATAGATTTCTCCCCACCTCTTGCTTTTACTTTCGGGGAATTGTTTTCTTTCACGATGGTATTCCCGATGGTATTCTCGACTATAATAGTAATAATTTCTGCGGGGATTGAAAACCGGTAGGTTTCATGACTGGGGGAGCAGCCCCAGGGCTCTGGCTTTGGCCACAGCCTGAGTCCGGTTCTGGACGCCCAGCTTTCCATAGATATTGCTCGTGTGCCATTTGACGGTCGGCAGGCTGATGAATAGCCGCCTGGCCACTTCCTTGTTGGAAGATCCCTGGGCCAGAATCAGAAGCACTTCCAGCTCCCGTTGGCTGAGCGGTTCGATGAGTTGCTGACTCTCCCGGATCGGTGGAAAAGCCGACAGAATGCGACCCACGTATTCCCGGTGGATTCCCAGCTCCGCCGCCTGGTAGAGCAGCTGGGCCATGGGGGGACCTTCATCCAGGAAGATGCGCAGGTACTCTTCCGGTTCGGCGATCGACAGGGCCTGTTCCAGGGTATGCAGAGCTTGCTCTTTGTTGCCCTGAACCGAAGCGGCCAGGCACTGGAGAATCAGGGTTTCCAGCACAACCCCCGTCCTGCCCAACTTGTCCGCATCCTTCTGCCTCTGCCTGGCAACTCTCATGCATCCCTCCGCTTCACCCCGGGCCAGGAGTATGCGGGCGTGCAGGATCTGATCCAGCTCCTGCAAAACATAGGGGAGGCTCTCATCATTCTTGTTTCTCCGAGCCACCCATTCGCTGTGCCAGCGCTCGGCCGCATCCACCTGGTTTTGAACCAGCCAGAGACGGGCACGGTGTAGATCAACCATAAGGTCATCGAGATCGCTGGCATCGAAACGAGTGGCGATCTTGTGCACCGTGTCCATCACCTGCTGCGCCTCCCGGGGTTTGCCCTGCGCCTGCTTGACCCGGGCCAGGGCGATATAGCCGTCCAGCGTGCCGATCACCCCCAGATTCCGTACCAGCTCGATCCCTTCGTTCAACTGCGTTTCCGCCGGTTCCAGATCATTCCACTCACGAAGCAGATTCCCCAGTCCGATTATAGCCAGTCCGGCTACGGGCATCGGAGTTCCCGCGGCATCCGCGGTCTGTTCTATGGCCTGTTCGTAGACAGCCTTGGCTTCATGAAGTCGGCCCTGGGTCGTGCGCAGCTCGCCCAGCTCGGACATCAGGGCTCCGGCGATCGTCATGTTTCCCGCCGCACGGCACTTGCGGATGTTATCTTCAAACACTTGAATCGATTTGGGGATATCCCCGCTGGACGCGTAGGTGACGTTGGCCAGAACCCGGCTGATGGCACTGCGGAAGAACTGCTCCTCCTCCGGAAGCAGTTCCATGGCCAGGTTGCTCTGCCGCAGACTCTCTTCGATGTCACCCTGGATCGCAGATAGAAAAGCGCGAAACGCCGCCAGCTGGCCGGCGATCGAATCGCTCGATCCTGACTGCACTGCGGCGTCGATTTGAGCCTGGATCTGGTTCATCGGAGCTCCGGCCATGAGCAGGCCCAGGGCATGATAGACACAGAGCAGCGGCCGCGTACACACGAGCTCCTGAGGCAGAGCTTCGATCCATCTCAAGACCGTTGCGAACTCGCTGCGCATCAGAGTGGGTTGCGTATGGTTCCCGATCAGCTCCATGGCCCGCTGGAAGTCTCTTTGCGCCAGGGTTTGGTCGATAGCCTCGGTGATCATGTCATTCTCTTCGTACCAGTGACTCGCCAGGCGGTGAAGCTCGGGCATTTGCCGGGAGTAGATCTGTTCGGCCCGGCGGCGCAACAGGTCGGCAAACAGCAGGTGGTAGCGGTACCATGAACGCTCGGAATCCAGGGGGAGGATGAACAGGTTGTTCCGTTCCAGCTGTTCGAGGATCGCCCCGCTGTCCGGCTGACCGCTTAACACCTCACAGAGGGGACCGGTTAGACGATCCAGGATCGAAGTTTTCAGCAGGAATCGCTGGATAGTCTCAGGCTGTCGCGATAGTACTTCCTCCACAAGGTAATCGAGGATGTAGCGATTGCTGCCGGTGAAGGATTTGATGAAGCCGGAGGCGTCTCGTCGTCCCTGCAGTGATACGGCGGCCATCTGCAATCCGGCGATCCACCCCTCGGTGTGGTCCGCCAGCACCCGGATATCGGAAACGGATAGATCCAGACCCATCAGACGATTCAAGAACTCAACGGTTTCTTCCCGGGTGAAGCGCAGATCTTCGGCGCGCAGTTCCGTCAACTGTCCGCGGGCACGGAGCGTGGCCAACGGCAGGGGTGGATCCGCCCGGGTGCAGAGGACCAGGTGAAGCTTCTGCGGTAAATGTTCCACGAGGAAGCTCAGATAGCCGTGAATCGTGTTGTCGTGAATAAGGTGGTAGTCGTCGAAAACGAGGATGCAGTGCTCTTCGATATCGGTGATTTCGTTGAGCAACTGGGTCAGGACGTATTCTGCCGCCGAAGGTTTCAGGGTGTGGAATTCCGACAGCAGACCGGCAGCGAGTTCGGGTTGGATTGTTTGAAAGGCGGTTATAAGGTAGGAGAGGAAGCGCACCGGATCGTTGTCGCTGTCTTCCAGAGACAGCCAGGCGGCAGGTTGTTCACACTCCCGGATCCACGTACAAATCAGGGTGGTTTTACCGAAGCCCGCCGGCGCGGAGATCAGGGTGAGACGGCGCTCCAACCCGAACCTCTCGATCAGGCGCGGGCGGCGTACCAACTCCCGAGGCAGGGTCGGAATGTAGAGTTTTGTCTTCAGTACGGGAGGGATCACGGTTTTTACCTGATTATAACGCTTTGCGCTTTTCGGGCAACAGTCTCTAAAAGGTGATGATCTTGTAGCCCTGTTCGATGAAGTTTTCCATGCTGGGATGGCCGGACATATCATCCAGTATATGTAGACCTTGGGCTTCCGCCGCCTGGAGCGTACCCATCTTCCGGGCACAGGCTCTGCATGCTCCCACCAGCAGCACCTTCTCCTTCACCTTCTTGTAGAGCTTATGGAGTGGGTGATCGTCTTTGTCCAGCTCGGGAATCAGCCGGGTCGCCGATCCCTCGATCACCAGCTTGATCTCGTAGTCCTTGTCGCTAAACTCAAGGGCATTGAGCAGCACGTGGATAAAACACATGGGATCACCGTTGAAGGCGAAAAGGGCTATCTTTTCCACAAGAGCAGTACCTCCCGGACCCTATCCTACCCGAATTGCCGGTCCATGGAAAGGAATTCCGCTCTGACTTGCTTTTTTCAGGGGAAATTGTTAGAAAAGATCTGCTTCCTACTCAAGAAAAAGTTGTAAGGACGAGTCAAAATGTTGCTGCAGGCGGTAGTCAATGGTCTCCTCTTTGGTGCCGTTTACGCCACCATAGGGATCGGCTTTTCCCTGGTTTGGGGCGTGATGAACATCATCAATATCGCCCACGGAAGTTTTATCATGGTCGGCGCCTACCTCTCCTATACCTTGTACGCGGTTGCCGGAGTCGATCCCTTTCTGTCCATCCCGGTGGTCATGACCGTGCTCTTTGTTATGGCCTATGTGATCCAGAGGTTCATGCTCAATCGGGTGGTTCGGAGCAGTGTTTTCATTACCCTGACCTTTACCTTCGGCCTGCAGATCCTGATCGCCAACGTCTGCCTCTTGATCTGGAGTGCCGATTATCGCAGCGTCAAGCTTCCCTATTCTTCGGCCGGGTTTCAGATCGGGGGAGTGGTGATCCCGCTGGTTCGCTTGGCGATATTCGCCGTTGCGCTGATTTTGACCGGTCTTTTCTACCTGTTCATGAGGAGAACCAAAACGGGCATCGCGATCAACGCTACGGCGCTGAACTTCGAAGGAGCCAAGACCGTAGGGATCGATGTTTACAACATCTATGCCATCACCTTCGGAGTGAGCGCCGCCCTGGCCGGTGCAGCCGGATGCTTGATCTCTCCGATCATGAGCATCAATCCCTTCGTAGGCGGACCAATGGTAGCCAAGGCCTTCGTGATCGCGATTCTGGGCGGGCTGGGCTCGACAATCGGAGCATTGGTCGGGGGCATGGTACTCGGTCTGGTGGAAACCGTGGGTACGGTGTTCATTCCCTCTTCCTACCAGGAGCTGCTCGGCTTCTCGGTTCTGGTACTGGTTCTGGTCTTTCGACCTCAGGGGCTGCTTGGCAAGAGGTTCTACTGATGAGGAGCAAAGCGATCGTTCTGGGGATCCTGGCTGCGCTGTGTATCGCCGCTCCCTTTCTGCTCACCGGGTTTTGGGTAAGGCTGATTACCTTCACCTTCATGTTCGCCGTCCTGGCCTCAGCCCTGAATATTATCGCCGGATTCACCGGTTATGCGGCCTTCGGGAATATGGTCTTCTTCGGTCTTGGCGCCTACACCACGGCGGTTCTCATGACCAGAGTCGGTTTTTCCTATCCGCCTGCTCTGCTGTGCTCGGCAGCTGTAGCCGTGGCAGTGGCGATTGTGCTCGGCATGCTTCTTTTACGACTGAAGGGCCACTATTTCGCTTTGGGGACACTCGGAGCCGCCGAAGCGGTGAAGTACATTGTGGAGAATATGACGAGGATCACCGGGGGCGGGCAGGGGATCACGGTGCCGCCGTTGCGGGGAAATCCGGCCACGATCAATACCTTCTTCTACTTCATGATGTTCGGACTGCTGATCATCATTCTCGTTGTAGTGTGGCGGGTATCCAAGAACCGCCTGGGCTACGCCTTCAAGGCGATCAGGGCCAACGAGGAAGCCGCCGGGGTCATGGGTATCGATACGACCCGCTACAAGATCACCGCCTGGGCGCTGAGCGCCCTGTTTACGGGAATTACCGGATCGGTCTATGCGTACTGGTTCACCTACATCGATGCTCCCACCGTGTTCGATGTTATGTGGGTGGTGAAGATGTTCGTAATTCTGCTGATCGGCGGAGCCGGAACCGTATGGGGTCCGGTGATCGGCGCTTTCATCCTTGAGACCATTTCTGAGCTGGTCTGGTCCCGCTTCATCAATCTGCACCTCGGGATCCTCGGGCTGATCATCATCCTGGTGGTTCTGTTTATGCCGAGGGGGATCATTAGCCTCGTTTCCCAGGGAAGGGGGATCAAAGATCTGATCCCGATCCGGCGCAGCGGGGCCCAACGATGAGCGAAGTAATACTTAGCGGCCGGCAGGTCACCAAAACCTTCGGGGCCCTGAAAGCGGTCTGGAATGTCGACTTCGAGGTGAAGAGAGGGGAAATCCTCGGCATCATCGGACCGAACGGGGCGGGAAAGACCACCCTGCTGTCCATGATCAACGGCACCCTGTCTCTGACGCGGGGTACGATCACCTTCAAGGGCCAGGACATTTCCGGACTCAAGCCCTTTCGAATCGCCGAGCGGGGGATCTCCCGAACCTTTCAGATCGTGAAGCCCTTCCCCGGGATGACCCTGCTGGAGAACGTTTCCATCGGCGCGCTGTTCGGTAAGGACAAGATCCGGGATGCCCGAGAGGCGCGGGAAAAGACCCGGGCCATCCTGTCAACGGTCAACTTGACGGGTCAGGAAAACGTGGCCGTAGAGAACCTCAACATCTCCGAGCGCAAGCGTCTGGAGCTGGCCCGGGCCCTGGCAATGGACCCGGAGCTGCTCCTTCTGGACGAGGTCATGGCCGGCCTGAATACCACTGAAATCAACTGGATCATGGATCTGATCCGCAGGCTCAATGAAAAGGAGGGCAGGACGATCCTGGTCATCGAGCATGTGATGAAAGCGATCATGGGCATCTCCCATCGCATCATGGTGCTGCATCACGGACAGAAGATCGCCGAAGGGCCGCCGGAGAGAATCAGCAACGATGAAAGTGTGATTTCCGCCTACCTGGGGGAACGATACGCCAAGAGGAGGGGTGAGGGTGGTCAAGGTTGACGGATTAAACGCCGGCTACGGGGATGTGCAGATCCTCTGGGACCTGTCTTTGGAAATCGAAACCGGCAGCATCACCGCTCTGATCGGCGCGAATGGTGTGGGCAAAACCACGTTCCTGAGAACCCTGGCCGGAGCCATACAACCGTACAGCGGATCAATCCTGTTCGGGAAGCAAGACATCACCCATCTACCCCAGACCTGGCGGGCCAGACACGGAATCATGATGGTTCCCGAAGGTCGGCAGTTGTACAGCGGATTGACGGTCGAAGACAATCTGAAGATGGGTGCCTATACCCGTCGGGATCGGGGTGCAATCCGACGGGACCTGGAGTGGGTATACGGCATACTGCCGGTGCTCAAAGAAAGACGAAAGCAGCTGGCCGGAACCCTCTCAGGTGGAGAGGCTCAGATGTGTGCGGTGGCTCGCGGCCTGATGGCCGATCCCAAGGTGCTGCTCCTGGACGAGCTTTCCCTGGGACTGGCCCCGGTGATCGTAGACGGGCTGGTCAACGTGCTGCGGGAGATCCACGAGAAACGGGATATAACCATCCTGCTGGTCGATCAGGACGTGCAGATCGCCCTGGAGCTGGCCTCCAGCGGTTATGTGTTCGTAAACGGTCGGGTGGAGATGTCCGGTCCGTCATCGCAACTGCTGCAGAATACAGAGATCCAGAAGGCCTATTTGGGAATATGAGCTTGGCTAGACAGAGCGAGAATCATTATATTAGGAAAGAATAGACAGGGAGGAACGAATGAAAAACAGATTTTTCAAGGCAACCGGGCTACTGTTGGTAATCGTTCTTGTTGCGGTGACCACTTTTGTGGTTTCGTGCAAGAAGAAGGAGGCCGAGCCGGAGGTGATCAAGATCGGCGCTTCGGTATCCCTGAGCGGAAATCTGGCTCGCTTCGGCAACATGGTGAAAAGTGGATACGAGCTATGGGCCGAGCAGGTCAATGCCCAGGGTGGAATCCAGGTGGGAGACAAAAAACTGCCCGTGGAGATCATTTACTATGATGATCAATCCGACAACCAGACCTCGGCCAAGCTCACAGAGAAGCTTATAACCGAAGACAAGGTTCAGTTTCTGCTGGGACCCTTCGGTTCCGGCCCGACTTTTGCCACCACGGCGATCGCGGAGAAGTACAACATCATCACCATGGCGACCCTGGCCAACGCCACCAACATCTACGATCGCGGCTTCCAGAACGTGTTCTCGGTTCTGGCTCCTGCTACCCGGATCTTCGCGAGCTTCATCGACATGCTGGCCGCCCAGAGCCCCAAGCCAACAAAGGTGGCGATCATCTACCCCAACGACAACTTCCCCGGAGCGGTCGCCAAGGGGGCTGAAGCCTACGCCAAAGAGAAGGGTTTTAACGTTGTCTACATAGAGGAGTACACCAAAGGTGTAAAGGACCTCTCTTCCACGATCCTGAAGATCAAGAACTCCGGCGCCGAGGTGCTGATGGGTTCTGGATATCTGGAAGAGGCGATCCTGACGGTACGCCAGCTCAACGAGCAGAAGGTCAGCCTCAAAGCCATCGGTTTTACCACCGGCCCCGAGCTCAAGGATTTCACGGACAACCTGGGAAGCGATGCGAACAATATCTGCGGCGTGTCCTGGTGGATGCCCCAGATGAATTACTCCGATGAGCTGTTCGGCAGCGCTTCGGACTACGCTGATTTGTATGCCCAGAAGTTCGGGGAGGGCCTGAGCTACCAGGCCGCGGCTGCCAGCCAGGGAGGCCTGCTGCTGCAGATTGCCATCCAGAATGCCGGCAGTCTGGACACCGACAAGGTGCGGGAAGCGCTTCGTTCCTACAGCGGCTCCACCTTCTGGGGACCGACCAAGTGGGATGCAAGCGGCCAGAACACGGCCGGCGCCACGGTCACCTTCCAGATCCAGAACGGCGTGATCAAGACCGTGTTTCCTCCGGAGGCCGGTCAGGCCAAGCCGATCTACCCGATGCCGTAGCTGCATTCGATTTAGATCAAACTCGTAACTTCGAAGGCCCGGTTGACATAACCGGGCCTTCTTGTTAGAGGGGCTATGGTTGGACAGTGTGATTCCCCCGGCGAGAAAAGAGAGTGGACGGAATAAAAATCATCGTATTTGTTATTTATTTCTTTTTCTTGCTTTATTTTTCTCTTTCGTGTATGATGGATATGTGAACGGGTACGAGCGCAAAATCGAAATGGTAAGACTTTTAGAAGAGGAGGGGAAGGTAAACATCAATCAGCTTGCCGAGACATTCGGCGTAACGAAAGTGACCATTCGCTCCGATATTGACTCCCTGGAAACACGGGGCCTGCTGGTGCGCACCCACGGCGGAGCGGTGCTACCGGAAAACCATCACCTGGTGCGGCGGTTCGACCACACGCTCCATGAACGGAGGAAGGAGAAGGAAGGGATTGCACGGATTGCTCGGACTCTGATCGAGCCGGGCTCCACCGTCCTGATCGACTCGGGCAGCACCACGGCAATTCTGGCTCGTTATCTCAAAGACATGAGATTAACCGTCATTACCAATTCCGTTCTGGTTCTTCAGGAATTGGCCGGATCAGAAACGGTGGAGCTGCTGATTTGCGGGGGCGCCCTGAGAAAACCGGATATGGCCCTGATCGGCGAGATAGCCCGTTCTTTCTATGAACAACTCAATGCGGACATAGTGTTTCTGGGAGCAAATGGATACTCCGTTGAAAAGGGCATAAGTTGCGCGAACCTGATCGAGGGGCAGACCAAGAAGCATATGATCAAGAGCGCTCGGAAGGTGTGCCTGTTGGCTGATTCCTCCAAGCAAGACAAGGCAGCTTTGGCTCATTTCTGTGATTGGGAGGATATTGACATCCTGATCACCGACAGCCTGGGCGCGGCAGACCAGGAGGCGCTAGCCGATTACGGCGTGGAAGTCAAAACAATTTAAAGGAAGGAGGAGGGAAGATGAAACGAATCATTCTTTTCCTCGGGGTTCTGGCTATCGTGGCCGGAACAGGTTTTAGCACCCCCCAGGTTGAGGTAACCTGGCCGGATCCGGAACAAACCATCACCGTGGTTGTTCCCTACGGTGCAGGGGGAGGGACCGATCTTATTTTCAGGCCCGTGGTTGAGGAGATGAAAAAGCTCAGTGCCTCCAACATCATCGTCAGCAACATCGGGGGCGCAGGAAGCGCCACCGGTACCAACGAGGTGTTGAACCAACCGGCGGACGGCTACACGTTGCTTGCCAGCGGCACCCATACCGTAGCTGCGACTCTCCAGGGTCTGACTGAGGGCTACAGGCAGCTGGAAGGTATCGCCAGTCTGAATTGGGATCCCTTCATCATCGCGGTCTTGAGGGACAAGCCCTGGAGATCCATGAAGGACCTTGTCGAGGCGGCTGCGAAGAGCCCCGGCACGATCAGCCTGGGAAACGCCGGCATGGGCGGGGCCACCGGGGTGGCTTCGGTGGGTTTGAACCTGGCCTTTGACAAATCCTTCAACGTGACCCCGTTTTCAGGAGGGGCGGACCTGCTGGCAAACGTATTGGGAGGCCATTGCGACGTCGGCATCTTTTCCCAGTCGGAGATGCTGGCCAACCGCGACATGCTCAGGCCCCTGGTTATCCTCTACGATCAACACAGCGCCCTGGCCGACCTCAAGGATATTCCTACTCTACAGGAAGCGGGGTATGAAAACCTGAATGTACCCGGCGGCTCTTTCCGGTCATTCTCGGTAAAAAAGGGAACGCCGCCGGAGGTTAAGAAGAAATTGGCCGAGATGGTCAACCAGGCTTACAACAGCAAGGTTTTTCAGGATTTCATGAAGGAAAAGGGATTGCTTCCGGCCTACTACGAGCTGGAGGAGCTGGACGCCTACTTCGAGGAGCTGGTTCAGGCCTACATCCCGATTCTCCGAGAAGCGGGATTGTTGAAAGAGTAGGCCACAGGATTCTCAAGACGCAATCGGGAAGCGGCGCCCCTTCCAGGCACGGTGCGCTGCTTCCCCTTGGCATCAGGCAATGAAGTTCGGAACACGGCGCGTCATTCCCCTGGTTTTTTTAGTTGTCGCCCTGCTCTATTTGGCGTTTAGTTTCTCCCTCGAGCAGTATAGGATGATCGGAGACGAGAGAGGCTGGGATCCCGGTTCCCGGGCTTTACCGATCGCGACGGGCTTTCTCATGTTGGGACTCTCGATATACCTAATCCTGAGAGAAACGGCGAAGGAACAGGAAGAACAAACGGTTCCGTCGGGGGCCCGAAAACTGATCCTGCTCACGATCGTCTTGAGTGTCCTCTACATCCTTGCCTTCCGCGTACTGGGCTTCATCCTTTCCACGGCCATCCTTTTATTCACATTAATCTACTTCAACTACCACAAGAACGTCCGCCTGAAACTGCTGCCCCGCCTTTCCGTGGGCCTCATCTCGAGCACCGTGTTCGTTCTTCTGATCTACACCGCGGGCAGGTTCATCACCCGCAGCCTCTTCTATCTGGGCAGGGCTCGAGGCTACGAACTGTTCACAAGCAAGGTTTTTAGTGCCTTCGTGGTACTGCTCTTTGCCGCAGTTCTGTTTGCGGTGCTGCTCGTTTTTTTCCGCAAGACCGTGAACAAACCGGAGACTCGCAGCCTGATCATCGCGGGACTCATGGCGGCGGGAGTAACCGAGGGTCTGTACCTGGTTTTTAAACAGATATTCCTGGTCAACCTGGCCAGGGGGATCGTGTTCTGGTAATCGAGGAGTCGCTGTAGTGGTGGAGCTTCTTTCCGGCATTCGACAGGTATTCAACTTGAACACGATTCTCTGGATTGCACTAGGTGAAGTGCTCGGCATCATCATCGGGGCCCTTCCGGGGTTGACAGCCACCATGGGGATCGCGCTGCTTCTGCCGTTGAGCTTCCAGCTTGGCCGGGCTACGGGTATGGGACTGCTTCTGGGGGTATACTGCGGGGCGGTCTCGGGTGCCTCGATCCCGGCAATTCTCCTGGGTATCCCGGGGAATCCGAACGCCATCGCCACCGTGTACGACGGTCAGGCTATGACCAAGAAAGGGTTGGCGGGACAGGCTCTCGGAGGTGCGGTGGTTGCTTCGTTCATCGGCGGGATCCTGAGCCTGATCGCGCTGTCCCTGTTCTCGCCGCTCATCGCCAGATTTACCCTGGCTTTCGGACCGGCGGAAAAAGCCACTCTGGCTTTGGTGGGTCTGACCATAATTGCCTCTGTTTCGGCCAAAAATCTGGCCAAGGGCATTCTTACAGGCGCATTCGGTTTGGCCTTGGCGTTCATGGGCACAGACCCGTTCACCGACACCTTGAGAGTACCTTTTCCCGAATTGCTGGCCAAGACTCCTCTGGTCGGCGGGATCAAGTTGATCCCGGCCTTGATCGGTTTGTTCGGCGTATCCCAGGTTCTCTACGATCTGGAGCGTATCCAGGGCGGACGTCTTGCGCCCCCGCAGCTGAAGATCGAGAAGGTGTTTCCTCCGCTTCGGAAGATCGCTTCGATGTGGAGGATCATCCTAGAATCCACCGGCATCGGTACTCTGATCGGTGCGATTCCGGGCACCGGAGCTTCCATCGCCGTGTTCCTGAGCTACGAGCGGGCTAAACGGATCACCGCTTCACCCAGGAGCAAGCTGGAGAAGGTCGGCAGCGGCTGTTTGGAAGGAGTGATCGCTCCGGAGGTTGCCAATAACGCAGTAACCGGAGGAGCCCTGATACCGGTCCTGTCTCTCGGAATTCCAGGAGATTCGGGAACAGCCGTGCTCCTCGGGGCCTTGCTGATAAAGGGGGTGGTGCCCGGCTACCAGCTGTTCAGCCAGAACCTGGATCTCGTTTACGCCATACTCTTCGCACTGCTCCTGTCGAACGTCTTCATGCTCACCTTTCAGCTGCTCGGGGTCCGGATTTTTCCAAAAGTGCTGTCGATTCCGATGGCTTTGCTGTTGCCGGTAATTCTCGTACTGTCCATGATTGGAGCCTACGCCATCGAGGGACAAGCAGTGCTGGCCGCTACCTTCGACATGGGAGTCGCCCTGGTTCTCGGCATAATAGGCTACTATCTGAAAAAAGCAGATTACCCGACGGCGCCGATCGTCCTGGGGCTGATCCTGGGTGGCCTGCTGGAAGTCAATTTCCGGCGGGCTGTGAAGCTGGCAAGGGGAAACTATCTCGTGTTCTTCACCAAGCCCATCGCCGTTGTCTTCATCGTTCTGGCCGTTTTTTCAGTGGTATTGCCTCTCATCCAGAGGAGGAGAAGACTTTGAAAGTCGTTTTTTTCGGCACTGCGGGAGCGGTGCAGAGCGCTTCGGACGGCAACGTGTGCTTCGCCCTCCAGGCGGAAAGGTGCAGCCTGTTGGTGGATGCTTCGGACAGTCCCGTCCACAACCTGCTGAAGGCCGGGCTTGATCCCCTCGCTTTGGACGCCCTGGTGCTGACCCACAGCCACACCGACCACATCTATGGATTGCCCTCTTTGATCCACAATCTCTGGCTGATGAAGCGGGGCAAACCGCTTCAAATCATCTCGAATCCACCCACGGCAGCAAAGGCGAAGGAGCTGCTGGAGCTTTTCGGTCTGTTGACCAGGGAAGGATTGTTCCCCCTCGAGTGGATAGATGGTGAGAATGGTGCCGTGGAGATGGAAACTTCTCTGACCGTGAAGCTGTTCCCGGTCCGCCATTCGGTTCCCACCTCGGGCATTCGGGTTGAAGAAAGGCGAGCTGCTTTTGTCTACACCGCGGACACGGCTCCGTTCGACGGGGTGATCACCGCTTCCCGAGGCTGCCAGGTGCTGATACACGAAGCCTCCGGGGACGGCAGCCGGGAGGAGTATCTGAATCAGGCGGGGCATTCCTCGGCCCGGCAAGCCGGAGAGGCGGCAGCTGAATCGGGAGTCGGCAGATTGTTCCTCTGTCACTTCGACTACTTTGTAGGCCCCTCACCAGAGGATTTGCGCAGAGAAGCGCAGCTGAGTTTCAAGGGTGAGGTGGTCCTGCCCGAGCGGTTCAAGGAATACGAAATCCGGGATGATTGAGCAGAACAGTCAACCGCTAAACCGCAACTACGCCGTCGTCTTCGATTACGATGGCACCCTGATCGACTCCAAGCAGGTCAAGGTGCGGAATTACAGAGAGGCGATTGAGACGATATTCTCCCCGCCCGAAGGTACGCGCCAGGATATCGAAGAATCCTGTCTGCGCACCATGGGGGCCAACCGTTTCCTCCAGCTCGAAGACACCCTGCTCTCTCTGGGAATGGGCGCCTCGGAGGAGCAGCGGCAAAGGTGGAGCCGTTTGTATTCGGCCCTGAACCGGAAGACCACTCCCTCCGTGGCTGAATTCCCTTCGGTACGGAGGCTTCTCAGCAGACTGGAAGAGGCCGGCTACTCCCTCTTTGCCGCTTCGGGGATCCTGGAAGAGGAGTTTCTCCATGAGCTTGCGAGGCGAGGGTTGTCCCGCTGCTTCCAGGAAGCAAAAGGCGGAGACAAGGAAGCTTTCCTGAGGAGCTTGATGGAAAGGGGCTTTGAACCTATTCTGTTTGTCGGCGACACGATCTATGATCAGCGCACCGCGGAGCAGGTCGGCGTGTCCTTTTTCCGGATCGACACGGAGGAAGATGTACGTAAGCTCGAAAGCCATCTCCTGCCGGGCCGAAGGCAGCACTGAGGGCGTATTCCCGGATCTGGAACTCTATCCCTCACGCTTTTTCACCCGCTCCGGCAGGGCGGGCAGATCGTAGATCCGCACCCCCGCGTTGGCGAAGGGGTTGGTAATAACGTGGATACCGGCCCGTTTGAGGATCCAGATTAGCTTGGAGGCGTAGTCGTTGTTATAGTTGTGCATGGCTGTGCCGTGGCTGGCCGCAACCCTGTCCTAGAAGCCCCGATCGATCGCCAGCTTGGCAAGCACCTCGATAAAGCGGGACTGCTCAACAACTGTTTCGTCGCAGAGGCGTCGATCTTCAACACGGCCTTTCTCCCACCCCGGGTGCGATGACGGCGATCCGGCCGGCTTCCACGCCCACATCGACCGGATGTTCTCTGTTGCGAAGTTTCGTTCGCCTTATGATCAGATCCATGTCAAACCCCTGCGGCTACTACTGGATGGTTTGAATCGATTCAAATAGGGCCGACACTCTCCATAATCGTTTTCTCCCGAGAAGGCAGATTTCCTCGGTTTCCACCTCTTCCCATCCGTCTCGAAGTCGACTGAGATTTTCAGGTTTGTCATGTCGAGCCATTCGATTCCTGATATCAGCCAACGGGATCGCAAACACGCTGGCTGCAGATCCTCGGCCGCGGGTCGCCGAAACGGCAGGTAGGAATGGGACAGAGAAACCACTATAATCCCAGGACTGAGAAGCGAAGATCGATCTATGCCAACCAAGACCAAGGCCCTGCTGATGAACCTCGGAGCCGTGCTTTGCTGGTCATTCGTGCCTCTGGCCATCCGATTCGTCAGCAGCTACTATTCGGCACTTTTCCAGGCCCTGTTTCGCTATGTGTGCGCCCTGATTGTACTCTGGTGCTTCACTGTGGTTACTGTCGGACCGAACAGGCTTCGGGCCGAGATGCCTCGGCTTCTCTCTCTGTGGCCGAAGATCCTGCTCATCGCCCTGGCCAACTATGGTTTTCAATTGACCTTTACAGTTTCCCTCTATCTGCTGTATCCCGGGCTGGCAACACTGGTCAACCAGTCGTTGATCCTCTTCTCCGTATTTCTGGCCGCCCTGATGTTTCCCGATGAGCGACCGACCCTGAAGAGCGCGCTGTTCCTGGTAGGTGTGGTTGCGGCAGTCGGCGGTGTGGCCATGACGATCGTGGGGAGCAGCAACTTCGGATCGGTGCGGTTCAGCCTGGGGATTATAGTGGTTTTAGCATCCGCGCTGTTCTGGGCGCTCCTCGGGGCATGGATCCGCAAGTGGCTAGGCGGCGTCTCCACTTCCTTCGCCCTGTCCTCCGTGTTCACGGTCGTAACGGTGCTTTTCTTTCTGACCTACCTGGCCGCCTACCGGGGTTTGCCCGTTCCCAGAGCGCCGGCGGCTATCTGGGCGTTTCTGGTGCTGTCCGGTCTGATCGGCTTGGGCATTGGACACTCCCTGTACTATCGTTCGGTGGGGATCCTTGGTCTGGCTCTTTCCTCAAGCCTGGCGCTCCTCATTCCTCTCCTGGTCGGGGCGGCCTCTTTCTTCATCTTCCAGGAGAGGTTGACCCGGATCCAGCTGGTGGGAGGGGTGAGCCTGCTGGCCGGCTGCTACCTGGTTATCCGGGCCCGTTTTCGCCACATCGAGTGAACGGGATCCGGCCGTAGAGAATCAGTCTTATTTGCCGGATTTTTTGGACAGAAACGAACGCAATCCGATAAAACGGGGCACATTCCTACGAAAGTCTTCGTAAGGTTTCCCGAATTTCTGTACCAGCCAGGGCTCTTCGGCCAATGGAGCCATTAAATGTTTCATTTGGGGAATGGGAGAAAATCCTTCGCCTTTAGGTGTCGGTTCCGCCCTACATCTCGGTATTGGAAATGTTGAGATTGCAGCAACAGTTTTTTCAGTCTTTACAGGCCGAAGGGTACGTGAAAAGATATCGGAGTCGTCGGTGCAAACAGGAGGTGTTTGATGGACACAACGGAGGAGAGGGAGGTATCTCCCTTTAACAGAATCGATTTCAGAGGAATCGGGCGGTTGATCCTTAGTCAAGGGGAAAAACAGTCGGTGTCCGTAACCGCCTCGGCAGCCGTGATTTTCCGTGTCCGTACCGAGGTCCGGGAGGGAGTGCTGATCATTTCGTTTCGGTGGTGGCCGGGAATGTTCTTTCGGATTCCGGAGATGAAAACCCTTGAAGTACGGCTGGTAGTTGAGGAGCTGGCAGGACTTAAGATGTCCGGCGCCGGGATCGTGGAAAGCCGGGAGAGGATTCAGGTGAAGGAAATGGACATCCGCCTGAGTGGAGCCGGGGAGATCCACCTTGAGCTTTATGGCCGGAGGATCGGCACGCATCTGACCGGAGCAGGTCGGATCGTACTGTGGGGAGAAGCGGATGAGCAGGATATCCGCCTGACCGGTGCCGGATCGGTTCAGGCGGAACGACTGGTTACCCGGAGTGCCCGGATCCATTCCAGCGGTGCCGGGGAGTGCCGCGTCCACGCAACCGAATCGTTGGATGCCAGACTCAGCGGTGCGGGGAGCATCCGCTATCTTGGAAATCCCAAGATCCAGAGCCGCATGACCGGGCTGAGCACCCTGACATCCATGGATCAACCTCCGCAGTAGACGCCTACCGCGGGACGGTGCTCTCCGCCGGGATCTGTTTTCCCCTGACCATGCTCAGCGCACCCCTCGGGCATATATCAACACAGGTGGAACAAGCCAGGCAGCTGGCCGCGTCAATGGTGGTTGTTCCGTTTGGATGTGAGATGGCCGGGCAGTGCCCGATGTTCCAACAAAGCTCACATGCATTGCACTTTTCCAGATCCACCTGGGCGTTTCCGTCGTACAGGGTGAGCTCGGTGGCAGGTTTTATATTGCGATGCAGCAGGTCGCGGAAGTCGCTGATCTTATTGAAACCCATTGTCATCATATAGGCTTTCAGCTCATCGATCACCTTCGGCAACCAGGCAAAGCCACGCAGCATGGTTTCAGTGCAAATCCAAACCGCGTCAGCCCCCACCATGATCTGCTGGACCGCGCTGGAAAGATCCGACACTCCGCCGGATCCCAGAACGAATGGATTCATCCCCATCCGGTTCAGGAAGAATCGCATTTCGTAGGTATCTCGAAGTGCCAGCGGTCGGATCCATGGGCCGGACAGACACCCCAGCGTGATGTTTTCCTGCAACCGGTAGATCGTTCCCATCGGGTCGTGGATGTCAATATCGGGAATCCCCAGGCGGTTGGCAACACCCCCCACCGCCGCTGCTCCGGCATTGATGCACTGGTAGGCGGCCTGGGCGATCTTCCCTCCTTCGGGGGTCAGCTTCACAATGATCGGGACCTTCACCGCCTCGACAATCTTCTTCACGACCTTGGGAAGCTCCACCAGGTCAGATCCCAGGCTGGCTCCCGTGGCCTTCTCCGTCCTCTCCCCGGATGTTGTCAGATTGAATGACATGTTCGGACAACACATATTCAGCTCTATCGCCTGTGCGCCGGCATCCTCGAATCGCCTGGCCATCTTGGCCCAGCCATCATTATCTTCACCGTCATAAGTAATGGTGGGTATGAGCACCAGCTCCTTAGTGACTTTCCGTCCGTCCTCCAGCAGCTGCAGCGCCTCTTTGGGAGTCAGACGGGCCTCGGCTGAGAAGATGTGAAGTTTGGTCTTCTTCAGCCACCGATAGCGGGGCGGCCAGTTTATGTAGGGAAACGGCTCAATTGCCAGTTTCAGTGATGCTCCGGCCCAGCCGGCATCTTCGGCCTGCCGCAGATGATCCAGACACTTGACCGTGGGTCCGGCCCCGATGATGAACGGGTTTTTGAAGGTGACATCTCCCATCTTGACGGAAATGTCGACTCCGTCACTCATTTCAACCTCCTATGTGTTGTTTGCTTGTTCTCCTCTGAGATGCTGTTGTAATGGCATTCCGAGAAACGTTCGCCTGCAAATTGAACAGTGCCTTAATAGTACCATACCTTCCCTGTTGCTAAGAAGCCCTGATACGACCTCCTGCCCACTGAAACGCGTGTGCCACAACCGTGGTTGCCGACGGTTTTATAGCCTTTTTAAGCATTACACTATATCATTTCAAGGCATGGCTGTTCATCCGGTATATCGATCCGCCACCGTACTCGAGGTGAAACAGGTGGGGCGTGAGTACGTAGATCTGCTGCTGCGGGAACCGGAGATTGCCCGGACTGCGGCGCCGGGGCAGTTTCTCATGATTCGGGCCTGGCCGGGCGTAGATCCCATCCTGCCTCGTCCCTTCGACATCATACAGTGCAGCCCTGAGGAGCAAACCCTGCGGTTGTTCATAAAGGTGGAGGGTCGCGGCACCGCATTGCTCAAATCCCTGGCACCGGGCAGTCAGGTAAAGGTTACCGGTCCTCTCGGGCGGCCTGTTACGGATTTCCCCTTTTCATCGGTTGCCTTCCTGGTTCGGGGAGCCGGGGCAGCGGCGGTGGTGCATCTGGCCGAATCGTGTAGGTCCCGCGGCATCGAGGTCTACTCGATTCTGTCCGCCTCCACCGCTTCCCGCATTGTCTGCCGGGACTACCTGGAGCCGTTGTCCACAGAACTGCTGATCGCCACGGACGACGGTTCGGAAGGATACAGAGGCCTGGCCACGGAGCTGCTCGATCGGCTTTTGGTCCGGGAGACCACCGACAGGGTGTACACCTGCGGTTCACGGCGTTTTGCCCGATACGTGCAGAGATTGGATCGGGAGCAGCGCTCGGCGGGATTCGTGTTTCTGGAAGGGTTGATGGCCTGTGGCCTGGGGGATTGCCATGGATGTGCCGTGCCGAAGAAGCAAGGCAGCGGCTATTATCTGGTATGCCGCGACGGTCCGCATTTTCCCGTAGGAGAGGTGGAACTATGATCGACCTGTCCGTTGAGATTGCAGGGGTGACCCTTCCCAATCCGGTTCTGCCCGCTTCCGGAACATACGAGGTTGCCGAGGTGCACGAAGGTTTTTTCTCCCCCGCCGAGTTGGGGGCCGTTATAAACAAGACGATCTTCCTGAACCCCAGACCCGGGAATCCGCCTCCTCGTATCTGGGAAACCCCCTGCGGAATGCTCAACGCCATCGGCATCCCCTCAGAAGGAATACAGAAATTTCTGGAGGAACAGCTTCCCAGACTGCGGAGCCTGGGACCGCCTGTGATCGTCAGCATCGCGGGCAACTCCCTTCAGGAGTGGCGGGATCTGGCCGCCGCGATTGATCAGAGCGGTTCGGCGGATATGATCGAGCTGGATCTGTCCTGCCCGAATCTGGAGCAAGGGTTCATATGGGCTGCGGATCGGCAAGCCTTATCCGAAGTGGTGGCGGCCGTAGTGGAGGCGACACCGCTGCCCGTTATCTCCAAGCTCTCTCCGAACGTACGGGACATCAGCGAAATGGCAGTCATTGCCGAGGCAGCGGGCACGGCCGTGGTGTCCATGGTCAACTCTTATCTGGGCATGGCGATCGATATCGAAACACGCAAACCCGCTCTCGGGAATATCACCGGCGGATTGACCGGCCCGGCCATTCGGCCGCTGGCGGTCCATAGCGTATTTGCTACATTTGAAAAGATCCGGGTGCCGATAATCGGTATCGGAGGCATCGCAACCTGGAGGGATGCGGTGGAGTTTCTCCTGGCCGGAGCCTCGGCCGTGGCCGTAGGAACTCAAAACTTCGTGAATCCCCTGACGATGAGAGAAGTCATTCAGGGCATCGCCGGGTATGTAGAGCAGGCCGGTTTCTCCTCCGTGGGCGAGCTTATCGGCCTGGCCCACGGGAGGCAGGACAGGCAGATCTCTTGATATGTGAGCGGGAAGTGCTAAATTTGAAGGGGTAATCGCTATTGTGATAGCGATATCTTCTCTTAATATGGTCAACATTTCGAGGTTTACGGATGGCAATAGCCGAGAGAGAAGCGAACGAAATCCACGCCCTATTGGCGGAAACCACTTCCGAGGCGGCGATCCATTTGGATGGACAGGGGAAGGTCCTCTACGTCAATCCCACCTTCATTCGAATGTTCGGATACAGGGGCAAAGATGTGCTGAAACAGGAGGTAAACAAGATTTTCGCGGAGCGGTCTCAAAATCAATTCAAGCAGAAGATCGCCGCCTGCTTGGACAGCGGAGAGCGCAGCGCTTCGAACCTTCGAGCCCTGACGAAGAAGGGGCAGCAACTTCCCGTGCGGATTACCGTAATACCGCACCGTTGGCACGGGGAGCCTGCAGCCATGGTCCTGATCCGGGACCTGTCGGAGCAGCTGAAGATCGCCGAGGAACTGGAAGCGATCAAGAGCAGCTACTCCGCCTTGTCGGAAACGGTGTCCGATCCGATTCTGCAGATCAACGAATCCTTTCATATCATCTTTGCCAATTCGGCGGTCGAACGGGTGTTCGGGTACACGGCGGAGGAATTGCGGAAGAAGGAGTTTTCATCCCTCTTCCCCCCGTCGGTACACAATCGCTACGATGATCTTTTCAAGAAGTACTTCGTGATCGATGATGTGGATCGCCAGGCTTCACAGCTGGGCAACGCCATCGAGGTGCTCGGACAGAACAAAGCCGGCGACATTGTTCCCCTGGAGATCTCTTTTGGAAACTCCAGGAGTGTTCAGAGCGAACGACTTGTCACCTGCATCATCCGGGATATCAGCCAGCGGAAGAAAACGGAGCGCAAGCTCAAGTACCTGGCCTATCACGATAAATTGACGGATCTCGGGAATCGCGATCTTTTCTACATCACCCTGGAACAGTTCCTGACCCACGTCAAACGATACCAAGATACTGTCGGCGCGGTGCTGTTTCTCGACCTGGATGGATTCAAGAAGGTTAACGACACTCTGGGTCACAACGTGGGGGACTCCCTGCTCTGCACCTGCGCACGCAGGCTGGGCGGTTGTCTGCGTGAAAGTGATCACGTGTATCGTTTCTCGGCCGAGCTGGAGACAAACAGCGCCAGCCACGAGGATTTGTTTCGTTTTGGTGGTGATGAGTTCGTAATTCTGCTTACCCATCTTCAGCAGCCGACCGACGCGGCCGTCGTTGCGCAAAAGATCATCGACACGATCCAGCGTCCCTACCAGATAAAAGACGTCGATCCGGGTACCAAGATCAATATCGGAGTGAGCGTCGGGATAGCTCTGATTCCCCACAATGGGCTTGATGCCATGCAGCTGATCAAGCATGCGGATATGGCCATGTACAAAGCCAAGGAACGGGGGAATCGCTATATGTTTTTTACCCCGGAGATGAACAAGCAGGCTTCAGAGAGGCTGTTCTTGGAAAACGGCATTCGCAAAGCCCTGGACCAGAAGGTATTCGACCTGCACTACCAGCCGATTGTAGGTATTCAGGGAACCATCGAAGGGGCGGAGGCGCTTCTGCGTTGGCATGACCGCAAACGCGGGTATATATCTCCGATTGACTTTATCCCCGTTGCCGAGGAAACCGGGTTGATCCTGCCCCTGGGAGACTGGGTGTTTGAGACCGCCTGCCGGCAGTTGAAGAGCTGGAACTCGGAGGGCTTTGAGGATCTGTACGTCTCGATCAATCTCTCCGTCAAGCAGTTCAGCCAGGAGCATATCGTCGACAAGCTCAGCGGCATTATAGAACATACGAAGATTGATCCGAAGAATCTCAAAATCGAGATCACCGAAAGCAGCATCATGCCCGATCCAGCTGAGGCCAGGGCCAAGATGAAGGAGTTGAAGGAACGTCATCCGGGAATACGCATCGCGATCGATGATTTCGGCACAGGCTACTCGTCCCTGAGTTACCTTTCAGACTTTCCCGTGGACATACTGAAGATCGACCAGTCCTTTGTCATAAATATGTACAAGAAAGGCACGACCAAGATCATCAACACGATCATCACTTTGGGCAACAGCCTGCTGATGGACGTTATAGCCGAGGGGGTGGAGACGAAAAATCAGCTGGAATATCTGCTGTCGAAGAATTGCAAGTCTTTCCAGGGGTTCTATTTCGGAAAACCTGTCAGCGCAACGGCCCTGACGGAGATGCTGAAGACCTACAGACCACCGCTATTTCACGTCTGATCACTTTCCGGAGGGTAGACCGCCACTCGGTTTCGGCCCGAGTTTTTCGCCTTGTACATGGCGTAATCGGCGTTTTTGATTATTTCTGTGTGATCCTTATCCGTCGCCGCCAGCTCGGCGACACCGAAACTCATGGTTATGTGAACCTCCTCACCGTCCAGCGTGAAGGTGTAATTCTCGATTTCCTGGCGCAGCCTCTCGGCCGCGATGGCGGCGCCCTGTTTTCCCGTCTCCGGCAGAATGATCACGAACTCTTCACCCCCGTAGCGGGCGATGATGTCGGATTTGCGCAGCCGGGATATGATTTTCAGCTCGTCGATGCCCCCGCTGAGGATTTGGGCGGTGGTGCGCAGCACTTCATCTCCGGTGTTGTGCCCAAAACGGTCGTTGATCCGTTTGAAGTAGTCGATGTCACAAAAGATCATGGACAGCTCGTAGGAAGAGCGTCTGGCCCGGGTAACTTCCTCGACGAAACGGGTCTGGAAGTATCTCTTATTGAACAACCCGGTCAGATAATCGGTGAGACTGAGCTCCTTGTACCTCTGCACCTCTTTGATCAGAGTTTCGATCTTCTCTCCTTCATCAACGGATACCAATTTTTTCAGATCTTCGACCTCCCGACGGGCTTCATTGAAAGCTGTTTCCAACATGTTCTGGTAGTGATGGATAAGATCCCGCATGGAAACAATGCCCACCAGCCGTTCGCCATCCAGGATTGGGATGTGACGTACATCGTGGGTTTTCATCTTCATGTACACGATATTGTAGTCTTCGTCCGCTTGGGCGCAGATCGGTGATTTGGTCATTAAGTTCTTGATCGGCTGCAGCAAATGTTCTTTAAGAGCCTTTTCCGTATTGCCCGAGAAGAATCGCAGCAGGTCCCGCTCCGTGAAAATGCCCGTGAGTTTGTCGTGTTGGGTTACCAGAATCGCTCCGATTTGTTTTTCCGCCATCGTTTGGATAGCGTTGACCAGAAGCTCCTCCGCGTCGACCAAAGCGGGGTTCGGGGTTACCCAGGATTCGATCTTGCTGTCCATATGTTTATTTTTATCTGGTAATTTAAAACCATACTGGAAGAGCTTGTCAACAAAAATACTCAAGCAGGTCGGGCAGGTAAGAAGTCGAGCCGTAGAATCGTCATTGGAGGTACTGCAAAACGAATGCAATAACAGTATAGGAGATAGTCGAATGAACAATGTTGTCGACTCCGCTGTGAATGACTCCGCCGAACGGATCGTCGTGAACCCGGAGTACTGCCAGTTCAACAAGAAACTCGTGCACAATGCACATCCTGCGGATTGGCGGAATCCCGAGCCCGATGGCCGGTACAACCTCGTGGTTATCGGAGCGGGCACGGCGGGATTGGTAAGTGCCAACGGAGCAGCCGGATTGGGAGCCAAGGTTGCCTTGATCGAAAGATATCTTATGGGAGGAGATTGCCTGAACGTGGGTTGTGTTCCTTCCAAAGGTGTGATTCGTTCGGCTCGCTCTTCAGCGGATGTCAGAGACGCCGCCGAGTATGGGGTCATCACCAATGGGTATAAGGTCGATTTTCCCGCTCTAATGGAGCGGATGCGTCGGCTCCGCGCGGGAATCAGCCCGGTCGACGCTGCCCAACGATACAAGGATCTCGGCGTAGAGGTCTATTTAGGTACGGCCCGGTTCACCGGCCCGGATTCCGTGGAGGTGGATGGAAAAACCCTGCGTTTTGCCAAAGCCGTCATCGCCACCGGAGCCAGGGCGGCCGCTCCAGGAATCCCGGGGCTGGCGGAAGCCGGTTATCTCACCAACGAAAATGTATTCACCCTGACCGAGCTTCCCGCCCGCCTGGCCGTGATCGGAGCAGGACCAATTGGCTGCGAGCTGTCTCAGGCATTTCGTCGCTTCGGTTCCGAAGTGTATCTGCTGGAAAAAACCGGTCATGTTCTTCCGAGAGAGGACGAGGAGGCTTCGGAACTGGTCGAAAAATCGTTTGAACGGGACGGTGTTCATCTGATCAAGTCCTGCTCAATTGAGAGAATCGAGAAGAAGGGATCGGAGAAGATCATCCATTTCGAAGAGGATGGACGGTCCGGGAGCGTTGCGGTGGATGAGATTTTAGTCGGTATCGGCAGGGCTCCGAACGTGGAAGGTCTGGATCTCCAATCGGCCGGTGTGGAGCGCGACAGCTTCGGGGTGAAGGTCAACGGGTACCTGCAAACCGGCAATCCGCGGATCTATGCGGCGGGCGATGTATGTTCTCCCTATAAGTTCACCCATGCCGCGGCAGCCATGGCGTCCATCGTGGTTCAAAACGCTCTGTTCGTGCGTACGCGTAAAACAGACAGCCTGACCATCCCCTGGTGCACTTACACGGATCCGGAGGTCGCTCATGTGGGGCTCTACGAACGGGAGGCGGAGGCTAAGGGGATCCCCGTGGACACCTACACCCAGTCCCTGGAACATATAGACCGGGCCATCCTGGATGGAGAGGAACAGGGATTCGTCAAGATGGTCGCGCAGAAGGGTACTCCCCGGATCCTGGGCGCTACCGTGGTAGCCCGCCACGCGGGGGAGATGATCAGTGAGATCACCCTGGCCATGAAGTCGAAAACGGGCCTGAGCGATCTTGCCTCCACGATCCATCCCTATCCCACCCAGGCTGAGAGTATCAGCCGGGTCGGTTTCGCCTACCTGAAAACCAGGCTCACCCCGACGGTGCAGAAGATCATGCGCAAATGGCTGGCCTGGAGGCGGTAGGGTAGGGGTTCCACCGATTCGGCTCAAATCTGACAGATCCACTTACATTGAATTGCGGGTCCGAGCGTGCTACAATTGGACAGAGAGGTGGGTACCCAATGAAAATAGCACTTGCGCTTGTTCTGGTGTTCCTGGTATTCGGAACACTCGCCTGGGCTCAGGTCACCAGTGATTTTTCCATTCTGGTGAATCCGACCATCAATATCCCGCTCGGCCCCAACGAAGGGGATACATCCTTCTACTCGATCGGGGGCGGGTTGTCATTGAAGGGCGAGTACAATTTTCCCTTCTTCCCCTACATGTACGGGGGAGTTGCTCTGGACGTCGATTTCGCTCCGATCCTGAACGCCGGTAGCGCGCTGATCCTTCTCTCCGGAGGTCCGGAAATAGGGTTTCGCTACTCTCCGTTTCCCCGCTTCAACCTCAGAGCCTTCGGGTATGGGGGTATGTATTTCGGTGCTTTCGGCGGAGGTACGG
>Ga0315553_10000636_pt1 | contig 30492 bp, 20 predicted proteins | sample SalMarSW160140MG_FD_203099 | JGI IMG/M metagenome (GOLD analysis project Ga0315553, IMG submission 203099) | Salt marsh sediment microbial communities from the Plum Island Ecosystem LTER, Massachusetts, United States - Salt Marsh Sediment SW1601-40 ... | reverse complement strand
GATCTTCTGGGTGGACTCGGCTCATCCAGGATTCGGGCTCAATGTGTGCATCCTCCATTAACTGGCCCCACAATCGTTCGTATGCGGGGGTAACGTACAACAACTCGAGCGTCTTGAGCTCCCTCATCCAATAGATGTCTCGCGAGTTCTCCGCCATCTGCCGGAATCTCTCCTCGCTCTCGCGCAGCGCCTCCTCGGCCCGCTTGCGCTCGGTGATGTCGTTCACCACCTGGATGATGCACGTTTCCCCCCCAATCTCGATGATCTCACCGGAAAACAAACCAACACGCTCCTCGCCGGACTTGCGGTAGAACCTGGCTTCTTGGTCTCTGAACGAGCGGTGTTCCTGAAGCGCTCGTTTCGTGCTTTCGCGATCCTCTGGATTCACCAGCCCCAGGTCGAGAGAAGTGTGGCCGACAAGCTCTTCACGACGATAGCCGCTAAGCTTCTCAACTGCCTCATTGACCTCCACGAACTGCCCATCGGCCAGTCGAGTAATGAGGACTCCTTGGGGGCTTGATCGAAATGCCTTTGAGAACCTTTCCTCGCTCTCGCGCAGCGCCTCCTCGGCCTGGTTGCGGGTCTCGATCTCGCGCAGGAGCGACTCGTTGAGGGCCCGCAGTTCGGCAGTTCGTTCTTCGACGCGCCGTTCGAGCTCGTCGTGGGCCTTTTGCAGGTCCTGCTCTGTGTGCGCGCGCGCGATGGCGTAGCGGATGGCACGCACCAGCAGGGCGCTGGTTATCTGTCCCTTGACGAGATAGTCCTGCGCGCCCTCACGTACTGCCCTCACTGCCAGCTCCTCATCGGCGAGGCCCGTCAGCACCAGGGTTGGCACCGCAGGTGAGTGGGCGTGCAGTTCGAGGAAGGTGTCGAGTCCCTGGGCATCGGGCAGTGAGAGGTCCAGCAGAACCACATCAACATCTTGACCGTTGAGGCACTCTAGCCCGGTCGAGAGCCGGCCGGCCTGCTCTAGATCACAGGGGATCCCCCTGGCTTCGGCCAGCATCTCGTGGATCAGGCGCGCATCGCCAGGATTGTCCTCGATCAATAGGATCTTGATTGGTTCACCGTTCATCTCACATACCGCCTCGTTAGGTCTTTGCCGACTCCTCTGAAAATCTATGCCTTGATTTTCTTGGCGTCTCTGCGCCTCTGCGTTGAAATTCCTGCTCTTGAACAAAGCAGCCCGCCATACTTGAGCGGTAGGCGGGCCATTCCCCACAGTACACATTGTCCGGGCGGTCCCTACCGCCTGATGTGAGATTAGTATAGCGCAGTCTGGGGCGGAAGTCAACAAGAACAGCTCCGCATCTCCGAACCCCGCCCTGGCGCCCAGCGCAACTCGACGTCATCAAACTTTATCCAATTATCCTTCCACTCTTTCGAACGAAACTCGATGACAACTCGCACGCTGCATCCATATATTCCGACGCCGTTCTCTGCTACCATGGAATCAGATCAGAGGGGAAAAACTGCGGAGGCAGGTAGCAATGAACGCAAAGAGAATCGACAGGGAAATCGCCACAAGAATAGTTCTGGCTCTTCTTACAGTAGTCGTCACCGTTACGCTCTGGAGCCCGGTCTCCGCCGCTCACGCCCAGAGCGATACGCCGGTACAGGCCCTCGTTCTTCTGGCGCAGGAAAACGCGCAGCAACTGGCCCAGGTGCAGGGCTTGGTCCAGGAGCAGGGTGGACGAACCCTCCACATCTTCCCCCACCAGGCAGTCATCGTCCAGGTATCCCCCAGCACACTCGAATCGCTGACGGCCCTGCCCGGTGTGGCCGAGGTTCTGACCGAGGCAGTGGAGCTATCGGCGGTCGAGAGCTACGGCCCCAACGCCGGTCGCGTCGCCAGCGTGTGGAACAGCCTGCTTGCTTCGCAGGGAACCCAACTGGACGTGGGACTGATGGCCGAGGGGCACGGGGAACAGACCGATGCTTTCGTCGCCCCGGATCTAGCTTCTACTGGGAGGACGAGCGCCAGCGGAGTGAGCATCCTCTCCAACACCCCGATCACCCCCGGATACCGCCAGACCAGCGAGTTTATGGCGGGTTCCGTAGCCGTGAGCATTGTGCTGGTAGAGAGCGACGGCAGTGTGGATCCCTCAACCGAAGACTGGACAGTTGACGAGAAGCAACTGGTCTTTGGCGAGATCGTGACCGCCCTCAACTGGTGGGTCGAGCTCGAGCCCAGGGCCAACCTCAGCTTCGTCTACGAAGATCACTTTTCCGACCCACTGCCCACCGGCGTGGAGCCCATCTCCCGCCCCTACCGCGACCAGAAGCTCTGGATAGGCGAAACGATGGGCGCCCTGGGGTACGATGACGAGTCTTACCTCACCAGCGTACGCGAGTATGACAACGACCTGCGATCCAAGTACAGCACCGACTGGGCCTTTACCATCTTTGTGGTCGATAGCTCTAATGACAGCGACGGCAACTTTAGCGACGGATACTTTGCCTACGCCTACCTGGGCGGCCCGTTTTTCGTGATGACCTACGACAACAACGGCTATGGCGCTGGCAATATGGACGCCGTAGCAGCGCACGAGATGGGCCACATCTTTTTCGCGCTGGATCAATACCTCACCACCCAAGGCTGCACCCTCCGCTCCGGCTATCTGGACGTCGAGAACCAGAACAGCGTGGCCAGTGGGTGCGCTTCAGACGTGGGCAGCATCATGCGGGGTGGTCTTCGCCCCTATCGGAACGGCGAGATTGACGAATACGGAAGCGGACAGATCGGCTGGCGGGATAGCGACGGCGACGGCATTCTCGATCCGCTGGACACCGAGTTGCCCATCACGATCACCACTTTGATAGACGGTGGCAGCGTGATCGTCAGCGGCACGACCGAGATCGTGCCCTACCCTTCTCCTGAGCGCACCAGCATCACCATCAACACCCTGACGGGAGTGCAGTATCGCTTTGACGGCGGTGAGTGGCGGCAGGCCTCAGCAAACGACGGCGCGTTTGATGGAATCACCGAGGGGTTCTCGTTCACAGACACGCTCTCATCCGGATTGCACGTACTGGAGGTCGCCACTGTCGATTCAGCCGGCAATGTATCTGACGTTTATGCCACCGAGACCATCGCCATTGTCGATTCCATCGACGGCGGGCTCAATACCGAGTTCTACCAGCACGATATGGATAGCTACGACGCACCTGAGGGTGAGACGGTGAGACTCAGCGGGATAGCCTATCACCTGGGAGAAAAGCAAATCGCCGGTATTCAGTATCGGGTGGACGATGGTTCCTGGCAGTCGGTCGACGCCCAGGATGGCGCGTTTGACAGTAATAGTGAGTCCTTTTTCCTGGAGATCGGCTCACTGAAGGTCGGAACGCACCTGATCGAAGCCCGCGCTGTCGACGGCGATGGACACGTGGAAGTCAACTTCGCCGGTCAGCAAGTAACAGTCGCCCAGAGAATGTCTAGCGTCTTCCTGCCCGTTATTATGGGCGGCGCATAGAGTCAGTACTCCCACCTGTCCTTTTCATCGCACCGGAATCGTGAAGACCTGGTCCTCGGACATGTGCAGAGGTTGCCCATCTCGCCGCTTTTCCGAGTGATTGCATCAGCCCGCACCGCTCATACGTACGTTATCGGCCTCTCCCACAGGCTGCTAGAACACGAAAACTGATCGCTCCTTCACGCTCACCCCGAGCCTCGTGGCACAGTCCCACACCAACGAATGACTCAAGATACATCTCGCGCAGCGCCTCGCGCTTTGGCACGCACCACACCCGCTCGACCTCAGGCAGGAAGTCTCCCTGATAGAGGGTCAAGTGGCGTGGATGACGTCTGCTAGCCCCGTGGCCAGCTACGTGAAGGGAACGGGAGCGGTCGCTGTCGCCGGATGGGCAGTGGCGACGATGCGGTGGCGTCACTGGCAGAGATCAGCCGGCGGCCACTAGTGTCATCATCGCCTCGTCATAGCGCGGTCCCATCTGCGTCCAATCGAACTCGGCGACGGCGGGCCGAAGCCGGTCAGCCAGAGCGCGCGCCCGGTCGGGACGGGCCAACGCCCACCGCAGACGAGCCATCAAACCCTCAAAATCCTCGTACAGACAGTCATGGTGGTATGGCTGTGGAATGAGCTCTGGATCCTTGTCATACTCCCACCGCTGGTTCCAGAGGATCAAAGGGACTGAGGCGGAGGTGCGGGATGTCGGAGGCTGTGCAAAGGGGAGGTCGAAGCAATGCAGGTCGCATCTCACGGGCAGCACGATGCTTTGGCTCTCACCTCGGCGATACGATGTGTGTGGGTGGCGTCCGGGAAATGCCTGAGCAGGCGAGGTAGTTCCTCGAACCAGCCCTCCAGATGGTGCCGGGAGTTGAAATAGACCCGGCTGGCGGCCAGCATCGAGAGCCTGTTGATCATACCATAGGTCAGGTCGCGCTTTTCACCAGGGGAAGAGGATAGGCCAACTGGTTCTTGTGAAAGTACTACGCGACGGGGACATTGTAGAGAGAGTCACGGGTCAGGCGAAGGAAGGTGGGCAGATTGACCATATCCGAGACCAAGAGCAGATCTGAGTCGTGCTCTTCCTGACCCGCATTCCCATTTTCAGCGCTAGCGCAACACGGTGTCTGGCTCCACGGTCATCAATGCTTCCTTCTGCGTGCGCAGCTTGCTGACCAGTAGGACGATGAGGGACCAGTCGCGCCAGGCGAGTTAGGGATGTTTGGTCCGGCGCTTTAGCACGATCAGTTGCTGGTGTAGGAGGACGTTATCCAGCGCCAGTTCCGGCTTGGAAGACATGGCCTAAATCGGTGCCTTTACCATGGTGAAGACGGATTCGGAAGATGGGTCGGATGGGGCGTCATTGCTCACGATCTGTTGGTCATCGCGACGGCCTTGACCGCAAGATGATTCAGTTGGTAAAGTTCAGATTCGAGGGGCAGAATGCCCCTTGCCGAATTTCGCACCAAGAACTAACCTAGTAACCTCTTTCCCGGCGATCCCACCCTTCAACCTGGTACTGAACCAACATCCAAGAACCTCTGCGCCCTTGCGTCTTTGCGCTAAAAGGCTCCCCGTCCTTTAGGGGTATTTTCGATTCGCCGTCATATTCCTGGTCAAGCCCGCGAGATAGAGTATAATCACCCGCAGAACGTGAGTCGTAGACCGAGGTGAACCAGGTGAGAAACGACGACGTCGCCGCCATCTTTGCCGCGATGGCCGACATGCTCGCCATCCAGGGCGAGAACTATCACCGTATCCTGTCCTACCGCCGCGCCGCCGAAAACGTCGCCGCCCTGGGCCGTCCCGTCGAGGAGGTGTGGCAGGCGGGCGAGCTAGAGGGTATTCCCGGCATCGGCAAGACCCTCGCCTCCAAGATCGACGAACTGATGCGCACCGGCCATCTGGAGGCCTACGCCAAGCTCCAGGCCCAGGTCCCCGCTGGCGTCGTCGCGATGCTTCAGGTGCCCGATGTTGGCCCCAAGCGCGCCGCCCTGTTCTGGAAGGAGCTCGGTCTCACCTCCGTCGAGGTCCTGGAGGCCGCCGCGCGGGATGGCCGCCTGCGGGACCTTCCCGGTATGGGGGCCAAGAGCGAGCAAAAGGTCCTCGCCGGCATCGAGGCCCTCAAGCGCCGCACCGGCCGCACCCTGCTCGGCGTCGCCTGGCCCCTGGCCTACACCCTGCTCGGCGAACTGCTCCAGGTGGAGGGTGTGGTGCAGGCCGCCCCGGCCGGTAGCCTCCGTCGTATGCGCGAGACCGTCGGCGACCTTGATCTGCTCGTCGCCTCCGCCGATCCCGATCCGGTCATGGCCCGCTTCCGCGAGTTGGAGCCGGTCGCCGAGGTGCTCCTCAGCGGCCCCACCAAGACCTCCATTCGCACCCACAAGGGCTTTCAGGTCGACCTGCGCGTCCTCGATCCCGCCCGCTGGGGGACCGCGCTCCAGTACTTTACCGGGAGCCAGGCCCACAACATCCGCCTTCGCGGGCTGGCCCTCGACCGCGGTTTTTCCCTCAGCGAGTACAGCCTCAAGCGTGAGGATGGAACAGAGCTGCTGTGCGCCACCGAGGAGGAGGTCTACGCGGCTCTCGGCCTGCCGTTGATTCCGCCCGAACTGCGCGAGGACCGGGGCGAGATTGAGGCCGCCCTCGCCGGAGAGCTGCCCGACCTGATCCAGATGTCCGATCTGCGCGGCGACCTCCAGTTCCACACCACCTGGTCGGATGGCCAGCAAAGCCTCCTGGAGATGGCCCAGGCCGCCCGCGCCCGTGGTTTCGAGTACGGCCTGGTCACCGACCATTCCCACAGCCTCGGCGTCGCCGGCGGTCTCACCGCCGACGATCTCCGCCGCCAGCGCGCCGAGATCGAGGACGTCAACCGTCAGTTGGGCGGGACCTTCCGCCTCCTGGCTGGCACTGAGGTCGAGGTGCGGGCCGATTCCACCCTCGATTTCCCCGACGAGGTGCTGGCCGAGCTCGATATCGTGCTCGCTTCGGTGCACACCGGGCTGCGTGGCGACCGCGAGCGGGTCACCGCCCGTATGCTGGCCGCGATCCGTAATCCCCACGTCGACATCATCGCCCATCCCACCGGCCGTCTGATCGGCGAGCGCGAGGGGGCCGACCTCGATATGGAGGCCATCTTTCGCGCCGCTGCCGAGACCGGCACTGCCCTCGAGGTCAACGCCTATCCCAGTCGCCTCGACCTTCGCGACGCCCACGTCCGGCGGGCGATCGAGCTTGGCGTAAAGCTGACCATCGGCTCCGACGCTCACGAGATCGGCGGCTTTGACGTGCTGCCCTATGGCGTGGCCACCGCCCGCCGTGGATGGGCCACCCCCGCCGACGTGATCAACACCTGGCCTTTGGAGGAATTGCTCAGGTGGCGCGCCCGTTAGTGCGTTTGGTGGTAGCTGTCGCAATCGCCCTGCTGGCCGTGGCGCTGGTTGGCCGTGCGCTCCATGCCCCGGCACTGGCGGCAGTGGAGCCCGAGGCTGGCCTCCTGTCCGAAATGGGAGGATCCTTCCCCCTCTGCTTCTGGTCCGCCCAGGGCCCGGTCTGCGTCGACCGCCCTGCCCAGGCTGGACCGGCCGCCCTGCCCCCGGACCCCGAGGCCTTGATCGCCGCCCTGCTGGCTGGTCCCACCGCCGGGGAACGGGCCAAGGGTTTGTCGTCCGCCATTTCTCCGGGCACCTTGCTCGATTCGGTCCAGGTCTCGCCCGACCGGACCGTCGTCGTCCGCTTTTACGTGCCGTCCGATGGACTGCTTGATCTTGACCCTGTCACTTTTGAGGCCATCGTCGAGCAGGTCGGCTGGACTCTCGAGCCGGTCGGCTGGCGAGACCTGCGCATTCAGGCCTGGAACCAGGCCGTTGGTGAGTTCGTGCCTTTGGCGAGCTTTCTGCCCGAGATTCCGGCTCCGCGTAAGGAGGCGGTGCTGACGGGGGAGGAGGGGGCGGCGATTGCCCCGGCCTACGCCGGCCAGCCGCCGGCTCCCGGCCAGGGCCAGCCCCAGGGCGCTCTGGCTGGCAAGACTGTCTACGTCAGCGCCGGCCACGGCTGGTATTGGCCCCCTGACTCGGGCTACACGACGTATCAGTGGCGCACCCAGCGGCCCGCCTACGAGGCGTTGATCGAGGATCACAACAACGCCGAGGCGGTCGATCAATACCTGTTGCACTATCTGTGGAACGCCGGGGCATCCGTCTGGCCGGTGCGCGAGCGGGATATGAACGGGGCAGAGGCCGTGGTGGACAACGATCAGCCCTCGCCCGGCGCTGGCTACTCCGAGACCGGCCCCTGGACCACGACCGTTTTCACCGGGACCGGCTACGCTGGCACCGATTATCGTTATGCCGCCACCGTGACCGGCACGCCCACCGCTGCCGCCGTCTGGACCGCCACGCTGCCCGTCGATGGTCGTTACGCCGTCTACGTCTGGTATCGACCCGGCTCCCAGCGCGCCCCCGATGCGCACTATACCGTCCATCACGCCGGGGGAGAGACCTCGGTTTCCGTCGATCAGCGGTATCACGGCCTTACCTGGCACTACCTCGGCACCTATGGATTCCGGGCCGGGGAGGTCGCCACGATCACCCTCACCAATCTCTCGGCTCAGGCGGGGGCTGTCGTCATCGCCGATGCCGTCCGTATCGGCGGAGGCATGTTTGACGATCTGGCCGGCATTGGAACGGGAGCGACTGAACCGCCGCACGAGCCCTGGTGGGAGGTAGCGTCTTTCTACTACGTGCAAAAGATGGGTATGGACGAACCGCTCTATGGTGACGTGACTGCCCGCCCCATCTACGCCCTCTGGGAGCACCGCGGTACCGGTGACGATGCGCTCTACGTCTCCTGGCACACCAACGGCTATAACGCCACCGCGCGGGGGACAGAAACCTACGTGCACAATGGAGAGGATCTCACCCGCACCCAGGGCAGCCTGGAGCTGCGGCACGCCATCCACACCGAGGTTGTGAACGACATCCGCGCTGGCTGGGACCCGGCCTGGACCGATCGGGGACAAAAGACAAAGAACCTGGGGGAGCTGCGCCGCCTGTGGGACGACGATCCGGCGGTGCGTATGCCCGGCGCCTTGATCGAGATCGCCTTCCACGATAACCCGGAGGACGCGGCCGCTCTCAAGGAGCCATCCTTTCAAATGCTCTCGGCGCGGGCCATCTACCAGGGCATCCTCAAGTACTATGAGCAGCGCGACGGCCTCGACTTGGCCGAGCTGCCCGAGCCGCCGACCCATCTGTCGGTCCAGAACCTCGGGGGTGGGCAGGTGCGGGTCGCCTGGCGGCCCTCTCCGACCGATGGTCTGGGTCTGGTCGGCGATGCAGCCACCGGTTACCGGGTCTACACCTCAACCGATAGCCTGGGTTGGTCGAACGGTCTCCCTGTCCCGACGGCCGCATGCACCCTCACCGGGCTCTCCGGCGGGCAGCTCCTTTTTGTGCGGGTCACCGCCACCAACGACGGCGGCGAGTCCTTTCCCACCGAGACCCTGGGCGTCCGCGCGGGAGAGAGTCCCGGTGTCCTGCTGGTCAATGGCTTTGACCGTCTGAACCGCACCATGCTTGTTCCCGAGACCGACCCGACCGAGGGGTACAACCTGCGGTTGTTGCTCGACCGTATGAACCGGTACGACTATTCGATTCAGCACGGCAGCGTGATCTCCTACGCCTTTGACAGTGGGTGCAACGAAGCCGTGCACGATGGCCTGGTCAGCCTGTCTGGCTACACGCTTGTCGATTGGATCCTGGGCGAGGAGTCCACCTCCGACGAGACGTTGGACGCCGCCGAGCGTGCGCTGCTCGCCGACTTTCTCTCCGCTGGCGGCGCCCTGTTCCTGAGCGGCGCTGAGGTCGGCTACCACCTTCTCGGGGCTGATGAAGTCTTTTACAACAATGTCCTTCGGGCCGATTATGCCGGGGACGACGCCGGGACCTACGGGATCGCTCCCGTGTCTGCTTCGATATTTGAGGGACTGGCCCCTTTCCGCTTCGACGCGCCGGGGATGTATGACGCCGACTATCCGGATCAACTGACGCCCCTCAATGGCTCCGTCGCGGCCCTCGCCTACGATGGCGGCCTGGGTGGCACGGCCGCCGTCCAGTACGCCGCTGGCTGCGAGCGTTTGGTCTATTTTGGTTTTCCCTTCGAGACGATCTGGCCCGACCACCGCTCTGCAGTGATGGGGCGGGTGTTGGGTTTTCTGGATGCCTGTCTTGAGGTGCCGGTGCAGACGCACGTCACCTCTCCCGTCGATGGCAGCGCCCACCGCACTCTCCCAACTTTCGGTGGCACGGCCGGGGCGGGAGAGATGGCCGCACTGGCTCGTGTGGAGGTCCAGGTACAGCGGATCAGCGACGGTCGTTATCTGGGGGTTGGCGGCGGGGGGACGGGAACGGCCTGGCTTCCCGGGTCGACCTGGCTGACGGCCACTGGGACCACCTCGTGGTCCTACCTACTCCCGCCGTTGGAAAACGACGGCTACTATCTCCGCGCCCGCGCGCGGACGGTTGACGGGGACGTCGATCTTTCCCCGGCCGAGGTGCTCTTTACCTATGACACCGTGCCGCCGGCTGCGACCGTCCTGATCACGCCCACGGGTGCGGTCACGGTCTCCGCCTCGCCCGTCCTGACGCTGGTGTGGCAGGCCGTCGCGCCCGATGGCGGCTCTCCGTTGGCCTACGTCGTGCAGTTGGACACGCAGCTCTACACCACCACGCCGACCACCTATCGCGCACCGGGTGTCGCCGGTGGGGGCCATACCTGGGGTGTGTTGGTCTTTGACGGAGCGGGCAATCGCTCCGCCTGGGTCACCGATACGTTCTCCGTCAGGCAGTACGTCCTCTGGCTGCCGCTCGTGATGCGCGATCTTGGCCAGGGTCAGGTATGTGACGATCTGCTGATCAATGGCGGCTTTGAGTCGGATGGAGGCTGGGTCCTGAACAAGCTGGCTATCTATGATACGGCCAATGTGTTCTCCGGTGCGCGCAGCGCCCGGGTGGGTATCCCGCCTGGAGAGCCAGGCAACACTTCCTACTCGTCTGTTGCCCAGACCGTGGTGCTGCCGGCGAGTACTCTGCTGCCGTCCGGTACGACTGGTACGTTGCGCCTGTGGGCCTATTCGATCAATGAGGGGGATGACGCCGACGACTGGCACTATGTGAGCCTGCGCGATCAGTCCGGTGGTTATTATGCTGTCGATGGACAGTTCCGCTCCGACGCCCGCCAGTGGGTCTTGCGCCAGTACGACCTGGGCGCATACGTCGTCTCCCACGCTGGCGAGTCTGTCAGCCTGTACGTCGGCACGCGCAACGACGACGATGACGATACCGCTGCGCTGTACGTGGACGATGTGATGCTGGAGGTCTGTACCCCGAGATGAAAGACGTATACTGGCTAGTCCCGGGCTTGCTGGCCGGGCGACCTGGCCCGCGACTCGCGCCCTGGGACCTCGAAGCGCTCTGGTCGGAGGGATTCCGGGTCATTCTCTCCCTCCACGATGAGGTGGACCAGGCTGCCATCGCCGCGGCCGGTTTCACGCACGGCAAGTTCTACTTCCCGCCGGTGTTGCTGCTCACGCCCGTCGAGTCGCGGGCTTTTCTCAGGCTGATGGACCATGCCACCCAGTTTATCCACGACCAGGTGGCCGCCGCTCGTCCCACGTTGGTCCACTGCCACGCCGGCAAGGACCGTACCGGGGCGTTGTTGGCGGGCTACCTGATCCGCTACCAGGGGCTATCTCCTGACGAGGCGACCCGCCTGGTGCGGCAGGCGAATCCCATCGCCATGACCGCGCCCGGCTACGACCGTATGCCGGAGTTATTCAGCCAGCAGCTTGAGGACTCCTGACGGCTCGGCTGGGTCTAGGGGCAAACCACACAGGCGCACAGGCAAGGAGGTCACGATGCAGGGCAACGACTGGATGGACGAGACGATCCCCACCGAGCGTGTCAGACCGCATGGCGAGGAGCCCGCCGTTGGCGGCGCTGCCCCGCAGAGGTCTCACCCTCTGTTGACCTGGGTGCTGGGGGCCCTCGTATTGCTCGTGGCTCTGGTCGTCTGTGGTCTGTGGGCCCTGTACCTGCTGCGGGGGCAGTTGGTTGCCCCGAGCCCGACATCCGTGCCCATCATCTTGACGCCTACCGCCGCGCCCACCGTTGCCATCACGCCGACCCCTGCGCCCACTCAGATCTCGGAGCCCACCCCGACCATATCACCTGACGTGGTCATCGGGCGCTATGTCAAGGTAGTGGGCACCAGTGGGTATGGCCTCAGTCTGCGTTCTGGACCCGGTGAGAACTATACGCGCATGGACGTTGCGCTCGAGGGGGAGGTCTTTATCGTCGTGGATGGTCCCACGGCGGCTGGTGATGCCGAGTGGTGGAAGATCCAGGATCGGGAAAACGTGGCCCGGGAGTGGTGGGCGGTGGGTAACTTTTTGGAGCCGGTTGACCAACCATAGTCGGGTGGACGCTGTACTTGTCGCCCCTGGTCTTTTGGCCCAGGGACAAAAGGTACAGGACAAGTGTTGGCAATCCGCCCCTTAACCAGGATACTATCGATGTCTCAACAACAGATCGTGGAACGCGTCGCTCACCTGCGGCGCCAGATCAACTATCACAACTATCGCTACTATGTGCTGGATAACCCCGTGATCGGCGACGCCGAGTACGACGCGCTGATGGATGAGCTGCGTGGTCTGGAGGAGGCCCATCCAGCGCTTGTCACGCCGGACTCGCCGACGCAGCGGGTGGGCCCTCAGCCTGCCGAGGGGTTTGTCAAGGTGGAGCACCCCGCCCCTATTCTCAGCCTGGACAAAGCGGCCAGCGGCGAAGAGGTCCGTGCCTGGTGGGAGCGGGTGAGCAAATTCCTTCCTCCTGATGCGCCTCCGATGGCCTGGGTCGTCGAGCCCAAGCTGGATGGGCTCACCGTCGTGCTCCACTACGAGGATGGGCTGTTTACCCTAGGGGCTACGCGCGGCGATGGCTTGGTCGGCGAGGATGTCACCACTAACCTGCGCACCGTTCGCACCTTGCCATTGCGCATCCCAGTCTCTCCTGATGCGCCTCAGCCACCTCGTCGCCTGGTCGTGCGGGGCGAGGCCATGATGCTCATTGAGGACTTTGAGGCGTTGAATCGACGTCAGGCCGAGGCGGACGATCGTCTGTTTGCCAACCCTCGCAACGCTGCGGCGGGCAGTCTACGCCAGCTTGATCCCCGCATCACTGCCTCCCGGCCTATCACGCTGTTGTGCTATCAGATCGTCGACGCCGACGGAGCCGTGCCCCTGACGCAGTGGCAGGCTCTGGCCTACCTGCGGCAGTTGGGCTTTCCAGTCTCGGAGCACATAGCCCGCTTTGAGTCGTTGGACGACGTGGTCGCCCACTGTGAGGCTTGGGTCGAGAGACGGGATCAGGTGCCCTACGAGGTGGACGGTTTGGTGATCAAGGTGGACGACCTGGCTACCCAGGCGGCGATGGGCGTCGTTGGGCGCGCGCCGCGGGGTGGTGTGGCCTTCAAGTTTCCCGGTCGTGAGGCCACGACCAAGCTGTTGGATATTGGCGTCAATGTGGGGCGTACCGGCGCGCTGACCCCTTACGCCGTGCTGGAGCCGGTATCCTTGGCAGGGGTCACGATCCGCCGGGCTACCCTGCACAACTTTGAGGACCTCCAACGTAAGGATATTCGCATCGGTGATACCGTCGTCGTCCGCCGGGCCGGTGACGTGATCCCCTACGTCGTTGGGCCGGTCGAGGCGAAGCGCACCGGAGACGAGACGATCTACGAGTTGCCCACCCTCTGCCCGTCGTGCGGTGAGCCGGTCGTCTCACCTGACGATGAGGTGGCGGTCTATTGCGTCAACGTGGCTTGCCCGGAGCAGCAGGTGCGGCGGGTGGGCCACTTTGCCGCCGTGATGGATGTGGAGGGGTTTGGCGAGCGGACGGCGGAGATCGTCGTGGCTCAGGGGCTGGTGCAGGATGCTGCCGATCTGTACTACCTTACCCGGGAGCAGCTTCTGGAACTGGAGGGTTTTGCGGACAAGAGCACTGACAACCTGCTGGCCGCCATCGAGGCTACAAAGGACCGGCCGTTGGCCCAGTTGATAAACGCCCTTGGCATTCGCAACGTGGGCGGCATCGTGGCTCAGTTGCTGGCCCAGCGCTACCGCTCGTTGGACGACCTGGCGGCTGCGAATGTCGAAAGCCTGGAGGCTATCGAAGGTATGGGGCCGCACACCGCCGGGGCCGTGGTGGAGTGGTTCGCCCGGCCTCGCAATCGCCAGTTCGTGGACAAGTTGCGTCGGGCCGGTGTCAAGCTGGAGCAGGAAGTATCGGCTGCGCCGGCCAAAGGGCCTCTGACCGGTTTGACGTTTGTCATAACGGGCACCCTGTCTCGTCCGCGCCAGGAGGTGGCGGATATGATCCAACGCCATGGCGCTAAGGTCACTGGTAGCGTCAGTCGCCAAACCGACTATTTGCTCGTCGGCGAGTCGCCCGGGGGCTCCAAGTATCGTAAGGCGCAGCAGTTGGACGTGCCGATGGTAGACGAGGCGCGCCTGCTGGAAATGATTGGGCAGGGTCAGGGATGAGCGGGACGGTCATACTCAAGCAGAAACGTGCCAAGCCGGTGTTGCAGCGTCATCCCTGGGTCTTTTCCGGCGCAATTGACCGTATCGAGGGGGAACCCGCCGACGGCGACCCGGTTGACGTGTGTGACGCTGGTCGCAACTGGCTGGCGCGGGGATACCTCAACCGCCGCTCCCAGATAACGGTGCGATTGTTGACCTGGCGTCGGGACGAGATGGTGGATTCGGATTTCTGGCGGCGGCGGCTGGATCGGGCCATCGCTGCTCGCCAATCCCTGGCTGAAAACACCGGTACGACTGCCTATCGCCTGGCCCACGCCGAGTCTGACTATCTCCCGGGGCTGGTCGTCGATCGGTACGGGGAGTGGCTGGTGATCCAGTTTCTCACGTTGGGAGTCGAGCGGTGGCGCGAAGACCTCGTCGGCCTGCTGGTTGATCTTGTGGACGAGGTGGAGGGTGTGTACGAGCGCTCCGACGTCCAGGTGCGGGCCAAAGAGGGACTGGAGCAGCGCACGGGTGTGCTGTGGGGCCAGGAGCCACCGGACTTGGTGGAGGTCCTCGAGCAGGGTTATCGCTTTCTCGTGGACCTCAGGCAGGGGCACAAGACCGGCTTCTACCTGGATCAGCGGGAGAATCGCGCCCGGTTGCCGGCCTTTTGCGCTGGCGCGGAGGTGTTGGACGTTTTTGCCTATGCCGGAGGGTTCAGCGTCCGTGCGGCGGGGGCCGGTGCTGCCGCTGTCACGTTGGTCGAGAGTTCGGCCTCGGCGCTCGACCTCGCGCGTCGCAACGTTGTCGCCAACGTGCCCGAGCAGCACGCCGTCGAATACGTGGAGGGGGATGCCTTTAGTACGCTGCGCGGCTTTCGTGCTCAAGGCCGTCGCTTTGATGTCATCGTGCTCGACCCGCCCAAGTTCGCGCGCAGCGAACGGGAGGTAAAGCGTGCGGGACGGGCCTACAAGGACATCAACCTGCTGGCCTTTCAGTTGCTCCGGCCGGGTGGGGTGTTGTTCACTTTCTCCTGTTCCGCTGCGGTATCGGCCGATCTGTTTCAAAAGATCGTCTTTGGCGCGGCGGTGGACGCGGAACGGGAGGCGCAGCTTTTTGGTCGGCTGGCGCAGGGCGCTGACCATCCAGTGGCGCTGACCTTCCCTGAAGGTGCGTATCTCAAAGGGCTGATCTGCCGGGTGTGGTAGATCGCAGGTTGTTTGGGGCGCTGATGCGCGAGGGGTGCGTCGTGGAGCTATACTATGCGTGGTACCCGGGCCAGGATCTCTGAGACCACCTCGTAGTTGATCGTCCCCAGCCAGCCTGCTACCTCCTCGGCGCTAATCTCATCCTCTCCTTGGCGGCCGATGAGCACCACCTCGTCCCCCACCCGGATGTTGGAGATGTGACTCACGTTGATCATCGTCTGGTCCATACATACCCGTCCGACGATGGGGGCGCGCTGACCGCGCACCAGCACGGCTTGCCAGCGCGTGGGGGCGCGCCGAAAACCGTCGGCATATCCTACCGGGATCACGGCGATGGTCTCCTCACCCTGTGTTTGGTACGTGTTGCCATAACTGACGTAGCTACCCGGCGGCAGGGTCTTGACCTGGGCAATAGTCGTCTTCCAGGTCAGTGCCGGGCGGAACCCTGCCGGGAGACTCACGTGCGGTGATGGCTGGAGACCGTACATCACCAACCCCAGCCGTACGGTGTTAAAGCGGGATTCAGGCAGGCGCAGGGTGGCAGCAGAGTTGGCGCAATGGATTGTGCGGAAAAAGACGTCTATCTCGGCCAGGTTATCCAGCACCTCCCGGAACCGACTCAACTGCAGGCGTGTGTATTCCAGGCTGGGATCATCTGCCACAGAGAAATGGGAGAATATCCCCGCCAGATCCAGGCCGGGCAAGCTGCGGATCTCTTCGATGAAAGGAACGACCTGCTCGGGTAGCAGTCCTAGCCTCCCCATACCCGTGTCTACCTTGATGTGAACGGTAGCCGTACGTTGGAGGTCGATGGCCGCTCGGCTCAGGGCTCGAGCGATATCGGCGTCGTAAAGCGTCAGGGTGATACCCTCCAAGATCGCCTTCCGGGCCAGCCAGGGCGGGGTGTAACCCAGCACTAGGATGGGGGTGTTTATCCCGCCGTCACGAAGTCTCACGGCCTCGTTGACGGAGGCCACTCCACAGTAGGAGACGCCGTTGTTGATGGCGGTTCGGGCGACCGTGATCGCGCCGTGACCGTAGGCGTCGGCTTTGAGCACGGCCAGAATCTCTACTTCCGGGCCAATGAGCTGCTTTATCTGGCGTACGTTGTAGGCTATCGCCTCCAGATCAACTTCCAGCCACGTAGGCCGGCTGGGGCGCGCGGCCCGCACAGATAGTCCGTCCACCCGCTGCACGAGCCGCCCGACGTCCACTTTTGTCTCCAAAAGTCCCTCTACGACCTGCTCCATCTGGGCCTCGATGTCTCCCTTGATCAGCACCACGTCTCCAGGTCCTAGCTGTGGCTTGATGTGGCGGATCACATCCCGCGCGGTGTAGGTGATCACTGTGTTCTCCCGAGGAAACCCGGTTTCCAAAGCCGCCTCGGCGATCCAGGCGGCCCGCTCTCCCTTGACGATCAGTAGATCGGCGAGTGAAGCAGCCGCTCTCCCCAGGTGACGGTGGCCTTCTACAGCATAGCCGCCCAACTGGGCCATATCGCCCAGGACTGCGATACGGCGCTTGGCGGGGTAGTCGGCCAGGGTGCCGAGCGCTTGCAGGCCGGTGCTAGGGCTGCAACTGGCTGAACCGTCTATCAAGACCGATCCCTGTACACCCGAAAGGACTTGTAGGCGGCCGGGACCGGGCTCAAGCTCCTCCATCGTATCGAGAATGTCGTTCCACGGAATATGATAGGCCAAACCAACAGCGATAGCGGCTAGGACCGTGTAGGCCTGGTGCCTGCCCAGCAGGCGTGTGCGGACATCTGACTTGGCTGGGTAGCCTGGCGTACCCAGGCCGCTGACGCCAGGGAAATGGACCACGAGTTGCAGTCCATCGGCGTCGAGTCGTAGATCGGAAGCAACGATGTCGGCATCTGGGCTCAGACCGTAGGTGACCACTCGAGCGCGGGTGACATGCTCCATCTCTCGCACACGAGGATCGTCATAGTTGAGGACAGCCACCCCATCGGCTGGAAGGGTCTCTATCAAGTGTCCTTTTGCCTGGGCGATCATCTCCAGACTTCCCAGATAAGCCAGATGAGCGTGGTTGATCCCAGTGATGACGGCGATGCCAGGTTGGGTCAGGGTAGCCAGGTGGTAAATATCTTCAAAACCATAACAGGCCATCTCCATGACGGCAACCTCGTGCTCAGCCGAGAGACCGGCCAGCGAGATTGGCAGGCCAAACCGATTGCTCAGATCCGGTGGATTAGAAAACACCCGATGATGGGTGGACAGGACGGCGCTGATGGCTCGGCAGGCGTCGGTCTTGCCGGTAGAGCCGGTGATGCCGATTACCTGCGGGCCGTAATTGCGCAAGATGTGGTTGGCCCAGTCTGTGAGTGCCAACTGTGTATCAGGAACGACCACACAGGGGACTGTCGGGTTAGTTGGGGGAAACTGGCATAGTACGCCGCCTGCTCCCTTCTCTATTGCTTCGTCGATGTGGTCGTGTCCGTCTTCGCCGCTCTCGGTCTTGACGGTGACAAAGATCTCCCCGGGACGGATGCGACGAAAGTCGTAGCAGAACGCGGGAAATTGGGATGGGGAGGTGGGGCCTACCCTTTGCCCGCCGGTGGCTTTTAGCAAGTCACTCAGATCAATCATACTTGACTCCTAGACACAATAAGCGGCGGCGCGACCAAGCGCGCCGCCTACAGTGGGCGGTACGGGACTCGAACCTGTGACCTCCTCCTTGTAAGGGAGGCGCTCTGACCAACTGAGCTAACCGCCCGCAGGTTTATTATAGCTCGAATTCTGTCCCCGTCAATTCTACAGTCAGAGGTCACAACCGGGGCAAGACAATGGACTGTTGACCCTGATACTTTCCCTTCTTGTCGGCATATGAGAGCTCGCACTCCTCGTCGCCTTCAAAGAAAATCACCTGAGCGATGCCCTCATTCGCATAGATCTTGGCTGGCAGGGGAGTCGTGTTGCTGATCTCTAGCGTGACGTAGCCAAACCACTCCGGTTCGAACGGTGTTACGTTGACGATAATACCGCAGCGGGCGTACGAGCTTTTTCCCACACAGATGGTGAGCGTGCTGCGTGGAATGCGAAAGTACTCAACGGTGCGGCCCAGTGCAAATGAGTTGGGTGGGATGATACAGATGTCACCCCTAAAGTCGAGAAAGGAGTTGGCGTCAAAGTTCTTGGGATCTACGACGATGGACTTGTGCGACTCTAGTTCAGCCAATGCACGAGAGGCGGCATCCCGGAGATGCGTCAGGTACGGCCACACCTGTGAGAGGATAAACTGTACGTCAGCCGCCTTGTTCACCACCAACTGGAGCCGTTTGCCATCGGACTCGCATATCTGACCGGTGCCGATGGTGGCTTGCACCCCCTTCAACAGCCGATGGTCGTCACCCGTCACGACCAATGCTAGGCTGGATCTTCCCTGCGGTCCGGATGGCTTGTAGCCGATCTTTGCCTGTGCATCCAGTGCTCCTGCGACGTAGGCGCATTGTACGTCCGAAAGTTTGGCCGCTGTGATCTCTGGCTGAAAGATCTTGAACTCGTCGGCGACGCGAATGTCATAACCGTACGATGAGAGCCCGTAGGATATGACGCCATCCCGCACCTGCCCGTCCACAAAGGGCTCGATCATCTGGTGCTCCAGCGACATTTTCCGTATCCAGCTATCAGGCTTCAGACCCATGTCTTTCAAGCTCCTCGACGCAAAACGCACAGGACGCAAGATGCAGGAAGATTCCTGTTCTTGCCTCCTGTCCCCAATTGCTTATTACATTCGCTCTGGCGCTGTCATTCCCATCAGGTGGAGGACCTGAGCCAGTGCGGTCTTGGCAGCCCGCACCAGCATCAGACGTGCTTGAGTGAGGGCCTTGTTCTCTGGATCGACGACGCGACAATCTCGGTAGAAGGCGTGGAACACCGCAGCCAGTTCCTTGGCATAGAAGGTCAGGTGGTGTGGAGCCAACTGCGTCGCTGTCATCGCTACGATCTCCTCTAGCTCTAGCATCTTGCGAATCAGTGCCAGTTCGCTCTCGTGGGTCAGCAGCGAGACGTCACCGAGAGCCTCCAGATCCCACCCTAGCTCTGCTGCGTGGCGCAATATGCTGGCAATACGGGCGTGAGCATATTGGACATAGTAGACCGGGTTCTTGTCCGATTGTTCGACTGCCAGGTCCAGGTCAAAGTCGATGGTTGAATCGACAGTGCACGTGAGCAGCATGAAGCGTATGGGGTCTGGCCCAACCTCGTCGAGCAGCTCACGCAACGTGACGAACTCGCCCCTCCGTCTCGACATACGCACGTCTTGGCCGCCGCGCTTTAGGTTGACCATCTGGTAGAGAATGATCACCACACGCTCAGGATCCAGACCCAGCGCTCGGACCGCTGCCTTCACTCGAGGCACATCCCCGTGATGGTCTGCTCCCCAGACGTAGATCGCTCTGTCAAAACCCCGCTCGATCAGCTTGTTCCACGCATAGGCGATGTCGGAGGCGAGATAGGTCGGCCGCTCCTCCGGTTCTGGTATGACCTTGGGGGAACGGATCACGACTGCATCCGATTCCAGATCGGGAGACGTAAACCAGACCGCGTCATCCCTCTCGTTTATGTGGCCCTTGTCCCTGAGCACCTCAAGGACCTGGTCGAGTAGCCCAGATTCGTGTAGGCTGCTCTCGTGGAACCAGGTATCGAATTCTACTCTCAGGTCCTTCAGATCCTCTTGTGCCTGACTCAGGCATTGCGCCATTCCTTCCCGGCCCAGGGCACGCGCGGCTTCCAGGCGCGGCATACTGAGATAGCGGTCACCGTGTTCTTTAGCGAACTGCTTTCCCATTTCCGTGACGTACTCTCCCTGGTAGCCATCCTCTGGGAATGGCTCATCCCGGCCCAAGGCTTGGGCATAGCGCACGTAAATGCTGTTGCCGAAATGGCGCACCTGGGATCCGGCGTCGTTGACATAGTACTCTCGCTGCACCTCAAAGCCCGCCGCGGCCAACACGCACGCCAGGGTATCGCCGATAACCGCGTTGCGGGTGGAGGCAACCGTGATAGGCCCAGTGGGATTGGCGCTCACAAACTCAACCTGAACGCTCTGGCCTCGTCCAATCTCAAGCTTGCCGAAATCCTCCCCCTTCTGGAAAATGGCTTCGACCTGTGCCGCCAGCCACGACGAAGCCAGGGCAAAGTTGATGTAACCGGGTCCCGCTACCTCGACTTGGCCCAGGAAAGGTGTCCGTGGGAGGTGAGCGATCACCTTCGCTGCGACCTCTCGGGGGGGCATCCGTATCTCTCGTGCCAGTTGTAGGCATACCGGTGAGGCATAGTCGCCGTGTTGAGAATGGCGTGGTCGCTCGATGGAAACCTGTGGTGTCTCGATCTGTGGCAGGTCGCCCGCTTTCTGGGCGGACTCGAGTGCTGTGGAGATCAGTGCTGAAATCTGGTCGCGTAAGAGTTCTGTCATTCTCTCCTGCTTGGTGTCAGCCTGGTGGTTCTCAGACAAGTCCCAGTTCCTTCTGGAACCAGAGTGCTGTCTGCTTCCGTTCGTCCGGTGGCTGGAACGAGCCGGCGATGCCTGTCAATATCGTGTGTTTGATCTGTTCCAGCGTCACCCCCATCGCTATCATTGCCGTCATATACTCATCCGTGAGAGTCGTGTCACTGATGCTGGGATCATCGGTGTTGATCGTCACCCGCAGGTTCAGGGCCAACAGGTCGGCCAAGGGGTGCTGCCAGAAGCACCGTACGACGGCGGTCTGCAAGTTGCTGGTGGGGCAGACTTCGAGCGTGACACCTCGTCCGCGGATCAGGTGAATGACGTCCGAGTTCTCGATCGAGCGCACGCCGTGTCCGATGCGCTGGGCTCCCAATAGCTCGATTGCCTCCCGGACGTTCTCGGCCCCTCCCTCCTCTCCAGCGTGTACGGTTATGCCTACCCCTTCCCTCCCGGCCCGTTGAAAGACATCGGCAAAGCGACGAGCGGGATACTGCGCCTCATAACCAGCCAAGTCGATGCCGACGACGCCGTCCTTCCGGTGAGCCACGGCCAGCTCTGCGATGTCGGCAGCCGATTCTACGCTGCCTCTTCGGTCGATCTGCAGAATAAGGTTGGTGCGTATGTCATGATCGTTTTGGGCTTTGGCGATGACGGCACACACCCATGTGACGACATCGTCCAGACGAGCATTCTGCTCCTGGGCCAATGCGACGGGGTTGAAACGAAGCTCCAGGTACTTGATGTTATCTTCGGCTGCATCGGCCACTGCTTCGTACACCACCCGTTCCATAACTCCCTTGGTGGGGTAGAAACGTCGGAGAAACGCGAACTTGGCGATAAAGCCACTGAAATTCGGTATGTCGTCTGATGTGACCGTGGCGAAACGGCGCAGGTACTCGATGTCGTGGCTGGGCAGGTCGATCCCATGTTCCTGTGCGATCTCGGCCAGTGTCTCAAGGCGCAGAGAACCCTCTAGATGTCGATGTAGGTCTATTTTGGGGAGTGCGTGTAGTTGAGCGCGCAGCCCAGTCGCTTCTTCACCAAGGTGTTCTTTGATATGTGACATCATACCTGTTGTCCTGCACAGATACTAGCGGAAGGCACAAAGGCGCTAGGTTCGATCCGCGTCTGGTTCTTGATATTTGGGGATGCAGAAGGAAAAGGTGCTGCCCTTTCCATGCTCGCTCTCAACCCAGACCTGTCCGTCATGAGCTTCTACAATCCCCTTGACAATTGCCAACCCTAGTCCGGTACCACCAAAACGTCGGCGAGCCGATCCGTCCACCTGGTAGAACCGTTCAAAGATCAGCTTGTGCTGATCCCTGGGAATGCCGATGCCCTGATCAGCAACCGATGCCTGCACCGTTGTTCCTGTGTCCTCGACGGTCACGGTGATCTGACCACCCTCGGGGCTGAACTTGATGGCGTTGCCCAGCAGATTATCGAATACTTGCAGCAGCTTGTCTAGATCACCCGCTATTAGGGCTATATCATCCGGCAGGTGCCCCACCAGAGCGATGCCGCTCTTCTCCGCCGTCGCCGCGCATCCCCGCAAGGCTTTGCGTGCCAGCTCACTCAACGAGACCGGTGCCCTTCTGGCTGGCGACTGCTCCGCCTGCTGCAGGGCCATGATATCGTTGACCAATCGGGTAACGACACCGGTTTTTTCGGCGACAATGGTGAGATAATCCCGCTGCTCATCGCTGAGCGGACCCGCACCTCCGTCCAGCAAGACCTCGACATAGCTCTTTACAAACGTGAGCGGCGTCCGTAATTCGTGTGACACATTCTGTGTGACTTCATCCTTGATTCGGTCAGCCTTCTTCAGTTCGGCGTAGGCCTCTGCCAAGTTCTGGGCTCGCTGCTCCAAGCTTGCGTATAGGCGGGCATTCTCAATGGCTATGGCTGCCTGGGTTGCTGCGATGGTCAACAGCCGTTCATCCGCTTCGGTAAATGCCTCCGGCTGGTCGCTGTCGACAGTCAGGGCGCCGATTACCCGTTGCTGAAGGGTCAGCGGGACTGTTAAGAGCGATCGTACCGATTGGTCAAAAAAGATAAAGTCCTCCTGTTCTGTCACGTCGGGCACGTAGATGGACTTGCCCTCCAACGCAACACGACCGGCTATACCCTCGCCTAGTCGTAGCTTGAAATCTTTCTCCCATTTGTGCTCGACGCCAGCCGCTGTACGGATCTCTAGGACATCCTCAACTGGATCCAGGAGCGCAATGGAGCAGCCTCGGCATCCCATCGTATGCTTCAGTGACCAAACGATAGAATCGAGGACTTCGTGAGTGTTGAGGCTGGTGTTGATTTGTTGGGCCAGGCTGTACAAGGCCGAGATCTCGGCCAGCTCCCTTTCGGTTTCCTGGTGCTGCCGCACGTTATCGATGACGATCGCCAATTGCTGTGCCGCACTGCTCATCACGCGTTCGTCTGCGTCAGTGAAAGCATCGACGTCGGTGCTCCCTGCCACAATCACGCCGACAACGCCACTGGAAGTAAAGAGTGGAACGCCCAGTATCGATTGGATATCGGTGGGTAATGGATCATCGGCAGCCGTATAGCGAGGGTGTTGTGAGACGTTTTCAATCTTCACCAGGATCTCTTGTTCAGCGACCTGGCTAGCAAACCTGGAAAAGCCCTCTTTATCATCACCGCCGATGGGCTTCATCGTGCCCTGGTCGGTGATCATCCACCAGCTTAGGTGCTCAAAACCCAGCTCTTGTCGTATGGCACTTGTAGCATAGGAGGCTATCTCATCCATCGAAAGGGTGGAGGCCTCGGCCATCGCACAGAGCACCGCCCACAACCGGGGGTATGGTCGTTCGTTTCCCTTCACGTTGTGAGCAGGGGTTGGTTGATCTGGTAGCGCTCTCTGACTCACTGAACCCTTTCCCTGAGGATCCATCCCCAGTAGTACCACACGAGCACGAGATCAAGTGTTGTGCCTATGACAAGGGGAATGTGGAAGCTTACGAGTGAGAACCATGGTTCCAGTAGAATGGGTAATGCAAGCTCGGGCGCGAGGGTCGCTGTGCTTCGTACTGCCTGGCTCAACGCCGCCAGCAGGAAAAAGATAGTGGCGACTAGGAACCAACGATAATGCTTCGCCATTCTGGTCACGGCGCTCAATCGACGGCTAAAGTTCGCGAACAGCAAACTCAGATAGGCGATGGCCAGCAATCCTACAGCTCCTAGAGAGGTGGTGATGACGATCATTTCCGCTCCCCAGTCATAAACTCTTGCAGGCGGAAGCCAAATACGCTGAGCAGGGCGCCGCCGCCGAACAAAAGCACATCCCCAATGGGCCATCCAGTGAATTCGACAGTGTACGCCAGATACCAGACGATGCCAAAAGCCAGCAGGAGTGCGGGCAGGATCAAGAAGTAGTAATTCGTCCGCTGACCTGACGTCTTTTCATAAAAGTACGCGATGCGTCCCAGGAAGACGATCAGCGCTCCAATTCCGGCCCACGAATAGATGGTTAGGACTAGTTTGACAATCTCCATCTGGGCCAACCTCCACCTAGCGCCTCACAAAGGCCTGTACGAATGAGTCGACCATCCGTCGCGGGCTGCCACTCATTATCCCCTCGCGTCCCTCAAAGGGTGCGCGTACCTCAATGCCGCGAGAGGTGATCTCGAACTGCCGAATCCCTTTGTCGTGGTTGCTGCCTCTCATCTTTAGCACCAGGAGGGCCTTGTGGATGGAGCTTTCGATTTCGACGTAGCGCAAGAGTGTGTAGGAATCAACGAGAAAGGCGATGGCGTCGTCCGTCTCCTCCGTCTCGCCGAGTAATGCGGCGTTCTCGCGCGTCAGCACGGCCGTCAGCCCTTCACGCTTGAGTGCGTTGACAAAGCCGTAGACAATGGCTCGCAGGTGAGCCGAGTTCTCACTGAGGCGTTCGAAATGTGATAGGCTGTCCACCAGGATTCGTCTAGCACCGATTTCTTCTACCAGCTTCTCGATCCGTCCGCCGACCTGTTCCAGGTCCGCCTTGGAGACTTCAGGGCTCGTCATCACAATGCGGAGTTTTCCCTCCTGCTCCATGTGGCGAAAGTCCCAACCAAAGTTGGCGCTGTCCCTGTAATACTGCTGGGGGAACTCCTCAAAGGTCAATATGAGGCCAGGTTCTCCGCAGGCCACGATGCCGTGGTGAATGAACTGCATTCCCAGCGTCGTCTTGCCTGTCCCTGGTGCTCCCTCGATCAGATTGGCAGTCTGAGGCACGAAGCCACCTTGAAGCATCTCGTCCAGGCCCGGGATGCCTGTCTTCACCCGTTCCATAAGTCCCTCCTTGCTCCTTGTCGCATACTAATCTTGGCGCGTTTGTTCACTGCCGCGTGCCACGGATGATGTGATAGATCGCCTTGACCCGGAACTGGCGGTCATCTGAAGCTCTCACAAACTGCTGCAGTAGCTCTCTCGTCTTGGGGTCTGGAGCTAACGAGTAGACAACCATTTCTCCCAATTGGTTCTCATCTAGCACCCCATCCTGTGTCAGTTCCCCCAGTTCGGTGCGAATGGTCTCAACGCTGCGGCCGGCGTAACGGGCGATGTTGTCGGCCGTGTCCGTTGTGTGAGGGTTGTCGTGGAAGAACCGGATCAGGTCCCACTTGACGAAGGAGTTGACTTTTTTCTGCAGGAAATCGAGTAGTTCGGGATTCATATCTGCCATAAGACGACTGGTCAGATCAGGTTCCCTTCCCCTATCTTCCATGTGCACTCTCCTCCAATGAGCATGCTTCGGCATCGCCTATCACCGCCCGCGCCGCTTTCGCTTGGGTGTCTGGGGTGGTCGGCCAGCGGTGACTGGAGCCTGCTGTGGTTTGGCCTGTTGGTCGTCCGCTATGTCCTGTCGCATGTGGCAGTTCTTGTATTTCTTGCCGCTGCCACACCAGCACGGGTCGTTGCGGCCCAGTGATTGCTCCGATGACTCGTCACCTGCGCGTGCCTGACGTGATTCGCTTTGTCCGCTGGGCATCCGGGCGCGCGTCGCCTGCAACTGTCGTTGCCTCGGCTGGCTGACCAGAGTTTGCGGCACGAAGTAGACGGTTCGTGCCACCGTTTCTTGGATACGGGCCAGCAAGGCTTCGTACATCTCGTGTGCTTCCTTGCGGTAGGCAACCAGAGGATTTTGCTGCCCGTACGCTCGAAGGCCAATGCCCTCGCGGAGGCCGTCCAGGTCGGTGAGGTGTCGCACCCACAGGCTATCCACTGCCCTCAGCATAAGCTGCCGGTCGCGGACGAGGCGATAGGCGTCCACAAACGCTGTTTCTATCTGCGCTCTCAAGTCATCTGGCAGTCGCCGAATGGGCTGGTCAGCCGTTTCCTCGTCCAGCGATTGATCCATCTGCTCGAATATCCGCCGATAGATCAGCCGTTGGGCGGGGTCGGCGCTTCCTTTCATCATCGCCATCGTCACGTCCTCGCGGGCTGCCTGGCGGTAGACCTGCCGTCCGATGCTTCGATTGACGTCGTCGTAGCCCTTTTCCGCCAATTCGGACAATTGGGCCTTGATTTCGTCGGGCTCGAGTTCTTGCCACTGCCGGTAGTTCAAATCCCGAGGCAGAGGGAAAAATGTCCGCAGTTCACTATACAGCCCGCGTAGATCCCAGTCTTCGGGGTCGGGACCCGGGACGTGGGTTGCTATGGCGCGGCCCACCTCGTCCGTCACCATACGCAGCACTTGATCGCGCAGATCAGGGGCGCTGAGCACCTGGCGGCGCTGGGCGTAGATGACTTCACGCTGTTGGTTGACCACATCGTCGTATTCCAGCACGTGTTTGCGGATGTCAAAGTTGTATCCCTCTACCCGCATCTGGGCCGACTCGATCGTCCTGTCCAGCCAGGAGTGCTGAAGCGGCACGTCTGCCTCCATACCGAATCGCCCCATCAGTCCCTGTACCCGCTCGCCGCCAAAGCGACGCATCAACTCATCCTCAAGTGAGATGTAGAATCTTGAGGAGCCAGGATCTCCTTGGCGTCCGGAGCGACCTCGTAATTGATTGTCGATTCGTCGGGCCTCGTGCCGTTCGGTGCCCACGATATGAAGGCCGCCGAGGGCCACGACGCGGTCGTGGTCCGCGCTACAGTCGGCTATCGCCTCGGCAACGATGGTCACCCACTCCTCGGGATAGTCCTTTGTCGGGTCCTCTCCCTGGCGCACCAAGTCCATCGCCCGGTTCCACTCCGCTTGAGGGATCTCATTCAGGTCAAAGCCAGCCCTACGGAGCCGCTCTCGGGATACTCCTTCCGGGTCCCCACCCAGTTTGATGTCCACGCCGCGGCCTGCCATATTGGTTGCGATGGTCACTGCACCAGGGCGACCTGCCTGAGCGATGATCACCGCCTCTTTTTCGTGGTATTTGGCATTGAGGACCTGGTGCGGTATCCCTTGGCGTTTGAGCTGACGCGCCAGTTGTTCTGAGGTCTCAATGGCAATGGTCCCAACCAACACTGGCCGCCCCGACTCGTGCAACTTCTTTATCTCGTCTATGACGGCCCGAAACTTGTCCCGCTCAGTGCCATAGATCACGTCTGCCAAATCAAGTCGTTTGAAGTAGCGCCGCCCACCACCCGCACCGTTTGCTGGTTCATAAGTCGTCACCGTCACTGGGCGACTCATCTCGCCGAGGATGTCCATCTGTCCATCCAAGGCTCCGACGAAAGCGACCTCAGTGATCTCCTCCAACGACCGGTCGTGCGCCTCTAGGTCGCCGTACACCGCCCGGTATTCGACGTTGGTGGGAAGCACGGCCACGTCCAGATCATAGATCCTGCGGAACTCTTCCTCCTCTGTCTTGGCCGTACCGGTCATACCGGCCAGCTTGTCATACATACGAAAATAGTTCTGGAACGTGACAGTGGCATAGGTCAAGCTCTCGCGCTGCACCTGCACGCCCTCTTTGGCCTCGATAGCTTGATGCAGCCCCTCCGAAAAGCGTCGCCCGTACATCAACCGGCCGGTGAACTGGTCGACGATGATCACTTCACCGTCCCTGACGATATAGTCCTTGTCACGTCTATACGTGACCTGGGCTCGCAGGGCATTGTCGAGATAGGGCAGCATGTGGGCGTGCTCGGCAACGTAGATGCTCTGCTCGTCCCCGATCTCGGGGAGCGCCTGTTCGACCCGCTCCACGCCCCGCTCCGTCAGGGTGACGACCCGTGTCTTTTCATCCAGCACATAGTCACCGTCGGGCTCTGCCAAGTCGTCTTGCACACTCTCTGGGCTACTGGGCCGCAAGCGGGGCACAATGCTGGCGAAGCGACGGTAGAGTTCCGACGATTCCTCGGCGGGGCCAGAGATGATCAGTGGTGTGCGCGCTTCGTCAATCAGGATGTTGTCCACCTCATCGATGATAGCATAGTGTAGTTCGCCCTGCACACACTCACTCAGATCGTGTACCATATTGTCGCGCAAGTAGTCAAATCCAAACTCGTTGTTGGTGCCGTAGGTGATATCGGCCCGATACGTCTCGCGCCGCGGGACGGGGCGCAGCCGCAAGTAGCGGTCATCTGTCGAGGGGTAGTCGGGGTCGAATAGGAAGGAACCACGACTGGCGTCTGCGGCGGCCGATTGGATCACTCCCACCGACAGGCCCAGGGCGTGGTAGATCGGTCCCATCCACTGGACACCGACCTTGGAGAGGTAGTCGTTGGGTGTGACCAGGTGAACGCCGTTACCCTGTAGGGCGTTGAGGTAGAGGGGCAGGGTAGCAACGAGGGTCTTGCCCTCACCGGTCTTCATCTCGGTTATCTTGCCCTGGTGGAGGATGATGCCCCCGATCAATTGTACATCATAGTGGCGCATACCGATGGTGCGTTTGGCGGCCTCGCGCACGGCTGCGAATGCCTCGACGAGAATATCGTCCAGCGTCTCACCCGCGGCTAGCCGGCCCACGAACTCGTCCGTCTTGGCGCGCAGTTGAGCGTCGTCCAATGGTTCGAACGCCGACTCCAGCGCATTGATCTGTTCGACCACCTTTTGCAATCGAGCGATCTCGCGCTGATCGGCGTCACCAACGACCTTTTTCAATAATCCACGCAGCATAGGTTCTGTTGATCCCCTGGATATTCATTATACCTACAGGTGGCGCAATTGCAAGCGGCCCCAACTAAGGTTGCCATGTGAGGTGCATTGGGTATAATATGTGCGCAGGCCTGCCAAAGGCCTGGTGAGAAGCCCAACTGAGGAGTGATAACGATGAAACTGGAAGCAAACGCGCGTTATGCAGAGAGCCACGAGTGGGTTCGGCAGGACGAAGGCGAGATTGTCTGTGGCATCAGCGATCATGCTCAAGATTCTCTCTCCGACGTCGTCTACGTGGAACTGCCCGACGTGGGCGATGTTTTTGAGAAGGGGGAGCCCTTTGGCGTTGTAGAATCGGTCAAGGCTGCCTCTGACCTGTATATGCCGATGGGCGGCGAGATCACCGCCATAAACGAGGAACTGGAGGACACGCCAGAGACGATCAACCAGGATCCCTACGGTGATGGCTGGTTGATTCGCTTCAGTCCTTCCAATCCGGCCGAGTTCGACGATCTGATGGACGGGGATGCCTATGAAGCGTTCGTAGCAGAGGAAGAGGGCTAGAAGCACCCTTTCGACTAATCAAGATTGACTGTGCGGAGAGGTTGTCGTCTCTCTGCTATCCTCATTGGCACGGAGGTGCCTGTTATGCCATATATCCCGCATTCAAGCGAGGACCGGAAGGCTATGTTAGCATCCATAGGCGTTCGGTCCATCGAGGAGCTTTTTGAGGACGTGCCGGAGCACGTCATCTTTCCTACCCTCAACCTTCCTCCGGCGCTTTCGGAGATGGAGGCGCGCTGGGAGATGGAGACGCTGGCTGGGGCGAATCTCACCACGGACGAGGGGCCTTGCTTCTTGGGAGCCGGTTCCTACCAGCATTTTGTACCCGCCGTGGTGGATGCCGTCATCAGCCGGGGCGAGTTCTATACCGCCTACACGCCCTACCAGCCAGAGATCAGCCAGGGGACTCTTCAGGCCATATTCGAGTACCAGACGATGATCTGTAACCTGACCGGTATGGAGGTCTCCAACGCATCTCACTATGACGGCGCCACCGCCACCGCCGAGGCCGTCATTGCTGCGGTGAGTGTTCACCGGATGAAACGGCGCAAAGTGGTTGTGTCTCCCTTTGTTCATCCCGAGTATCGGGCCGTGGTGCGCACCTACACCCAAGGGATGGGGCTGACGATCATGGGAGACGAGGATCACACTGCAGTGCTGACCGAGCTGATCGACACAGATACCGCGTGTGTCATCGTCCAGTATCCGGACTTTTTTGGGCGGTTGGAGGATTTGAGCGAGTTAGCCGAGGCAGTGCACGCTGTTGGCGCACTGCTGGTCGTCGTGACCGATCCCGTTGCACTGGGGCTCCTCAAGCCGCCGGGGGAGTTGGGGGCCGATATCGTGGTGGGAGATGGTCAAGGGATGGGTGCCGGGCTGAACTTTGGCGGCCCATACCTGGGTTTTTTCGCCACCCGTGAAAAGTATGTGCGCAAGATGGCGGGCCGGCTGGTGGGTCAGACCTGCGATGCGGATGGTAGCCGCGGCTTTGTGCTCACGCTCTCGACCCGAGAGCAGCACATCCGGCGTGAGAAGGCATCGTCCAACATCTGCACCAATCAGGGGCTGGTGGCCCTGGCGGCAGCCGTTTATATGGCGGCGCTGGGCAAGTGTGGGATGCGGCAAGTGGCAGAGTTGTGCTATCACCGTGCTCACTACGCCCAA
>Ga0315553_10000635_pt1 | contig 30503 bp, 29 predicted proteins | sample SalMarSW160140MG_FD_203099 | JGI IMG/M metagenome (GOLD analysis project Ga0315553, IMG submission 203099) | Salt marsh sediment microbial communities from the Plum Island Ecosystem LTER, Massachusetts, United States - Salt Marsh Sediment SW1601-40 ... | reverse complement strand
CGGTGACGATCTCGTCGGTGAGCTTCTTGGCGCGGCGCTCCTGCGCCGGCGTCAGCGCGCGCGCCTTGGAGCCGCCGCCGACGACCGCGTCCTGCAGACGGCGGAGCTTCTTATAGTTCGAGGCGATCCGGTCGAAGGTGGAAAGGACGCCCGGCTTGATCTCCGCTTCCATGGCGGCGAGCGAGAGATTGTTCTCGTAATCGTCGTCATCGTCGGAATCGTCGGAGGAAGGCTGCTCCTCCCCGTCTTCGCTCTCGTCCTTCGCGGCGGCGGGGGCGGGGGTCGGCGCCTTGGCGGGAGCCGCCGCCGGCGCCGCTTTCGTCGCGTCGCCGTTCTGGGCGGGCGCGCCCGGAGCACCGGGCGCGGGCGTAACCGTCGGCGCCTTGGCGTCGGGACCGGCATAGGTCGCTTCGAGGTCGATGATGTCGCGCAAGAGCACGTTGCCGGCGTTCAGCTCGTCGCGCCAGATGATGATCGCCTGGAAGGTGAGCGGATTCTCGCAAAGCCCCGCGATCATTGCCTCGCGGCCGGCCTCGATGCGCTTGGCGATGGCGATCTCGCCCTCGCGCGACAGCAGCTCGACCGAGCCCATCTCGCGCAGATACATGCGCACCGGATCGTCGGTGCGGTCGGAGGCTTCGCGGCCCTTCGCCTTCTTGGCGACCGCGGTGCCAGCCGCCGGCATCAGCTCGCGGCTCTCCGATTCCTCCTCGCCGTCTTCCTCCGCGCTTTCGGCCTCGGCTTCGTCAGGCTCGTCGGATTCGACGACGTTGATCCCCATGTCGGAGAGCATCGCCATCGTGTCTTCGATCTGCTCGGAGGTGACCTCCTCGGAGGGAAGCACGGAGTTCAGCTCGTCGACGGTGACGTAGCCGCGCTTCTTCGCCTCCTTGATCATCTTCTTGACGGCTGCATCCGAAAGATCGAGCAGCGGTCCGTCGTGAGCCTGCGCCTCGGGCGCTTCTTCCTTAGTCTCGACTACGGTCTGGGTGCTTGTCGCCATCTGGTCTCGCGCCATGCCGGCCCTTCGCGGTCGGGCCGTCATTTCCGAAGGGAATGGCGTAGTCCTAAGGCGGTTCCTCTAAAGGCCGCCTTAACCACGCCGCTTCCCGCTGCCTCGCCTCACGTCACGCGGCGCCCCCCGCGGCAGCCCGGAACCCATGTCCCGCGGCCGTCAGCCCCGCTTAAACGGATGCACGATCACCGCCCCTTCCGTCTCGTCGTGCCGATCGGGACGAAGGCTGCGGCTCACCTGCTCCTGGATATCCCGCAGACGGCTCAAATTGACGTCGCTCGCCTCACGGCCGAGCGCCGCCGCCGCTGCCTTTCGTTCGATAGATAACGCGCCAGAGCGAAGACGCAAGTGGGCAGCATCGTCCCAAATGTCCGCGGCGCGCCCGGAATCCGCGCTTTCCAGCGCCCCAAGCCCGGCGCCGCGCATTTTTTCTAGAATCGCTGTGATTTCAACGGAATGGCCAGCGCGTTCAAGAGCAGACCTCAGCTCGGCGGCGGAAATTGCTGGGTTTTCTGCAAGTTCGGCCGCGAGGGCGGCCGCGAGGTCAGCCGTGCGCCTGTCGGCGAATCGGGCGTCGGCCAGCATCTCCAGCCGCTCCGCGGCCATTTCGGGATGGAGCAACGGCACGCCGAGAAGGATCGCCTCGGCAAGGCTCCGCCCGACTCCGCGCGCTCCCTCGCGAACAAGGGGGTGGGAAAGGAGGCTCGCGGAAGGCGCCGTCGGCGCCGGAGCGAATCGGGGGTCACGGAACCCGCGCCGGTCTCGCCGCTGATTCGCGGGGCGCCGCGACCCACCGAAATGCTGTGCGAGCCGCTCCGAGACCGCGGCCTCGTAATGCTTGCGAACATCGGAATCCGCGATCGTCGCGACGGCGGCGCGGAGCGCCTTCTCGGCGCCAGCTCGGCGCTCCGGCGTGGTGAGGTCGACCCCGTAGGTGGCGCTCAGCCACAGCATGTCGACGAGCGGCCGCGCGGCATCGAGGATCTTGCGGAAAGCCTCGGGCCCCTCGGCGCGGATCAGGTCATCGGGATCCTGCCCACCGGGAAGAAGCGCGAAGCGCACGCTCTTTCCAGGCTTCAGCTCCGCGAGCGCAAGATCGACGGCGCGGAACGCCGCCTTCAGCCCCGCCTCGTCGCCGTCGAAGCAGAGGATAGGCTCGTCCGCCATCTGCCAGAGCATGCGGAGCTGGTCTTCGGTGAGCGCCGTGCCGAGCGGCGCGACCGCCGCCTCGAAGCCGGCGGCGACGCAGGCGATCGCGTCGATGTAGCCCTCGACGGCGACGACATGCCCGCCTTTGCGCGAGGCTGCGCGCGCAGCCTGGCTGTTATAGAGAACCTGGCTCTTGTGAAAGAGCGGCGTCTCCGGGGAGTTCAAGTATTTCGCTTGCGCGTCGGGCGACAGCGCGCGCCCGCCGAAGGCGATGATGCGCCCGCGGAAATCGGCGATCGGAAAGATGACGCGGTCGCGGAAGCGGTCGTAGGAGACAGGAATCTCTTCCCCGGCAATCAGGAGCCCGGCCTCGACCATCTGCTCCTGGCTGATATTCGCGGCGGCGAGATGCTCCTTCAACGCGTTGCGGCTCGCCGGCGCGTAGCCGATGCGGAAGCGCTTCTGGATTTCCAACGAAAGACCGCGCTCGCGCAGATAAGCGCGCGCCTTGCCGCCGTTCGGGCCGTGCAGCGCCGCCTCGAAGAAAAGCGCCGCCTTCTCCACCACCTCATGGAGCGAGGCGCGCTGCGCTTCGCGCTTCTCGGCGTCGGGATCGCGGTCCGGAAGCGGCAGGCCGGCGTCCTGGGCAAGCTGCGCCACGGCTTCGGGGAAGCTCAGCCCCTCCTGCTCGACCAGGAAGGTGAAATGGTCGCCGGAGACGCCGCAGCCGAAGCAATGGTAGCGACCCTTGCGGTTGTCGGCGTGAAACGACGGCGTCTTCTCGCCGTGGAACGGACAGCAGGCCCAGTAGTCGCCGCGGCCGGGATTGGATTTGCGCTTGTCCCACGTGACCTTGCGCCCGACCACGTCTGAGATCGGGACGCGGGCGCGGATGTCGTCGAGGAAGGCGGGCGGAAAGCGCATCTTGACGATGCGTTTATCATTGATTCGGGCGCGCGCAGTGCGTCGCATATCGGAACCCGCGCGAAGCGCCCGAAAAACACAGGCCGCTCGTGCCGCTGGAGGTGATCTATGGCTTACGAGCTCTATTACTGGCCCTCGATCCAGGGCCGCGGTGAATTCGTCCGCCTGGCACTCGAGGAAGCCGGCGCCAGATATGTCGACGTCTGGCGGGAGCGCGGCGCGCGGTGGGTCGGGGAAGCCGATTCCGTCACGACACCCTCCTTCGCCCCACCCTATCTGAAGGACGGTAAGAAGATCATCGGCCAGACCGCCAACATCCTGCTCTATCTCGGCGAAAAGCATGGCCTTGCGCCGAAGAGCGAGATCGGGCGGCTCTGGGTCCACCAGATCGACCTCACCGTCGCCGACCTCGTGGTCGAGGCGCACGACACGCATCACCCCGTCGGCGGCGGCCTCTACTACGAAGACCAGAAGCCGGAGTCGCTGCGGCGCGCCGAGCTTTTCCGCCGAAGCCGGATTCCGCTGTTCCTCGAATGGTTCGAGACGATTCTCTCAAGCAATGCGAAAGGCGACGCGCATCTCGTCGGCGGTCGTATCAGCACCGCCGACCTGTCGCTCTTCCAGGTGGTCGAAGGACTCGCCTACGCCTTCCCCAAGGCGATGAAGCGGGAGCTGGCGAAGGTCCCGCGCGTCGCGGCGCTCCACGACCGCGTCGCGGCGAGGCCGCGCATCAAGGCCTATCTCGCAAGCGAGCGGCGCATCCCCTTCAACGAGGACGGCATCTTCCGCCACTACCCGGAGCTCGACGGCTGACCGCGACACGCGCGGCCCACGACACGCCCAGGTCGCGCAGGCGTGAGCCACCGGGAGCGTCGGCTGCCGCTTTCTTGAACTGCGTTGAATTGTGATGCGGCGTGAACGACGCGCAAGGTCCGCCCGATCGCAACTCCCCGGGAGGTACCGCCAATGACAATTGCTCGAAATGCCGTATTCGCCGGCCTGACCGCCGCCTGCCTCGCCCTCCCTGCCGCTTCGTTCGCGCAGGACCAAATGATGGCGGACGATCACATGATGGCGGCGGAACCGATGATGCATCCCGAGATCAGCTGCAGCGCCGGCATGTCCGACACCGGCGGCATCATGGTCGAGTTCCACAACATGGGCCATGACGAGATTCCGGCCGGCACCATGGCGCACTGGATGGTGAGCGGCGTGGCGCAGGGCGACGTCAACTTCATGGACGCCGTCGCACCGGGCGGAATGAAAAGCCAGAACTACGCGATGATGGGCGACGACCACATGATGCATATGCCGTCCAACGCGCATTGCATGGTCGAGACGAAGTAGCGGATTTTCGGGCGTGCCGCTTCGGCGGCGCGCCTGCCCAGCTAGCCGAGCCGCGCCTTCACGGCCGCGCTCGCCTCGCCGAAATCCATCTTGCCGGCGTGTCGCTCCTTCAGGAGCGCCATGACCTTGCCCATGTCGCGCATGCTGGTGGCGCCGATCTCCGTCACCGCGGCCCCGACCGCGGTGCGCATCTCCGCCTCCGACATCTGCGCCGGCATGAAGGCGCGGATCACCTCGATCTCGGCGCGCTCCTTCTCGGCAAGCTCCGGACGGCTCCCGTCCTCGTAGGCCTTCGCCGATTCCTCGCGCTGGCGGACCATCTTCCCCAGCACCGAGACGAGCTCCTCGTCTGAGGCAGCGCCCGCCCCGGCGCCGCGGGCAAGGATGTCGCGGTCCTTGAAGGCGGCACCGATCATGCGAAGCGCGGAGACGCGGCCCGCGTCGCGGCTCTTCATCGCCGCCTTCAGCGCCTCGTGGACCTTCTCACGCATCGTCTCAGCCTCTCCAAGCATCCTGCCGCCCGCGTTGACCCGCCGGCCGCCCGCCCTTACATGGCGGAGACTTCTACGAAAAGCGATAGCCCGAGACGCGACAAGGACACCGCCTGGCCGTTCGCGCGGGCGGCGGACGCGGAGTGACGGACAGAATGACCACGCCAGCCTGGAGCGAGCCGAAGGCGACTGCCCTCCTCGTCCTCGACGACGGCGGCGTCATCGAGGGGATCGGCGTCGGCGCCGAAGGCAAGGCCGCCGGTGAGGTCTGCTTCAACACCGCCATGACCGGCTACGAGGAGATCCTGACCGACCCTTCCTATGCCGGACAGATCGTCACCTTCACCTTCCCGCATATCGGCAATGTCGGCACCAATGACGAGGACATCGAGACGGCGAACGCTGCGGCGAGATCCGGCGTCACCGGCTGCGTCTTGAAGACCGACGTCACCGATCCGGCCAACTGGCGCGCCGCGCGCCGCTTCGACGAGTGGCTGAAAGCGCGCGGCATCGTCGGCATCGCCGGCGTCGATACGCGGGCGCTGACTTCCCGCATTCGCGAGAAAGGCATGCCGAACGGCATCGTCGTCAATGCGCCGGACGGCGTGTTCGATGTCGCGGCGCTCAAAGAAGAAGCCGCGGCGCTGCCGAAGATGGCCGGACAAGATCTCGTGCCGGGCGTAACGAGCGGCCAGAGCTTCTCGTGGGACGAGACGACCTGGCATCTGGGGCGGGGCTACGGCCATCGCAGCGGCGCTCCCCGCTTCCGCGTCGTTGCCATCGACTACGGCGTGAAGCGCAACATCTTGCGCCTCCTCGCCGACCAGGGCTGCGAGGTGACCGTGCTCCCGGCGACGGCGAGCGCCGAGGACGTGCTCTCAAGGAAGCCCGACGGCGTGTTCCTGTCGAACGGGCCGGGGGACCCGGCCGCGACCGGCGCATATTCCGTGCCGACGATCAAGGCGGTCGTCGACTCCGGCGTGCCGACTTTCGGCATCTGCCTCGGCCACCAGATGCTCGGCCTCGCGCTCGGCGGCAGGACGGAGAAGATGCGGCAGGGCCATCACGGCGCCAACCATCCGGTGAAGGACTTCACCACCGGCAAGGTGGAGATCGTGTCGATGAACCACGGCTTCGCGCTCGACAAGAAGAGCCTGCCGCAAAACGTTGAGGAGACCCACGTCTCGCTCTTCGACGGCTCGAACTGCGGCATCCGCATGACCGACAAGCCGGTCTTCTCGGTGCAGTACCACCCCGAGGCCTCGCCCGGCCCGCAGGACAGCCACTACCTCTTCAAGCGCTTCGTCGCCCTGATGCAGGCACGGAAGACGGCCGGCGTGCCCGCCGGCTGACATGGACGACGCCGCTACCCGCCGCGCCGCAATCGAAGCGCTTAGCGAGACGTGGCAACGAGCAGGGCCCTGGCTCGGACTCGAGCCGTAGCCGTCCTACTCCTCGACATCTGCCTCAGGCCGGTCGCTGCCGCGCGACAGCTCCTCGTGCCAGTTCCCGTCGGCGTCTTCGTATTGGATCGCGTGGGTCTCGCCCGGAGCGCGCTGCTCAAGGGCAACCCGGTGCGCCGCTTTCACCGCCGCGTCGCGCGTCGGGAAGGTCTCGGAGAAAACATCGCCGAGCTTGTAGGCCCAGCCGCCGTCATGCTCGACGATCCTGTAGGTGATGTGCGCCATTGACGTCGCTCCTCGTCCGACGGCCCCGATCTCGGATATCGGCTCTCAGATATCGCCCGAAAACGTATCGCAGGCGTCGAGCCGACCCGCCTCGTAGCCGCGGCGGAACCATTCGGCGCGCTGCTCCGAAGTGCCGTGCGTGAAGCTGTCGGGGACGACGTAGCCCTGCGCCTGGCGCTGCAGCGCATCGTCGCCGACCGCTGCGGCGGCAGTCAGCGCCTCGTCGATGTCGCCGGCCTCGAGGATGCCTTCCTTCTCGGTATGGTTGGCCCAGATGCCGGCGAAGCAATCCGCCTGCAGCTCGGTGCGCACCGAGAGCGCGTTCGCCGCGGCCTCGTCGAGCCGGGCCTGCCGTGCGTGCACCTCGGGCAGAATGCCGAGGACGTTCTGCACATGGTGTCCCACCTCGTGGGCAAGCACGTAGGCCTCGGCGAAATCACCGGGCGCGCCGAAACGCGTGCGAAGCTCGTCGTAGAAGTCCAGGTCGATGTAGACGTTGCGGTCGCCCGGGCAATAAAACGGCCCGGTGGCGGAGCTTGCCGAGCCGCAGGCCGATCTGACGGCGCCTGAGAAGAGCGTCAGCGTCGGTAGCGGATAGTCCCTGCCCTGCTGGTCGCGCAGAATCGCGGTCCAGGCGTCCTCCGTGTCGGCGAGAACGGTCGCCACGAAATCGCGCATCTCGTCGCTCACGCCGGAACGTGAAGCCGTCTGGCTCTGCGGCGCCGATCCGCCCGACATCTCGCCGCTCAGCAGCTCCAGCGGATTGACGCCGAGGAAATAGGCGACGACGAGGATCACGACGACGGCGCCGATGCCGATGCCGCCGCCACCCGCCCGGCGCACGGTGATCGGCCCGCGCCGCATGCTGCCGCCCAATCCGCCGCCAAGACCTCCGCCACTATCGCGGACGTCACGAATGTTGGTGCTCTGCCGCCGACCTCGCCACCGCATCGATCCCTCCGTCCCGCCCCTTACAAGACGTAGCCGAAGCGCGGCGCTCAAGAAAGCTGTGAGCGCTCCCCCTGCCGGTCCTGAAGCGCGGCCTCGACGCGCTCAAGCAGCACCGCCAGCTCGTGGCTGCGGATCTGATCCAGTTTCTCATGCAGCGACGCTATCTCGATCTCCGACTTCAGATTCACCTCGTAATCATGCGACGCCGCCAGCCGATCCTTGGCCGCCTGACGGTTCTGCGACATCATGATGACGGGCGCCTGTATGGCGGCGAGCAGCGACAGAAGCAGGTTCAAGAATATGAACGGGTAGGGATCGAAGCCGCCGAAAAACCCGAAAAGGAAAGCCGTGTTCACGAGCACCCAGAGGGCGATGAAGACGCCGAAGCCGATGATGAAGGTCCACGAACCGCCGACCTCCGCGACGCGGTCGGCCACCCGGTCGCCAAAAGTGCGCTGCTGCTCGAATTCGCGGTTGACGTCGTGGGAAATGACTAGGCGCTTCGCCATCCGCTCCAGGAGCCGCCGCTCGCGTTTCGGCATGTCGCCGACCCCCATATCGAGAAGGCGCTGGGCCAGCAGGCGAATAGCGTCGTTGTTCTGGGTCATTGGCTTCCAGACTCCGCTTCGGCCGGCTCCGGCTGGCCGGCGAGCCTCCCGGATATAGCCGATTTGGGCTCGTTTCCGCGACTTCTCGAGCCGAGCATCCGGCAACCCGCCAAGCGGCCCTTGATTGTGACGAAGAACCAAACGAACTCTGCCGGATGTCGGTCGCCGCGAGGCCGCAATCGTGCCCTATCGTATCCTTAGGAGAGGGAGCATGAGCCCAGCTGAGTTCCGGGCGTGGCGTAAGTCGCGCGGCTTGAAGCAGAAGGAGGCCGCGGAGAAGCTCGGCCTCAAGAAGAGGATGATCCAGTACTACGAGACCGGCAATCGCGGCTCGAAGAAGGTGGTCATCCCGAAGACGGTCGAGCTTGCCTGCTACGCGCTTTCCGTGGGCGTGGAGGCGTTCGACGGCGGCACGGGCGATTCCGGGCATTCAGCCGACGACGACGGCTCAGGCCTCGCCCCCTTCCTCAGCCTCCAGCGTGAGCGTAGCGCGGCCTGAAGAACGGAAGCCCGGCTCCGGACACCCTTCCCCGATGCAACGATTGCGCATATAAGCCGGCCGCAATCACGCAGATTCCCTGAGACCAGCCCCGGGCGGCCGCCGCGCCGGGGCTTCGTTCGAACCGCGCCCGCCGATGCCCAAACGCACCGACATCTCAACGATCCTCGTCATCGGCGCAGGCCCGATCGTCATCGGCCAGGCCTGCGAGTTCGACTATTCCGGCACGCAGGCGGTGAAGGCGCTCAGGGCCGAGGGCTACCGGATCGTGCTCGTCAACTCCAACCCGGCGACGATCATGACGGATCCGGAGCTCGCCGACGCCACCTATATCGAGCCGATCACGCCGGAGATCGTGGCGAAGATCATCGAGAAGGAGCGGCACGTGCTCCCCGGCGGCTTCGCGCTGCTGCCGACCATGGGCGGACAGACGGCGCTCAACACCGCGCTTTCGCTTCGCCGCATGGGCGTGCTGGAGAAATTCGACGTGGAGATGATCGGGGCGACCGCCGACGCCATCGACAAGGCGGAGGACCGCGAGCTCTTCCGCGAGGCGATGCAGCGGATCGGGCTCGCAACGCCGAAGGCCGCCTTCGTCAACACATCGGAACTGAAGAAGCGCTTCCGCGAGGAGCGCGAAGCGCTGATCGCCGCGGTCGAGGCGAAGCATCCGGCCGGTCCGGCGCGCAGCAAGGCGCTCACCGCGCTCGAGGCGGAGTGGAACGCCGGCGAGCGGCTCCGCCGCGACGAGCACCGCCTCACTGCGCAGCTGCAGGCGCTCCATGCGGTCAACGTCACCGCCCTTCCGGCGATCATCCGCCCCTCCTTCACGCTGGCAGGCACCGGCGGCGGCATCGCCTATACGCTCGACGAGCTCCATGAGCTTGTGCTCGGCGGGCTCGACGCCTCCCCGACCAACGAAGTGCTGATCGAGGAATCGGTGCTCGGCTGGAAGGAGTTCGAGATGGAGGTCGTCCGCGACAAGGACGACAACTGCATCATCGTCTGCTCCATCGAGAACGTCGATCCGATGGGCGTCCATACCGGCGACTCGATCACCGTCGCGCCGGCGCTGACACTCACCGACAAGGAGTATCAGTTGATGCGCGACGCCTCGATCGCGGTCCTGCGCGAGATCGGGGTGGAGACGGGCGGCTCGAACGTACAGTTCGCCGTGAATCCCGAGAACGGGCGCATGGTGGTGATCGAGATGAACCCGCGCGTCTCGCGCTCCTCGGCACTCGCCTCGAAGGCGACGGGCTTCCCGATCGCAAAGGTCGCGGCAAGGCTCGCGGTCGGCTACACGCTCGACGAACTGGCGAACGACATCACCGGCGGGGCGATGCCGGCGTCCTTCGAGCCGACCATCGACTACGTCGTCACCAAGATCCCGCGCTTCGCCTTCGAGAAATTCCCCGGCGCCGACCCGGTGCTCACCACCTCGATGAAATCCGTCGGCGAGGTGATGGCGATCGGCAGGACCTTCGCAGAATCGCTGCAAAAGGCGCTGCGCGGCCTGGAAACGGGGCTGAGCGGGCTCGACGAGGTCGAGATTCCGGACCTCGAGGTCGGCGACGACAAGAACGCGGTGCGCGCCGCGCTCGGCATCCCGCGCCCGGAGAGAGTGCTGCAGATCGCGCAGGCGCTCAGGCTCGGCTTCGACGTGGAGCTCATCCACGAATCCTGCCGCGTCGACCCCTGGTTCCTGCGTGAGATCAAGAAGATCGTCGAATGGGAAGCGCGCGTCAGCGAGCACGGCCTGCCTGAGAGCCCTCGCCTGTTGCGGCAACTGAAGTCGCAGGGCTTCTCCGACGCGCGGCTTGCGACGCTTTCCGGCAAGAGCGAAGCGGAGGTGCGTGCGCTTCGCGCGACGCTCGGGGCTCAGCCGGTCTTCAAGCGCGTCGACACCTGCGCGGCGGAGTTCGCCGCGCCGACCGCCTACATGTACTCGACCTACGAGACGGCGTTCGGCGGGCAGCCGGAGGACGAGGCGCGGCCGTCGGAGCGCAAGAAGGTCATCATTCTCGGCGGCGGCCCAAATCGCATCGGTCAGGGAATCGAGTTCGACTATTGCTGCTGCCATGCCGCCTTCGCGCTCGACGAATCCGGCATCGAGTCGATCATGGTCAACTGCAATCCGGAGACCGTCTCGACCGACTACGACACCTCCGATCGCCTCTATTTCGAGCCGCTCACGGCCGAAGACGTGCTTGAGATCGTGCGCGTCGAGCAGTCGACGGGCAAGCTTCTCGGCGTGATCGTGCAGTTCGGTGGGCAGACGCCGCTGAAGCTCGCCGCGGCGCTGCAGGAAGCGGATGTGCCGATCCTCGGCACATCGCCCGACATGATCGACCTCGCCGAGGACCGCGAGCGGTTCCAGGAGCTCATCCAGCGTCTCGGGCTGAAGCAGCCGGAAAACGGCACGGCGCGCTCTCTCGAAGAGGCGCGCGGCGTCGCCGAGCGGATCGGCTATCCGGTGGTCATCCGCCCATCCTATGTGCTCGGCGGTCGCGCCATGGAGATCGTGCGCAATCCGGCGAACCTCGAGCGCTATATGGCGCACGCGGTCGTCGTCTCCGGCACGTCGCCGGTGCTGATCGACTCCTATCTCTCCGACGCGATCGAAGTCGACGTCGACGCGCTCTCCGACGGCGCCGACGTGTTCGTCTGCGGCGTGATGGAGCACATCGAGGAGGCGGGCATCCATTCCGGCGATTCCGCCTGCTCCCTGCCGCCGCATTCGCTTTCGAGGGCAACGATCGCAGAGATCGAGCGGCAGACGATCGCGCTCGCCAAGGCGCTTCAGGTCTGCGGCCTGATGAACGTGCAATACGCTATCAAGAACGGCGACATCTACGTGCTCGAGGTGAATCCGCGCGCCTCGCGGACGGTGCCCTTCGTGGCCAAGTCGATCGGCCTGCCGATCGCCAGGATCGCGGCGAAAGCGATGGTCGGCGCCAAGCTCTCCAGCTTCGACTTGAGGCGGCAGGTCCCCACGCAGATATCGGTTAAGGAAGCGGTCTTCCCCTTCGCCCGCTTCCCCCACGTCGACACACTGCTCGGACCGGAGATGAAATCGACCGGCGAAGTGATGGGAATCGACGCCGCCTTCCCGCTCGCCTTCGCCAAGAGCCAGATCGGCGCGGGCAGCATGCTGCCGGCCGGCGGCACCGCCTTCGTCTCGGTCCGCGATGCTGACAAGGAACGTTTAGTGACGACGGTTAACCGATTGTCAAATCTCGGTTTTCGGATCATCGCCACCGGCGGGACGCAGCGCTTCCTGGAGGCTCGGAACATCCCCTGCGAGCGCATCAACAAGGTGCTTGAAGGCCGGCCGCATATCGTGGATGCTATCAAGAACGGCGAGGTTCAACTGGTGATAAACACCACGGAGGGAGCGCAAGCTCTGTCCGACAGCCGTTCGCTCAGGCGCGAAGCGCTTCTGCACAAGGTTCCGTATTTCACGACCCTGGCAGGTGCGAGTGCAGCAGCTCTCGGGATCGAGGCGCTGTTGAGCGGTCAACTTGAAGTCAGGCCGCTGCAATCCTACTTCACAGCCGCCTGACCAGCTTGCTCACGGGGTGTTCCGAAGGACCGGAACGCCCGGTTTTTTGTGTTGCCCGGCGCGATTCGCCGGTTGTTGGAGGTTGAGATGGAAAAGGTGCCGATGACGGCGAATGGCCATGCGGCGCTGGAGGCGGAACTGAAGCGCCTCACTTCGGAAGAGCGCCCGCGCATCATCCAGGCGATTTCGGACGCGCGCACGCATGGCGACCTTTCGGAGAATGCCGAATACCATGCCGCCAAAGAGGCGCAGAGCCTGAACGAGGGCCGCATCGCGGAGCTGGAGGACAAGCTTTCGCGCGCCGAGGTCATCGACGTCTCCAAGCTCTCCGGCGACACGGTGAAATTCGGCGCCAAGGTCACGCTGGTCGACGAGGACACCGAGGAGAAGAAGGTCTATCGCATCGTCGGCGACGTCGAAGCCGACGTGAAGGAGGGCCGCATCTCCATCTCCTCCCCGATCGCGCGCGCGCTGATTGGCAAGAGCGTCGGCGACACGGTGGAAGTCACGGCGCCAGGCGGCGCGCGGAGCTACGAGATCCTGCGCATCGCCTTCGGGGGCTGAAGGCGCGGTCCACAACTCATCCGCTAAGAAGCACCCATCCGGCGGGCCGCGTGGGACGCGGCCCGGTCACCCGCGCGCGAGCCCGTGCGCCACGAGCCGGTCGATGACCTCCGCGTAGCTGACACCGCTCGCCGCCATCGCCTTCGGATACATGCTGATGTCCGTGAAACCCGGGATGGTGTTCACCTCGTTCACGAGGCAGCGCCAGTCCGGCGTCACGAAGAAGTCGACGCGCGCCATGCCGTCGCAGCCGACCGCGCGGAAGGCCTTCGCCGCCAGCGCGCGGATCTCGCTCTCGACCGCCTCCGGCAGGTCGGCCGGAACGCTGAGCGCCGCGCCGTCCTCGTCGATATACTTGGCCTCGTAGGTATAGAAGCCGTGGCTCTCCGCCGGCGCGATCTCCCCTGGGCGGGAGACGAAAAGGCCGCCTTGCGCATCCTCCAGGACGGCGCATTCGATCTCGCGGCCGCGGATGAACTCCTCCGCCAGCAGCTTGCGGTCGTGTTTGAACCCTTCGGCGAGGGCGGCCTCGTAGTCGCGCCCGGTGGATACCTTGCTGACGCCGACGGAGGAGCCCTGCCGCGCCGGCTTGACGAAGAGCGGAAGCCCCAGCGCCTCCTCCAGCTCCGCAAAGGCGGGTGCGGCGCCGGCCCGAATCGTGACGGCCCGCGCGGTCGGAAGGCCGGCTTCGCTCAGTAGCCGCTTGGCGATGTCCTTATCGAGCGCCGTGGCAGAGCCGAGAATGCCGCAGCCCACGAGCGGCACGCGCGCCACCTCCGCGAGCCCCTGCACCGCGCCGTCCTCGCCGTGCAGCCCGTGCAGGACCGGAAAGAGGATGTCGATCTTCGGCAGCTCATAAGGCGCTCCATCGTCGGGAATCGCCATCGCCCGCCCGCGCCCGCCGGGTACGAAACACACCTGCTCGCCGCTCGCGGGCTTCGTCAGCGTCCCGTGCTCGAAGCTGCTCAAGAGCCATTGCCCTTCGCGCGTCACGAAGATCGGAACGGCATCGTATTTCGACGGGTCCAGTGCGCGCACGACGTTGGTCGCAGAAAGCACCGAAACGTCGTGCTCGGCCGATCGCCCGCCGAAAAGCACGGCAACGCGCAATCGTTTCGAAGCAGGGCTTTTCGAAGAAGGGGCCATGCGAGCCTTGGAAAATATTGTGGTGCCGTAGAGGCCGGAAAAGAGACGGTGATGCCGGCAATTCTAGGCGAAAACCGGGTCTAGGCGAAAACCGGGCTCGCTCCGAGCGCGACGCTCACGGCACCCAGTCGATCGTCACGTGGCCGGGTTGCTCGGCGACCCTGCCTAGCCAGGCCGAGACGCCGGGAAAGGCCGCGAGGTCATAGCCGCCCTCCCCGGCGCAATGCGTGTAGGCGTAGAGTGAGATGTCGGCGATCGAGTGGGCGTCCCCCGCCAGCCAATCGGCCCTGGACAGGCGCTTCTCCATCACGCCGAGCGCTGCGTTTCCCTTCTCAAGTGCCTGCGCAAGACGCTCGGGCGTCTTCAGATGCGCGCGCTCGGGCGCCGTCGTGATCGAGCGCCGCACGGCAATTGCCGGCTCGTGCTCGTACTGCTCGAAGAACAGCCACTCGTAGGCCTTGGCGCGATCATAAGGATCGGCCGGGAGGTATTTCGTGCCCTCGGCGAAGTGGAGCAGGATCGCGTTCGACTCGGCGAGATATCTGCCGTCCTCAAACTCGATCAACGGCGTGCGCCCGATGGGATTCTTCGCAAGATAGTCCGGTTTCCGCGTCGAACCGTCATAGGTGTTCATCTCGACAATTCGGAATGGAATTTCGAGAAGTGCCAGGAGCAACCGCGGCTTGTACGAATTCCCTGAGACCTGCTGCGAATAAAGCGTCAGCACCGAGCGACCTCATCATCATTCGACCAAGCTCTCCGCTTCTCGGCGGATCGCGACCGCCTCGCTCGTCTCGTCGAGCGCAACGTCGGTCTTTCTCACGATCTCGCCGGCCGCAACGTTCTTGGTCAAACGAATATCCTTGGCGAGACCGATTGGCAGCGCTAATCGATCGAGGCTCGCCCGCGCCGGCATGAGCTTGCCCCAGACGGCGTATCCGCCCTCCCCGTCGAGATGCTCGCCGGCCTTCAAATCCTTCTTGGCGACGGCGATCGCGTCGCCGCGAAAGGCGGTCGGCGCGCCGGTCGCCTCGCCGCGCAGCACGGCGGAGTAGACGGAGATGGCGAGCTCCATGCCGATCAGGTGGAAGGGTCGATACATCGCGGCGTAGCGGCCGTTTCGCCCCGGCTTCATGCCGTATTGATGGAAGCACTGCGCCGTGTAGTCGTTGGGCGCTTCGAGCACGACATAGACGCCCCAGCGAAGATCGCGCTCGACCTCGGTGCCGTCGCGATTGAGCGAGGAGACGACCTCCACGATCCCCTTCTCAGACCCGTTGCCGCCGAGGACCTCGGCGAGGTGGTCGGCCCCGCAGGGCGGGAAGGCAAGGCCGTTCTCCGGCACCTCGAGATCGCAGGCATTGGCGACGGCGGCCATCTCGATCGCCGACTTCGTGCCGTCGACAAAGGAGTTGAACATCTGGCTGTTCATGCCCGCCGCGCGCGCCTCCTCCGGGGTCAGGCCGAAATGGGTCCAGACGGTGTCGGGCGTGGATGCATGGTATTCGGGCAGATATTTCGTGCCTTTCCCCGCGGCCGCGACGCGGAAGCCGCAGGCCCGCGCCCAGTCGACCTCCTCGGCGATCAGCGCCGGCTGGTCGCCATAGGCAAGCGAATAGACGACGCCCGCCTTTCTGGCGCGCGCGGCAAGCGCCGGGCCGGCGAGCACGTCGGCCTCCACGTTGACCATGACGATGTGCTTGCCCGCCGCGATCGCCTTCAGCGCATGGCCGATTCCGGCGACGGGATCGCCGGTCGCGTCGAGAACGACATCGACATCGGCGCGGCCGATCGCTTCGCTGGCGTCGGCGGTCAGCGCGACCGCGCCCATCCGCCCCGCATCCCAGCCGAGGCCGGCGAGCTTGCCGCCGACGCGGTCTGGATAGAGGTCGGCAATGGCGCGGACCGCGATTCCCGGCATGGTCGGCGCCTGGGTCAGGAACATCGACCCGAATTTCCCCGCGCCGATCAACGTAACGCCGATCGGGCCGGAGCGCGCGGCGCGCTCGAGTGCAAGCTGATGAAGATTCATCGAGCACCTCCCTGATTCTCTTTATCCGCACTTGCGAAGGCGGCGCTCCGACAATAGGGTCCGCCGCCGTTCCCACCTCGTTCTTTCGCCGAGCGTTCCGGAGCAAGCCATGAGTTTCCTTGCCGACAGCCTTTCGCGGGTCAAGCCGTCCGCAACCATCGCCGTCGCCCAGAAGGCACGCGACCTGAAAGCGGCCGGCCGCGACGTGATCGGGCTCGGTGCCGGCGAGCCCGACTTCGATACGCCCGACAACATCAAAGAGGCGGCGATCGACGCCATCCGCCGCGGCGAGACGAAGTATCCGCCGGTTCCGGGCATCGTGCCGCTCAGGAAGGCGATTGCCGACAAGTTCAAGCGCGAGAACGGCCTCGACTACCGGCCGGAACAGGTGATCGTCGGCACCGGCGGCAAGCAGATCCTCTACAACGCCTTCGTCGCCACGCTGAACCCAGGCGACGAGGTGCTGATCCCGGCGCCCTACTGGGTGAGCTATCCGGAGATGGTGCTCATCAATGGCGGCGAGCCGCGCTTCGTCGACTGCCCGATCGAGACCGGCTTCCGGCTGACGCCGGAGGCGCTCGACGCGGCGATCACCGAGCGCACCAAGTGGGTGATCTTCAACGCGCCGTCGAACCCGTCGGGCGCGGCCTATTCGGCCAAGGAGCTCAAGGCGCTGACCGACGTGCTCATGAAGCATCCGCAGGTCTGGATCCTGACCGACGACATGTACGAGCACCTGCTCTACACCGACGAGCCTTTCGCCACGGTCGCCGAGGTGGAGCCGAGGCTCTACGACCGCACCCTCACCATGAACGGCGTGTCGAAAGCCTATGCCATGACCGGCTGGCGCATCGGCTATGCCGCCGGGCCGGATCAGATCATCAAGGCGATGACCATGATCCAGAGCCAGCAGACCTCCGGTGCCTGCACAATCGCGCAATGGGCATCGGTGGAGGCGCTCACCGGGCCGCAGGACTTCATCCCGGAGCGGCGCAAGGTCTTTCAGGAGCGGCGCGATCTCGTCGTGTCGATGCTGAACCAGGCCACCGGCATCAAGTGCCCGACGCCGGAAGGGGCCTTCTACGTCTATCCGTCCTGCGCCGGCACGATCGGCAAGACGGCGCCTTCGGGAAAGAAGATCGGAGGCGACGAGGACTTCGTCACCGAGCTCCTCGACGCGGAGGGCGTCGCGGTGGTGCACGGCTCGGCTTTCGGCCTCGGCCCGAACTTCCGCATCTCCTACGCCACCTCGACGGAGCAGCTCGAAGAGGCGTGCACGCGCATCCAGCGCTTCTGCAATTCGCTGAACTGAGCGCTTCACGCGCCGCCGTCCTCATGAGGAGGCGCTGCGAGGAACGAGACCGACCGGCGGAGCTGAGGCAAAAATGAAAGCGGCGGGGTGATACCCCGCCGCTTAATCTGTTGTGGGCTGCCGCTCTATTCTTCGACGACCTGCAGGTTCACCGCCTGCGGACCGCGGCCGCGACGATCGTCCTCGGTCTCGAACGAAAGCTTGGTTCCCTCCGGCAGTTGCTGAAGGCCAGAGCGCTCGATAGCCGAAATGTGGACGAAGACGTCCTTGCCGCCGCTCTCCGGCGTGATGAAGCCAAAGCCCCGATCGTTATTGAAGAACTTGAGCGTGCCGTTCTGGCGGGGTCCGCGCTCGCGCGGCTCACGGTCCTGGTAGCCGCCGCCACCACCGCCGCTTCCGCCGCGATAGCCACCACCGCCGCCACCACCGCCGCCGCGATAGCCACCACCGCCGCCGCCGCCGCGATAGCCGCCGCCACCGCCGTCGCGGTCGCCCCGAAAGCCGCCACCACCGCCACCGCCGCGATAGCCACCGCCACCGCCACCGCCGCCGCCACGATAGCCGCCGCCACCTTCACGGTCGCCGCCGCCGCGATAGCCGCCGCCACCGCCACCGCCGAACCCGCCGCGGTCGCCATAGCCACCGCCCGGCGGCGGGGGACTGTCGCCGCCGAAATCTCTCTCGCCCCCGAACTCGCGCTGTCCGCCACGCCGGGGACCACGATCGCGGTCACGATGCTCGCGACGATCAAAGTCGTCGTCGTCGCCGTTCTCGCTCATCACTCGAAGTCCTCTCACATAAACACTAAAATGCCAGCGCTCAGCCTCGAACAAAGGGCAAGCGCCGGCGCGGGCAGGCGTGCGGCATTCGGAGAGGAGTCATCCATTACGGCCGGGAAACCAAAAATCCTCAGGGCCCATCACCTCGCCGGCTTCCGCAAACGAAGCCGTCGCTTGGCCACTTATGCACAAGCCCGCCGCCTCGGCAAGCGCGAATCGCGCGTGGAAGCAGCGGGCTTGGTGCTGGGAAACCTAGGCTTTCAGCCCTGTTCGAGGATGGTGACGCGCACCGAGGTGACGCCGGATCGAACGAATCCGAGCTTGCCTGCGGCGGCCCTGGTGAGATCGATGATGCGGCCGCGAACAAACGGACCGCGGTCGTTGATGCGCACGACGACCGAGCGGCCGTTGCGCAGATTCTCCACCTTCACTTTCGTTCCGAAGGGAAGCGAGCGATGCGCGGCGGTGAGTGCGTTCGGATCGCACCGCTCGCCGGAGGCGGTCCTCGAGGTCAATGCATACCAAGAGGCGCGCCCCGTCTCGGCGCTCGCGCTTCCGCAAATCGTTGCAGCCACAACGAGGGTCGCGGCGATCAAGCTTCTTGTCGAACAGGGCATCAGCCCAGCACTCCTTTGATGTTTACGCAGGTCGCGCAACGTCACATCAAAGGCGGCGAGAATTTGCTTCGAAAAAGAGCGAATTTGGCGAGCGTGGAGCGAAACTTGGAAATGCAGGCGGCGAATTGTCTCTATGGCAGGCGGAGATTCTGTATTGATCCGCGCAATTCTACGGAACTTCGATGCTCGTTTAACTTACTTTTCGAGTTCCTCTGCCGCCACGCATGGCTGATTTGCATCGAACGACTTGACATTCGATTGCGGCCACAAACGCGAATGCTTCCGCCGCCTCCGGTGCGGCCGAAAAGAGAAGGCCGGCGCGAGGCCGGCCTTCTCTTGCATTCGATCGTCCCGGGCTGTTGTCACTGACAGAAGTGGTACTGCCCGTCATAGCCGAGGAAGTAGCCCGTGCGCGGGTCGAACGAGCGGTAGCGCGCGTCGCAATAGGCATACCACTCGGCGGTCCAGGGCTGCGGCCTGCCATAGTAGGCGGGCGCCGGCCGATAGACCACGGGCGGAGGCGGCGCGACATAGACCGGCGCAGGCTGATAGTAGTAGGTCGGGTAGCGCGGCTGCGAGAGCGCGCCACCGACCAGCGCGCCGGCGGCGAAGCCGAAAATGCCGGCAGCCGCGGCCGCGCCGCCGTTGTTGTGATGATGGCGGTTCCGCGCCTCCGCCACGCCTGAGAAAGAAAGCGCGCCGATCGCCAGAGCTAGCGCCGCCGCCGTGGGCTTCATGAAACGCATGGTTCGTGTCTCCTTCGCGCGCCGGCTCCCGGCGCTCGGGCGCTTCGGCGCCCGCTGGCGAAACATTTCGCTCAGTTCATCTGAACCCGGAATGAACGGGAAAAGTTCCGCCTCGGCCAGCCTCTTAGCGGACACTTGGCCGAGAAATAAGGCCGGCGCTGAGGCCGGCCATTCCGAAGTCTCGATACGGCCTACTCGCAAAGACGCCGGTAGCCGTCGAAGCCGAGATAGGTGCCCGAGTGGGGATCGAAGCTTCGATACTTGCGCGCGCAGTAGGCATACCAGTCGGGCGTCCATGGCGCCGGCGCGTAATAGACCGGCACGGGTTGATAGACGACCGGCGGAGGTGGTGGAGCGACATAGACCGGCGGAGGCGCATAGTAGCGCGGCTGAGCGGTGGCGTTGCCGAAGATCGTGCCGACCGCAAATCCGGCGACGCCGCCAAGGAGGGCGTCGCCTCCCCCCGCTTGGGCCGGCGCCGACACGCCGAGCATGAGAGCGACAGGAGCAACGAGAGCGAGGAGGCAGCGCTTGAACATGACATCATCCCCAAGGCGCCGCGAGGCCCGGCGCGGGCATGGCGCTTTCGCGCCAGGGATTCATGTCAGCGCAACCTAAACACCTTCTTAACGCGCAGGCCCCGCACGCGGCTTATCGAGATCGGACCACGCCCATTCTGAGCCGCAGCGCCGCGGGTACGTGATATTCACGCAGCACCGCCTCGGTGTTCTTGAGCCCGCAGGCTTCGCGCTGCACCACGAACAGCCACAACGCCTCGGCCGCCTTGTCGAAGAGCTCCGCGCGGCGACGCTCGCTTTCGCCCTCTTTCGCTTTCGCATCGGCCTCGGCGGCCCGCCAGGCGGCGAGCGCCACCTCGAAGCCGCGCGTGAGCCGACCGAGCGCGGCCGCCTTCTCCTCGAAGATCTCCGTCTCGAGCGTGTCGACGGCGGCGAGTGGGCGAATCGCCCGTCTCGGAGCGAGAATCTGCGGCGGCTTGATGCTCACAAAGGCTCAATGCCGCGACGTCCTCGACAGCGCAAGCGGGTTTCGCCCGCCGCGATTCCCCGCATGGCCACCAGGCCTGCGCCGGAAATCGTTTATTTACCTTGGCTTGGACGCAAACGTCGAAGCGTCACTGCAGCTCGTCGCGAAACATTTCCGCCTCGCCGCGAAACTTGATTTCCCCCGCGGCGCAACACGCGCGACACGGGGCGGTGAGATAGTCCACATCGCGCTTCGGACGCCAAGGCATCTTCCTCCCGCCTTACCGTCCATCCGCCCAACCTCCTGTCCGCCTTGGGGCCGGCTGAAAAGCCGGCCCTCTCCTTTTTGCGCGAGAGCTTCGCTGATCTAGCGAAGGCACTCGATCAGCGCCTCGGCAGCCGCCGGGTTCCTTTCCTTCGCCGAAGCGATGAAGAAGACGAAGACGTCGCGCTTCGTTTTCTCCGGCTTTCCTTTGCCGATCGTCGGCAGGTCGGCGGGCGCGCCGCCCGCCGCCCATTCCCTGGCGCGCGCCGCCCAGCGCTCGAGGTCGGCGTCGGCATAGCCCGTCTCGATGTCGGAGGCCGACCGTTGCAGGCGGAGATAGACGAAGTCGGCGGTGACGTCGGCGATCGACGGATGCGTCTCAGACTCGGCGAAGACGATGGCGACGCCATGCTTTGATGCGATGTCGACGAACTCCGGCACGAGGAAGCTCTTCGAGCGCACCTCGATCGCGTGGCGCAGCGGGCGCCCGCCGAGCTCCTGCGGAAGCAGCGCCAGGAAAGCGCCAATATCTTCCGCGTCGAACTTCTTGAACGGCGCGAGCTGCCAGAGCACCGGCCCGAGCTTCTCCCCTAGCTCCGAAATCCCGGTGTTGAAGAACCACTCGACCGCGCCGCCCGCCTCGCCGAGCTTCTTGGCGTTGACGACGGCGCGGTGGCCCTTCACCGCGAAGACGAAGCCGTCAGGCGTCTCGTCGCGCCATTTGGCGAAGCTCTTCGGGCCTTGGCTGCGATAGAAGGTGCCGTTGATCTCGATCGCGGTGAGCCGCCGGCTCGCGTGCTCCAGCTCGCGCCGCGCCGGCAGCTTCTCCGGATAGAAGAGGCCACGCCACGGCGCATAGGTCCACCCGCCGATGCCGACACGGATGGCGCCGGCGGCGTCCTCATTCGCCATGGTCGCTCCTTTTGTTACTTCGGCGGCGTGTAGGCGATCTTCTTCGCCATCTTCATGGCCTTCACCGCGTCTTCGGACGAGATGAGGACAGTGGTGCGGTATTTCGACAGCGCTCCGCCGGCGACCGCCGCGAGCCCGGTCGCCACCGCCGCTTCATTGCCGGGCGCTTCGACGATCACCACGACGTCGTACTCCCCGAAGCAGAAGAAGAACGACAGCATCTTGCCGCCCATCCCTTCGACCATCTTCTTGATGACGCCGGCGCGATCCTGCGGCTTGGCGATAAACGACTGCGCTGCGGCCGGCGTATAGGCCGCCTGGATCATGTAATGGGACATGCGTGTACCTCCCCTTGCGGCCGAGGTCACTCGCCCCGGCCGGCGCGCGACCATAGCGGCTTTTGCAACCGCAGAGGAGAAATCTACGCGGCGCTCGCGCGCTTCGGCTCCGCCGGCGCCGCCCACTTCGTCATCGTCGGCGCTGAGCGCAGATATTGCGGGGGCGGCGTGAACTCCGCGCCGAGCGCCGCGGCGGCGCGCCACGGCCAGCGCGGATCGGCGAGCACGGCGCGGGCGAGCGCGACGACGTCCGCCTTGCCTTCCGCGACGATCGCCTCGGCCTCCTCGGGCTCGGTGATCAGCCCGACGGCACGCGTGACGATGTCTGCCTCGCGCTTGATCTTCGCCGCGAAGGGTACCTGGTAGAGCGGCCTGAAGGGAATTTGCGCCTTGGCGAAATTGCCGCCGGAGGAAACGCAGACATAGCCAACGCCGGCCTCTTTCAAGGCGCGCGACACGGCCACCGCTTCCTCGGGCGAGAAGCCGCCGTCCACCCACTCGCTCGCCGAAAGGCGCGCGCCGACCAGCATGCGCTTCGGCAGAACGGCGCGCACGGCGCGCGCCACTTCGAGGATCAGCCGCATGCGGTTCTCAAGCGTGCCGCCGTAGTCGTCCTCGCGCTTGTTGGAGAAGGGCGATAGGAACTCGTGCAAGAGGTAACCGTGCGCGCCGTGTACCTCGACGAAGTCGAAGCCGGCGCGCTCGGCGCGCTTCGCCGCCTGCACGAAGCTCTCGATGAGCCGCGCGATGCCGTCGGCGTCGAGCGGCGTCGGCACGTTCCAGCCCTCGTCGAAAGGAACAGCCGACGGCCCGACCGTTTGCCAAGGGTCCTCGCCAAGCTGAAGCGGCCCGCCGCCTTCCCAGGGAAGCCGGTTGGAGGCCTTGCGACCGGCATGCGCGAGCTGAATGCCGAAGCGCGTGCCGGGAGCCGCGACGCGCTTCGCCGCGTCGAGGGTGCGCTTCGCCGCCGCTTCGTTCTCGTCGGAGTAGAGGCCGAGGCAGCCATGCGTGATCCGCCCGCGCCGCTCCACCCCGGTCGCCTCGATGGTGACGGAGCCTGCGCCGGACATCGCCAGCGTCATCCAGTGCTGCACGTGCCAGTCGGTGGCCGACCCGTCGGCAGCCGAATACTGGCACATCGGCGCGACGGCGATGCGGTTCGGGAAGACGAAGCCGCCGATATCGAGCGGCTCAAAGAGATGCGGCGTGGGTTTCGACATTTTGGGGAGGACTCCGGGAGGAAGGGAGGTCAGCCAGACATAGGATAGCCAAGCCTCCCCCGCGAGTGCGACCTTTCGCATGCAGGGCAGCAATGCGGAAAGATGTGCTCTTGGGACCGGCCGCTTGCGAATCCTAGCGGCTCGGCCTCCCGCGTTTCTTCAGGCGCTGGTTATCCGGAAAGGCCGCGTTTCAGGTCGTCCAGATTCAGCGCGGGCATGATCTCGATCTGCGCGTCGAGGCTGGCGAAGAGCCTCTCGTTGATCAGCGGCAGACGCGCCTGATCGGTCTCCTCGAAGAAGACCAGGCCGGCGCGCTCGCCGTCGAGCAGCATGAAATAAGCGGCCTCCGCCTTAACTTCGGCGACCAGTTCTTCGATCGCCTTGGCGATCGTCCCATCGGTGGCGGCCTCGTTGCCCCGCTCCACCGGAATCGTGAACTTGAGCATCAGTCGCATCGTCTGCCTCCTGATCTGCCGCGGGGCGCGTTTCGCCGTACTGTGCGCGCCAAGATGCACGCATACTTCGCTCCGTCTCCGGTGTCAGCCCGGAACGCAGGCTCCCTCCGAGGACTGCACCGCGCAGACGACGCGATCGCGTCCGCCGCGCTTGGCCTGGTAGAGAGCGTCGTCGGCAGCCCGCATCAGCGTGGACACGTCGTCCATCTCGTCAGTACTTGCGGCGATGCCGACGGAGATCGTCGTCGCAAGGCCTTCCGGCGTATGCGGCGGCCGCGTCTGCGACACCTCGCAGCGCAGGCGTTCCGCCGCGTTGCTCGCTCCAGGCAGATCGGTCTCGGGCAGCATGAGGGCGAACTCCTCCCCTCCGACGCGCGCCAGCAGATCCGCCTCCCGCTTGTTGGCGGTGGCCAACTTCGCGAGGTGGATGATCACCTCGTCGCCGACCTGATGCCCGTAGGAATCATTGATATTCTTGAAGCGGTCGATGTCGATCATCATTAACGAGATCGGATAGCCGTAGCGTCGACTGCGCACCCACTCCCTGTCGGCCAGATTGAGAAAGTGGCGCCGGTTGAAGATCCCGGTCATGCCGTCGATCGTTGCCAGCCTCTCGAGCTCTTCGGCGGCGTGAACGATGTCGGTGACGTCGCTGTAGATCAGCATGCGTCCGCCCTCCGGAAGCGTTGCCAGTTGGCAGCGGAGGATGGTTCCGTTGGCCATCCGCAGGTCCATCGGCTTCGGGTCGCCCGACTTCACCCATTCGAGCCGACGATTGATATAGTCGTCGAGGTCCACCGCAGAGTTGCGCTGCGCATCCGTCAGGAGCTCTTCGTAACTCGGTTGCACCTCGCGGATGTAGTCCTGCGAGAAGCTGTTGAACATCACGTGGAGGGCGGGATTGCTATATTTGGCGCGCAGATCTTTATCGAGCAGAAGGAGGCCGCTTTGGACTTTGTCCAACGCCGCCTGGAGCGTGCGAGCTTCGTCCTTCGCCGCGCGCAGCGCCTGCGCTAGGCTGGCGTCCTCGGCCGGTTCCGCACTTCGAGCGAGTGCCAGCCTGTTAGCCATATTAGCTCCGCGATTGCGCCGGGCGACTCCCCTCGCCGCCTCCATGTCCGAAGGAGCCGGCCTAAGACCTCTTTGTTAAAGTGCCGCTGCGCGAAAAGGCGAACAATCGGTTAACCGACCAACGAGAGTGGGGGCCGCTCCCTATCGCCCCGGCCGTCCGCTCTTCCTTGTGCGGCCCTTGCGGCGGCGCTCTTCGGATTCGTCTTCGTTGGAGCCGGCGCCGATCTTTCCACGAGAGGTGAGGCCGGGCGCTTCCGGCTTGACCGGCTTGGGGCCGCCGAGCGGCTTCTCCGTCCGACCGACGGTCATCTCGTCGAGCGTGTTTCTCCGCGCCAGCGAACGCGGCGAAAGACCGGCAGGGCCAGCGATGCGGCCTGACGACGAGGGAGCTTCCTTCCCCCCTCCCCGACCTTCCCCCGCAAGGGGGGAGGGGGAGCGCCGACCCTTCGGCGCGCCGGGCTTGCCACCGCCCGAGAACGCGCCGGCCCTGCCCTCTACTTCGCTCTGCCGAGCCAGCGGATCGTCGGAAACGGCCAGCTCGGTCTCGTGCAGGCGCTTGATCTCGTCGCGCAGCCGCGCCGCCTCCTCGAACTCGAGGTTGCCGGCGGCTTCCAGCATGCGCTTCTGCAGGTCGGCCATGTGCGCTTCGAAATTGTGGCCGATCATGCCCTCGTCGGCGAGGCCGGTGTCGACGCGCACGTGGTCGCGCTCGTAGACGCTGTCGAGGATGTCGCCGATCGAGCGCTTCACCGATTCCGGCGTGATGCCGTGCTCGGCGTTATAGGCGAGCTGCTTCTCGCGGCGGCGCTCGGTCTCCGCCATCGCCCGCTCCATCGAGCCGGTGATGGAATCGGCGTAGAGCACCACCTTGCCGTCGACGTTGCGCGCGGCGCGGCCGATCGTCTGGATCAGCGACGTCTCGGAGCGCAGGAACCCTTCCTTGTCGGCGTCGAGGATGGCGACGAGCGCGCATTCGGGAATGTCGAGGCCCTCGCGCAGCAGGTTGATGCCGACGAGCACGTCGAAGGCGCCGAGGCGCAGGTCGCGGATGATCTCGATCCGCTCCAGCGTCTCCACGTCGGAATGCATGTAACGCACGCGCACGCCCTGCTCGTGCAGATACTCGGTCAGATCCTCGGCCATGCGCTTGGTCAGCGTGGTGACCAGCGAGCGGTAGCCCTTCGCCGCCACCTCACGCACCTCGCCGAGAAGGTCGTCGACCTGGCTCTTGGCCGGGCGGATCTCCACCGGCGGGTCGATCAGCCCGGTCGGGCGGATCACCTGCTCGGCGAAGATGCCGCCGGTGCGGTTCAACTCCCAGCCGCCCGGTGTCGCGGAGACGCACACGGTCTGCGGCCGCATCAGATCCCACTCCTCGAAGCGCAGCGGCCGGTTGTCCATGCAGGACGGCAGACGGAAGCCGTATTCGGCGAGCGTCGCCTTGCGGCGGAAGTCGCCGCGATACATGCCGCCGATCTGCGGGATGGTCACGTGGCTCTCGTCGACGAAGACGAGCGCGTTGTCGGGGAGATACTCGAACAGCGTCGGCGGCGGCTCGCCCGGCTTGCGGCCGGTCAAATAGCGCGAATAGTTCTCGATGCCGGCGCAGGAGCCGGTCGCCTCGATCATCTCCAGGTCGAACTGCGTGCGCTGCGCGAGGCGCTGCGCCTCCAGCAGCCGGCCGGCCTTGTCGAGCTCCTGAAGCCGCCATTGCAGCTCCTCGCGAATGCCCTTGATGGCCTGCTGCAGCGTCGGCTTCGGCGTCACGTAGTGCGAGTTGGCGTAAACCTTCACGCTCTTCAGATCGCCGGTCTTCTGCCCGGTGAGCGGATCGAACTCCTGGATCGATTCGATCTCGTCGCCGAAGAAGGAGACGCGCCAGGCGCGGTCCTCCAGATGCGCGGGGAAGAGCTCCAACGTGTCGCCGCGCAGGCGGAAGGAGCCGCGCACAAAGTTCATGTCGAGGCGCTTGTATTGCAGCGCCACCAGGTCGGCGACGACCTGGCGCAGGTCGATGGCAAGTCCGACCTCCAGGCCGAAGGTCATCGCCGTATAAGTCTCCACCGAGCCGATACCGTAGATGCAGGAGACGGAGGCGACGATCACCGCGTCGTCGCGCTCGAGCAGGGTGCGTGTCGCCGAGTGGCGCATGCGGTCGATCTGCTCGTTGATCGACGATTCCTTCTCGATATAGGTGTCGGTGCGAGGCACGTAGGCCTCGGGCTGATAGTAGTCGTAATACGAGACGAAGTATTCGACCGCGTTCTCCGGGAAGAACGACTTGAACTCGCCATAGAGCTGCGCGGCGAGCGTCTTGTTCGGGGCGAGGATCAGCGCCGGGCGCTGCGTGGCCTCGATCACCTTCGCCATGGTAAAGGTCTTGCCGGAGCCGGTAACGCCGAGGAGCACCTGCGTGTGCTCGCCCGCATCCGATATGCCCTGCACCAGCTCGTCGATCGCAGCGGGCTGGTCGCCCTTCGGCTCGAAGTCGGAGACGATCCTGAGCGGTACGCCGCCCTCGCTCTTCTCCGGCCGCGGTGGGCGGTGCGGGACCCAGGTCTTATCGCGGAACTCCGGCCGGCCCTGCTCGATCAACGCGGAGAGCGCTTCGACCGTCGCGGTGACGGCGCCCTGCGGCAGCGACCCCGCTTCCTCGAGCGTCACGTCGAGGCCGGCTACCGGCATCAGCCCTGCACCCGCGCGCTCCTTGGCGGTGGCGCGACCGCCCATCGACGTGCCACGCGCGGTCTTGAGCGGCTTGTCTTCAGCGTGGCGCCCCTCGGATCGCGGCGTCGGCCCGAGCGGGATCGAACGGTCGGAGAGCGTCGGGTCGCAGCGCCCCTTCACGCGGCGCTTCGGCTTCTCCTCTGCGGTCTTCGATATCTCGTCAGCCCACGCCGAGACCGGCCCGGCGAGCGGGGTGCCTTCGAGCGGCGCCTGCGGCGCTTCGCCGAATCCGGACTTCTTGCGTGACGGCATGTCGCGAATATGGGCGATCGAACGGCAATTGGCGAGGGCGGCGCCCTCACCTCTGCGCGACCTCCTGACACGCCATGTCAGGAGCGGGCGCCGAGGCCGGATCAGCGGAAGGACCGCCTGCCCGCGCTAGCTCTTCGGCTGCTCCACGCAGTCGGCGAAGGTCGGCGTGTTCGGATCGCCCTCAGTGGCGAAAGCAGTGTTGCCCTTGCTCCAGAAGACGAAGGATTCGTCGGCATTGGCGTAGCGGATGCCGGAGCCCGACATGGTCTGCGGCAGCGTCATCTCGCGCCCGTCGCTCAGCTTCAGCTCAACCTTCTCGGGATAGTAAGTCGCCTCGATGCTCTTCCCGTCCGCGCAGGCATATTTGACCTCGCTGATCGGCTCATCGGCGATCGCACCGGTAACGAGGCAGACGGAGGCGAGCATTGTGCACGCGGCCGTGGCGGGCGCGCGGGACACTGCGCGTGATCGGCGTACTCCAAGCCATCGAGACATCATCGCTCTCTCCCTGCGCGGCCGACATGCGGGACGCGCTAACATCCCCGCAATCGCCACGCGGTATGATCTCCTGTCCGCTCAGCGCTTTCAACGTGCAGTTCCGCCAACAGGCAGCGCGGTTAAGAGAAACCAAACAAGCCGAAGGGAAACATGATCATCGACGGCGTAATGCTTCTGTGGTTCGGGCTGACGGCGCTGTCGGTCGCGTTCGTGGCGATCGACATCAGGACGACGCCCGAGAGCCCGGTGATGAAGTGGGGCTTCGTGCTGCTGACGCTCTACTCCGGACCGTTCGGCGCTTTTCTCCACCTGCTCGGCTGCCGCGAGCCGCTGCCCGGCCTGCACGAGCGATATGTCGCCGTCCGCTGGCCGCAGGTTCTCGGCTCCACGATGCATTGCGTGGCCGGCGATGGGGTCGGCATCCTCGCGGGCGCGGTCATCGGCGCGCTGGTCGCGCTGCCGCAACTCGCCGATCTCGTATTGGAATATGCGCTCGGCTTCGGGTTTGGCTGGACGATCTTCCAGGCGCTGTTCATGCGCAGCATGGCGGGCGGCTCCTACTCCTCCTCGCTGCGCTCCACCTTCATGTCGGAGCTCCTGTCGATGAACTGCCTGATGGGCGGCATGATTGTGGTTTCCACCCTCGCGTGGAGAAGCGTGCCCGAAGCACACGAGCCGACCGAGCCGCTCTTCTGGTTCCGCATGTCGATCGCTCTGATGGTCGGCTTCGTCGTCGCCTATCCGATGAACTGGTGGCTGGTTGCCAACCACCTGAAGCACGGCATGATGACCGTGCGTCCCGACGCTTCGACGAAGATGGACATGGGCGAGATGGCGATGAGCGGTACGGCGACGGGCCGCTCCGAGCACGGTCACGAAGCCGGAGCGCGTCATACGCTTCACCCTCCGCTCGCGGCGATGACGGCTGTGTCCTTCCTTGTGCTCGCCGCCGGGTTGGGCATTGCTTTCGTCTTCGGCGGCCTGTCAGTGGGCGGATAGCGCCGCCTGGACTTGGCGCGGAGGCGTGTCAGCCTGGGCCCCGTGCTCCTGACCGTGGGTCGGCGGGAAGGGCTGCGGTCGGCTCCGAGAAAACGCGGTCTACCAACGCCACTCGTTGCCCCTGCTGCGTTCGACGACCGTCTTCTGTCGCCTCGTTAGGGCTGTGAAGAAGTCAATCCCGGTCAGCTCGGCGCCGCCTGGCGCGGACGCGGATTCCGTCAGGCATGAACTTACACATCTGAAAGTTGTATCACTTCACTTCTCTCGATATGCGGGTGCGGCATGACGGCGCGCAGGAATCGCGCCGAATCCAGGCTCGCGCGCGCTCTGGTGGCGGGCGCTCAGCGCACATACCAAGATTGTAAAGCCGACTACCTTAAGTCTCTGTTTTCAATTTTGCGGCCAGGGTCGTGGGGAGATCGGAGGCCGCGTTGAGCGCCCAACAAACTGCGCTGCTTCGTCGGAGAGGGCCGGAGGATGAATCGATACATCCCGGCGCTGCGACGCGTCGGCGCTCGGATGCCGGATGGCCGCGTCCCGGTGCGTGGCGAAGATGGGCGACAGCGGTCGGCGTCGTCGTGCTGCTGGCGGCCGTCCTCGTTCTCGCCACGCCGCCGTCAATCGTGAGCACCGCGCCGGCAATCACGGCGGGGCTCTCCGCCGTCAGCATCGCCGCTGCGCTCGGGTTCGCGCTCCTGGCGTATGAGCGTCATCGGGCCCTCGTGGAAATGCGGCGCTCCGAGGCCAGCCTGCGACAGCTCTATGAGAGCATCAGCGAGGGCGTGTTTCGATCAACGCTTGGCGGCAAGATGATCAGCGCCAATCCGGCTCTGGTCAGGCTGAACGGCTACGAGAGCGAGGCGGAACTCATCGGCAGCTGCAACGACATCGCCAACGAATGGTATGTCGATCCCAACCGCCGCGGCGAAATCCATAAGATGGTTCTGGAGCATGGCGAAGCGATCGGCGTCGTCTCGGAGGTCTATCGCCACAAGACACGCGAGCGCATCTGGATCGAGGAGAACGTGCGCCTCGTGCGCGACGAGAAGACGGGCGAGCCGCTCTACTACGAAGGCACCGTGCGCGAGATCACCGAGACGATACGCCGACTCGAGCTGGAGGACCGCTACAGCAAGATCGCGTCGATCATGTCGGGCTACCTCATGCAGTTGCGCTGCCGGCCCGACGGCACGTTCTCGCAGCCCTACGCCAGCATCGGTCTCTACAAAATGTTCGGGGTCCGCCCCGAGGACGTGACCGAGGATTCGACCGCCTACCGCAACCTCATTCATCGCGACGACTACAAACGTGTCGAACGGGCTATCCACTACTCGCGCGACACGCTGACGC
>Ga0315553_10000634_pt1 | contig 30513 bp, 23 predicted proteins | sample SalMarSW160140MG_FD_203099 | JGI IMG/M metagenome (GOLD analysis project Ga0315553, IMG submission 203099) | Salt marsh sediment microbial communities from the Plum Island Ecosystem LTER, Massachusetts, United States - Salt Marsh Sediment SW1601-40 ... | reverse complement strand
CTATCGCCGATGGGTCGACACTTCGGCGCGCTCGCGCCAAAAAGTTGTTGGCCAGGGACTACCTGGCCAACAACGATTCGTACCACTTCTTCGAGGAGCTGGACGACCTGATTCTGACCGGGCCGACCAACACCAATGTCAACGATCTGACCTTCGTCTTCGTCTTCTAGCCACGGCGTGGAGTGACCGTCTCACTCCAGATCCCCACGGACGCCTTTCCACGACGCGCGTGGCAAGCGCCCAGAAGACGGCTACCTATCCACGGACCGGTTCCTTGGCTTCCTCCACAAATGGGAAGGTGGACCCACCGATAGGCAGCACGATCACGTCGGCCGTAGGGTATTCCTTGGACAACTGCGAGAGCGCATCCTCCACGGACGCAGCGTGCCCCATCTCCATGTCCAACAGCTGCTGCTTGGTCAGACCATCGGTGACCACCAGAAGCGACTTCGTTGACAGCAGCCGGCGCAGGCGGGACGCCATAGGACCTCCCGTGGTGTTGGCCTTGCCCTCCGCCATCCAGTCTATCACCTCGTCGGCACCAGGCATCTCAGACAGCGTCTCATACATCAGCGGGCCCGCTCCGTCGGGACACGCAGACAGCAGAACCACCACACCACCATCCCTGGTGATCTCATCGGCCAGAAGGATCGACTTCCCCGACTGGATGAGGTTCGTCTCCAGAGGGTATCCCGAAGTGATGGTCACGTCAGCCAGCTTCGGCACAGGCGCCCCGTAGACCTCCGTCAGGCCCTTGATCGCTTCACGCTGCTCGGCCTCCACGTCACCCACGTAGACCTTGTAGATCTGCTTCTCGGAGTTGAGCAGGCAGTCGATCTTCATGGTCAGGCCTACGATGCGCGCTGCCTCCAACATGTCTTCCCAGACCGGGTTCCCATCCGTGATCCCCTGCGTCGTATCGGGCTCCCTCATCAGCACGTGATTGTGGCGGACCGAGGCTCTGCCCGAAATCCCTGGGAGCACCATCTTCGGACCACCGCCGTAGCCAGCGAAGTAGTGGGGGTTGATGGTTCCGATTCCGACCTTGAACCCGGCCTCCATTACCTTGCGGTTGGCCCAGCAAGGCGTGCCCCTGCTGGTGGTCCCGACCTTGATCAGATTGCTATCGTCGTCCGCGTCGTGGACGCTGACCTTCACCCTCTCTAAGACCTCACCGCCTAGCTTGGCGCGCAGCTCCTCCTGCGCTATCTCGCGGTGAGTACCCCTGCCAATGATGATCTCGATGTTATCATCGCCGATGCCGAGCGCGTTCAACTCGTTGATCAAAGGCAAGGCCACCTCACCCACGGGGGAGGGTCGGGTCTGGTCCTCACTAATGATCACCACCGTCTTGTTGTCTAACGCCGCTATCACCTCGGCCAACGGAGACATCCCGATGGGATTCTCCAAGCCCTGTTTCACGAGGCGCTCGACGCTCTCTGCGGCTGGCACATCCTTGGGCTCGCTCATCGCGAGAAGATTCCAGCCCTCGGGTAGGTCGAATGTCAAAGCCTTGTTGTTGTAGTGTCCCTTCGCCTTCTGCACCATTCTCCGTCAACCTCCACTCTGTGCACCTCGGTGCACCATATTGCCCTGCCTCGATTATCACACACGGAAACTGGAAAGTCAACTTGCCAGCATGTCAATCGGCCAGATCGTGTACTCCCTGACGAATGGAGTGCCTCTGTGTGGACTGCTGTTCACTCCTCCTCGTCCACGGGGAAACGCGGCAGCACCACTGCTTCCTCCGCGACCAGCACCTTGTCGCCGACGGCCAGATCCCTCTTGTCCTTCTCCGGAGCAGGCTTCTCGCCCGGTGGCAGAGGGAAGATACGCAACTCGACACCCTCTCTGGCCCGTTTGGCCTCGACGTAGGCCATGCCCAACTGGTACCCATCCACGTCTAGCGAACAACTTGTCACGGCCCCCAGATACTCTCCTCTACGGGTCACTACCACGTCGCCGGCCCTGATAGCCCTGATACCCTTGTCCTTCATGCGGAAGCGAACGATCTGCATCGTCCGGCGCGCCTCCCGCTCCAGGTGAGCCTCCCTGCCGATGAAGTAGGGCTTGTGCAGCTTCACGTACGGTGCGAATCCGGCCCCCGTGGGCGAGATATCGAATTCGCCAGCGAGTTCGTGCCCGTAGAGAGGCAACCCTGCTTCGGTCCTGGTGGAGTCGCGGGCACCAAGCCCTGCTGGCTTCACACCCAGCTCCTCACCGCGTTCCAGGATCAGATTCCACAACGCGACCGCATCCCTGGGGTGCACGTACAACTCATAGGCGACGTCCTCTCCCGTGTAGCCCGTCCTGGAGACTACGGCATCCAGGCCCGACAACTGTGCCTCGATGAACCCGGTGCGGCTGATCCGTGCCAGCCTATCCCTTTCCACCGCGTTGTCGACCAGCCTCTGTAGAATAGCCAATGAGTGGGGGCCCTGAACCGCGATATCCACTCGCTGGTCCTCGTCAGAGGATGGATCCTTCAGGTCCCGGATGGTCACCTCTCCCTCTATCTCCTTGTCCGGAAACGCACGATCTATCACGTACCGCCGGGAATTCACCGCCCTCAGCCACGCCAGGTCCTTCTCGGCGTTGCTGGCATTGACCACGATCATATATCGATCCACAGAGCGGCGATAGACCATGATATCGTCTACCACGCGTCCATCCGGGTCGAGAAGGTAGGAATAGTGGGACTGCCCGTCCTCCAGCCACCTGACGTAGTTCGTGCTGGCCAGATCCAGGAAGCTCGCCGCGTGTTCGCCCGATACCTCTAACACCCCCATGTGAGCCACGTCGAATAGTCCAGCCGTCTGCCGCACGGCCCGGTGCTCCTCCAGCACCGTGGTGTACCACACAGGCATCTCCCACCCAGCGAAGGGTATGATCTTCCGCGTGAGCTTGCGATGCTCCTCGTACAGCGGTGTGTGTCTAGGTTCACCCTCCTGCTCCTCCCACCTGAACTCCTCCTTCTGTACGCGGGGTCTGTGGCCGTCGAGGGACTTCTGACCCACGACGTACGTCTTGGGGAGATGGAAGAGAGAGGCAAAACCACTCTTCCAGAGAGAGGCACCATCAGGTCTCTTCTCCTTTGGATCATAGGACGGCAAGCCCGCATCGAGACGTAGCGTTTCCCTGGCTGCCGCACCCGCCGGCTTGGCACCGGACTCCACGAGCGCGCGCCACACGTCGCGTACACTCTCAGGATGAACGACCATCACGTACCGATCTTCGTCTTCGGTCAGGCCATTACGGTGCACCAACACTTCAGCGCCACCGATCTCGTCGCGGCAGGATGTATGGTTCTCCAGTTCAGAGAGCGAAGCGCCTGCTCGTGTCAAGATGTTCAACGAATCAGGTCCGGTCAGGGCCAGAGCCACCCTGCGGCAGGAGAGGTCGAGGGTCTCAGCCAGATCCTTCACCACTGCCGGGCCCTGAACCTTGCGGAAGATGTCGTCGTTGTCGAAGAAGACGTAGCAGTCCGAAAGACCGCGCAACCAGGCCTTGACCATCTCGGTGTTGGCAGGGTTCGTGAACACAAGGTATCGCTCACGACCACGTTTGTCCGTTTCCAGCTTCAGTATGGAGACATCGTCGATGAGTAGTCCATCCTTGTCCAGGAGAAACGAACGCTGGCTGGAGTCGGGCGCCAGCGCCGCCACGTTGTTGGTGCTGGCCTCCTGGAGGAAAGGTCTGGCCCGGGCACCGCTGACCTCCAGTAGGCCCGCGTCGCCCAGATCGAAGAGGACCGCCGAGTGCCTGGCCGCCTCCAGCTCCTGCGCCTTGCCCTCATAGTGAAGCGGCACCTGCCACCCATGTTCCTCGGCCATCCCCGCCTTCAGGCCGCGATGCTCGTCCAGCAGCGGCGTAGCCTTCGTCGACGGGAGCTTCGGGAGCCAGAAGTAGTGGGGGTATCCATCATGCCTGGTCTCGCCCTCGGCGGCGGCCCTGCCAGCCAAGTGAGATACCTCAGCCTTCATCTCCTCTAGCAGATAGAGATCGATCTTGCCACGCGGCAGCTCGCCCGTCATTCCCGTGTACTGGAAGGGCTCGATACCAGAGAGGACCCTCTGAATGATGCTCGCCAGCGCATCCATGTCCGCAGGCACCAGCCCCCTCTGGGTCACCCATGGTGTGCCCAGGCGGATGCCACTGGCATCGGCTGCGCTCTCGTCGCCTGGGATGGTGTTCTTGTTGGTCACCAATCCACACAACTCCAGAATCCGGGCGGCAATCTCTCCCTTCAAGGGAAATCCGGTGTCCGTCTCTATGGCATTGAGGTCAATCACCAGCAAGTGGGTGTTCGTGCCACCGTAGGCCAGCCGCAGACCTCGTTTCTGCAGCCCTTCCGCCAGGGCCACAGCGTTCTCCACGATTCTCTGCTGTAGGCGCTTGAACTCCTCCGTCTGAGCCAGCTTGAAGGCCACCGCCATGGCCGCGAACTTGTTCACGTGAGGCCCACCCTGTTCTCCGGGGAAGACCGCGTTATCTATCAACTTGGCCCTGTCCTCGTCGGTGGTCAAGATCACCGCGCCCCGAGGCCCACATATGGTCTTGTGAGTAGTGAAAGTGATCACGTCGGCGTAGCCAACGGGGGTCGGGTAGACCCCGGCGATAGCCATTCCCGCGGGGTGAGATATGTCGGCGAAGAGCACACACCCTCCGGGCACGGCTTCTGCGATCTCCCTGAATCTCTTCCAGTCTGGCGCCCAGGGATAGGAAGTGTAGCCAGCGATGATCATTCTAGGCCGGTGCTCCACCGCCAGCTCCAAAATCCGGTCGTAGTCCAAACGCTCCGTGCGGCTGTCGACCTCGTAGGAGACGATCCTGTAGTTCTTACCGGACCGGTTGAACTCGCTACCGTGAGTGAGGTGCCCTCCGTGGGCCAGGTTCATGCCCATCACGGTATCACCCGGCTCCACCATCGCATCGTAGACCGAGTTGTTGGCCGCCGCGCCCGACAGAGGCTGGATGTTCACGAAGATCTGATCCGGACCAATCCTATCAGTGGCGAAGCACTGAGCGCAGCGGCGCCTGGCCAGCGTCTCCACGAAGTGCACGTAGTCGCAGCCTTTGTAGAATCTGCGATCAGCGTATCGGCGGTAGTAGGCTAACTGGTGATCGACGTCTAGCAGCAGTGCCTCGTCGTCCTTGGTCATCCGAGGGGGAGGGTAGCCCTCGGCGTAAACGTTGGTGAACACGGAGCTCAGCGCCTGGCGAACCGGCAGCGAGGCGAAGCTCTCGGAAGGGATCAGTATCAGCCTCCTGGCCTGGCGCTCCTCCTCGAACCCTATGAAGAGGTCTATGTCAGGGTCCACCTCCGAGATCGTCCTGCGAATGAAGAAATCCTCCCTCTCGTTTACCATTTCCGCTCCTCAAGGAGATGTAAGCCACCAGCCCCCTGGAACGCAGGCGACAGTACAGCGCACGTCACCGAGATCCACAGTGATAAACACTCAGTCCTCGACGACACGCCAGTACTCCATCTCTTCCTCCATCTGGTCCTTCATCTGCTCGGCCAGGTACTCGGGCACCTTCACGTACATGGCCGTGGCCTCCACCGCCACCGAATCGTCACTGAGGCGAATCTCCCCACGCCCCTCGACCGCACGGCTCCGAACACGTGTGAGCTCCCCCATCAGCGTCAGTTCCTCCCCGATGGGCACCGGCTTCCGATACCGTAGCTCCGCCTTGGCCGTCATCATCCACGGCGACGTTACATCCAGCTCCATGGCTGCGCGTCCGATCACCTCGTCCAGAAGCGCGAAGGTGATCCCTCCATGTAACACGCCTGGATATCCCTGATGCTCGTCGCTGGCCGTGAACGTGGCCCAGGCGCGCTCTCCATCGCCCTCAAAGATGATCTTGAGCCCTATGGGGTTTTGCATACCGCAGACGAAGCACATACGGGAATTCGGCTGTCGCTGTCTCATCCGGTCACCCTTCTTCTGAGGTCTCCAACTCCCTCTTCGTCTTCAGAGAACGCCTCCGGGTAGGTACCTGCCCACGACCAGGCACGCGTCTTGCCCACCCAGGCCAAAGGAGTTGGAGAGTATAACGTCGACTTCGGCCCTGCGTGCCACGTTGGGGACGTAGTCCAGATCGCAGTCTGGATCGGGCGTCTCGTAGTTGATGGTGGGATGAATGATCCCGTGCTCGATCGTCAGGGCACAGACGATGGTCTCCATGGCACCGGCGCCTCCGAACATGTGTCCAATCATGGACTTCGTGGAACTCACTGGAACGCGGTAGGCAGACTCACCGAAGACCTTCTTGATAGCCGCTGTCTCCATAGCATCGTTGAGCACCGTCGAAGTACCGTGAGCGTTGATGTAGTCCACGTCCTCCGGACCCACGCCTGCATCCTGGAGAGCCCAGCGAATGGCCCTGGCAGCTCCCTCGGCCTCAGGATCAGGAGCCGCCAGATTGTAGGCGTCCGAGGTGGCCGAGTAGCCTAGGATCTCTGCATAGATGTGGGCGCCTCGGTTCAGCGCGTGGGAAAGCTCCTCCAGGACCAGGATCCCGCACCCTTCGGAGCAGACGAAGCCATCCCGATCCTTGTCGAAAGGACGGGATGCCCCCTGGGGATCATCGTTGCGAGTGGATAGGCCACGCATGGCAGAGAAGCCAGCGAGGCCGATCTCGGCGCTGGAGCTCTCTGTGCCGCCCGTGACCATCACCTGGGCTGCTCCCCTCCGTATGACCTCCGCTGCTTCTCCCACTGCCTGCAGGCCCGCTGCGCAAGCCGTGGTGATGGTGTTATTGTACCCTTTCAACCCGTAGATGTGACACACGTGGAACGCCGCCATGTTGGGCACGGTCCTCACCAGGTAGAAGGGAGAGACGCGCTTTCCGGCGATCAGGTTACGAATAGCCTCGTCCGTGGCATCCAACCCGCCAATCGCCGACCCCAATAGGACGCCCACTCGTTCCGGATCGAGCCCATCGACCGGGAACTGCGCGTCCTCTAGCGCCTCCTTGGTGGCAGCCACGGCGAGCTGGCTGAATCGCTCCATGCGACGCGCTTCCTTGACCGGCATATACTCCGCTGGGTCGAAGCCCTTCACTTCGCCCCCGATCTTGGTGGGGTAGTTGCTGGCGTCGATCTGTGTGAGCAGGTCTATGCCGGACCTGCCCTCTATCAGCGCCTGCCAGTTGTCCTGCACGTTCAGGGCGAGGGGAGTGATAGCGCCCATGCCCGTGACGACGACACGGTACCGAGTCCTCAACTGCGTCAAGAGGTCTCCCAACCGGCCTTCAGAAAAGGCCTCGCTCGAGAGTGATTCGCCCTCCAGCTCGTCCAGATGCTTGCGCAGAGCCGCCCTCACGTCGGCAGGAAGCTGTCGTAACTGGTGTCTAACGTCGAGCATCGGCATCGCCTCCCTGGCCACCCTGATATGCGCCTAGAGCTGGACTTCGGCAAGGCGTTGGGTGATGGCGTTCAGCATTCCCGCTTCCACCGCTCTCTTGGCAGCGACGATCCCGTTCTTGATCGCCTTCGAATTCGACCGACCGTGCCCCACCAGAACCACACCGTTCACCCCCAACAATGGCGCCCCACCGACCTCCGCATAGTCCAGGACTTTCTTGGCTCTTCGAAAAGCGGGCTTCGCGAGGGCACCACCGATAGCGGTCACCGCAGTGCTCTTGATCTCGCTCTCGATCACCCCCATCAGGAACTTGGTCACGCCTTCAGACAGTTTGATGATCACGTTGCCCGTCAGGCCGTCGGTCACCACCACGTCGGCGAGAGCATAGGGGATGTCCTTCCCTTCCACGTTCCCGACGAAGTTGACCTGATTCCCCTTGAGCAACTCGTAGGCCTCCTTGACCAAGGTGCTGCCCTTTCCTTCTTCCTCCCCGTTGGAGACGATCCCCACCCTGGGCACCTCGATGCCGAGCGCCGTCTGGGCATAGACACTACCCATGACGCCGAACTGAAGTAGCCACTCCGGTTTGCAGTCGGTGTTGGCTCCTGCGTCCAGGACGAGACAGTGTCCCTTGACAGTGGGATAGTGCACCGTGAGCGCCGGTCGCTTGACGCCTGGTATGCGCGCTAGACGGAACAAGGCCGCTGCCATCACCCCGCCGGTATTCCCTGCCGAGAAGAAAGCATCGGCCTCACCGTCTTTGACCAGGTTCATCCCCACTATCATGGACGAGTCCTGCTTGGTCTTGGCCGCAATGGCCGGTTCGTCCTCCATGCCGATGATCTGACTGGCATGTACGATGGGAAGCTCCAAGCCGGCCGTCTCATGCTTGGCAAGCTCTGGCGCCAGCAACTCCTCCTGGCCCACCAGCAAGACCTGAACTCCATGCTCGCGAGCCGCCCAGATAGCCCCCTCTACTGTCACCTCAGGCGCGTTGTCGCCCCCCATAGCGTCCAGAGCTATTCTCATCGTTCTCCCCTTTCGCACTCCAGCGTAGGTCACGCCCCTCTAGCAGGCCGGCCGCCTGCCTTCTGGGGCAGTACCCCTTCCACCCTTGCGCGCGTGTCTGGCCCAGCCGACCCCCTGCTCTCAGTCCAAGGCGTCTACCGCCTCCGCCAAGACCCCAACCTCGACTCAACCCCCAAAGCGGTATACATCCTCTGCCCAGATAGCCCGGACAGGCGAGAACGCTCAATACAAACACGCGGGTGGTAGGATCCCCACTGTAACGAGCAGATCGGAACCCGCCAAGGACCCGAGGGGGGAAACCATACGTGTCGAGGGATTGCGCAGAATCGTCACCAACACCGAATTTTAGCAGCGCGGGCCTCATACGTCAAGTGGCGGAGGTTTGTGGCGCGCCAAGTGTATCGGTGAGCCGCGCAGGCTGCTGTGTTTCTCCCCCAGTCGCCTTCCCACCGAGTCGGAGCCACACCGCCGGTGGATCGTATACCGACAAAAGGGATTATGCCGTAGCACTTGACAATTCCCAACAGTTGCATTATTATAGTGTGTAGGACGGCGCCAGTGCCGTGCGAATGACGAGATTGTCCAATGACTTAAGGGGATGGTCTGTTGTGATGTTGGTCTCGGTTGCTGTCCCCGCGTTGCTTCGCAGGATGACGACCGAGATTTTTGTTTCTCAACGAAGCTCGCATCAGTGCCGTGATCGGACCAGCGAAACGAAACCGCTGGGAGATCGAAGAAGAGAGGTGGTGAGAAGTGCTAAATGAGCGTCCAACTCAAACCAGGGGAATCTCAGGATGAGTTGCTGAGGCGCTTTCGCAAGCAGGTGGCCAACAGCGGCATCCTTGGAGAACTCAGAAAGCGAAGATGGTTCGTCTCTAAGGGCGAGAAGCGAAGGATGCAGCGAAAGCGGGCCATACGCAAGGCCAGGCAGCGCCGCAACAGGAAGAGATAGTCTGCAAGGCCTTCCGTGAGTCCATAGTATCGAGGCCCGAGATGATCTTCACCGACAAAGTGCTGCGATGCACGTCATGCGGAGCAGAGTTCGTCTTCAGGGTTGAGCAACAGAGGGCACTGGCAGCCCAGGGCGAGTCAGAGGACCCCCTGCTCTGTCCTGAGTGCGAGGCACGACGGGGGGAGGACAGCACATCGCCCGGCCCACTTGCTGATAGTGTCGCCACACTTACTGGCCATGTGAAGTGGTTCAGCATCAGAAGAGGGTACGGCTTCATCACACGGGACGACGGTGGTGGGGACGTATTCGTTCATCATTCAGGCATCGAGGGGGAGGATTTCAAAGCCCTCATTGAAGGGCAGCGAGTGAGTTTCGACATCTTTGAGGAACCCAGAGGGCCAAAGGCTATCAACGTCGTTCCCCAAGAGGACACCTGAACCCAACCACCCTCCTTTGTCTTGGGTGGTCTCCTAAGGCGGGTCCTGTTTCTTCACCCCGCAGAAGACTGTTGGACGTGGGCCCCTGAGCACGTGCGCCGTCAGCGTGGCGCCTGGGCCGTGCCGGGATCGGAGATCATGAGGTAGTCCTACGATGGATGACAAAGAACCCCAGGCAATCAGACAACGACTGGAAGCAGAGCTCGCCGAGACGATGGACGAACTCGACCGTCTGGACAAGAAGCTACAGGTCGAGGTCGAATACGGCCTGGGTGAAGGGGATCCTATCATCTATGAACGTGAGATGAACATGGCCCTCCGGCGCCGCACCAGAAGGAAGGTCAACTCCCTGGAGGAGGCCCTTCGTAGATACGAGGAAGGCACCTACGGCATCTGCGAGAGATGTGGAAGAGAGATCAGCGCCCAGCGGCTTGAGGCCCTGCCTCACGCTCGCCTTTGCATAGAGTGCGCACAGAAAGCGAACAGGTAATAGCATAGCTTGCCTCGATTACCCTAGACGGACTAGGAGAGACGCTGCCATCCCGGCCGCGTCTCTCTCTTTGTCTGGTCACGAGGCAGCGGGATCACGCAGGTAACACCGCCCTGCTGGGCACTGCATCGACAGACTCCTGCTTGACAACGCGTCGCGTAGGTTGTATAATTGTACTAGTGGAAGTAGTATACTGGTGGAGCAGACATGCTCATTCGAATCGATCTCCACAGCGGCGTGGCCATCTACCTACAGATCATGGACCGCATCAAGCACCTGGTGGCTACCGGCGCACTCCAGCCTGGGGACCAGTTGCCCACCATCCGTCAGCTCTCAGTGGATCTGCGAGTCGATCCCAATACCGTAGCACATGCCTATCGCGAACTCGACCGTGAGGGCATCATATCGACCCAGCAAGGTCGAGGGACTTTCATCAGCGAACATCCGGACCGTGCACGACTGAGCCAGATGCGGCGGGACAGGTTGAGCGTTATAGTGGGCGACGCGCTTCTCGAAGCGCTCAGCCTGGGATACGCCGAGGAGGAGATAAGGGGCACCTTCGAGGCAAGACTCGCTCAATGGCTCAACCGTAATGGAACTGCGAATGAACGCAATGGGGAGGACTAGCGGATGTCTTTCGTGGGTTCTATGAAGAGAAGCAGGAAGACGGCGAAGCAAGGGGGCAGCAGGGCGGAGTGGGACACGAGGCTCGCCAACCCCGTCTCCATCTCCGCCTGCGTGCTTGTCGTGCTCGTTACGTGCTCGGTGGCTGCACTGATGGGAATCGGGGGAGTGCAGGATACGTGGGTGGTGACGTTGCAGTCCGCGGGGTGCCTCGTCGCACTCTATCTGCTCTTCGCTATCAAGATCGCGAAGCAGTGGGAGAAAGCGATTGTGCTGCGCTTCGGCAAGTTCCGCCGGCTCGCGGGCCCTGGCCTGTTCTGGATCATCCCCATCGTAGACAGCGTGCCGAGCTGGATCGACCACCGGGTCATGGTTGCCCCCTTCAACGCCGAACGCACGTTGACCAAGGACACCGTCCCGGTGAACATCGATGCCGTCCTCTTCTGGGTGGTCTGGGATGCCGAGAAGGCAGCTCTCGAGGTCGAGGACTACAAGGTCGCCATCACCTGGGCGGCTCAGACCGCACTGAGGGACATCGTGGGCCGGATGATGCTGTCCGATATCCTCGTGGGACGCGAGATGATAGACGAGGAACTCCAGCGCATCATCGACGAGCGGACCACGCCGTGGAGAATCACCGTCCAGTCGGTGGAGATTCGCGATATCATCATCCCAGAGGAGCTGGAGGACGCGATGTCCCGCCAAGCCCAGGCGGAGAGAGAGCGTCAGGCCAGGGTCATCCTGGGCGAATCAGAGAAGCAGATCGCCCATAGCTTCCTGGAAGCTGGCAAGACGTACGAGGACAACCCCACGGCCCTGCATCTGCGGGCTATGAACATGCTCTTCGAAGGCTTGAAGGAAAGAGGAGCCATGATCATCGTACCTTCCACCGCCGTGGACACCATGAACCTCGGCGGTCTCGCCGGCCTGTCTGCGCTGGCTGAGAACCTGCTCCCACGACAGACGCAGACTACCAGCGAGGACGAACAAGAAGCCGATCTGTGAAGGCCCTGAAGTCCGGCAAAGGTCTGCGATTCCGAGGCGCCTCCAGAGCGAGGCAGGAGGTTCGTGGGCTTAGAGACTCGTCAGGCGGCATGGTTCCGGTTCTGCGCCCTCGCCAGCAGCCCACGCTGACGAGCAGATGATCAACTCGTAGAGCGCGCTGCCGGTGACCTGGACCATCTCCGCTGGTGAAGAGACAATGAGCTCCACCAAGTCAAAGGTAGTAGTCGCTGTCCTGGTCTTCGTGACATGTCTCGCCTGCTACTTCGTCACACTGGCACCTTCCATAACCTGGCAACACGACGGTGTCGATAGCGGAGACCTGGTCACCGCCGCCTACACGCTCGGAGTCGCCCATCCTCCAGGTTATCCCCTGTTCCTCTTGCTGGCCAAGACCTTCACTCTGTTGCCCTTTGGCGAAGTTGCGTACAGAGTGAACCTCTTGTCAGCGTTCTTCGCCGCCGCGGCAGCGACGACTCTGTACTGGACCGCTCTACTAATCCAGCCCGACGAGAGCGTTGGCGAGCGCAAGCTGGTCATCGCAGCGGCTTCGGCCTTGGCCTTCGGTCTGTCCAGCACCCTGTGGTCGCAGGCTGTCATCGCCGAAGTCTATGCCCTCCACGCTTTCATGGTCGCCGCGATCCTCCTCTTGGCCACGGCGTTCAGATCTACGGGTGAGCGCAGGCTACTCTGGCTGCTGGGACTGGCCCTGGGTTTGAGCCTGGGCAACCATCTGTCCGCTATCCTGCTCGTGCCGGGCACGCTGATTCTGATCGTCCGACGACAGCGCGCTCGACCAGCCGCTCTTCTGGAGATGGCCGGGTTCGTGGTGCTGGGGTTGAGCATCTATGCCTACTTGCCCCTGAGCTCGATGCAGAACCCGCCCGTGGATTGGGGTGCTCCCCACACCTGGTCGGGCTTCTGGTGGACGGTGTCGGCCAGAATCTACAGCGACTATGCCTTCGGTCTCCCCATCGCCCACCTCCCAGCTCGCATCGCCAGTTGGCTGAGTCTGCTCGGCCACCAGTTCACGTGGCTTGGACTGGCTGTCGGTCTCGCCGGCGTGTGGGAGTTGTGCGACAGTGACCGTGAGTACCTCGCTTTCACGCTCACATGGTTCGTCATCGTGGTGATCTACTCCCTGGCGTACAACACCTCAGATTCGTACGTCTACCTCATCCCGTCTTATCTGGTGTTCGGTCTGTGGATCGCCAGGGGAGCCAGCTTCCTGCTTCGCGATCTCGTGCCCTGGCAAACAATAAGACGGGACCGTCCTTCGACCGGGTCCCGTCTGGAGCGACTGGCAAGTCTATCGATACTAGCTCTGCCGCTGCTTCTCCTGGGCGCCAACCTGCGGGCCCTGGACTTGAGCAAAGACACAGAGGCACGTGACTATGCAGTCCAGGTTCTCGCCGACACTCCGTCTGATGCAGTGATCATCGCCGACACGGATGCCCACATCTTCTCTCTCTGGTACGTCCGCTACGTCGAGGCCGACGAACCTGAGGCCGCGGTTGTGGCCAAGGGCCTCTTCCACTACCAGTGGTACAGAGATACGCTGACCAGGCACCACCCGGAGATCTACGTACCCACAGGTGAAGACGATCCCTACGCCTTGCTGTTTGCCCTCATCGACGCCAATCTGCCTACGCGTCCCATCTACCTCACAGACCCAGACGATCTGATCCTCGACCGCTACTCTCACTCCCGCGTTGGCTCTCTCTACAGGCTGGGTGTGAAGGGGTAGGTGACTTCCCAATCGCCGTCTATCGGCTTCATCTCCACCAGCAAGCGGGCAACCTTGCCGGTTCCTCCGAGCCGGTAGTGCAGAGAGACGCGGTAGTAGAGATACTCATCGCGCTGTGCTATCCTCTCCAGGGCGACCTCCTGCACCTCCATCTCCTCTCCGCCCAGCAACTCCTCTACCCTGCTGGCGAACTCGCTCTCAGACAGCTTGCGTCCCAGCACCATCAAATCGGAATCGGGAGTCATCTCATACATAGTCGCGTAGTCGCCGTCGGCCAGAGCTGTGAAGTAGCTCTCTAGCGCTCTCTCGGCCGTGGGGCCGTAACGCTGCTGGTACCACCTGTATCCCTGGTAGATACCGATACCGATAAGGAAGATAAGCACCGCACCACCCACTGCGGCGCCCCACAGCATCAAGCGTTCCCTCATGTCTCCTCCCCGATCAGGTGTTCCGGTCTACTTCTTCGCGCTTCCGCTAATCACCGCCAGGGAAGCCACAGCGTCGCCCTTCTTCAGGCGCATCAGCGTCACCCCACGGGTGGCTCGCCCCTGCTGCGAGATGTTCTCCACCGTTGTCCGCAGTACCATGCCTTTGGCCGAGATCAACGTCACCTCATCCTTCGGCCCCACCACTTTCGCATCGACGATCTTGCCCACCTCGTCCAGCCTCTTGGCATCTATGGTCAGAACGCCTTTCCCGTAGCGACTCTGAAGAGGGTATTCCTCGATCTCGGTCCGCTTGCCAAACCCTTTGGAGGTCACCACCAGGAGAAGGGCCTTGGGCCTCGCGACGTCCATCGCCGCCACCGCGTCTCCCTTCTCCAGCCTGATGGCCATCACCCCACTGGCGACACGCCCCATGGGGCGGATGTCATCCTCTGGAAAGCGGATGGCTTGCCCTTTCTCCGTGACGATCACCACCTCCTGCTTGCCCGTCGTCAGCTTGACCCAGCGCAGCTCGTCTCCCGTCTCCAGAGTAATGGCGATTAGCCCGCTGGGGCGGACCGAGGCGAACTCCTCGAGCGACGTACGCTTGATCTTGCCGCTCTTGGTGGCCATCACCAGATAGCCCTTCTGCTCGAAATCGGGGACTGCTATCACCGCAGTCACAGATTCCCGGCGACCCAGCCCGATCAGATTGATGAGCGGCAATCCCCTGGCCCTGCGACCAGCATCAGGCACCTGGTAGGCCTTCTCGTGATAGACCTTGCCCCTGTCAGTGAAGAACAGCAGACTGTGCAGAGTGTTGGCCAACAAGAGGTGCTCCACCACGTCTTCCTCGCGCGTGCCAGCGCCTGCCACTCCCCGCCCGCCCCTCCCCTGGCGTGAGTAAGTTCCGGCCAGCACCCGCTTGATGTATCCCCGTTGCGTGAGGCTGATCAGCACATCCTCCTCGGGCACCAGGTCCTCGGCAGCAAGCTCCCCTCCGGCATCGGGGCTGATGACCGTACGGCGAGCGTCACCGTATTCGCTTCGCAGGTGGTCCAGGTCCTCCTTGATCAAGTGCAAGATCTTGCGAGAGTTCGCCAGGAGGTCCTCGTAGTAGGCGATCCTCTTGATGACCTCTGTGTACTCATCCTCGATACGCTTGCGCTCCAACGCCGCCAAACGCCGCAACTGCATCTCGAGTATGGCGTCCGCCTGCAACTTGCTCAGCTTGAACTTCCGCTGGAGGTTTGTGCGGGCGGAATCCACTGTTCGCGATCGCCGAATGGTAGCTATGACCTCATCCAGATGTTCCAGGGCGATCCGCAGCCCCTCCAGGATGTGGGCCCTCTCTCTGGCCTTGGCCAGGTCGTGGCGCGTACGACGGGTGATGATCTCCCTGCGGTGCTCTATGTAGTGAGCCATCATACGCTTGAGCGTAAGGACTCGCGGCTCACCGTCGACCAGGGCCAGCATGTTGACCCCAAAAGTGGTCTGCATCTGGGTGTACTTGAAGAGCTGGTTGAGGACCGCGCGCGGTTGCGCACCTCGCTTCAGCTCGATGACGACGCTCATCCCATGGCGGTCGGATTCATCCCGAAGATCAGCGATGGCCTGGATCCGTTTGCTACGCACTAGCTCTGCGATTCTCTCGATGAGCCTGGCCTTGTTCACCTGGTACGGCAATTCGGTCACTACGATCCGGTGGCGGTTGCCGCGTATCTCCTCGATGTGCGCCTTGGCCCTGATGCCCACCAGGCCCTTGCCCGTGGCATACGCGTTTCGTATGCCCTCTTCCCCCAGGATGACCCCGCCAGTTGGGAAATCGGGACCCTTGATCAGGCGCAGCAGGTCATCGGGAGCAATGTCGTCGAGTCTGTCATAGTTATCGATGAGGTAGATCAGACCATCACAGACCTCACCGAGATTGTGCGGTGGGATATTGGTCGCCATCCCCACGGCGATTCCTGACGCACCATTAAGCAGCAAGTTGGGCAGCTTGGCGGGGAGCACCGCAGGTTCTTGGATCGTGCCGTCGAAGTTGTCCACGAAGGTCACGGTGTCCTTACCGATGTCCTCCAGCATTCCCTCAGCAATGGCGTGAAGGCGCGCCTCCGTGTAGCGCATTGCCGCTGCGCTGTCCCCGTCCACAGAGCCGAAGTTGCCCTGGCCGTCGACCAGCGGGTAGCGCATGGAGAAATCCTGAGCCATCCTGACCATAGCATCGTAAACAGCAGCATCCCCGTGCGGATGGTACTTGCCCAGAACCTCTCCCACGATGCGGGCGCTCTTCTTGTAGGCACGGTCGTGACGCAAGCCCATGTCGTACATGGCGTAGAGTATGCGGCGATGGACAGGCTTCAGCCCATCACTCGCGTCAGGCAGGGCCCTTGCCACGATCACGCTCATGGCGTAATCGAGGTATGAACCCTTCATCTCCTCGTCAATGTCTATGCGTCTGACCGTACCCAATTCCATAGGCTTCACTCCCAGCGCATGATCCAAGTACCTGATCGATTATACTTCACCTAGGCCCGGATTTCCATGAATAGAGAAAAAGCCCCTCTTCTCAGAGGGGCTTAGTGAACGCTCACCCTAGTACTGAGGGGGCATCGCCGGCATGGGGGGCTCTTTCTCCGGTATGTCGGTGATCAAAGCTTCCGTAGTCAGGATCATGGCCGCGATACTGGCTGCATTCTCCACTGCGGAGCGAGTCACCTTCGCCGGGTCGATGATGCCCTTCACAGGCATGTCACCAAAGTCCTCTTCAAGCACATCGTACCCGATGTTCGCGTTCTTGTCGCTCTTCTGCAAACGCCGAACTTCCTCGAGCACTACTGCCCCGTCCCTGCCGGAGTTTTCCACTATCTGCCGTAGAGGCTCCTCCAGAGCGCGGCGAACGATGGACACACCTGTCGCCTCGTCACCCTTCAGTGTCTTGAGGTCTTTCGACTTGTCCAGCGCCGCTATGGCGTTGATCAGAGCCACGCCACCGCCGGGGACGATACCCTCCTCCACGGCGGCCCGGGTAGCTGAGAGAGCATCCTCTACGCGGTGCTTCTTCTCCTTCAACTCTACCTCGGTCCCAGCACCTACCTTGACGATGGCCACGCCGCCGGCGAGTTTGGCCAGCCGCTCCTGCAACTTCTCCTTGTCGTAGTCGGACGTCGTGGTCTCTATCTGGCCCTTGATCTGCTCGATGCGGCCCTTGATGTCGGACTCTTTGCCCTTGCCCTCGATAATCGTCGTGTCGTCCTTGGTGGAGATAACCTTGCCGGCCTTGCCCAGGTCGTTGATGGTAGCCGTCTCCAGTTTGCGCCCCACCTCTTCGGTGATGACGGTACCGCCTGTGAGAACGGCGATGTCCTGCAACATGGCCTTGCGACGATCGCCAAAGCCCGGTGCCTTCACAGCCAGAGCGTTGAACACGCCCCGGAGCCTGTTGAGCACCAGGGTGGCCAGAGCCTCCCCGTCGACGTCCTCTGCAATGACGACCACTTCCCGTTTGCCTATCTGCGCCAGCTTCTCCAGAACTGGCACGATGTCGGTGGCCGCGGAGATCTTCTTGTCGGTGATCAGCAGATAGGGATCCTCCAGCACCGCCTCCTGCCGCTCAGGATCGGTCATGAAGTAGTGGGAGATGTAGCCTCGGTCGAGCTGCATGCCTTCGACATACTCCTTCTCGAAGCCCAGCCCTTTGCCTTCCTCGACGGTGATGACGCCGTCTTTTCCTACCCTGTCCATGACCTCAGCGATCAACTCGCCGATCTCCACGTCGGCGGCAGAGATAGCCGCCACGTGAGCGATCTCCTCCCTGTCCTTGACGTCGAGGCTCATGTCCCTCAAGGCCTGCACCACAACCTTGGTTGCCTTCTCTATCCCACGCTTGAGGATCATGGGATTGGCACCGGCGGCGACGTTCTTCAGCCCCTCATTGACGATCATCTGGGCCAAGACAGTTGCCGTGGTCGTGCCGTCGCCAGCGACATCATTGGTCCTGGTGGCCGCCTCTTTCAAGAGCTGGGCCCCCATGTTCTCAAAGGGGTCCTCCAGCTCGATGTCCTTGGCCACTGTGACTCCATCGTGGGTAATGGTGGGGGCACCAAACTTCTTATCCAAAGCGACGTTACGCCCCTTGGGTCCCAGTGTGGTCTTCACGGCCCCGGCCAGCACCTCAATACCGTTCTTCAAAGATCGACGAGCTTCCTCGGAAAAGACCAGTTGTTTTGCCATCCTATTGTACCTCCTGTGCGCTGTATGCGGATCAATCCAGGCTAGAAAGCGACTGCGACAGCACGAAGCGTGAAACAGCAGCCGCTGTCGCCGCTACTTCTTCTTCTTCGTCTTTGCTCCCTCGAGCACGGCGAGAACGTCCTTCTCCCCGAGTACCAGGTACTTGGTGTCGTCCAGCTTGACCTCTGTACCTGCGTACTTGGCAAAGATGACCCGATCGCCGTTCTTGACCTCCATGGGTGCCCGCTCACCATTGTCCAGCAGACGCCCAGGGCCAACTGCCACCACCTTGGCCTCCTGTGGCTTCTCCTTGGCTGTCTCCGGCACATAGATGCCAGACGCCGTCATCTCTTCCTGCTCCACAGGTTCGACGACGATCCGATCAGCCAGTGGCTTGAGTTTCAATGCCATTTCCCAATCCTCCTTCTTATGATATTCTCCCTTGTGGTGTATACCGAATCACACAAATTAGCACTCTCAGTCCCAGAGTGCTAATCTACTTACTATGATACACTATTCCATTGAAAAGTGCAAGCCTACTCTCGAAGACCCTGGATACGGTTTCCCCTCCTCTCCTACGCGAATCTCCCTTTTTTGCTGTTTTTCGCCGTTTCTCGGCACCAAATCGACTGTTTTGGTTGGAGTGGGGACCAGAGACAACAAGCGTCGCTGTTCAGCCTGTCTTGTCAAGCCGACAACCGCGCGTCTCATTCCTCGCAGTAGTCGAGCCCATCCCAAGCCGGCTGAGCCCAGATGTCCAACTCCAAGGCCATCTCGAAGTACGGCACCGCCTGCTCGCAGTCTTCAGAGAGGTTGATGTAGGACCACCCGAGTGCGTAGTAGTACTCGGGCGCGTTCGAGCCGTAGTCGATGGCCTGGAGGAAGTTCGGGATCGCGTCCTCCCAGCGCATCAACCGGAAGTAGGCTATACCCAGGTGCCCGTAGGCGGTAGCATACTCTTCGTCCTCTTCGATAGCCTTGCGAAACCGGTCCGCCGCACGCTCGAATTCGCCCTGCTCCAGATACACCTGGCCCATGGTATCGTAGACCTCCGGGTTGTGGGGGTCCACGTTCTCGGCCAGATCAAGCTGGGCTACGGCCAACTCGTAGCGTCCCAAGACCCTGTATGTGCGCGCCAAACGGATGTACAGGTAGCTGAGGTTGGGCTGTAGCGATGCCGCCTCTGCGTATTCGGCTACGGCCTGGCTGTAGCTGCCCATCTTCTCGTAGACGTAACCCAGGTTGAGGTGAGTGACCCAACTCGACCCATCCAGGCGGACAGCGGTCTTGGCGCTCTCCAGGGCCTCGTCCCACCTGTCCTTGTCTGCGTAGGCCTCAGCCAGGTACGCATGGCCCTCTGCATAGTCCTCATCCAGCTCTATCGCTCTCAGAGCAGCAGCCACTGCCTCATCGTACTGGCCGTTCCAGTCCAGTGCCATGGCGTGAAGGGCTTGAACCTCGGCGGTTTCAGGAGCCAGCTCGACAGCCTTGCTCGTCCTTTCCAGCGCTTCCGCGTGGTGCCCTCGAAGGGTGAGCAACCGTCCCAGTCGTGCATGTGCCACGGCGTTCGAGGGATCGAGCTCGGTGGCTCGTTCGTATTCCGCGATCGCCTCGTCTATCTTGCCCGCATCGAAAAGGTTGTCCGCTTCCTCCACGTGTCCTTCAGCGGTCTCCACGGGCTCCTCGGGAGGTTCCTGGCCCACCAGCTCCGGTCTTTCTACGATAGCATACACGGCCAGAGCGGCAAGAATGATCAACAGCAACAGTATCCAGGCCAGGAAACGGCCTCTCTTTTTCTCTTGCTCGATGTACATAGACCTGGCCTAGCTGGTCTCCACGATGTCCACGTCAGGGACGACTTGCACCCACACGTTCCCCGGCTTGAGAGGGATAGGATCCCCATCCTCATCCACTATGGCTATCATATCCTCCTTGCTTTGGCGAACCCACGTTCCCTCCGCTCTCAAGCCATCTCGGAAGACCAGGGCGGACCCTTGACCCAGCAGATCGATACGCACCGAGAAAGACCCGTATCCCTCGTCGATGTCCGTCGTCGTGTGCTTGGCCTGGAGAACCACGACGTTGGCCGCGGTTAGTGGCTCCCCGGTCGTCTCCTCCACGTGAAGCGAGTCGCCGGCATAGCGGACGTAGAAAGCATCCTCCTCAGCGTACTCCCAGCGCGCCCAGTTCTGGGTGGCATAGACCACCTTGATCTCGGAGACCTTGTCGTCCCAATCCACGGTGTCGCTGAAGGTGAATCCTGACCTGTCGGCGGGCCGCTGCCAACCGCCCTCCGCCACAGCCTCCCACAGCGCCTCGGTATCGCAGTACTTGTTGAAGGGACTGACTCTGCCAGAAACGGTGAAGAAGCCCTTAGCGCCGAAGTAGCCATCCATGTCCGGAAAGCCCGCGGCGTCAATCATGGGCAGCACGCGGTTGGCAGCACCGTAGTGGACCAGCACGGCGTCGAACATGTCCACCAGGTGCTCCACGTCGATCAGTCTGGCGCTGCGCACGGGACCTACCTGCTCGGCCCCCTGGCACAGAAAGATCGCGCTGAAGCGGGTGATGGCGCCCTCTGCGAAGTGCTCGAACACCACGTCGGCCTTGTGCAGGCCTGAGGGTGGCCTGCTCCCCGGATAGTTGTCCACCTTGATGTCCAATGGACGCCGCATGGCCATCGTCGGGTCCGCCATCTTCAACCCGGTCAGCGGGCAATAGTCGTAGCTCCTCTCCGGGGTCGGCGAGGCCACGACCACGGTCGCCGTGGGCGTCGGTTCCTCTGCGGCGGCCACGAAGGGTGTCTTCGTGGGGGTAGGCGTCGCCGCACTAGAGCGCTGCAGCACCGAGCAGCCATTGACTACCAGCACCATCAGCCCTGCCAGCAGGAGGGCAAACATCGGGAGTGCCCTACTCCGATGACTCATCTCCCACCTCCACGTTGCGCCCATGCGTCCCTGTTCTTCACACACCGGTGTATCCTTGCCCATGCGGATCCCGTCTACGGGAAAGTGACGACTACTCCTCCCCCATGCTCCCCAGCCGCTGTGCAAGCAGATCATCGACCACCTGCGGATTCGCCTTGCCGCGCGTGGCTTTCATCACCTGCCCTACCAGGAAGCGCGAGGCCTGAGTCTTCCCCGCCGCATAATCTGAGACCGCCTCTGGATTCTCTTTCAAGACCTGCTCCACGATCTCCGTCAGCTCTTCCGTATCGCTTATCTGCGTGAGGTCGCTCTCCGAGATGATCTCTCCAGCCGACCTACCGCTCCCGAACATCTCCTCAAAGACGCTCTTGGCGGTGCTGACGTTAATCTTTCCCGAGTCGAGCAGCTTCAGCAGTTCAGCCAATTGGGCCGGCCGCACCTTGACTGCACCCACGTCGGCGCCGCTCACGTTCAGCAGCCGGAACAACTCACCCGTCAGCCAATTGCTCACAATCTTCGGTTGCGCGAACTCCGCTACGCACTCTTCGAAGTAGCTGGAAAGCGCCAGGTCTTCGGTGAGCAGCTCTGCGTCGTAGGCGGGAAGGCCGTACTCCGTCAAAAAACGCTCGAACTTGGCGTGCGGCAGCTCGGACAGGCGCGAGCGCAGATCGGCGATCCAGGCTGCCGTCACCTCGAACGGCGGCAGATCCGGCTCAGGGAAGTAGCGGTAGTCGTGGGCCGCCTCTTTGATCCTCTGAACCTCGGTCTTCCCCAACTCATCCCGCCAGCCCACGGTCTGCTGGACCACGGTGCCCCCGGAGTCGAGAATCGCGGTCTGTCGCTCTACTTCACTCCTCAGCGCGTGCTCCACCGCCTGGAAGGTGTTCATGTTCTTGATCTCCACCCTGTTGCCCAGCGCCTTGCTCCCCTTGGGCCTCAGGGAGATGTTCGCCTCACAGCGGAAGGATCCAGCTTCCAGGTCCCCGGTGCTCACGTTCATGTAGCGCAGCAGCTTCCGGAGCTCTCTCACGTAGGCCTTCGCCTCCTCTGGGGAGCGCATGTCGGGCTTGGTCACAATCTCGATCAGAGGCACGCCCGAGCGGTTGAAATCCACCAGGGTGTATCGCCCCTCACCGCCGTCGTGGTGGTAGAGTCGTGCGGTGTCTTCCTCCAGATGCACGTCGGAAATGCCAATCTCCTTGGGCTTGCCACCCACGTCGATCACCAGACGCCCATTCCTGCCCAGTACGGAACTGTGCTGGGAGATCTGGTAGCTCTTGGGCAAGTCCGGGTAGAAGTAGTTCTTGCGGTCGAACCACACCTTGCCCTCGCTGACCTCGCACTGGAGGGCCAACGCTACCTGGAAGGAGTACTCCAGCGCCCGCCGGTTGATAGTCGGCAGAACACCCGGCATGCCCAAGCATACCGGGCAGACCGCGGTGTTGGGGCCTCGATCGACGATGTACGCGCTGCAACCGCAGAACATCTTGCTGCTGGTGGACAACTGCGCGTGGACCTCCATGCCGATCACCACGTCGTACTCCATACACCCTACCCCTTTTCGGCTCTCTGTGCGCGAGGCAACCGGCACCCACCGTCCAGAACCTCTCACCGTCAGGCGATCTTGCTGCCGCTCCTACGGCGGGTACCAAGGGCCAATTATACAGACATAGTAGCAGCCTGACAAGCTCTTGCCAACTGCGACACAATTCTGTATAATGATAATGCCCCTTCGCCGCGAGGGGCGCTGTCATAATTGCAGGACAAGGTCTGGACGAACACCATGTTGGAGAAGCTCGAGCGTGTAGAGGCACGCTATGAGGAATTGAATAGACTGCTCGCCGACCCTGCTGTCGCCTCCGATTATGTCAAGGCTAATGAGTATGCCCAGGAGCGTTCCGGCCTGGAGGAGGTAGTCGGTGGCTATCGGGAGTACCAGCGAGTACAGGATCAACTGAAGGACACCCAGTCTCTGCTGCAAGAGGACCTGAGCCCGGAGATGCTCGAGCTGGCACAGCAGGAACTCGACTCCCTGGAGGAGGAAGCGAAGCAACTGGAGGACGAGCTCAGGCTGCTCCTGTTGCCCCGGGATCCCAACGACGACAAGAACGTCATCGTCGAAGTTAGAGCAGGAACGGGAGGAGAGGAAGCTGCGCTTTTCGCAGGGGACCTGTACCGTATGTACACCCGCTACGCCGAGAAGATGGGCTGGAAGACCGAGATCCTCTCGGCCAACGGCACGGGCATTGGCGGCTTCAAGGAAGTGATCTTCCTGTTACAGGGCAGAGGGGCCTACTCCAAGCTCAAGTACGAGAGCGGTGTGCATCGCGTGCAACGAGTGCCGGTCACCGAATCGTCGGGGCGCATCCACACTTCCGCCGCCACGGTGGCCATCCTGCCGGAGATGGACGAGGTCGAGGTAACGATCGCGCCCGAGGACCTTCGTATAGACGTATACCGCGCCACTGGACATGGTGGCCAGAGCGTCAACACTACGGACTCCGCGGTGCGCATCACTCACCTGCCCACGGGACTGGTCGCGACCTGCCAGGACGAGCGCTCGCAGCTTCAGAACAAGCAACGGGCCATGGCTATCCTTCGCGCCCGCCTCTACGACCTGGAGCAGAGCAAGCAGGTAGCAGAGATGGAGGAGGAGCGACGCTCCCAGGTGCTCTCCGGCGATCGCAGCGAGAAGATCCGGACCTACAACTTCCCTCAGAACCGGGTCACCGACCATCGTATTGGCCTCACCAGCCATCGTCTGGAGGGGATACTGGACGGGGACCTGGGCGAGTTCGTCTATGAGCTGGCCAGCGCCGACCAGGCGGCCGCACTGCAAGAAGCACGCTGATCCCATTCGCGAGGTATGATAGCGACGATGACGCAGACCGGCAGCCATTCGTGCAACAAGCGGCTGTCTTCGTTACTCACGGCGACGTCGACCTTTTCGAACGCCAGGACAGACCGCGTTTCCGCATGAGAGAACTGCTCGACTGGGCCATCGCCGCTCTAGCGCAGGCGGACATCGAGTCCCCGAAACTGGATGCCGAGGTTCTGCTGGCACACACCCTCGGCGTGAACAGAAGCCAGCTTCACCTTCGGAAGAACCACAACCTTGACGCGCAGACCGAGAAGACCTTCAGGTCCCTCGTGGCCCGGCGCTTGCGACACGAGCCTGTGGCCTACATCACCGGCCACAAGGAGTTCTTCGGCCTCGACCTGGAGGTTGACAGCCGCGTCCTGATCCCCAGGCCTGAGACGGAGACCCTGGTCGAGGTTGCCCTGACCGTCGTCCGCCAGCAGGGACTCTCCTCGCTGGCGGAAGTAGGTGCGGGGAGTGGGGCCGCAGCTATCGCTCTAGCCGTCAACCTGCCGGGCGTGACCATCTACGCCACAGACAGTTCCCCCGATGCGCTGGCGGTAGCCGAGCAGAACTGCCGCCGACACCAAGTACTTGACAGGGTGGTCCTTCTTCAGGGGGATCTACTGGAGCCGCTGCCAGAGCCCGTCGGTCTTATCGTGGCCAATCTTCCCTACGTCTCCGAAGCTGAGTGGAAGACCCTGGCCCCCGACATCACTGAATACGAACCCACCAGCGCCCTCGACGGAGGCGCTGACGGTCTGAAGCAGATTCGACGGCTCCTTCAACAGGGTGGCTCGCACCTGAGCACTTCAGGGATCATCTGCCTGGAGATTGGTGCGACTCAGGCCTCTGCCGTGAACGACGTCGCGCGAGAGGAGTTCCCTGCGGCCACAGTCGCTCTGGTTCGCGACCTAGCAGGTCTGGACCGCGTCGCTGTGATCGCCACTTGAAAGGTGGGAGCCATGCCTAGAAAGACACCGACCGAGATCATGCCCACTGAGTACCCCAAAGCGATAGGCCAGGCCCTTCGGGTGCTCGGACAGAGCGGTCTCGTAGCCTTCCCCACAGACACAGTCTACGGGGTGGGCGCCCACGCCTTTCTGCCGGAGGCGGTGGAGCGCATCTACCACGTGAAGGGCAGGTCCCTGCGCAAGGCCATCCCTCTCCTCTTGGACAGCGTGGACAGACTGGGCAAGGTTACCGAAGTCGTCCCCGAGAACGCCCTGGTGCTAGCGGAGAGGTTCTGGCCCGGCCCACTGACCATGGTGCTGCCACGGAGTCCTGACGTGCCGGACATCGTCACCGCCGGCGGTCCGAGCGTCGCGGTGCGCGTGCCCGATCACGACTTCGCGCTGCGTCTGATCAGAGAAGCAGGTGGGGTGCTGGCGGCCACGAGCGCCAACCTTTCGGGCCGCCCCGATCCAGTGACCGCGCAAGAGGTACTGGGCTACCTGGAGGGGCGTATCGACCTCATCCTCGATGGCGGTCCGTGCCCCGGGGGCGTCCCCTCTACGGTGGTGGATCTGACGCGACCGTCGCCGCGAGTCGTGCGCACGGGCGCTATCACCAGCAAGGAGTTGGACGAGGCGCTGGCCCGACCCACGAAGGGATAAGAGGAGATACCGCTCACCCGTGCCTGCCCGCCGGGAGTTCATGCGGCTTCTCGCCGCAGGCTCCAACCAGCGGCGATTCCAGTCCCGCCGCATGCGGCCGCGTGCACCATTGAGAGGTGCAACAGGCCTAGCTAGGCGGCCATATTGAGCGAGATCCGGGCTAGTGCACCGCGTCGATCTGCGTCATCCATGGCACGTCGATGCTTCGGCTTGCTCCACAAGAACAGTCTGTCTGCCATCGGCGTCGTCCACGGTGACGGAGCGTATCAGCGGCGCGCCACCCACCCCTGAGGCCACACCGTCACATGGGCCTGCCCAAGACGACGAGTTTGGCAATCGGGGCAGAAGGCGCTTCCGTGACACTACTGTGCACAGATCGAGCCATTCGTGCCTGGAGCAGTTGCCGCGCCTCGAAGACGCCGAAGACGTAGAACTGGTCGGTGAAGTCGCCCGAGGGGAAATAGCCCCTGTCTGAAGCAACGGGGGTGAGAACCCTTCAGAAGAAAAGTAGACACAGGGCCGCCAGCAGCGCCGCCGCGAGTATCTGTGAGCTATGTCTCGCCTAGCGCTTGCTCCTGGCCATCTAAACCTCACCGAGCCTCATCAGCCCCAGGCGAACGCCGGGCTATGAGTCCATCTCTTGCCGAAAGATGGCGGGCGAGTGATACCTGCTCACGATCTCCGAGAGCTCCTTCCTGAACTCATCGGACCTGAGCAGGCCAAGCTTGTTCAGCACATACTTGAACACCACCCACAAGGTGTCCAGGCCGTAGACGATGCCGTCCTTGAGGCCCACCGAAGAGGCTTCCTCGAAGTATCGCGTGGGCACGGGGATCTCCGTGATCTCGAAACCAAACGCCACCGCCTGGGCCAGAATCTGGCTATCGAAAACGAACCGGTCCGAGTTGAGCAAGAAAGGAACAGTCTCCAGAAAACGACGGCTATAGGCCCGAAAGCCGGTATGGTATTCGGAGAGCCGCTTGCGGTAGGCGAGGTTCTCCACCAGGGTCAAGAACCTGTTGGACAGGTACTTGTAGACCGGCATCCCTCCCGCCAGGGTGCCCCCCCCGAGCACTCGGGAACCGAGCACCAGGTCCGCCTCGCCCACCCTGATCGGGCGGACTAGCTCGGGAACCAACCGGGAATCGTATTGATAGTCCGGATGCAGCATGACTACGATGTCAGCGCCATCCTTCAGCGCCTCGAGATAGCAGGTCTTCTGATTGCCGCCGTACCCGGTGTTCTGGATGTGGATGACGACTTTCAGTCCCAAACGCCGGGCGATCTTGACGGTGTCGTCCCGGCTCACGTCGTCCACCAAGATGATCTCGTCCACGATCTCCTGGGGCAAGTCGTTGTACGTTTTCTCCAGAGTCTGTGCCGCGTTGTACGCCGGCATGACCACTATGACCTTGTCACCGTCGGGCACCTGTGCCTCCCAGGAAGCCGAACGCGGCTGGCGCGCTCAAGGCAGCCTTCACCTGCCCACTAGTCGATCGTCACTGGGGTATCCAACACGACCCGATTATCCAGCACCTGACCCGCCTCGTCAAGCACGGGCAGTCTCTCGCCGGAGGAAGCCAGGTAGAATCCCACCTCTATCGAGTATTCCCCCCCTGGGGCGTCTGGAGGCACGGTGAGCTCACGCTCGTCGCGGATCAGCTCCCCCTCTCCCCAGAACGAAGTGGGGTAGTCTCCCCCGACGGGGTAGCCGTCGCTCTGGGCCCAGGTCTGCTCCTCGCCGTCCACGAGGTGGGTGAAGACGGTGTAGTCTTCGTCCATCTCCACCCTCGCTCGCCAGTACAGAGTGAGGGTAAGAGTCTCCCCAGGCTGCACGCGCGACCTGTCCACATCGTATCCCGCCAGCTCGATCCTGTCTCCCAGGTTCGAGCTCATGGGCTGAGAGATCTCGTACTCCACGGGCTGCGATGGTGAGACCTTGACCGGTTGCAGGAACACCTGGTCGACCGCCTCTCGGCCCCTGGAAACCTCCAGGCGCTCCATAGTCGGCAGGTAGTAGACGTTGACCCCCACCCAGCCAATGGTCGGCACCGAGGTCCGCCGCCCGATGCGCACCCAGGCACGGTCTGCAGCCACCTCGCCGGGATGCCAGGCGCTCGTGGGATAGGCTCCCAGGCCCGGATAGCTGTCCTCCTGCCCTATCAGCTCGCCACCGGGCGTCAAGACCACCAGTGATACGCTGTAGTCTCTCTCTATCTCCACCAGGCCCCGCCAGTACAGCGTCACGTAGACAGCCTCGGTGGGCCTGACCTCCTCGGTCTCTATCTCGTAGCCCACCAACTCCATCTGCCCGCCATAGGTGACGTCGGTCCGGTTGGTGATCCTCTCGATCTCTTCACCCGCCAGGAGAGGCGGGCCGGCGTAGACCGGCGCGATGTACAGCCACGGGCAAGCGATGGCAACCACGACCATCACCGCCCCCAACACGCCCACGAAGGTTCCCCTATGGGTTCGTGGAGGCAACTGTATCAGCCCCCACCCCAGCAACACTGAGACACAACAGATGGCCGGGAAGGCCAGCCTTCCGGTGGCAGCATCGATCAACTGGTTGTATCGCACGTATCCCGCTGCCACGACGACCATCCACACCACCATCACCAGCAGTGCAGAGAAAGAAACACTATCGCGCCTCTTGAGACCCCGCACCAAGGCCAGAGGGATGCCGATCACCCCTGCAAACACCAGGACGTCGAAGAAGCCGTAGACCCAGCGACCGGCCAACACGTTGAACCAGCCGAAGACCGCCCAGTAGGATAGGCGAAAGCCCTCCAGCTCCTCCAGCAGCATCTCCAGGGTCAGGCCCCGGCCCGGCGTGTCCCCCAGGGCCTGGAAGAACATGTTCATGCCGGTGAAGTCTCCGTAGAGTTGCCAGTTGCGCACGTACCACCAGCCGGCTAACAGTAGAACGAGGCTACCGACGATCACGCCACCCTTGGCCACCTCCCTGACGGAGCATCGTCGGCTGACCATGGCCAGCGCGAGAAGCACCGGCGCCAGCAAGCCAAGTCCCGTGAGCTTGGTCAGCGCTGCCAGGCCCACCACCACGCCGAGCACGACGTAGCGTCTGGTCGAGGGCCCCCTCGTCACCAGGAGTACGCATAGCAGCATAGCCACGGAAGAGAGGGCGGTGAGCAACCCATCGTTGTTCACGGCTGCGTTGGTGAAGAGAAACTGAGGATTGAAGGCGGTGAGCACCGCCGCCCCCAGAGCCAGGGCCTCGTTTTCGGAGAAGACCTCCCGTCCCACGAAGTAGGTCGCTGCTACGGTCAGTGCACCGTACAGCAGGGAGAGCCAGCGCAGAACGTGCACGGCCAGGACAGTCCCCACATACGGGAACCCCTCCCGCGGGGTATGCAAGATGATGTTCTTATTCCCGTCGCGAGTGGGCACGCCCAGGTTCACGAAGGGGTTGTAGTCCAGCAGGTCCTCCGCGTCGCCCGTGTCTATCCAGAAGGTCGCCAACGCGCCGACCAGGTAGTACAGAGAGGGCTGTCCCCCTTCCTGGCCATAGATAGCCTCACCCTCTGGCTTCAGAACGGGCAGCCCCTTGCCATCGGCGATATGCTTGACGTGGAAGAAGTGCTGGATCTCGTCCGCGACCTCGAAGAGAGGGGTGATCACGCTGTAGGAGCATCCCACCAAGAGGAACAGTGCGAGGACTATGGTCAATCCACGATGCTCGCCCAGGATCTTACCAACCATCACTGTCCGCCAACGATAGGGTGTGAGAAGAAACGTGAAGCTGTGCAAGTGAAGGGTGTCCCAGCCTTACGGATGGGCATCCGTGACCTTGAGGCCTGGCCCCAAAACATGTTACCACATCTATATTGATGCGGCTAACGCCTCAGCCCTCGCTTCGCTCCAGACCGAGATAGCCCTGAAACGCGTACAGCAGGCCCCCTACGAGACCGGTCGCCACCGCAGTTGCGTATACGCAGAGCGACAAGGCGAACGCCAGCGAGCTGGAAACGCCAGCCTGTCCGAAGAGCAGGATGTATCCGCCTTCACGCACTCCCAGTCCGCTGAAAGAGATCGGCAGGGTCAGGAGGAAAGCGATGATGGGGACGAAGATGAAGAAATACCAGGGGGAGATGCGGATACCCAGGCCCAGGGCCGCGAGGTAGTTCAGGACCATCAGCGAGAGATTGAAGACCAGCGAAGCTACGAGTGCCCCGCCTACGTCGCGAGTTCGATAGGCGGCGATAGAGGTACGGAACTGCTGCATCCGTGGATTGCCTAGCCCCCACCTCAGCAAGGGCAGCCGGGAGAACCATTTCCACACTCGATCGTTGAGCACCATGGACACACCGAGCAACGTGAGCAAGGTGATGCCCACGATGAAGACGCTAACCGCGGGCGGGATCAGGCGATAGCTGAAGGGAAGCGCCAGGCAAGCTATCACGAACAAGACCACAAAACCGGAAAGCCGATCCGCCAGGACCGTGCCTACCGACTCAGTGCCCTGGTGGCTGTGCTTCGTCAGTTCATACATGCGGACTACGTCACCACCAAAGCCCGTGGGCAGTACGGTGTTGAAGAAGGTGCCCACGAAGTAGAGCCAGGTCAGCTTGGAGAGAGGCGCCTCGAGCTTCTGGATACGAAGCAGCACCTGCCAGCGATAGGCTCTGAGCACCATGCTGAACAAGTAGATGCCCCACGCAGCGAGAAGGAACCGTGCGTCGGCCTGTCTCAGGGTCTCCCACGTCTCTCGCCAGCCTATCTTCCACACCAGCAACAGCAGCAAACCGACGCTGACGCCTATTTTGAGTATGTTGAA
>Ga0315553_10000632_pt1 | contig 30518 bp, 24 predicted proteins | sample SalMarSW160140MG_FD_203099 | JGI IMG/M metagenome (GOLD analysis project Ga0315553, IMG submission 203099) | Salt marsh sediment microbial communities from the Plum Island Ecosystem LTER, Massachusetts, United States - Salt Marsh Sediment SW1601-40 ... | reverse complement strand
GAAGAACGCCGCCCTCGCGCTGTGCAGCGTGCTCTTCGCCCTCGTGCTGGCCGAGGGGATCGTTCGCGCCGCGGGTCTGGGCCGGACCTTCCTCACCCGCGGGCCCCTCCACGAGTACGACCCGCGCGCGGGCTGGCGCTGCAAGTCGCAGCTCGACGCGAACTACGTGCTGCCCGGCAGCTTCGACGTCCGCATCCGCTGCAACGCCGACGGGCTGCGCGGCGACGGGATCGAGCAGCCGAAGCCCGTCGGCCGCACGCGCGTGGCCGTGCTGGGGGACAGCTTCATGTGGGGCTATGGCGTCGAGAACGACCAGGTGTTCGCCCAGGCGCTCGCCCGCGAGCTCCCCGACGGCGACAGCGTGAACCTGGCCGCGAACGGCTACAGCACGGTGCAGGAGCTGATCCGTCTCGAGGACGACGGGCTGCGCTTCACCCCCGACGTGGTGGTCGTGGGCTTCTTCTGGAACGACCTCGAGGACAACCTCGACGACAAGGGCGGCGGTCGTCCCGTCGCCGCGGCGGGCGAAGACGGCCGGCTTCGCATCGAGAACCTGCCGGTCCGCCGTCGCTGGAAGTCGGGGACCAAGCAGTGGCTGCGGCATCACTCGCGCCTGTTCGGCTTCCTCGACTACGCCTTCAAGCTGATCGGCGAGACGGCGAAGCACCGCTTCGCGCGCGCTCCGGCGGCCGGCGCGCGCGACCCCGAGCGCGACGACCCGTCCGACATGCGGTTCACCGAGCGGGACCTCTACGCGCCGCCGAGCCCCGCTCTGGATCGCGCCTGGCAGGTGCTTCGCCTCGTGCTCGCCCGGATCGCCGAGGACGCGCGGGCCTCGGGCGGGCGTACGCTCGTGATGTACGTGCCGAGCCGGAATGCGATGACGCCCGACGGGTTCCGGTCGCTCCTGGGAGACGATCCGGAGCTCGACTGGAGTCGGCCCGCCGCGCGGCTGGGGGAGATCGCGCGCTCCCTCGGCGTCGAGTACCTGGACCTGAACCCGGTGTTCCGCGCCCAGCCCGATCCGATGGCGCTGTTCCTCGTGGGCGACGGGCACTGGAGCGCCGCCGGCCACGCGTTGGCGGCGCGCGCCGCGGCCGAGGCGATCCTGGCGGGCGCAGAGCCGCGGCCGTAGCGCGCCCGGCGCGCCTCATCTCACCGGCTCCAGCACCAGGCCGGCGAGGCCGCGGACGTTGCTCGAGTGCATTCGGCGCACACCGTCGGTCGCCACCTCGTAGCGGGGGAAGCGCGCGAGCAGCTCCTCGATCGCCACCCGCGACTCGAGGCGGGCCAGAGAGGCGCCGAGGCACAGGTGGCGGCCGTAGCCGAGGCCGAGGTGCACGTCGATCTCGCGGCCCACGTCGAAGCGGTCGGGGTCGGGGAACTTGCGCTCGTCCCGGCCGGTGGCGCCGTTGATCAGCAGCACTCGGGAGTGCTTCGGCATCGTCACGCCGTGCAGCGTGACGTCGCGGATGGTGACGCGCCCCTGGTATTGGGAGGGCGGGTCGTAGCGGAGCAGCTCCTCGACGGCGTTGCGCACCAGGGCGGGCTCCCTGACCAGCCGTTCGCGTTCCTCCGGGTTCCGCCACAGCTCGTGGTAGGCGGTCGCCAGGAGCTTCGTCACCGTCTCGTTGCCCGCGGTGGCGAGCAGCATCAGGAACTGGCGGATGTCCGAGTCCGAGAGCCGCGAAACGGTGCCATCCTCGTCGCGCCACTCCACCTCGGTGAGCAGCGTCATCATGTCGTCGCGGGGCCGGGCTCGCCGCTCCGCGATCTGCTCGTCGAAGTAGGCGAGCACCTCCTGCTGGGCCTGGATCGCCTCGGGTCGCGGCAGCGGATTCCCCGGGTCGCGGTGGAGCATCGCGTTCGAGCCCTCCTGCACCCAACGGCGGTCGGACTCGGGGATGCCGAGCAGCGAGCTGATCACGTCCATCGGAAGCCGAGCCGTGAACTCCACCACCACGTCGAAGCGCTCGCGACCCACCAGCGCGTCGAGGTAGCCGGTCGCGATCGCCCGGATGCGGGGCTCCAGCTCCGCGATGCGCCGGGGTGTGAAGGCCTTGCTCACCAGGCCGCGGTAGCGGTTGTGGGCCGGCGGGTCCATCCAGATCATGAGCCCCGAGTCGGGATGGGGCTGGTCCATGAACTCGAGGCTGGTCGCCCAGGTGGAGGTGTAGGCGTCGCGATCGATGAAGGCGTCGAGGTTGTCCTGGAAGCGGGTCAGCGCGTAGAAGTCCTGCTGCTCGTTGTGGTAGACCGGCACCTCGTCACGCATCCAGCGGTAGACGGGATACGGGTCCTCGTCGATATCGTAGGAGAACGGATCGTAGATACGCGCCGGATCCGTGCTCATCTTACGCTCCCTGCGGCGAGCAGCCGATCACCTTGGTCTCCAGGTACTCCTCGAAACCCTTCTCGCCGTTCTCGCGGCCGAGTCCGCTCTGCTTGTAGCCGCCGAAGGGAGTGTCGACGTGGAACCACTGGTGGCCGTTCACGCTGATCGTTCCCGTGCGGACGCGCCGCGCCACACCGAGGGCGCGCTCCTCCGAGGACGAGTGGACGGCTCCCGAGAGTCCGTAGATGGACCGGTTGGCGATGCGCACCGCGTCGTCGTCGTCCTGGTAGGGGATCACGACCAGCACCGGCCCGAAGATCTCCTCCTGGGCGATCGTCGCGTCGGGGTCGACGTCGGCAAAGAGCGTCGGCTCGACGTAGAAGCCCTTGGCCAGGTGCGCGGGCCTGCCGCCTCCCGCGAGCAGACGGGCGCCCTCCTTCTTTCCCTTCTCGATGTAGGCGAGAACCCGCTCCTGCTGCCGGCGGCTCACCTGGGGGCCCTGGAGGTTGGCGGGGCTCGTCGGGTCCCCGTAGTTCCAGCTCGCGAAGGCGGCCTTCACGATCGCGAGGCCCTCCTCGTAGCGCGAGCGCGGCAGCAGCAGGCGCGTGGTGATCGCACAGCCCTGGCCGCCGTGCACGCAGGTCATCGCACCCATCGGCAGCACCGCCGCGAAGTCTGCGTCGTCGAGCACGATGTTCGCGCTCTTCCCGCCCAGCTCGAGGAACACCTTCTTCAGCGTCGGCGAGGCGCACTCCATGATCCGCCGACCCGTCGCCGTCGAGCCGGTGAAGGTGACCAGGTCGATGCGCGGGTCCGAGGACAGGATCTCGCCGGTCAGGTGGTCCGAGGAGGCCACGATGTTCACCACGCCGGGCGGGATGTCCGTGCGCTCGGCGATCACCTTGCCGATGTGCGTTGCCGACCACGGGGTGTCCGGCGCCGGCTTCAGCACCGCGGTGCAGCCCGACGCCAGCGCCGGTCCGATCTTCGCGATGTTGAGGTAGAGCGGCACATTCCAGGGCGTGATCGCTCCCACCACGCCGACCGGCTCGCGGCGCAGCAGGCGCCCCTGCTGACGGCCGAGGAAGGGGACGTCTCGCATCCTGGTCTCGTAGGGATAGGACGTCGCCTTCTCCGCCCAGTAGGCCATCATCTCGATCGGATCGTCCACGTGCATGTAGGTGGTGAGCGAGACGGGCGCGCCGGCCTCGTGCACGACGATCGCGCGGAGCTGCTCCTTCTCCTCCACGAGCCCCTCGTAGAGCTGGCGCACGCACTTCGCGCGGAAGGCGTGGTCGTTCGCCCAGTCGGTCTCGTCGAAGGCGCGCCGCGCAGCCGCGACGGCGGAGAGCATGTCGTCCTTGGTGCCGTCGGCGACGGTGCCGATCACCTCCTCGGTGGAGGGGCTCACGTTCTCGAAGGTGTTGCCGTTGCTCGCCGGGACGAGGCGGCCGTCGATCAGGTTGCGGGTCTCCGAGGCGAGGGGAACGAGTGCCATCACGGGCTCCTTCGATTAGGGGCGGGAGATCTGGCCGCCGTCCACGTTCAGGATCTGGCCCGTGATCCAGGAGGCGGCATCCGAGAGCAGGAACAGACAGGCGTCCACCAGGTCCTCGGGCCGGCCGAGGCGCGAGAGGGGGAGCTGGGCCACGAGCTGGTCGGCGAAGCTTCCCGCGGTGGCGCGCAGCGCCTCGGTGTCGGTGGGACCCGGGGCGATCGCGTTCACCCGGATCTTCGCGGGGCCCAGCTCCTTCGCGAGGCACTGGGTGAGGCCGTTGATGCCGAGCTTCGCCAGGCCGTAGAAGCCGACCCCCATCCAGGCCGCCGTCGACGACTGGTTGACGATCGCGCCGCCGCCGCGTCCGCGCATCGAGCGGAAGCAGGCGCGCGAGCACAGCAGCGCTCCGTTCATGTTGACGTTCATGAAGCGCTGGTAGTAGTCCCAGTCCACGCGCAGCAGCGAGTCGAGCTTCATGTCGCCGAAGATCGCGGCGTTGTTCACCAGGAAGTCGATGCCGCCGAAGGCCTCGGTGGTGCGCTCGGCCATCGCCAACGTGCTCTCGGGCGAGCCGACGTCCACCTCCACGAATCGCGCCTCCCCGCCGGCGGCCCGGATCTCCTCCGCGACGCGCTCGCCGTTCTCCTTGCGGATTTCGGCTACCACCACCCGGACGCCGTGACGGGCGAGGCCCTTCGCATAGCCCTCGCCGATGCCGCCGCCGGAGCCGGTGACGATCGCGACCTTGCCCTCGAGGCCTTCGAGCTCCATGGCACTCACTCCGCGCCCTCCCTCCTGCGACCGCCGGGCTGCACCTCGACCACGGTGGTGTACGACTCCTCGACCGGGGCCTCGACCGCGCGCAGGATCGCTCGTGCGACGCTTTCCGAGGGCATCGCGTTCAGATGGCGCTGGACGCCCCAGTACTTCCAGCTCTCCAGGATCTCGGGCAGGCGCTCGCGCGGCATCCTGCTGCCGAACTCGCTCCAGGCGGGGCCCACGCGCACCAGGATCGAGCGCACGCCGGTGCCCTCGGTCTCCATCTCCAGCACGCGGGCGAAGGCCTCGAGGCCGGCCTTGGCGGCGTTGTAGGCGCCCTGGAAGGTGCGCGGTCGCAGCGCCGAGTCGGAGCCGACGAAGACCACGTCGCCGACGCGGCGCGCGATCATCCCCGGCACGATGCGGCGTGTCATGTACATCGCGCCGAGCAGGTTCACCTCGACGTCGCCGCGCAGCTGCTCCGGCGTGGCCTCGTCGATGCGCGCCGAGAGGTTCTGGCCGGCGTTGTTGACCAGCAGGTCGACGGGGCCGAGCTTCGCCTCGGCCTCCGCGCAGAAGGTCTCGACCGACGCGGGATCGGCGACGTCGAGGGCGTGGGCGAAGGCGGTGCCGCCCTGGCGCTCCACCTGCTTCGCCACGTCCTCGATCCGGTCGACCCGCCGGGCACCCAGGGCCACGCGAAAGCCGCGGCGCCCCATCTCGAGCGCGGTGGCGGCGCCGATGCCCGAGGAGGCACCGGTGACGATGGCGGTCCGGGGGGCGTCGCTCACGCGCCGCACGGTACGCTATTTACATAGCGGATGCAATGTAATCTGTGATAGCCTGCGGCTCCCGCACTGCGCTTCCGGAGGTGCTCGTGGCGACTCGCGTCGGCTTCATCGGATTGGGAAACCAGGGCCTGCCGATCGCCGCCCATCTGGCACCGGCCGGCTTCGAGACCACGGTGTTCGACATCGATCCGGCGCCCGTGCAGCAGCTCGTGAAGGGAGGGGCCCGGGCGGCCGCCTCGCCCCGCGAGGTCGGCGAGCGCGCCGACGTGATCGGAATCTGCGTGCCCGCCGACGACCACGTGCGCGCCGTCGCCTACGGCGACGACGGACTGCTCGCCGGCACCAAGCCGGGCGCCGTGATCGCCATCCACAGCACGATCCTGCCCGACACCGCGCTCGAGATCGCCGAGGCCGCGAAGCCGCTCGGCGTCGCGGTCCTCGACGCCTGCGTCACCGGTGGCGCCGCGCGCGCTCAGCAGAAGCAGCTCACCTACATGGTGGGCGGCGCCGCCGACGCCCTGGAGAAGGCGCGGCCCGTCCTCGAGGCCACCTCGGTGAAGATCATCCACGCCGGCGAGCTGGGGAACGGCGCGAAGCTGAAGCTCTGCATCAACCTGGTGACCTACATCCAGTGGGCCGCCGCCTTCGAGTCCTTCCACCTGGCCAAGGCGATCGGGCTGCCCCAGGAGGTTCTCGAGGAGGCGGGCCGCTCGAACGGCCAGATCACGCCGCTGATGACCGCCTATATCGCCGGACTCAAGATCCCCGAGGAGGCGCGCCGCACCGGGGCCGTGCAGAAGATCATGCGCGGCCACATGGAGATCGCCGAGAAGGACCTGGCCTGGGTGCTCTCCCTGGCGCGACAGGCCGAGGTGTCGTTGCCCGTCGGGGGGCTGGTGTCCCAGCTGATGGCGCGCCTCTACGGCGTCGAGGACACCGGCCGCCGCTGAGGGCGGGACGCGCCGCTCAGCGCACCCGAGCGCCGCATCCGGTCGAGCACGAGCACGGTCAACACGGTAGTGAAGGTCCCTGCGGTGCCCCAGCCGGCGACGATCGGTGGCAGGGCGCCGCGATAACCGAGCGAGACCGCAAAGGACGAGAGCACGAAGTGGACGACGATCAGCGCGACACTCAGCAACACGATCTGCGCCGGCTTCCGGAACGGTGGCCCGCCCGTGGCGAGCAGCAGCGCCAGCGCCGGCAGGACGATGCACGCGAGCGGATCCGCCCGCTTCGCCTGGAGGTCCACGCGATAGGCGGTCGCGTCGAAGCCTCGCTCCTCGAGCGTGTCGATCTCGTCCCGCAGCTCTTCCACCGATAGCTGGGCGCCATCCCGCTCGGTGACGAACTCCTCTCCGAGGTTGGCCAGCGGATCGGCGGGCGTGGTGTGCACGCCGTCGGGACCGACGACCACGCGCCGGGGGGAGCGGAGGTGCCAGGTCCCTTCGCCGACGTGGCGGGCGGATTCCGCATCGGTGCGGCTCACGGGCAGGCCCGACGCGTCGAGGTCGTAGATCGTCAGGCCCTCGGCGATACCCGCCAGCGGATCGATGCGATCCGCCGAGTAGAGGTGGTTGCGATCGCGCGACCAGAACGAGAGCCGCTCGCTGCGCTGGGCCTTGATCTCGATGCGCTTGATCTGTGTCGCGCGCGCCGCCGCATGGGGGACGAAGCGGTCGACCGCGGCGCGATAGCCGACGGCGGTCAGCAGGCAGGGGATCAGGATCGGAATCGAGATCCGCAGCGCCGAGATGCCGCAGGCGCGCATGCCCATCAGCTCGCCAGTCACACCGAGCAGGCTCACGGTGAGCGCCGCCGCCACGGTGAGCGCGATCGGCACCACGCGCGAGATCAGCAGCGGAAGACGCGCCGCGTAGAAGCGCATCACCTCGTCCAGGGTGGATCGGTACTTCGTGAACCACTTCAGGTTGTCCACGACGTCGATCAGCAGCATCGCGACCAACAGGGCGACGAAGCAGAGCACCGCCATCGCGAGGAAGCGGAGCAGCAGGTAGCGGTCGAGGATGAGGCGGTCGAGGTGGTGCCCCTCGGTCGGCTTGGCGGTGAACCAGCGGGCGCGCAGACGGCGGCCCAGCTCGAGGTGGTTGGGGAGCGCGAGGAGCGCCGCGCTGGCCGCGAGCAGCGACAGGTTCGGCAGCCAGACGGCCAGCGCGACCGGGAAGCTCTGCGTCCGGACGAGCCCGTTGGAGAGCTGGACCAGGGCGACGTAGGTGAGGGTGGCGGCGAGTCCCGTGACCGCGCCGCTGGAGCGCGAGAGCCGCCGCGGGCGGAGGGCCAGCGGCACGACCAGCGCGCCGAAGCACAGCGTCGCGCCCGGCAGCGCCAGACGGCGGTGCCACTCGGCTTCGAGGGAGCGGCGATCGTCGGGGTCGCGCTCGGCGCGGATCGCGCCCGCGAGGTCGGCGAGCGTGCCCCAGGAGAGCCGATCGACCGCTCCCTGGACGTCCCGGTCGGTCCCGGCGTCGAGAGTGGTCCGCATGTGCTCGAAGGTGATGTAGGCGGGGCCCTTCTCGCCGTTCTCCAGCAGCACGCCGTCGCCGATGTCGATCTGCTTCTCGCCGTCCGCCACCGAGGTGAGCGAGGAGGTGCGCGCGAACACCGTGTGGCGCAGCGCGGGCACCCAGATCGCCACACCGCGCAGTCGATCGCCTCGGCTCGACACCTCGGAGGCCACGATCCGCCATTCGCCGATCTGGGTCACGACACCGCTACGGATCGGCGAGCCCGAGCTGCGCCGCACGCTCGCCTCGATCCGCCCGGCCAGCCCCTCGTCGATCCACGGCTCCACGAACGCGGAGATCCCCACGGCCACGACGGTGAGGACGGCGGCGAACAGCGCGACCGGACCGACCAGTCGACGCGGCGACACGCCGCTCGCCTCGACCACGAGGAGCTCCCGGTCCGCCGCCATCCGCCCCAGCGCGACCAGCCCGCCCAGCAGCATCGAGTACGGAATGGCGCGCCCGATCATCGGTACGCTGCGGAACAGGGCGATCACCGCCACCTCGCGCACCCCGAAGTCGCGATTCACCACCAGGTCCGCGTAGCCGAACAGCTCGGCCACGAGCGCGAGCAGCGACAGCCCCGCCAGGATCAGCAGGGTCGGAAACAGGAGCTCGTGCACGATGTGCAGGGAGAGCGTCCGGCCGAGCGGGCGGCGCTCCGGGCCCCTCGCCCCCATCAGGAGGCCGGTTTCCCGGACCCGGGGTGGGGTGCCGCGCGCAGGGACCGGTCCTCGAACACCTTCTCGATTCGCTCCAGCACCTCGGCGGCGCTCTCCTGCCAGCTCCGCGCCCGGAAGCGCTCGCGGATCAGCCGCTCGCGGCTCTTCCGGTGGGCGGGATCGAAGATCGCCCGCTCGATCAGGGCAGTGGCGCCGGCCACGTCGTGCGGGTCGTGGTAGTCCGCGAAGTCGCGTCCGACCTCGGGCAGCGACGAGGCGGAGGACGCGACGCAGAACTTGCCGAAGGCGAGCGCCTCGGCGACGGGAAGGCCCCAGCCCTCGTAGAAGCTCGGATACACCGTGAACAGACAGTCGGCGTAGAGCCGCGCGAGCTCGGCGTCGTCCACGCGCTCGCGCCAGACGATCTTCCCGTCGAGGAAGCGGGACTGCTCGAGCTCGGTGACGAAGTCGTTCGACAGCCAGCCCTTCCTGCCCACGAACACGAGGTCGGGGACGCGGTCCGGACCGTGCGCGGCGAGCAGTCGCCGCCATACCTGGAACAGCAGCCGGTGGTTCTTGCGGACCTCGAGCGTGCTGACGAAGAGGACGAAGGGCCGGACGTCGGCGGGGGCGGCGAGCGCCGCTGCGCGCGCGGAGCCCAGGCCGCGCGGCAGCTCGTCCCCGAGGATCACCGTCTCGATCGGACCGGTCCCGACTCCCGCTTCGGAGAAGAAGGCGATCGCGTCCCGCTCGGTGGACCTCGAGCAGCAGAGCACGAGCGAGGCGTGGTGTCCGGTCCACAGGAACCAGTCGCGGAAGCGTGACTGCTGGTCCGGTGTCCACCATTCGGGGAAGAGCACCGGCAGCAGGTCGTAGATGAAGCCGACGTAGCGGAGCCGGCGATTCGCGAACAGCTGGTCGACCTGTTCCCGGTGTCGGGGCTTGTAGGTCGCGAAGCCCGGGTTGAACAGGGCGTCACCCGGTTCGAAGGGAGAGCGCAGGGGGCGACGCTTCCGCAGTCGTCGCAGCGGATCCACTCGCGAGCGCAGAGATCGTTCGCGTCGCAGGCCGCGCTCGAGGCCCTCGAGCAGGCGCTCCACCTCGGCGTCCTCGAGCACCCGGTACTCGCCGTGTCGCTTGTCGAAGTGGCAGAACCGGAGCGGACGCGCGGGGCGCGCGTCGCGCAGGCCGACGGCCAGGCCGGCGGCGACGCGTTGAATGCCCGAAGCGGCGCCGTCGTGGTGCACGAGACTGCTGAGGTCGTACCAGAGATGGGGCTCTCGTGCGGACATCGGAATCGATCCTTCCCGTGCAAGGGCGACGCCGGCGCCCGCGCCGCCTTCCCGATGGGCCTGGGGGCAGAACCTAGCTGGCGGGGGCCCGCCTCCGCTCGGCTGCGCCTCGCTGCGCGTCGCCCGACTCTGCCGAGTCGTTCTCCTTGCTGGCGGGGGCCCGCCTCCGCTCGGCTGCGCCTCGCTGCGCGTCGCCCGACTCTGCCGAGTCGTTCTCCTTGCTGGCGGGGGCCCGCCTCCGCTCGGCTGCGCCTCTTCGAGTCGGCCGCCTTCTCCGGTAGAATGCGCCCGGGAGGTCCGATGCCGACCGCGAGTGGGTCGAGACGGCGCGTAGCGCTGTTCGTGGACGATCTCTGGGGCGGCGGCATGCAGAAGGTGATCGTCACCCTCGCCTCGGGGATCGCGCGACGCGGCCACGCCGTACAGCTGCTTACCTGCGATGCGAGCGGTCCTCTGAGCGACACGCTGGCGCCCTCCGTCGAGGTGGTGAAGCTCGAGCCGGTATCCCAGCCGCTCGCGCGCCTGTATCCCTTCGCCGCCTCTCCCCGCTCCGCGCTCGACCTGGTGCGACCGGTCCTGCTTCCGCTGCGGCCGCTGCCCACCCTCCCCTACCTGCCGGCGCTTGCCCGCCATCTCCGCGTCGCGCAGCCCGAGGGGCTCGTCAGTGCCTCGCCCCAGGCGAACCTCGAGGCGGTCTGGGCCCGCGCGCTGGCGCGGGCTCCCACCCGACTCCTGCTCACCCTGCACCTGACACTCGCCGAGGACACCCCCAACGCCCGGCGTTGGCAGAGGCGGTACCTGCCGCCCCTGATCCGGCGCACCTATCCGCAGGCGGATGCGATCGCCACCGTCTGCGACGCGCTCGGCGACGAGATCGCGGCCAGCACCGGGCTGCCGCGCGGGCGCATCCAGACGATCTACAACCCCGTCGTCTCCAACGAGATCGCGCTCAGGGCCCGCGAGCCCGTCGAGCATCGCTGGTTCGCCCCGGGTGAGCCGCCGGTGGTGCTCGGCGTGGGGCGGATCGCCAAGCAGAAGGACTTCCCGACGCTGGTCCGCGCCTTCGCGCGCCTTCGCGCGCGCCGTCCCGCTCGGCTCGTGATCCTCGGCGAGGCGAAGAACGCGCAGAAGAATGCCAGACGGATCAAGGAGCTCCAGGAGCTCGCCGGGCATCTGGGGGTGGCGGACGACGTGGACTTCGCGGGCTTCGTGGACAACCCCTTCGCCTACATGAGCCGCTCGGCGGTCTTCGCCTTGTCCTCCCGCTACGAGGGGTTCGGCAACGTCTTGATCGAGGCGATGGCCTGCGGCTGTCCCGTCGTCAGCACGGACTGCCCGGTGGGCCCGGGCGAGATCCTGGAGCAGGGCCGCTACGGTCCGCTCGTCCCGGTGGGCGACGACGCGGCGCTGGCCCTGGCCATCGAGCGCACGCTCGACGCTCCACCCCTGGATTCCGTGCTGCGCGCCCGGGCGGCGGACTTCTCGGTGGACCGGTCCGTCGATCGCTATCTTGCCGTCCTGTTCGGCGGCGAGGCGGAGGCGACGATGGCGGCGGCGGCCGCCGCGTCCCCGAGCCCGGTCCGTTCGCTCTCGAGCGTCACGCAGCCCTTCTCCAGGCGATAGACGCGATCCGCGGCATCCACCAGCGCGCGCTGATGTGAGATCGCGAGCACCGTGATCTCGCCGCGCAGCGCGACGAGCGTCTCGCACAGCGCCGCTTCCGTCTCCGGATCGAGCGAGGCCGTCGCCTCGTCGAGGATCAGCAGGCGCGGGTGATGCGCAAGAGCCCTCGCGATCATGATCCGCTGCCGCTGCCCGCCCGAGAAGCGCGCGCCCCGCTCCCCGACCGGCGTTTCGATGCCCTCGGGGAGGTTCGCGACGGCATCCCAGACCCCGGCCGCGCGCAGCGCGTACTCGACGTCGGTCGATCCGAGCTCGGGGTCGCCGAGCGTGACGTTGCGCGCAACGGTGTCATGGAGGAGCAGGGTCTCCTGGGGCACGTAGCCGATCATGTGGCGCCAGGCGCTCAGATCCACCTGCTCGAGATCGACGCCGTCGAGCAGGACGCGGCCCCGCTGCGGTCGCACCAGTCCGACGATCAGATCGATCAGCGTGGTCTTGCCGGCGCCCGACGGACCGACGATCGAGACGAAGGATCCGGCCGCGATCGAGAGCGAGCAGTCGCGCAGCACGGGGGCGTCTTCGTAGGCGAAGTCGACCCGTTCGAGACGGACGCCGCGCTCGAGCGTGGGCGGGATCGTGCCGCTCAGCTGCTCGCGCGCGTGCGTGGCTTCGTCGAGCGTTCGCCGCAGCGACCAGTAGTAGGCCTCGTAGGCCACGAGCTCCTGGTAGTCGCCCTGGACCTTGCCGAAGTTCGACAGCACCCGGGAGAGCAGGATCATCAGCACGAGCACGGTCGCCATCGGCAGGCCCCAGAGCTCGAGTCCGACCCAGGTGCCCGTCGCCACCATGATCGCGACGATCGGCTGCTGGACCGCCTTGCGACCCTCCCGGGCGACGACCAGCCGGCGGGTGGCAGCGTTGAGCTCCATCGTCTGCGCGGCGAGGACGCCGTCGGCGAGGTTCTCGCGCCCCATCGCCTTGAGCGGCTTCACCGACTGGAGGGTGTCCGCGAGGCCGGTCAACAGTCGCGTCATCACCTTCGCGCTGCGCTTCCCGGCGCGCTTCGCGAGCCGCACCATGCTGTGCAGGCCGACCGCGATCAGAAGCGCCGCCGCGCCGTAGGCGAGGGTGGCCTTCCAGGAGACCGCGATGGCGACCGCCAGGTAGGCGACGGTCTGGATCGCCGAGGCCGTCATCGTGGCCGCGCTCAGGTAGGCCTGGGAGGCTCCGCTCGCCTCTCCGGCCATCGCGTTGGCGAGCTTTCCCACCGGCTGGCGGACGTAGTATTCCCAGCGCGCCGCCACCAGGACGCGCAGCAGCTGCAGCCGCAGGTCCGTCGCGACCTGCGCCACCGTGTACCCGATCTCCCGCCGCGCGAACAGCGCGACGATGCTCGTGAGCAGGGTTCCGATCACCACCACGGCCAGCAGGCTGGTGATCGTCGGCTCGATGCCGAACTGGCCGAGGAACTCCACCGCGAACCCGCTCAGGCCGCCCGGCTTCTGACCGTCGCTCTCGACCGCCACCGAGAGCGCGGGCAGCAGCGCCGTCAGGCTCATCCCCTCGAGGGTCCCCGCGACGAACAGCGCCACGAGGACCAGGGCGCTCCGACGCGGGTAGGCGCGGACGAATGCGAGAATGGCGCGCATTGCGGCTCCGTCCGTCCCGGTTCGTGGGGTTGGTGCGGTGTGCGGCGGGCGGAATCGGCGCGTCGAGCACCTGGGGGCGTCCGCGCCCGCCGGCGATCGGGTGGTGGAGGCCGGACGCGGGCTCGCCCGCTCCCTCCCGTCTCCGCGGAGGGCGAAGGATACCCAACAGTCCGTCCCCGGCACCCGCCGGGCCGGCGGCCGGCCCCCGGGGCACGCGAGGTGATCGGGCTAGCCGCTGTGGATCCAGCCGCCGGGATGAGAGTCCTCCCGCCGCGCCGGGAGCGCTCCTCCCGCGGGCGGCCGCGGCTCCGCCCGGGGCCCGGTGGGCGCGCCGCGCGGCCAGCGGCGCTTGGCGACCACCCACTGCTCGGGGCGCTCCCGGATCCAGCGCTCGAAGAGGGCATTGAGCTGGCGCGTCATGTCGAAGGCCTGCTCTGCGCGGTCCTGGTTCGGGTCGCGGGGCTCCACCGGCTCGTAGAACGTGACACGGAAGTGCGCCCCGTCGCCCAGGCGCTCGACCCGGACGGGCACGAGGTCGCACTCGAAGCGCAGCGCCAGCCGCGCCGGCGTCGTCACCGTGGGCGTCGCGACACCGAAGAAGGGCACCATCTCGCCCTCGTCGTAGCGATTGTCGACCACGAGCCCGACGGCGCCGCCGTTTCCGAGCTCGCGCAGCAACGCGCGCATGCCGCCGGCGCGGTCCACGAGATTGGTGTTCGCGCTGCGGTTGTGATGGATCATGCGGTCGACGATCGGGTTCGAGAGCGGCGTATAGAGAGCCGTCACCCGGCAGCCGAGCTGCGAGGTTGCCCAGACGGTGAGGTCGGGATTGACGAGGTGGGTGGACACGAACACCGTCGGATGCGTCCTCCCCGAGAGGGTCGGGATCGGAACGCGTTGCACGATCTCGACGCGTCCTGGATCGGCGCAGATCCGCTCGAAGTTGGAGAAGTCGGCGAACGCGGCTCCCCACTCTCCCCAGATCTTCCGCTCCAGCGCCGCGCGCTCCTCCGGGCTTCGCTCGGGGAACATCACCGCCAAGTTGTCGCGGATGTTCTGCGACTTCGGGAACCTCGGCCCGATCCGGGACATCACCGCGCGCACCGTCCTCACCGAGCGGTCGGGACCGAGGAGGCGGAGGAGCTGCCGGAGCCCCGAGATCACGGCCGCCTCGAGCACCCAGAGCACGCGCTGCAGGCGGGGCATTCCGGTGACCCGGTAGCGGAGGGATCTGGGCAGATAGGGATGTTTGGCCATGTCACCCCGACCGAGTTCCCGACAGACAGTATCAGCCCGACGCTCGGGAGGGACACCCGATCGCGGGGCGGCCGCACGGCGCCCTCGCGAGGCCCCGCCGCGCCGTTGAGGGACCCGGGAGCCTGTGCTTCCGTTGCCCTCCATGGCGACCGGCGACGGGGGCCCGGCTCCGCTCCGCCCCGCGCCGGCGGCGGCGGTCGGGGGGGCGCCGCGGACGCCGCGGGTCTGGAGCCTCGTCGGGGAGAAGGCCGGCGACAACGCGCAGGTTCGCGTCGTCGCGGAGGCCCTGGGCTGGCCCGTGGAGGAGCGCCGGATCGCGATGCGGGAGCGATGGGCGCGAGGCAAGCCCTTCGTGCGCGCCTCGCTCCACCACGTCGATCTCGAGCGCTCGGGCCGGCTCGAGCCGCCCTGGCCCGACCTCGTGCTCACGATCGGCCGACGCATGTCGATGGTGGCGCTGTGGATCCGCGCCCAGTCCGGCGGTCGGACCCGGATCGTGCTGCTCAACGTGCCCCGGCGCCGCGCGCGCGACTTCGACCTGATCGTGGCGAGCGCGCAGTACCGCGATCCGCGGCGGGCCAACGTGGTGCGCCTGGGCCTGCCGCTGATGCGCGTCGATCCCGTGGCCGTGGAGGCCGCGGCGGAGGCCTGGCGGTCGCGGCTCGCGCATCTCCCGCGGCCGATCACCGCGCTGCTGGTCGGGGGGCCGACCAAGCCGGTGATCTTCGACGCCGCGGTGGCGCGTCAGCTCGGCGCCGCGGTGTCGCGCCAGGTGGCCGAGTCCGGCGGCAGCCTGTTCGTGTCGACGAGCCGGCGCACGCCCGCCGAGGTGACCGACGCCCTCGTCGCCGCGTTGCCCGCCGACACCACCGTGTACCGCTGGCGGCCCGACGCGGTGGAGAACCCGTATCAGGCGCTGCTAGGGCTCGCCGACGCGTTCATCGTGACCAACGACAGCGTGACGATGATGGTCGAGGTGGCGCGTCTCGGGCGCCCGCTCTCGGTGTTCGAGCTTCCGCCGGCGCCCGGGGCCTGGCTGCGCACGTGGAGCGCGCGCGACCTGCGCGCGATCCCGCACCTGCTCTTCGAGCAGGGATTCGCGACGCCGGTCGGAGTCCCGGCTCGTCCTCCCGCGGTCCCACCCTCGGACGACCTCGATCGCGTGGTGGCGCGAATCCGCGCGCTCTTCGAGCGTCCCGGCGCCGTGACGGGCGCCAACCAGTCGGGCCTGCGGTAGCCTCTCCATCCCCCGAATGGGCCCGTGCAGAATGTTCGACCTCGCCCGCGACGTCCTTGCCCTTCTGCCCGAAGCCCGCGCCCGGATCGGGCGCGTGGCGCTCGTGCTGCTCGCGTCGCCGCTGCCCGCGGCGCGACGTCGCGCCTTCGAGCGCCGCGCGCGCGGGCGCGAGCAGATGGCGATGCTGGAGCGGGCGGACGCCGTGATCGTCTCCTACGGGAAGGCCGGACGCACGTGGCTGCGGGTGATGCTGTCGGGCTACTACCAGCGGCGCTACGGCCTCCCCGCCCGCAGCCTGCTCGGCTTCGAGAACTTCCACCGCCGCGAGCCGCGCGTCCCGCGCATCTTCTTCACCCACGACAACTACATCAAGGACTTCACCGGCAACCGCACCTCCAAGTGCGACTACTACGGCAAGCGGGTGGTGCTGCTGGTGCGCAGCCCCCAGGACACCGCGGTGTCCCAGTACTTCCAGTGGAAGCACCGCATGCGCCGTGCGAAGAAGGTGCTCAACGACTACCCCGAGGACGAGCAGACACCGATCTTCGACTTCGCGATGGCTCCCGGCTGCGGATTGCCGAAGATCGTCGACTTCATGAACCTGTGGGCCGCGGAGCTCGCCCAGGTGTCCGACTCCCTGCTGGTCCGCTACGAGGACATGCGGCGCGATCCGGAGACGGAGCTCGGACGGATCGTCCGCTTCCTCGACGGCGAGGACGACCCCGAGTCGCTCCGCCACGCGGTGGAGTTCGCCTCGGTCGAGAACATGCGGGCGATGGAGGAGAGGCGGAGCTTCTGGCTCGCCGGCAGCCGGATGAAGCCGGGCGACCGCTCGAATCCGGATTCGTTCAAGGTGCGGCGCGCGAAGGTCGGAGGCTACCGCGACCACTTTGACGCCGAGCAGGTGGCGCGGATCGACGAGATCGTGACCTCGAAGCTGTCACCCATCTATGGCTACGGCGCCGGCGGCGTGATCGGTCCGGCCAGCGCCGAGCCCGGGAGGGTCTCGTGAAGCCCTGTGTATTCATCCACACCAATGAACGTCAGCGCATCGGGGCGGTCGTCGCCGAGCACGCGCTGCGGCGCAACTCGGCGCACGCCGACCAGTTCGACATCCGCATCCTGCGCCGGGAGGACCATCCCTTCCTCGCGGCGCGCGAGGGTCAGCGCTACCTGCGCGACGGGGGCTGGCGCGTGTGGCACAACGACGACCTCCAGTCCTTCACGCCCCTGCGCTTCATGCCCCCCGAGGCGATGGGCTACACCGGACGCGCGTTGGTGATCGATCCGGACATCTTCGCGGTCGGCGACGTCTGGGAGCTCCTGACGCGAGACATGCAGGGGAAGGCGATCGTCTGCCGGCGCCGCACGGGCACCAAGAAGAAGACGTGCTTCGCCTCCAGCGTGATGCTCCTCGATTGCGAACAGCTGCGGCACTGGCGCTGCGAGGAGGCCTTCGGAGAGCTCTTCGCCGGCACGCGGGACTACGCGGACTGGATCTGCCTGCGCCTCGAGCGCCCCGATACGATCGGGCCGCTCGAAGACGAGTGGAACCACTTCGACCGTCTGACGCCGCAGACGAAGCTGCTCCACAACACGCGTCGCTGGACGCAGCCCTGGAAGACCGGCCTGCCCGTGGACTTCGTGCCCGGCGAGAAGATCGGCGGCTTCCCCGGGGTTTCATGGATCCTGCGCAAGCGCCGCGAGTGGTTCGGCGACTACGCCTTCCTGGGCAAGTACGTACGCCATCCGGATCCCGCCCAGGAGCGCCTGTTCTTCTCCCTGCTGCGCGAGTGCGTGGAACGAGGCGTCGTGAGCGAGAGCGATCTGCGCGAGGAAATCGAGCGCAAGCACATCCGCGGCGACGCGATCGAGGTGATGGAGCGCGCCACGCCGCTGCCGGCGTAGGCCCGCCTCCGCTCAGGAGTGGGCGATCGGTCGCTCGGGCTGGCGCACGCCGCGCAGCGCGGTCTCGGCCATCAGCTGACGAACGCGCGCGACGGCGCGCGGGACGTCCTCGAGCGGAGGCGTGTCGACGGTCGGCCTCCCCTCGCCCAGCCAGGCGACGCGTCCCGAGGCGAGCAGGTTCTCCTGGATGATGCGGATGTCGCGCGTCAGGCGGCGCGGTCCGATCCGCATCGTCTGCCGGTAGACGAAGGCCTTGAGGTGCGGGCGATCGAGGCGCGTCCAGAAGCGACCCGTCTCGGGCGGCGGCGCCGCGCCCTCACGCATCGCGTAATGACCGAGTCCGGTGTCGTAGAGATAGACCGGCTTCCACGTCGCGCAGGCCTCGGTCATCATCGAGATGCTGTCGGCGGTCACGATGATCTCGTCGGCCAGGCCCAGCAGGCCGTAGTAGGGATTCTCCCGGTTGGGCGCCCACCGGTACCGGTAGGAAGGAACCGAGATCGCGGCGAACAACGCGTCCGCCGTGTCGACGGGGGTGCGCGCACTCGTCGTGACGAGCAGCGAGCCGCCCCGCTCCCCGACGTGCGCGCTCGCCATGCGCCCGAGCCGCGCGCCCGACTCCGCGTTGAAGGGGTAGGGTCCGCTGGGTCCGCCCGCCAGCACCGCGATGCGCGGGCGCGGCAGCGACCGGACCTGGGGTTCCCAGCGCGCGGCCTCCTCCGCCAGGCGGGCGGGGGTGACCCGGTGCAGCGGCGTGGAGTTGTGGAGCACGTTGGGGTGGTCGGGCAGACGGTACTGGGGCGTCGTGACAACGAGATCCCAGCGCTCGATCGCCGCCCACGGGCGCCCCAGATGGACCAGGCGGGTGACCCCGCCGCTCTGCTTGCGGATCCAGCGCGCGATCGGCTCGTTGCGACGTCCCGCGGTGATCACCAGGTCGGGCCAGGGCGGATTCAGCGGGCTCGAGCTCTCCTTCACGATGCCGGCCAGCGTCGACAGCACCGGAAGGTTGACGACCTTCTCGTAGGGGACGTAGACGAAGCGCTTGATCTCGAAGGGCCAGCCTAGCGCTTCGCCGAGGGCCAGAACCTGGGCGTTGTCGCCGGTCCGATGCCCCATCAGCAGCCAGGTACGAAACCCCCCGGCCGCGGCCTCATGCATCGTCTCACGCCGTTCCGGGCTCGCCACGGGCCTTCCCTTGTGCGAACCGCAGGGTACCTGGCGGCTTCCCAGGGGACAAGGCGAAAGGGCTCGCGCGCCGCGCTCAGACGGCTGTCGCCAGCAGCTCCGCGACGCACTCGGCGCCCTCCTCGAACATCATGAACATGTGGGGCAGCGGCTGCCCGACGACGTGGAGTCGCACGTCGGCGCCCCGGGCGGATAGCCAGTCGGCGAGACGCCGCATAACGTGCGGAGGTGCGACGAGATCGCCGGGGCTCGCCACCAGATCGACGCGCGCACCCGCCCAGCGTCGCGCCGAGAGCCGAGTGGGAAGGAAGAGCCGCGCGACGACCGCCCAGTGCTCCTCGCCCTGATAGGACCCGAGCACCTCGTCGCTCACCGCGCGCGGCGATGCGGCGCCGCAGTCGCGGCGAGGCGCGCCGCAGCTCCGGCTTCGGCGGCGTCCGCGCACCCAGCAGGCCTTCGGGTGTGTGTCCGGGGAAGTCGAAGGCCACGGCTCTCACGCCGCGCGCGGCGGCGCGCCGGATCAGCTTCGCGAACACGACGCCCGACGAACCGCCTCCGGCGAGGCAGAGCACCGGCGGCGCCGCCCCGTAACGGGCGTCCCCGTCGGCCGCGTAGACCGGAACCGCGAAGCGACGCCTCCCCACCCGGACCTCGCGCAGCGATGCGGCGAGCCGGATCGGCTCGGCGTCGTCGGCCGCGTGGACGGCGACCGTCTCGCTGAGAATCATTTCCGATGCGTCCCCCGTCGCGTGATGGTATGGAACCGGACACGCGAGCCACGAGCCCCGGCACCTGATGAGGCCAACGTGACCAGTTCCGACTCCGACCTCCCCCCCTACGATCTCCAACGCCTGCTCTCCGCCCCCTTCCCCGAGCGTGTCCGCCTGGTGTGTCGCACCTGGGCGTCGCAGATCAATCCCAACCCGCCGATCGTGCTCGTGCTGTACTGGCTGAAGTACCTGCTGCTCTTCGTCGGCGGTTGGGCGTTCTTCGTATCGTTCTCCGCGGGCTATCCGGGCTTCACCTCTCCGGCCGGTTGGGCGTTTACACCGATCGCGTTCCAGAAGGCGATCCTGTGGGCGATCTTCTACGAGATGGCGGGCTTCGGCTGCGGCTCGGGCCCGATGAACGCCCGCTTCTCGCCGCCGGTCGGGGGCTTCCTCCACTTCCTGCGCGCGGGCACCACGAAGCTGCCGCTCTTCCCGGGCATGCCGCTGTTCGGGGGAGTCCGCCGCACGGGCTTCGACGCGGCGCTCTACGCGGTGAACATGATCTTCCTGCTGCGCGCGCTGATCGCCCCCGAGATCACGCCGGGGCTCCTGGCGCCGAGCTGCGTCCTGATCCCGCTGCTCGGCGTCACCGACAAGACGCTCTTCCTGGCCGCGCGCGCCGAGCACTACTGGGTGGCGCTCTTGTGCCTCACCGTCGCGAGCGCCGACGCGCTGTGGATCTCGGCCTGCAAGGTGGTCTGGGGCGCGATCTGGTTCTGGGCCGCCACCTCCAAGGTCAACGACCACTTCCCCTCGGTGATCATGGTGATGATGAACAACGGGCCCTTCTTCCCGAAGTGGCTGAAGAAGCGGCTGTTCGTCTCCTATCCCGACGACCTGCGTCCCTCCGCCTTCGCGGCCGGGATGGCGCGCATGGGCACGCTCACCGAGTACATGATCCCGGCGGTGCTGCTGGCGAGCTCGAGTCCGCTGCTCACCGCGGCGATGCTCGTCGTGATGTGCGGCTTCCACGGCTTCATCGCCCTGAACAACCCGAGCGGGATGCCGATCGAGTGGAACATCCTGATGATCTTCGGCGGCATCTTCCTGTTCGGCTTCCATCCCGAGGCGAGCATCCTCGCCCTGGGCGCGATGCCTCTGCTCGTCGCCTTCCTGTGCTTCTGCCTGTTCGTCGTTCCGTGCTACGGCAACTTCGTGCCCTCGCGCGTCTCCTTCCTGCTGGCGATGCGCTACTACGCGGGCAACTGGGCCTACAACGTCTGGCTGTTCCGCAAGGGCAGCACCCGGAAGCTCGCGAAGCTGACCAAGGCCGCCGGGACGATGCGCGAACAGCTCGAGAAGATGCTGCCCGACGCCGACTCGGTGGAGGCGGCGCTCACGCTCTCCCTGGCCCATCGCTTCATGCACCTGGAGGGTCGGCCGCTGCTCGAGGCGCTTCCGCGGGCCGTCGACGACATCGACGACTATGAGTGGATGGATGGCGAGATCCTGGGCGGGATGGTGCTCGGCTGGAACTTCGGCGATGGGCACCTGAACGGCCTGCAGCTGCTGCGCGCGGTGCAGGAGCAGTGCGGCTTCGAGCCGGGCGAGCTGCGCGTGGTGATGGTCGAGTCGCAGCCGTTGTTTGGCCGCTCGATGCACTGGAAGATCGCCGACGCGGCGAGCGGTGTGCTCGAGGAGGGCGATACGGAGATCGCGCCGATGCGCGGGCTCCAGCCCTGGCCCACCGGGGAGTACGCCGAGGCCCTGGTGCGCGGACGGGTCGGCGCGCCCGCCTGACGAGGGCGCGAGCATGAAGCAGACGCCGGACGCCGTCGTGATCGGGTCGGGCCCCAACGGGCTCGCGGCGGCGATCGCGCTGGCGCGCGCGGGCGTCCGCGTGCTGGTGGTCGAGGCCGAGACCGAGGTGGGCGGCGGCACGCGCAGCGCGGCGCTCACGCTGTCGGGCTTCACCCACGACGTGTGCTCCGCCGTGCACCCGATGGGGATCCTGTCGCCCTTCTTCCGCCAGCTGCCGCTCGAGGAGCACGGCCTGGTGTGGCTGCGCCCGCGCGCCTCGGTCGCCCACCCGATGGACGACGGCCCTGCGGTGATGCTCTACCGCTCGCTCGAGCGAACCGGCGAGGGGCTGGGCCGCGACGCGTCGGCCTGGGCGCGTCTTGTCGGGCCCTTCCTAGCGGCCCCCCACGAGCTGCTCGCCGACGTGATGGCGCCACTGCGCGTTCCCGATCACCCGCTCGCGATGCTGCGCTTCGGAGTGCGCGCCCTGTTCTCGGCGAACCGGCTGGCGCGCCTGTGCTTCCGCAAGGAGCGCGCGCGCGCCCTCTTCGCCGGCTGCGCGGCGCACTCGGTGCTGCCCCTCAGCCAGCCGCTCACTGCCGCGCTCGGCCTGCTCTTCGCGGTCACCGGCCACGTGGAGGACTGGCCCGTCGCCGCGGGCGGATCCCAGGCGATCTCGCGCGCCCTCGCCTCCTACCTGGAGACGCTCGGCGGGTCGATCGAGACGAAGCGGCGTATCGAGCGCCTCGGCGACCTGCCCGACGCGCGCGTCGTCCTCTTCGACACCTCGCCCGAGCAGCTGGCGCGCATCGCGGGCGACGCGCTGCCGGCCGGCTACCGGCGCCGGCTGGCGCGCTACCGCTACGGCCCCGGTGCCTTCAAGCTCGACTGGGCGCTCGACGGGCCGATCCCCTGGTCCGACCCGACCTGTCGCGAAGCGTCGACGGTGCACGTGGGCGGCACACTGGAGGAGATCTGCGCCTCGGAGCGGGACATGTACCGCGGACGCCACAGCGAGCGACCGTTCCTGATCCTGTGCCAGCAGAGCGAGGTGGACCCGTCGCGCGCGCCCGAGGGCCAGCACACGGGCTATGCCTACTGCCACGTGCCCCACGGCTCGACGGTGGACAGGACCGACGCCATCGAGCGCCAGGTCGAGCGCTTCGCGCCCGGCTTCCGCGACCGCATCCTCGCCCGCCACGCGACGAGCCCCGCGGACTTCGAGCGCTACAACCCCAACTACAAGGGCGGCGCGATCACCGGCGGCGTTGCCGACGCCTTCCAGCTGTTCAATCGGCCGGTCACGCGTCTCGACCCCTACGCCACGCCCAACCCGCGCCTGTTCATCTGCTCGGCGGCGTCGCCCCCCGGCGGCGGCGTCCACGGCCAGTGCGGATATTGGGCCGCGCAATCGGCACTGAAGCGGCTCTAGAGGGGAGGTGCGTGCCGATCGGCGAGCGCCCCGACGACGAGATCGAGCACGCCGGGCCGACCCGTCAGCGAGCCGGCCCCACGCCAGCCACGTTCGCGCTCGCCGGGTCCTCTTGCTCCGCACCCGCCAGGCGTGCGGTGATCTCGTAGAGCAGACGGGTGCCTTCCTTCAGGTTCGCGACGGAGATCCGCTCGTCGTTGCCGTGGACGAGGGAGGCGTCCTGCTCGCGCACGGCGAAGGGCATGAAGCCGTAACAGGGGACGCCGCGCTCGCGGAAGTAGTGGCAGTCGGTGAAGCCGACGGCGAGCGGTGTGGTGACGACGGTGCCCGGGTTGCGGCGTTCGGCGATCTCGCCCAGCACGGTGAAGAGCTCGTGGTCGGTGGGCGAGGAGGCGGGCGGGAACGAGAGCAGCGTCTCGATCTCGATACCGGGGTCGTCGATCACCGCCTCGAGGTCGGCGAGGAAGGCCTGGGGGTCCTGGTCGGGCAGCAGTCGTACGTCCAGCTCGGCGCTGGCCTCGGGCGGGATCACGTTGGTCTTGTTCGATCCCTCGAGGACGGTGAGGGAGATCGTGTTGCGCACCTGGGCGTTGTGGCGCGGCACCGCCGTGAACTCGGCGGCGAAGTCGGGGTCGGCGAGCGCCGCGGACAGGTCGCGCAGCTTCTCGCGCTGGGGGCCGGGCTCGCCGTCGGCCGTGTCGGCGTAGAAGCGCTGGAGCTGCGGGACGACGCGGATCGGGGTCTGCCAGGCGGCGATCCGCCCGAGCGCCGCGACCAGGCGGGCGGGCGCGGCGTCGGCCAGCGGCATCGAGCCGTGACCGGGGTGTCCCTTCGCCGTGAGGCGCAACCACAGGGGCACCTTCTGCGCCACCTCCACCGCGTAGAAGCGAGGCGCGCCGTTCTCGTCGAGTGCGATGTAGCCGCCCTCGTTCAGCACCACGCCCGCGTTCGCGAACAGCTCGAAGTGCTGCTCCGCCATGAAGCCGGCGCCGAGCGCGCCGCCGGCCTCCTCGTCGGCCACGCCGAGGAAGACGACGTCGCCCGCGAGCGGCGCGCCCGAGCGGGCCAGCGCGATCAGCGTCAGCGCGCTGGCGATGCCCATGCCCTTGTCGTCGAGCGCGCCTCGGCCCCAGATCTCGCCGTCCTCGATCGCCCCGCCGAAGGGCTCCCGCTTCCAGTAGCGCGCGTCGGCGGGGACGACGTCCATGTGGTGCATCAGCACGACCGAGGGCCCTGAACGGTCGCCGGGCAGCCGCGCCACCACGTTCCCGCGCCCCGGCGCGGACTCGTAGATGCGTGCCTCGATCCCCTCGTCCTCGAACCAGCGCGCGAAGAATTCCGCCGCGCGCAGCTCGTTGCCGGGAGGATTCGCCGTGTCGACCTGGAGGTAGCGGGAGAGCCGACGCACCGCCTCGTCCTCGAGGGCGCTCCAGTCGGGCCCCTGGGCGCGGGCCGGCGGCGTCGCAGCCAGCCACGCGGCGAAGAGCAGCAGCAGGGGCGCCGAGCGACGCATTCCGGCGTCAGCCCGCCTCGCGCGAGCGCTCGTCCGCGCCGCGCCGCACGGGCGTCGCACGGCGCCGCCCCGAGAGCGCGAGCAGCTCTTCGGCGAGTGCGGGTCCCGCCACCTCGTGCTTGAAGAACGCGTACACCTCGTCCCAGGCGAGCGCCTGGAGGCGGTCGAGCCACGCCGCGAGGTCGCGCGTGTCGTACGCGCTGCGGCGCAGGCGCAGGTAGCCGAAGCGGGCCGTCTCGTGCAGCGACGCCTCGCCCTCGTCGGACTCCGACGCGACCCACGCCGCGCCGCGCTCGCGCAGGCACGCGAGCACCGCCGCCTCCTCCCAGCTCTCGTGGCGGAACTCGAAGGCGGCACGGGCGCGACCGTCCAGCTGGTCGAGGAAGCGCTCGAGGCGCTCGCGGTCGCGGCGGAGATTCGGGGGGAGCTGCACGAGCAGCACGCCCAGCCGCGGGCCCAGCGGCTCGAGCTGGCCGAGCAGGTAGTCGAGCTCCTCTCCCACCTCCTTCAGGCGCTTGTGGTGGGTGATGCGCTGGCTCACCTTCACCGCGAAGCGGAAGCCCTCGGGCACCTGGCTGGCCCAGGCCGCCACCACCTCGCGCTTCGGCATGCGGTAGAAGGTGTTGTTGATCTCCACCGCGGGCAGGCGCTGCGCGTAGTAAGCGAGCATCGCCGCCGCCGCGGTCTTCTCGGGATAGAAGGAGCCCTTCCACTCCTTGTAGGAGTAGCCGCTGGTTCCGGCGCGGATCTCCATCGGGAGACCTCCGGGGGGTGGACCGGGGATTATGACAGCAGCACCGGCGCGATGTCGAAGGGCGCTGCGACCCGCCGCAGCCACTCGTCCCGGCTCATGGCGTAGATCGCCACCCGATGGCCCTGGAGCTGCCGGAGCTCCACATAGCGCTCGCCGATCTTCTCGGCGACGCGGATCGAGGCCGCGTTCTCGGGCAGGATCGCGCTGATCACGCGCTCCGCGCCGACCGCGGTGAAGGCGTGCTCGAGCGCCGCGCGGGCACCTTCCGTCGCCAGGCCCTCGCCCCAGCGCGGACGCGCCACCAGCCAGCCGACCTCGAGGCCGGGCCAGCCCTCGGGCCGGTACAGGCCGATGCGCCCCACCAGCTCTCCCGTGGCCTTCTCCTCCGCCGCCCACAGCCCGTAGCCGCGGATCTGCCAGTGTCCGAGCAGATAGCCGATCGAGCGCCACGCCTGGTCGCGGTCGTAGGGCCGGCCGTTTCCGATGAAGCGCATCGTCTCCGCGTCGCCGGTGAGGCTCGCCCAGGCGTCGAGGTCGCTCTCGCGGAACTGGCGCAGCCGCAGCCGTGCGGTCTCCAGCTCGGGCCGACGGGTCACCGCGGCGATCAGTCGGCCTCGGTGGGCTCGGGGCCGTTGGCCACCCAGGGCGCCACGACGCGCACCTGCAGCCGCACGCAGGGCAGACCGCGGAACACGTCGGGAGCTTCCGAGGCGTCGGAGCAGAAGCCCACCTCCACGTCTCCGGCCCGCTCGAGCGACTCGCAGCAACGGCCGCGGCGTTCCGCCACCGGCGTGGCCGGCCCCTGGGCGATGCGACCCACCAGGTAGAACATGACGGTATAGGTGTGTTCGCCCGAGGCGAGACGCGCCTCGTGCCGCGCGCAGGCCTCGAGCTGGGGATCGATGCCCAGCCAGTCGAGGAACTCGAGCACCTCGGCGCTGTACACCAGGTGGCGCGTGGTGGCGAAGTTGAAGCAGGCCTCGCAGCCGCAGTCCTCGCTTCCGCCGCAGTCGATCTGCGCGTAGACCTCTCGGGTGAGCTCGGGCTCGGTGTCGACCGCCCACTTGCGGAGCGCGATCGTCTGCATCGATGTTCATCGAAGCACACCCGAATCGCGCCGGGAAGCGAAAAGATGGCGACGCTGGGAGGACCGCCGCGAGGAGGCCGAAGGCCGACGCGCAGCGAGGCGAAGCCGAGCGAAGTCCCCCGCTACGGCAGCGCGAAGGCGACCAGGGCGTCGCCCGTGCGTCCCGGGATCAGGCCGTGGCCGCCTGCGGCGACGACCACGTACTGGCGCCCCTCAGGGCTCAGCCGGTAGGTCATCGGCGTGGACTGGGCCGTCGCGGGGAGCCGCGCGCGCCACAGCTCCTCGCCCGACTCGGTGGAGAAGGCGCGCAGGTAGCGGTCGGTGGTGGCGCCGATGAAGACGAGACCGCTCGCCGTCGTGATCGGCCCGCCGATGTTCGGCACGCCCTTGGGCGCGAACAGCCACACGGGGAAGGGCGCCACGTCGCGCGTGGTGCCGAGCGGAACCTCCCAGCGCAGCGCACCGGTGGCGACGTCGATCGCGGCGAGCGTTCCCCAGGGCGGCGGGTTGCAGGGCGCCCCGAGCGGCGAGACCAGCGGATAGCGCTCCAGCGCGTAGGGTGTTCCCTCCTGAGGCTCGAAGCCGAAGGCGGGCGGGCCGTCGGGGAACTTCTTGTCGAACTCGGCGCGCGGCCACAGGCGGATGTAGGTGGCCATGCGCATCGTGTTGATCAGGAACAGTCCGCGCTCGGCGTCGACGGATCCGCTGCCCCAGTTGTTGCCGCCCGCCATGCCCGGGTATTGGATCGTCCCCTCGAGCGAGGGTGGGGTGAAGATCCCCTCCGAGCGGGCGGCGGCGATCTTCTCGCGGCACTTCGCGCGGTCCCAGGGCGTGAACCCGAAGGCGTCGTCGGGAGTGAGGGTCGCGGGGTGGAGCGGGGCGGGCACGAGTGGGAAGGGCTGGGTGGGCGAGAGCGTCTCGCCCGGCACGCCGCCCTGGGGCACGGCGCGCTCCTCCACCGGGAACAGCGGCTCGCCCGTGCGCCGGTCGAGAAAGAAGAGGTGGCCCATCTTCGTCGGCTGCACCAGGCCGGGCACGGAGGCGCCGTCGCGCGGGAAGTCGATGAACACCGGCTGCGAGGGCACGTCGTAGTCCCACAGGTCGTGATGGACGGTCCGGAAGTGCCAGCGCACGACGCCGGTGCGCCCGTCGAGAGCGACCACCGAGCTCGAGTAGAAGTCCAGGCCATTGCGCTGGCCGCCGTAGTAGTCGGGCGCGGTGTTCCCGGTGGGCACGTAGACGATCCCCAGCGCCGGGTCGACCGAGAGCGCGGTCCAGGCGTTCGCACTGCCTCGGCGGTAGCGGATGCCCTCGCGAGCGGCTTCGTCCCCGGTCGGGCTGCCGGGAGGCACCGGGTCCCACGCCCAGACGCGCTCCCCGGTGCGCGCGTCCCAGGCGCGCACGACGCCGCCGGGCGCGTCCGTGCGCCGGTTGTCGAGCACCATCGCGCCCGTGATCACGCGGTCGCCCAGCACCGCGGGCGGCGAGGTCATGCCGTACTCGCCGGGCCGGGTGTCGCCGATTCCCTCGCGCAGGTCGACGACGCCGTCCTCGCCGAAGCCCTCGCAGGGCCGACCCGTCTCGGCGTCGAGGGCGATCAGGCGCGCGTCGAGCGTGCCGGTGAAGATCCGGCGCCGGCAGGCCGCGTCCTCGGGCGCGCGAGCGTCCAGCCACGCCGCCACCCCGCGGCAGTTGAAGAGATAGAGGCCGTCGCGATCGAGATGCGGGTCGTAGCTCCAGCGCTCGGCGCCGCTCTCGGCGTCGAGCGCAATCACCCGGTTGAAGGGCGTGCAGAAGTAGAGCGTGTCCTCCACCAGGATCGGCGTGGTCTGGAAGCCCGAGCGCACACCGACGCCGTGGGAGCCGTCCTCGATGTCGCCGTGGTGGTAGGTCCAGGCGACCTCGAGGGCGCGCACGTTCTCGGGCGTGATCTGGGTGAGCGGCGAGTAGCGTGTGCCGCCCGGTGTGCCGCCGTACACGGGCCAGCCCGCCACCGGCCCGCCCTCGGGAACCGCCGCCGGCGGCGAGCACGCGAGTGCGGCGAGGGCGCAGAGCGGGAGGAGGCGGGAAGCCAGGTGTCGGTTCGGCACGCGCGGATTCTCCTCGCCGTCCCGGCTCCCCGCAATCCGCGGCTGCGGGCGCGCGGGCCGAGCCGGTATGATCCTCTTCCGATGGCAGAGGATGCCCTCGAGCAGTTCGCGCGATCGATCGAGGACGCCTTCCACCGCGCCGGCGTCGACGAGCTCCGCGAGACGCTCGCCGCCGAGGAGGCCGCCGCGGCCGGCGCCCTGGGCCGAGCCACCGGAATCGACGACGGCGCACTCCTGCGGCGACTCGCCGGCCTCGGCGTGCGTCCGGAGACGCTCGCCGCCTTCACCCTGATCCCTCTGGTCGAGGCCGCCTGGGCCGACGGGGTGATGGACGCCAACGAGCGCGACGCGGTGCTGCGCGGCGCGGCGACCACCGGCATCGCTCCCCAGAGCGCGAGCTACCGGCTGCTCGAGCTGTGGACGCGGGAGCGCCCCGCTCGCGAGCTGGTGCAGGCGTGGCGCGAGATGGTCGCCGCGCTGGCGAGGTCGCTCAGCACCAGCGAGAGCCATCAGCTGCGCACCAAGGTGATCGGTCGCGCCTTCGCGGTGGCGGCCGCGGCCGGCGGTCTGCTCGATGCCCGGCCCCACGTATCGGCCGTCGAGCGGGCGGTGCTCGACGACCTCGACGCCGCCTTCGGCGCCGGATGAACCGCGCGCGGCCGCCATGCGCGTACTGGTGGCGACGGGCTCGTTTCCCCTCCGGCGCGACGATGCCTCGCCGCGCCTCGGTCTGGATCTGTGCGAGGCGCTCGCGCGACACGTGGAGGTGACGGTCCTGGCACCGGGTGCTCCGGACGCGGCTCCGCTCGACACCTGGGGTGCGCTCGACGTGCGCCGCTTCGCCTACTTCCTGCCGCGCCGTCGCGAGTGCCTGGCCTACGGCGCGGGCATGCCCGAGAACCTCGAGCGCTCCGCCTGGGCGCGCGTGCAGCTGCCGTTCCTGCTCGCCTGCCAGGCGCGCGCCGTCCGCCGGGTCGCCGACGAGGTCGGGGCCGACGTCGTGCACTCCCACCGGATCCTGCCCTCGGGCCTCGCCGCGGCCTGGGCGCGCGGGCGCCGCCGGCGCTTCGCCCACGTGACGACGCTCCACGGCAGCGACTCCCACCTGCTGCCCCGGCTGCCCGCGGCGCGCGCGATCGCCCGCTGGATCTGCGCGCGCAGCGACGGGATCGTCGCCGTATCGAACAACGTGCGCGAGAACCTCGACCGCGTTCTGGGCCGGCCGTCGGGGGCGACGCTGCTGCCGGTGGGCGTGGACACCGCCCACTTCCGGTCGCCGGCGGCGAAGCCGGTGTCGTCGACGTTCCCCGCCGGCTTCCTGCTCTTCGTCGGTCGCCTGGTCGCGATCAAGGGCGTGGACGTCCTGCTCGCGGCTCTGTCGCGCGTGCGCGAGCGCCACCCGGAGCTCGGACTCGTCGTGCTCGGAGACGGACCGCTGGCCCCGGCGCTGCGCGAGGAGGCGCGCCGCCGCGGGCTCGCCGACTGGGTGCGCTTCGCCGGCGCCGCCGACCGCGACCAGGTGGCGGCGCACCTGCGCGCCTGCCGCGCGGTGGTGGTGCCTTCGGTCGTGGACGAACGCGGGCGCGCCGAGGGCACGCCCTCCATCGCGCTCGAGGCGCTGGCCGCGGGCGCGCGGCTGGTGGTGAGCGACGCGGGCGGTCTGCCCGACCTGGTGTTCGCCGGCCGCAACGGGTGGCTGGCGGTGGCCGGCGACCCGGAGGACCTCGCGGCGAAGATCGTCGCGGCGCTCGACGCCCCGGTTCCCGCGCGCGTCGGCGCGGTGGCCGACTCCCTCGACTGGGCGCGGGTGGCCGAGCGGACGATCGCGATCTACGAGCGCGCTCTTGCGCGATCCGCCTCCGACTGAGGGTGGACCGGCGAAGGCGTGGTATACCCCGCCAACGAATGCTCACCCTCGAGTTCTTCTTCGACTGCTCCAGCCCCTGGACCTACCTCGCCTTCCACCGGATCGAAGACCTCGCCCGGGAGACCGGCGCCGAGCTGCTCTGGCGCCCCTTCCTGGTGGGCGGCGTCTTCAACAGCGTGAATCCGTCGGTGTACGAGGCCCGCAACGCCCCGGTTCCGGCGAAGGCGCGCTACTACGGCAAGGACCTCGCCGACTGGGCGCGCCTCTACGGCCTGCGCATCGGCATGCCCCCGGTGTTTCCCGTCAACAGCGTCAAGGCCATGCGCGGTGCCTTCGTCGCCGAGGAGTACGGACGGCTGCCCGGCTACGCACGTGCGGTCTTCGAGACCTATTGGGGCGACCTCCAGGACATCTCCCAGGACGCGGTCCTGGAGGGCATCGTCGCGCGCGCGGGCCTCGACCCCCTCGAGTTCTTCGCGAAGATCGCCGTGCCGGCCTACAAGGAGAAACTGCGCGCCAACACCGACGAGCTGATCGAGCGCGG
>Ga0315553_10000631_pt1 | contig 30557 bp, 26 predicted proteins | sample SalMarSW160140MG_FD_203099 | JGI IMG/M metagenome (GOLD analysis project Ga0315553, IMG submission 203099) | Salt marsh sediment microbial communities from the Plum Island Ecosystem LTER, Massachusetts, United States - Salt Marsh Sediment SW1601-40 ... | reverse complement strand
CCGTTTGGACCGATAATCGAATGGATCGTGTTTGCCCGTACTCTGATGCTCACATCCGCTACCGCAACAAGACCCCCAAACTCCTTGCGCAAGCGTATAGTCTCGATAGCCCAGTCCGTACTACTCCCGGCCGGTTCCATCATCGGAGAATGACCGGTAAAACGGCTTTCAGGTCGCTTGAGCATCGAAGCAGACATACGACTCGCTCCTCCTCAAACCTTGCTCGACCAAACAAGAGTACCGGTCCATGACCGGCTAAAAGCACTTGATTAAGATGATCGGAGATCGAGATCGCGAGATCTCGATCTCCTTTGCATCCGTGTAACTTACTACTCTCCCGTCAGGCTGCCGTAGGGCAGTTCGCCACAGTGGGCTTTGAGTGCTTCGGGGAGCAGGCAAGGCGGTTCGGGACGTGTGGTGGTGATGTATTCGAAGAACTTTGCATCAGGATCATCTACGTTGAGCAGTTTCATAACGTACATATCCTGGATAGCGACATGGTCTTCCGGTCGGATATAAACCGTGCCTTTCGGGCCTTCGAACTCCAGACCCTCCATGGCAGCGATCATGGCGTCTGCGTTGGGATCACCACCGGTTAGCTTCAGGGCTTCGATCAGGAGCAACGCAGCATTCATCCCGTCGGCATCGAACAGGTCAGGGTAAACACCATAGCGCGCCCGATCTTGCTCAATCAACCAGTCGTTGATCGGGTTATTCGGAGCGGTGTAGTGATATAGGGTCGATCCGGTCGCACCAATCGAATTCCCAAAGAAAGCCGGAAGCGCGACGTTATCCACAAAGGATGACGCCATGTCCATCGTGTCCACGACGCCTAGATCTACGGCCGACTGCATAATGGCGATGAAGCCACCCCCTGCCCAGGTCGGGATCCAAGCCTGTGCGCCGGAATCCAGGAGCTGTTCCATATAGGGGGTGAAGTCAGTCGTGTCAAAGGGCGCAAAGACGTCATCGATCGGGAACGTGCCGCCGTAGAGTGTGCAGGCGTCGCGATAGGCTGCCGCCCCACCCCAACCAAAGCTGTAGTCGGGTGCGATTTGCACGAAGGTATCATATGTCTGGGTAACGTATTCGCACAGCGCCATGGCATCCTGGTAGTTCTCGCGGCTGGTGCGGAAGGTGTACTCATTGAAGTTAACGCCGGTGATATCGTTCGCAGCGGCGGGCGCAACGATGAGCGGGATCTTGTTCTCGGCTGCGATCTCCTGCAGCGTGGCGGTGTTACCCGAGCTCACTGTGCCGACGAGCACATCGACGCCCTCGACTTCGACGAACTCACGTGCAATCGAGGTCGTCAGATCGGGGTTGGTCTGATCATCCCCAAGCAGCACCTGGATCTCGCAATCCCCCAGCATGAAGGTGTTGCTGCCGTCTGCAGCGGTGAACACATCGCCCACGCTGCCCGGCGCACCGGTGCCATATTCCATGCCGAGCATGAAGCTTCGGATCATGTGCGCACCGTAGATTGCCAGAGCCCCGGTGGCGTCGGTGATCAGTCCGACTTTGATCGGCTCAGCACAGCTGAGTGCCATCGGAGGTTCTTCCATCGGTGCTTCCGTTGGTGGTGCGACAACCGGGGCCTCGGTAGGCGCTTCGACAACCGGCTCTGTGGTTGGTTCCGGTGTCGCGGCAGGACCGCAAGCGGCCAGGAACATCGCGGCGATGAGTAGAACAGAAAGTATGCGGAACGTGGATTTCATCGATTCCCTCCTCCTAGATGGGGGTCATACTGGATTGTTGGTTCACTCTTAGGTCGATCGACTTCGATAGTAGGCGTCACCTCCTTTGTGCGTCCATTGTGATCAAATATCCAACAGATGGGCGTGGAATGCTCGATTAAACTCATCGGGTTTCTCAAGGAACGGCACGTGACCGGCGTCTTTGATGACAACCTCTCGGTACTCCCCTCCAGCGTTGGCATAGCGATCGAGAAAGGCCCTGATTTGCCTTACCATCGGCTGCGGGGGGTAGGCTTCTTCACCCGGCCAGCCCGGAAGCAGCCCCATTCGACCTAGAAAGCCGGGATCCGAAGCTGCCGTATCGGAGACTGCTAAATCATCAGCCCCACGTACCCACAACACTTTGGGTTTGGGGCTCGCATTCAAGATCTCTTCAACGCCCATTTGATATTTGGGGGCGGTGGCGTTTGAAGCGCCCCAGACTCCCGGTGCCATATACGGCCAGTTTGGGGACTGCACCGAATCACCGGGCACGTCCTGATCGCCGATATGAGTGCTGACCATGGCCTGGACAAGTTCATCCTCCCGCTCGGGGATGAAAGGCGGTTTTACAAGTAAGGTACGCAGCGCGCTGCGTGGGGAAAACGGGCTCTCCGTACTCAAGTCACCCACTTTCAGGCGCCTGATCAGCTCGGGGTTGGAGAGACCACCACCGGATCCAGCGAAATCAGGCGTCGTTGGTGTGCCCAATTCATCACGCGTAGCCCCAAAGCCAAAGGGGGAGCCTGGATCGGCGACTGTGACGGTGAGTAAGCGTGCGGGACAGGTCCCCAGCATGTCCCAGATGACCATGCCACCCAGGGAATTGCCAGCAACGTGGAACTCCGTAAAACCTAGATGATCCATCAGGGCGAGCGCATCCTCGACCAGATCGCGCATGCCGCGCATGGCATCGATTTTCTTCTCAGCCTCCGAATCACCAAACCCGCGTTGATCGGGCGCCACCCCACGGAAGCCATCCGGAAGTGCTGCCATCGTCTCTTCCCACCATGTCGCTGAAGAAACATTGCCGTGGAGGAAGAGGACCGGCTTTCCGTCTTCGAGGTCGGAAAACAATACCCTTGTCTTGATCCGGGTTGTCTCGACTGTCGCTGCTGTAACGCCTGGGATCGTCACGATACCCATCATCGTCCCTCTCTTTCCTGCCTTTGAACAGATCCGGTTCCAGATCTCTTGGGGCCGTCATAAATATTTCTCACGCAGCTTCGTTTTTTCCACCTTGCCGTAGGCGGAGTAGGGCAAGCTGTCAGCGAACACAAACCCTTTGGGGATCTTGTAGCGCGCCAGGCGCTTTAACGCAAACTGCTTGAGCTCGCCTGCGTCAACCTGCTGGGAGCCTTCCAACACGAGGATCAATAGTCCAACCTCACCCCACTTCTCATCCGGTTGGCCGATCAATGCACAATCCTTTACCGAGAGGTGCTCTCTGAAGACAGCCTCAACCTCAGCAGCGTAGATATTCTCGCCGCCGCTCTTGATCATATCCTTGTAGCGGCCATCGATGTAGTAGAACCCATCCTCGTCCTGGTGAGCCATATCCCCGGTGTGGAACCAGCCATCGATGATGGCTTCCGCTGTCGCTTCAAGGTTGCGCCAGTACCCTGCACAGACATGCGGGCCGCGAATGAGCAGTTCCCCGGCCTCCCCGGTGACGACTTCCTGTCCGCTCTCGGGATCAACGATGCGCATCTCGCTGTGAAAGATTGGTTTTCCCACGGACCCTGTCTTGGGGGCTGAATCTTCATCCGTCATGCTGAAGCAGTTCGCCCCAACTTCGGTCAACCCGTATCCCTGGCGAAAGACGATCCCTTTGCGGTTGCGCCATTTGTTCATCAGATCCGGAGGGCATGAAGCGCCGCCGCTGATAAAAAAGCGAACAGGGCTGAAATCGACTTCATTAAAGTAGGGTGAGTCGATCCACATCTGGAAAAGCGTTGGGACGCCGAGGATAACGGTGCAGCCTTGCTCGAGTATCCAGCGTAGCGAGGCCTCCGGATCGAAGTCCCGGGCTAGAATGATTCGCCCGCCCAGGTAAAGCAGCGGGGCGAAGAAGGCGAAGAGCCCGCCGGCATGGAATAGCGGTGTATAAACCGGAGAGATATCCGTCTCCCGCAAGCCCCAGCTCACGACGGTGTTGATGCAGTTGAAGAGGATTTGGCGGTGGGGGATGACGGCTCCTTTAGGGTTTCCCGTTGTACCTGATGTATACAGGATACAGTAGGGTGTCTCGCCGTCCATTTCGGGTCGTTCAGGTTCGGCCGTAGAGGCCTGACCAACGCCAGCTTCGTAGCTGATCCCCCCGTCGATGTCCGCCCCACGCAGCGTTACGATCTCGAAATTCCCCCCCTTACGCAATTCTTCCAACGTTCCGGCAAATTCCGGTTCACAAAGAACCACCCGCGGCTCGAGATCTTTGACCATGTAGGCTAACTCGTGAGCCGTCAGCCGCCAGTTGAAGGGAGCAAAGATGACCCCGAGCTTGGCTAATCCGTAGAACAAATCGATATAGACGATGGAGTTGCGGGCTAGGATTGAGACCCGGTCGCTCTTCTGCAATCCGAGCCCATCCCGCATGAAGTTGGCCAGCCGGTTGGCTCTCTCATTCAATGCGGCGTAGGAATAGCGTACGCCGGTTTCCATGTCGACCAGAGCGATACGCTCCGGGGTGAGCCCAGCCCGCTTACTGAGTAGATTCCCAGCGTGGACCATCTCTCCTCCTCAGGATCGATGCCGACTGACTTCCCATCCTAGCACCCGGCAGTTGCAGCCCGGTTACAAATCCCGCTCACGAGTCCGACCGAGGAAGTCCAGGATCAGGGCATTGAACTCCTGCGGCCTCTCCCAGCAGCTCGCATGACCGGCTCCCTCGAGTACGTGCAGCTCCGCCTGCGGGATCCCACGCTTCAATATTTCGGCATAGCGGAGGCCTTTGAGCAAATCCTGCTCGCCGGCGATGATGCAGGTGGGCGCCGTGATCTTTCCCAGGCGGCTGGTGAAGTCGACCTGCAGGAAACACTCGCATAACGCCTGTACAGCAGGGAAATCCAACTGCGCATAGCGCTTTTTCGCATCCTCCAGGAGTGGTTGGTTGGCCGCGATGAAAGCGGGGGAGAAATTCCAGGGAACGGTGACGTGGAAGAACATCAGCGGGTCCCCGGATTTAAGCGCGTCGATCCAGCTCAGGACAACCAGCTCGAGCTCGGGACCGACCTCGCTGACGGTGTCACACAGGATCAGGCTCTCGACCCGCTGCGGGTACGCAAGGGCGAAAGCCTGCGCCACCTCACCCCCGTAGGAGATGCCAGCGATATGCGCCGCCTCGACATTGAGCTCTTCGAGAAGCCCGGCCAGATCAGCTGCATGCTGCTCCATTGAGTATAGTCCAGGCGGATGATCCGATTGGCCTTGCCCACGGCAATCGTACTGAAGAACCCGGTACTCCTGGGAAAACGCCTCCGTCTGAAAGATCCAGCTCGTGGCGGCATTCATGATCACGCCGTTATTCAGAACGAGCACCGGCCCATCATCCGGCCCGTGCCATTCGTAGAAGATCTTTGTCCCGTCGATCTCACAGAAAGCCATGTCGCACCTACTCGATGGGACGGAAAGCCAGGAACGTTTTCTGTTCCTCGCCCTCACCCCGATCGATGAACTCGATTTGCATCCTGGTCCCAATCGCGATTTCCTCAGGTTTCGTCGCATCGACACCCAGGATCTGCGCACTGATGGACAAGCCATCGTTCAATTTCACAATCCCTGTACAGTAAGGGTTATCCCTGCCGTAACCAGCTTCGAGCATTGCCGTGGGTGCGATGTGGATCGTAGTGAAGGCCTGAAGTTCACCCGTGCCCTCGAGCTCTACCCAGGCCATCTCCTCCCTATAACACGCCGTGCACAATGGCTTCGGGGGGAGATACATCGTCCCACATGAATTACAAACAGACCCCATGAGCTTATGCTCAGCTAGATGAGCGTAAAACTCGACTTGTGTGAAGTTATCCTCCTGCATCAATGATCTCCTTAGGACAAGTTGAGACGTTGTCTGGGCAGCATGCGGATAAGGCTACCTGCGTTCAAAGATGTGCACGACGCATGTCTGGCCTGTGCCACCTACGTTGTGGGTCATCCCCAGGTTCAAATCACCAGTGACTTGACGCTCACCAGCCTCCCCCCGCAGCTGCTTCCAAATTTCCACGGCTTGGCCGATTCCCGAAGCTCCCACGGGGTGCCCCTTCGATTTCAGGCCGCCCGAGGTATTGACGGGGCGCGGACCAATGCGCGTTGTCAATCCCTCTTCCACGGCGGCGTATGCTTCTCCCGGCTTGAAAAAGCCGAGGTCCTCGGTTGCAATCAGCTCGGCAATGGTAAAGCAATCGTGCACTTCCACGACCTTGATATCCTCTGGCGTGACGCCAGCCATCTCGTACGCCTGCTGCCCGGCGATGCGCGCCGCCTTGAGTGTGGTCAGGTCTTCCCGGTCATGCAGTGCAACATCGCTGGCCTGTCCTGTCCCGATGATGTAGAGCGGATCCTGCGAAAAGCGTTTGGCGATTTCCTCGCTCACCAGCAGCAGAACCGCAGCCCCATCTGAGATTGGTGAACAGTCGAACAACCTCATCGGCCATGCGATAACCGGGTTGGCGCGCTCATCATGCAGGAATGCCATCTCATCTGCCCAGGTCGGGACCGGTTTTCCTTTCGCCTTTGCCTTGGCGATCTTTCCATCCATAACCTGACGAATCGTCGTACCGAACTGTGCTTTTTCGTTCAAAGCACCGTTCTCGTGATTCTTCAACCCGACCTGCATGAAGGCTTCCTGGGGGGCGCCATAGCGGTGCATATAGGCGGTCGCCATGGCAGCGTAGAAACCAGGGAAGGTGAAACCAGCCGGGATCTCGTACAGCACATCACTCGCCGTGGCCAGTGCATCGGTAACCTGCGAAGTCGGCAGGTCGGTCATCTTCTCGATCCCACCGACAAGCACCACGTCATACATGCCGGAGGCAATGGCAAGGATCCCCTGCCGAAGCGCGACACCCCCGCTGGCACAGGCGTCTTCGACCCTGGTCGCTGGCCGTGGCGCGAGGCCAATCCAATCCGCCATACAGGGTGCATTATGCCCCTGCCCTTCGAACAGGTCGCTGCTGTAATTGCCGAGGTATAGGGCTTCGATATCGTTCGGGTCGAATCCTTTATCGACCGAAGAGCGCAGCTCTTTAAACGCCTTGACAAACAGATCGCGCGATGCCAGGCCCGGGAATGCACCGAACTTGCTCATTCCCACCCCGACAACTGCGACGCTCCGACCGAGTTTTCGTGATGCCACGATGTTCACCTCTCTTCCTGAACGACGACGATGTAGCGTTGGTTTGCATTGAATGAGCACGTACCCTCGGCGTGCGTGCCACCCACCGGTTACGCCCCTTCCGTAAACTGGGTGCGCAGATCACGCTTCAGGATCTTGCCCATGCCTGATAAGGGCAACGCCTCCATGATCTCTATCCGTTTTGGAACTTTGTAGCGGGCTAAGTGGTCCTGCATGTGCCCCATCAGCTCGTCCGCGGTCGTGTTGCTTCCTGGTTTGAGCACGACACAGGCAACGCCGATCTCGCCCCACTTCTCATCGGGAAGGCCGATCACAGCGCACATCAGAACCGCGGGATGCTGGTAGAGTGCGTTTTCGATCTCAACCGGGTAGACATTTTCACCGCCTGAGATGAACATGTCCTTCTTCCGGTCCCGGACATAGAAATACCATTCATCGTCGTATTCGACGATATCACCGGTGTGGAACCAGCCATCCTCATCGATGACTTCAGAAGTCGCTTGCGGGTTATTCCAATATCCCGAACAGGCGCTGGGACCCTTCAATAGCAGTTCGCCACGCTCGTTCGGACCAAGCGGCTTGTTTCCTTCATCGACTACGCGCACGTCCACAAAGAAATTAGGCCGGCCGATGCTGCCGGCTTTCCGGATGGCGTCTTCGGGTGGCAGCGCGAAGAGCCCAGGCCCATACTCGGTCATCCCAAAGCCCTGTTTGAAACGAATCTTTTTCTCACTCGTGTACTGTTCCACGAGTGGGACGGGAAGCGGCGCACCTCCGCTGGTGCAGAAACGCAGGCTGCTCAAATCTGAGCTCTCCCAATTCGACGCCTGGGTCATGATCTGGTACATCGTAGGAACCCCCGCAAACACGGTCACTTTCTCACGCTCGATCAAGGCGAGAACCTGCTCTGGATCGAACTGCCGGGTGAGAATGGTGGTGTTCCCGAAGACGACCTGGGATGAGACGTAGGCGAACAACCCCCCGGCGTGGAAGAGTGGAAACACGCAAAGGTAGGTGTCATCATGGCTCAGGTCGTGGATGACAGTATTAAGCACATTCCAGCAAATTTGACGGTGGCTGATCTGCGCAGCTTTTGGCAGCCCGGTCGTGCCTCCCGTGAAGAGTAAACAGGCGATGTCCTCGGCTTCGAGGCTGTCACAGGTGACGGACGTATCCACCGCGCTTGCGATCACATCTTCGAAGCGGATGGAGCCGGGGATCCCGTCGCCTTCGATATGCAGGAAGGCGCTGAGCGCATGAGCCCCATCCCGCGTCGCCTTCTCAATTTCACCAACGGCCTCGATGAAATCGTCCGAATAGATCAGGACTTGGGGTGATGTTTCCTCGATCAGCGCAACCAGTTCGCGCCAGTGCAGGCGCCAATTGAGCGCAGTGTGGATCGCGCCGAGTTTCCCGCAGGCAAAGAAGCAATCCAGGTGCTCGACGCCATCGCGGGCCAGGATCGCCACCCGGTCCCCTTTGCCCACCCCGTGCTCATCTTTTAACCAATTGGCGAAACGGTTCACACGGTCGTTCCACTCGCGATAGGTCAGGCGAAGTTCGGGATCCTTGCCGGCATCGATAATTGCAAGCTTGTCGGGTGAATAGATCTTACGCCGCCCCAGGTAGTCACCGATATACATCATCCACCTCCGGAGGAATCAGATGGGACGCTCTCATAGCTCAAACTCGATGGTCTTCAGAGAGAAAAACTTCTTTAACGTCGGCCAGAAGATCTCTGGTTTCTCCATGTAGGTCATATGACCGCATTCCGCTAGCATGATCTGGCGGCTGACCGGCAGAATATCCAGCAGCTTGCCTTGCTGCCAGGGTGGGATGGCCCTGTCTTCCTCACCGGTGAAGATTAGCGTCGGCGTCTGGATGTCGCGATAGGCATTCTCATCCATTCGGATATTCTCGAAGAATGGAACCTGGGCCTCGGTCAGGCGGATCAAGCAGTAGCGCTTATCGCGATAGCGATCGTAAAAATTGCGGCGACCTTTCTCCATCTTTTCACCATAGATCCGCCTGGCGAAGGTTTCGCTAAAGATCTTCTCGTACAGATAGTGGGTGTAGATATCGAACGCCCTATCATCGTGCTTGTAGAACATCAATGAGATATCGTGGTACATCTGGAACTGGATCTCGTTCGTCAGCAAGATGCCGGACAGCGTCAACGTGTGCAGCCGATCCTGGAACAATCGGCCTAGCTCGGCAGCAATGAAACCACCATAGGAGACGCCGATAGGGTGGATCTTATCGATCGCGTTGGCGTCCATGACCTGGATCAAGTACTCGGCGAATTTGTCGATGAAATAAGGCTCATCCTCCTGGGATGATTGACCCTGACCGAAGTAGTCGTACAACAATAGGTCGAACTCGGGTTGCAGCAGCGGCACAGTGCGGTGCCAGGACTTGGTGAGCATCGCCAGGCCATTCAACAGGACGACGACTTCACGTTCGCCTTTGCCGAAGTATTCCCAGTAGATCTGGCGAGTACCTTGTTCAACTTTAATGGTGCCGGAGCGATCCGGTGAAGTGGGTTGGTCTGCCATGGGCCTCTATCCCCGAGGATAATTTCGGACGTGATCCTCGCATTGACTATTCTGTAAAGATACAACCTCAAGCAACTGCTTCTGACTCCCATTCCTGCTCAGCACAGTCAAGCACGCGGGCACGGATACCACGGTAGATGAGAGGATCAAGGAAGGCATAATGCTCCTCGACAAATCGCGTGGGTTGCTCGAGATGGAGTGAATGACCCGCATCTTCGATCAACACCAAACGCGAGCCCGAAATCTGCTTCAGGTAGGCTTGTGCGTTATGATTGGGCATCACCCGGTCGTCACTCCCCCACAGCAGCAGGGTAGGGGCGGTGATGTGCCGCACACGGTCACCCGCCTTCCAGGCTGCGGCTGCCCGAGCGAACTGGTAGTAGAGCCCGCGCGAAGCCGACAGCGCGTCGTCGACCAGTGACCTGGCAAGCGATCCTGTTTGCGGGATCCCGGCCCGCCGTAGCCAAAGCTGGAGCATCCTGCGGTTTTTTATTTCCAGCAGGAGCAGGAAATTGGTGGTGACCGAGCCGAACTTGATCCCCCCGGCCGGGCCAGTATCTTCAAGAACCAGGGCGATCACCTTTTCCGGATGGCGGATCGCGTAGCTGGTCGCCACCAACCCCCCCCCAGCGAATGACCGAGCAGGACCACCCGTTCAATCTCGAGACCGCTCAGGAGACGCTCCAGATCCAGAACGAGGTCATTAATGATGATACGGCGCGTTAGATAACCCGTGCGCGTGGTGTGGTGTTCGCGACTGCCACAGCCGCGCAAATCAGGTGCGAGGGCACGGTATGCGCCCGGCACGCAGGCCAGCAGCGGTTCCCACCAGCGGGCAGAAGCGTAGTTGCCATGCAGAAATACGATCGGCGTCAGACCTGCACCGCTCATGCGGTAGTGGATCGTCAGCTCCGGAGTGTCGATGTAGGGCATTCTGCTCCCTATCAGCCTGTTGTCCAACGCCAGACCGAGGCCGCCATACTGATGCCGCCTCCACTGGCGCAGAACAGCACCACCTGACCCGGTTTTGGACCCCGCCCAGCGCTGATGGCGTCATCGAGTGCCATGGCCACGCATGGTGAACCGGTGTAACCCCACTTGTGCATAACCCAATAGGTTTTTTCAATGGGCTGCTTGAGCGTCTCCATCATGGCCTCGATCGTGCGCAGGTTGAGCTGCGTAAACAAGTAGAGATCGACATCATCGAAGTCAAGGTCGGCTTTCTTCAAGGCGCCAGCGATCAACTTCGGCCAGTATTCAGTGTTGAATGTCTTCGGAAACTTCTTGACAAATTCGACACGCGGCGCCCCATACGCCGCCAGGTTTTCTGGAGTGCAGGGACGCCAGGCGCCGCCAGTGTAGATCCCCAGGGCATCATGGAACTCCCCTCTGGCTAGCAGATTGCTGCTTAGAAAGCCGGGCTGATCACCAACACCGAGCACGACCGCACCAGCACCATCCGCGAAGAGATTGGCAGTCTTCTTGTCTTTGAGATTCAGGAAGCGGCTCATACCGTAGCCGCCAGCAACCAGGATATAGTTCAAGTCTGTATCCGTCAGAAGATAGCGTGCGCCCTGGTCAAGCGCGGTCACCCATCCAGCGCAGGCGCTGTTGACGTCGTAGCAGCCGGCATTCACCGCTCCCAATTTATCCTGGACCACGACTGAAGTGCTTGGTGAGAGGTAGTCGGGGGTATCGGTCGAGACGATCAATAGATCCAGCTGCTCGGCCTTGATCCCGGCCCTCAAGAGCGCCTGTCGGGAAGCTTCTACGATCAGATCGGATGTTGTCTGGTCGTCAGCCATCCAACGCCGTTCCAGGATGCCGACATTCTCTTCCAACCAGGCAGAGGTCGGTTCGCCCAAGATCACGTCTATCTCGGCGTTTGTGACCACCCGTTCCGGGACGTAGCTTCCTGTGGAGAGAATTTGTGGATGACGCTTCATTCTGCTGCTCACGTCCCGACCACGATCCCGCCATCGACACGCAGCGTGACCCCGGTGATGAAGCTGGCTTCATCCGAGGCCAAGAAGAGATAGGCATTGGCGATGTCCAGGGGCTGCCCCATGCGACCCAGCGGTGTATGGGACACCATGCTCTCCAGGGCTTTCTCTGGCATCTGCTGCACCATCTCGGTCAGCGTGAAGCCCGGTGCGATGGCGTTCACGCGCACCTGGTACCGTCCGAGTTCACGCGCCCACACCTTTGTCATCCCAATAACGCCAGCTTTGGAGGCGACGTAGTTGGTCTGACCAAAGTTGCCATCCAGCCCGACGATCGATGTGGCATTTATGATCACGCCTTGCTTTTGCTGGATCATGAAGGGCACCACTGCTTGAGCGCAGTTGAAAGTACCTTTCAAATTCACGTCGATCACCAGGTCAAATTCCTCCTCCGGCATCTGTTTGACCAGTTCACCGTCCTTGACCTTGACCAGCAAGCCATCACGCAGCACGCCGGCGTTGTTGATGAGGACATCGATCCGGCCGTGATCAGCGTGCACTGCCTCGGCCCAGCGCTGGACTTCATCCCGTTCGGCGACGTTTACCTTATGAAACGATCCACCGATTTCTTGCGCAACTTCTGTACCACCCGCCTCGTCAAGGTCACAAATGCAGACGATCGCACCTTCCTGTGCGAAACGGAGCGCGACGGCTTTGCCAATCCCGGCAGCGGCACCTGTGATCATGCAAACTCGATCCTTCAATCGCATCTTGCTCTCCTTTTTCTCGATCGCCGCCATACACTGGTGACCGAGATCGGATTATCCAATCTCTGATCCAGCCAGCTCTTTCACGCCTCAGCATCGATGCTGGGATCCAGATCTTCAACCGGAAAATAGTGCTGGATGAATTCCATCGCCTCGATCCAACGTGTAAAGGACAATTCCTCACCGGACTGGATGTGACGGATGACGCCACGGTAGACGGTATCAGCTTGATCAACCGGCTGTGTGACATCGATAAATCGGAGGAGAAACGAGGAGATGTTTGTCTCCTGTGATAATGGCAAGAGCACAACCCTCCTGTGCTCAGCATAGCAAGTCTATGTTACGCCGCAGTTACATCTTACCCAGGGTTATTCGTGGGATTCGATCAGCGTGCGGTAGAGATCGAAGGTTTGTGAGGCTGGGGCTACATCCAGCTCCGAGCGCAGCGTTTCCAGGCAGGTCTGGAAGGTGCGCGCAACCTGGCCATGATCTCCAAGCTTGGCATAGGCACGCATCATAAAACGGTATGCACGCTCCCAACAATTGTCCAGCGCAAGCACACGTTGGCATATATCGATCACCGATTCTGGGTCTGTGATCAAGGATAGCTCGCACAGACGATCGCTGCTCTTCAGGAATTGGACGGTCAAACGCTCTCGTTCGGTAGCTGCCCAGGTCTCATAGCGGGCGTCGCTCAGGAAATCACCCTGGTACAGCATAAGCGCGCGTTCCAGCTTCTCACGCGCGCCCTGTGGATCATCATCCACGATCAGTTCGGCCTCACGGACGGCGATGTCAAAGTCATCGACATCCAACCACAGGTCAGAGCCTGGTCGAAGAGCATAAGTGGAACCCTCCCGGACAATGTAGGCTGACTCGCTGCCTGGTTCCCGTTGGGGTTCAAGCACTTGATAGAGCGTACTTAGCGCGACTTTGAAATTGCGGTGGCTGGGACTGGGATCCGCGCCGGGCCACAGGCACTCACAAATCTGATCCCGATCAAGTGGAGCATCCCGGTGGGCGATCAACACCTGCAGCAGTTGACGGGATTTCTCACGCTTCCATTCATTGGAGGCAACCGGCTCACGCCCGCGCCACACACTGAACCCACCCAGGGTTTCGATCCGCAGCTGGTAACCAGGGTGAATCTTAATATCCCCCAGCCCGAGAGCATGCAGCAGCCGGCCAGGGTATCCCTTCGACCAACCCTGATCGCGGGCATGCAGAAGCAGTGGCACCATCCGCCGTTCATCCGGAACGCCCAGTAAGGTGCGCCTGGTCAATAAAACCATGTAGTCATGGCGCAGGCTGGCATCGAGGACCCATTTGAATGAATCGCCGAACTGATCCAGATTACCGCTATCGAACCAACCGATCGAGCGCCACAAGCGGGCGCTGGTCAGCCCGAACGGATCACTGCATTCCTGGAAGCCATGCATCGCCTGGCTGAGCCAAATCTGCCCCTCTTCATTCCCACCAGCCAGGATATGACAGGCACCCATCGTGCTTTTGATGAGTGAAGCAATCCACTCATCACCGGCACGATCCGCGATTTCAATGCCCATCTGTGCCGATCGAACGGCTTCGACCAGGTCACCCCGGTAACCGTAGGCGCGAGTAAGCCCCCAGTAGGCTTCCACGCGCAGCCGTGGGATGCGAAGCGAACGACTAAGTTCGATCGCGGCATTGAACATCTCGATCGCCTTCTCGTACTGCCCTGAATCGGACAGCATCATCAAGGCATGCCCCTGGCGCATATACCCCACTGCATTTACAAAGGGTGAGCCGAGTTGTTCGCCCCGCCGGGTGCCTTCAAGCGCCGATTCATACGCAGCCACAGCTTCTCCCTGCATGGCATAAATAATCGATAAAAGCAGGTGAGTCTCACGGTGTGCACGCGGTTTTTGGACTGGATCTATCCGTTCGACCTCAGCTAACTGCTCAAGCTGCATGCGCGCCTCTGCCAGCCGCCCGGTACGCAGCAGGACCCGGATGAGCAATTGCGAGTCTGCTGGACCCTCACGACGAAGTTCTGTGGCTTGACGCTGAAAAGCTTCCGCCTCATCGCCTCTACCGGCATTGAGTTTATTTTCAGCCAGTAGCTCGTAGAGATTGGCCATCGTGTCCCGGTCTGCTGTTCCGTCGGAGAGGCGCAGCGACTGTTGCAGAAGCTCTTCAGCCTTGCTGGGGTTGACCGTATCGAGGTAAACACGCGCTCGCCCACGCAGTGCCCGGCTGACCCCCTCCATCTGGCCGCGTTCACGCCACAAGGCTTCCGCTTGCTGGTACCAACCCAAGGCCTCTTGAAATCGGCTGTGCAGTCGTGCCAGATCCCCAAGGAAGAAGAGCAAAACAGGGTGCTGGCGAAGCATCTCGGGTTCGAGCGCTCCCAACATCCCATTCAGAGTGGTATAGCGGCCGCTGCGCAGAAGATGTTCGCCGTACGCGGTAAGGACGCTTGCGCCGGTAGATTCATCCCCAGCCTTAAGTGCATGATAGAACGCGGCATCCATATCATTGGCCGCCATGTAGTAATCGGAAGCCAATTTATGCCATGCATGCGCCTCTGCTTCCTTTAATTGCCGGCGCAGGAAACGGTGGAAGATATGATGATAGCGGTACACGCCCTCTGCAACTTTGAGAACGAACAAGTCCTCCCGATGCAGTTTTTCGAGCATCGCCTGGCTGTCCTGGACGCCGGGAAGCGCATCACATGCTTCGGGCGTCATCACATCCAGGATCGAAGTAATACGCATGAACTCACGCACTACTGGTGTTTGGAGGATGAGAACCTCCTTGGCCAGGATCTCGAACAGGGCATCTAAAGATGCAGACGGGAAATCCAGCGCCTGGCGTACATTACTGACTGACCTGCTTCCCAAACTTTGTCCGATAAGCTGCAGCGTGATCGCCCAGCCCTCGGTGGCATCGATTAGGAATTCCACCTCGTCCGTAGTCAACGAATACCCATATCGCTCCCGGAAGAGTTGTGCAATTTCATGCGGGGTGAAGGAGAGCAGCATCTGATCAACCTGGAGCAGCTGCCCTCGCGCCATCCAACGCGACATGCTGGCAAGATCAAGCGGAAGGCGTGTCGTCAGGATAAAGTGCAGATGAGCAGGCGCAAGGCTGATCAGCTCATCAAGTGCCCCGGATATTTCTAGCTCATGTGAAGCGAGATGGATATCCTCTAATACCATCAGCACGGGTTCGTCCAAACCCTCATTCAACTCGTTCAGGTAACGGTAAAGGACCTCACGCGTAGGCAGCGGGTCGCGCGAACCATCCCAGGATTCGAGGAAGGGTATCGGCAGACCTTCTAGATTGGGCAGGGCAATCCGTGTGGCGTAAAGCAGGTGCTGGAGGAACACAAAGGGATCGCCGTCTTCACGCGAGACCTGGTACCAGATAAGCGGTTTATGCCGGCCGATTAATGACATGACCGCGGTGCTCTTGCCATACCCGGCGCCGGCCTGCACCACCGTCAGCCGGTAGTGGAGGGCTTCCAACAATGCCGACGTGATCCTGGGTCGCCCCAGTGTACGGGCGTTGCTTTGCGGTGGGTGAATCTTGGTCAGAAGGACTGTTTGGTTTGGCATAGGAATGGCGGGTCTTGTTTAACGAATCCCATCATAGCGGTTTTTTATAACTTTGTCTCACCCAACAACATCCAACTCGACAATTCCTCCTGCCTCATCTATTCCAGGTCATGCAATTCACCCTGCCCAGGAATTCATTCGCTAAAAAATATTCACTGATGGAGTCAAGGTTAAAAAACAAATGGGCGGAAGAAATCCGAACACGATTCACATATTCCCAGATACGTAGGGGTTGGCCGTTCGCCCGAAGATTGCTTACCGGGATGGGCATTGCCCACTCAGCGCCGGATCGTCGAACCCGACCGGCCACTCGGATCTGCCGTTACTACTTGCTCACCCTTAACCAGCTGGCCGGCGTAAATCCGCTCACCCGCCACCGCTCGCCAACCGCTTAAAACGAAGGGAACCGGGCCATCGGCTGACAGCCACTCGCCGTTGAATTTTCGGGACACATGCACATGTGTGCCCGTTGTTTGGCCGCCCTCACAGGATGGGTGCCCCAGTTTGTCATCCAATGAAACGTGCGCGCCCTCCTGCACCATTCCCTGTTCGGCAATGTGATAGTAGACAACGACCCACCCTGTCCCCTCATATCCGTCCCCATCCAGATCGAGGGCCACGGCGTTATCAACGGCACGAACGATGATGCCCTGCGCGGATGCCGTAACCCAGCGGTAGGAAACCGCACAGGGTTCCTCCGCGATGATCGGTGCGAAATCCAACGCTCCCAAAGGCGTCCCCGCGTTCCAGGCGTTGTGAGGACCAGCCGTCAAAGCCCAGGCCTCACCGGGGCGAAACGGGAGCTCGAGCGCCGGCTGTGCCAAATCCCCGGGCAACAAGGCTCCGATAGTCGCGTCGCGCATCCAGGGCTCACCAAACATACCCCGGTAGCGAACAGCGAAACCCACCGGGCCGTAAACATCATCGACCCACTGTTGGGATTTGGAGAACAGGGTAAAGAGATGCATAACTGCGACGGTTCCCGCATTCAATGTTGGGTTGAGCCGGATGGTCCCACCATCCTGGAAGTGGATCGTTTGAAAGCTCCCTTCCCGCCAGCCGTAGTACGCCAGGTTGAGCTGCGTTGCTGCAATCCGCACCTCTTCAAACAGGCCCTCCCGGCCGGCGATCTCGAATCCAAGCGGGTAGCGCACCTGCCCCGCCCCGGGTGGGTGTTCAAACACCCAGCCGCTGCGTATCTCCAGAATTGCCAAGAGCAAGCGGGGATTGACCGAGAGTTCGTCGGCGACACGCTGGATGATCTGCGCTCCAGTGAGCGACTTTTTATCCTTCAAGACCTCCCGATACTCAGCTAGGAAACCGCTGGCCGAATCTACGAACCCTTGGACATCAAAATCCATCGCCGTCGGGGAGTAGACCAGTTCACTATCAGGTAGGATGAGCTTTGCGGGGGAGACTTGCCCTACGCGATCCGGGATCGTCAGAAAGGTCCCCGCCGGCAAGAAGCCTTGATCGGGGAGAAGCGATTGGCTGAAGATCTGACCCGCATCCACACCAAAGCGGCGGGCTAGCGCAACCAGCGTATCGCCGGACCTGGTCTCATACTGGTACAGAGATCCCGGCGCGGTTGGAAAAGGTGTTGGCGCTTGATCGAGAACCAGGATTGCTGCTGGTGAACCGTTGGGGGTGGAGCCAGGGGCAGGTGTGAGCGTCGCGGGGCGCGGCATCGCCTCCACCGTTTGCCGCAGATCCTCAGCCGTGAACCCCGAATTCGGACGCACGAGCCGCCCCGGAGCGTTGCACGCCAGCACCGGAAGTAGCCACATAAGAAGAAATAGCACCGTGTATAAGCCGCGTCGTCCCAAGGTGTGCAAATCAGCCCTCGACCGGGGTATGCCTCATTGCCTGTACCCCGCGTTTGAGATCGGATGATCGTCGATCATAGCATGCGCGGGTCGAGTTTTCCATGTCCAGAGCATAGAGCAATCCACGCGGCCAGACGCCCTGCACAGTGAGGCTTTGTTTCTCGAGCACCTTTCCTCGCAAGGACCAGGTCCTGACCAATGCTGTCACATTAAGAATAGACCCTCTACTCTATCCTGGCCGGGAGACGAGTAGGGGGTGAGAAATCTGAATAATTTTACAGATTCATTGAGGGGGAATGTTTTAAGCAGGGATATCCTGGAATATCGATCTCCTTGAAGGTAGACCTACTCCATCAAATCCGTGATACCCCTGCTCACAATTTCACAGCCCTCGGCTGACGGTTACGACGGTCGGGATATCGTACGGCTCAAGTTCCTTCAAGAAAGCCACCGGGTCGAAGGCCAGCTCAGGCGGATGTACGCCGGGCTCGATCCTCTTATCCGCCAGCCAGATCGCAGCCAGAGCAGGTGCGAGACCGGTCGGTAGAGCGCCTCGGCAGGTAAGGGTGCCCATGCGGTAGGTAACCGGCTCCCCTTCCACCGTGCCGCGTATCTCTGTAACGATCTCCTTCACCCAATCCGGCGGCTTGCTTTTTGCCGGTGCAAGGAAATCCGTTAGGGGTGGGACGAAGTTGTCGAGCAGCGTCACCATTACCTGGCGCGGGACAACCATCTGTCCGGCAACTTCCACCGCCTCGCTTCCGTTGAAACCAAAATCGGCCAGGATACGCACCTTCTCGACCGTTTCGGGTGCCATTCCCCAGTAATCAATCTTGAAAAAGCACTCACGAACGCCCTTGTCGGCGAACGAGACCGGCAGCGTGGCAACTTCCGAATGCAGCGAAAGGTGCATCGGGAGCACGCCGATCGGCGGTGCAAACAGGAAGTCCTCGAAACCAGTTAGCGGCGGCTTGGCAGCGAAGGCCCCATCCTCGAAAACCATCGGCTCGATGGTTAGCTCATCCAGGATGGTCGGAACTGCGTAGGTAAAGCGCATGTCCTCTCCCGCGGGTGGCTTTATCCCGTCATAGATCCGGATGCTCTCAACCGTATCAAGCCGGTCGGCGGCATAGCGGGCCTGGATATTGGGAATACCGGGGGCTGAACCCATGCCCAGGACAGCACTGATCCCGGCCTCACGGAATGCGCCGTCCAGCTCCAGCTGCTTGCGCGTGGTGTGGAAAAGTCCGCCCATATCGGTGTAGTGCGCACCGGCCTTGATGCAGGCCTGCATGACGGCTAGGTTGGTGTAATAGACCGTGGCGTTCAAACACGCGTCCGCCCCTTCCAGAGCTCGCGCAAGCGAAGCAGGATCGTTCAAGTCGGTTTCGATGTACTTAACCTTGGTGCTCCCGATCGTCTTGATGACGAGCTCAGCGTTGGTGCGGTTCACGTCAGCCAAAACGACCTCATCCACACGCCCATCACCAGCCAGGGCTTGCACCGAAATGCAGCCCATCTTGCCTGCCCCGCCCAGTACAGTGATCTTCATTGCCTTCTCCTTGAGATCAATTCCGATCCTCCACCCGCCCTACGCAAATGAACAGCCGGTCGATAACCCCCACCCTTTGTGGACACCCTATTATGCACCCATAATTACGAAATACACAAGTAATTTTGACCTGTCTGCGAAAATCGTATATTATAGGTATGTTCTAGCCACGATTCGTAATTGGATAGGTCATGGACGAACTCGATCATGCCATCGTGCGCCAACTTCAGGTTGATGGGCGAAAACCATTCACCGAGATTGCCCAGGCTTTAGGTATCTCCGAAGGTACGGTCCGGAACCGCTACGCCCGCCTGGTTGCGGATGGCGTGCTGCAGATCATTGGCATGATCGATCCCCATCAACTTGGCATCGACGCCCCCGCACTGATCGGTGTATCGATCGAATCGGATAATTGGGACGACGCCATCGCCACCATCGCCAATTTTGAAGAGGTGAGCTACCTTGTGCTCGTTTCAGGCGAGTTCGACTTGATCGTAGAAGTGATGTGCCAGGACCGGACTCACCTGGCCGACTTCCTCCAGCATACTCTGCGGCAGGTGCCGGGCGTTATTCGCACCCAGACCTTCACAATTCTGCGCACTTATAAGATGGCCGCCGGCGCTAAACCGGTGCTTGAGTCGGGTGAACCGAAGAAATGATCTAGGGCTGAAGAAAACAGTTATTAACGATGAGCAGCCCCAGCAACTGATCTCGTTTTCGAGCGCCATGACCTGGAACCAGGCAGGAGGAGCAGCGTGAATTCGCAGATTCCCTCGGTCGAACTTATTTCGATCTCGAAGCTGTTTGGATCTGTAACTGCTGTAGATAACATGTCACTGCGCATCGAGGATGGTGAGTTCTTCTCGCTTCTCGGTCCCAGTGGATGCGGCAAAACCACCACGCTGCGCATGATCGGCGGCTTTGAGATGCCAAGCATGGGTGAGGTCCATATCTCGGGCGAAGCCCAGGGCTTTCGACCAGCGTATAAGCGACCCGTCAACACCGTCTTCCAGAATTACGCCCTCTTCCCTCACATGACTGTCTACCAGAACACCGCCTTTGGCCTCGAAATGCAGAAGGTCCCGAAACTTGAGATCAAGAAGCGCGTTTTTGAAGCGCTCGAGATGGTGCGGTTGGCAGGCATGGAAAACCGCAAACCACAGCAGCTCTCCGGTGGGCAACAGCAGCGGGTAGCACTGGCACGGGCTTTGATCAACCAACCCAAGGTGCTGCTGCTTGACGAACCACTTGGTGCTCTAGACTTAAAACTACGAAAAGCGATGCAGCTTGAACTGAAGGACCTGCAGGGTCGTGTCGGCATCACCTTTATCTACGTCACCCACGACCAGGAAGAGGCGCTGACGATGTCGGACCGGATCGGGGTCATGCGCCGTGGCCGACTGCTGCAGGTCGGTTCACCGGAGCAGGTCTATGAAACCCCGGCCACCCGCTTCGTAGCTAACTTCATTGGCGACAGCAACTACCTGGAAGGGCAGGTGAAAGAACGTAGCGCCGATCAAGCTACTGTGGCACTTGAATCTGGTGAGACGATGTGGGCCCAACCAGCTTCGGAACTTACGATTGGAGAACACGTGACGCTAGCCTTCCGGCCCGAGAAAGTACATATCTCACCCGGTGATGAGCCCCGCCCGGAAGGGAACGCCATCCTGTGCTCGGTCAAGGATGTCGTTTATACCGGGTCATTCACGACCTACCTGCTTTGCACGCAAGATGAATCTGAAATCATGGTTCGCTGGCAGAACGAAGCCGGTGCCCGCCAGCGGCGCTTCGACCCTGGAGACGGAGTTTACGCCTCCTGGCCTCCTGAACTAACGACCGCTTTCCTACCGGAGGAGGATATACCCGCAGGTCACACCTCATCGGTGGACGTCATCGAGGCCATGGAGCCATCCCGATGATCAACCTCTCGCCGCGCCAGCGACGGATTAGCCTGGCCGTATTAATCTCCCCCAGCTTGTTCTGGCTGATCGTCTTCTTCCTTTTCCCGCTGCTGATCGTGGTGGCGATGAGCTTCGGTCAGCGTGGTACCTACGGCGGGATCGAGTGGAACCTTACCCTGGAGAATTTCGCCCGCCTGGCTGACCCACTCTACATTAAAATTTTCTGGCGCTCGTTCTCCATCGCCGGGCTGACGACCATCATCTGCCTGCTGCTTGGCTACCCACTTGCCTTTTGGATCGCCACCCGCCCCCCCAACCGGCGCACACTTTTCATCATGCTCCTGATTGTCCCCTTCTGGACCAACTTCCTCGTGCGCACCTACGCCTGGATCCTGATCCTGCGTGACCAGGGCCTGATTAACGTCGCCTGGACCGGTCCCATACACGCCGCAGCCGTCTGGCTGGCTGCGAACCTGCCGGGAGTGTTCTGGTCCAGCCTGAGCAATCTGACAGCCGAACCGTTGGGGCTCTTTGGCACCAACCTGGCGATCATCATCGGCCTGGTTTACGGCTGGCTGCCTGATATGGTCCTGCCTTGCTATGCAGCCATCGAACGTTTCGATTTCTCACTAAGCGAGGCAGCCGAGGATCTCTACGCCAATCGTCTGAGAACGTTTCTGCGGGTCATCTTCCCACTTACCCTGCCCGGGATTCTTGCTGGTTCGATGCTGGTATTCATCCCTTCGCTCGGCGCCTATGTCACGCCAGATCTGTTGGGGGGCGCCCGATCGGTGATGATCGGGAATGTCATCTATTCGCAGTTCATGGCTGCCCGTGACTATCCATTCGGCGCAGCAGTCGCAATGGGGTTAATGATCTTGATGGTGATCGGGACGGTGATCTACTTCCGTGCCGGAGTAAAGAGCACCGACACCGTACAGCCTGTGGAGGCAGCGAGATGAAACGAGGCCCATTCAGGCACCTTCTAAACCTAAGCGCATTGTCAACGTTCGCCTTCCTCTATGCGCCGATTCTCATCCTGATCCTGTACTCGTTCAACGCCTCGCGCCTTGCCTACAATTGGCGCGGGCTAACCCTGCACTGGTATGTTGATCTTTTTCAGAACAGGGCCATCGGAGCCGCATTGAAGAACAGTTTGATCGTCGCGCTTTCCTCAACTGCGATCTCCACCGTGTTCGGGACGATGGTGGCGCTGGTCATGGAGCGCTACGATTTCTGGGGAAAACTTCCCTTCGACGCGCTGCTATACCTGCCGATCATCATCCCAGACGTGGCGATGGCGGTCATGCTGCTCATGTTTTTCGTGCTCGCACATATGCAGTTGGGATTGATAACGATCATCATCTCTCACGTCGCTTTTAACATATCCTTCGTTGCTGTCGTCGTTCGGGCTCGCCTATCGCAATTTGACCTGACCGTTGAGGAAGCGGCCAACGACCTGTACGCCGACAACTGGCAAACCTTCCGGCGAGTGACGCTGCCGCTCTTGATGCCCGGTATCCTGGGTGGAGCCCTACTTGCCTTTACGCTCTCGCTCGACGATTTCGTGATCACTTTCTTCACTGCCGGCCCCGGATCCACCACGCTGCCGTTGCGCATTTACTCCATGGTCAAACTGGGCGTCACCCCGGAAGTCAATGCACTCTCCAGCATGATGATCCTGGTCTCCATGGTGCTGGTCTTTATCTCGTATCTCTTGCAGAGAGGAGGTGGCCCGAAAATCGAGATGCTCTAAGCTCGACCTCCAGGAGTCAAAGCCAAGGCGTGACACTGGTTGATGAGGCATATATGTTCGCGAATGAAGGAGAACCTGATGAGAAAAATCGCTCTCCCGCTTCTAGTAATCCTGCTGGCCCTTGCACTTGGTGCGTGTGCTACCTCAGGTGGGGAACAGGAACTGGCTGACAAGCTCTACCTGTATAACTGGTCGGAGTACATCGACCCCCAGATCTTCGACGACTTCCAAGCCGAATACGGTGTACAGGTCATCGAGGATACTTTCGCCAGCAACGAAGAACTGCTAGCCAAGCTGCAGGCTGGTGCAACGGGTTATGACCTGATCGTCCCGTCTGATTACATGGTCGAGATTATGATCAACGAGGGATTACTGGCCGAGTTGAATAAGGACAACGTGCCCAACATCGCAAACCTGGATCCACTGTTTACTAACCCGCCTTTTGATCCGGGTTTGACCTACTGCGTACCCTACCAATGGGGCACCACCGGGATTGGCTACAACGCCGATGAATTCGATGAACCCCCTGACAGCTGGGCCTATTTGTTCGATCCAGAAATTGCCAGTGCCTACGCGGGCAAGTTCACCATGCTCAACGATAGCCGCGAGTCGATTGGCGCCGCCCTAAAATACCTGGGCTACTCGCTCAACAGCACCGACGAAGCCCAATTAAACGAGGCCAAGGATCTGCTGTTCCAACAAAAACCGTGGGTCTACTCGTACGACAGCGATCAATTTGAAGACCTGCTGAGCTCGGATGAGACCCTGCTCGGGCATGGTTGGAGTGGAGACTTCTTTATGGCAGCCGCCGAAGACGAACGCATCTGGTATGCCATCCCCAAAGAAGGCGGCGTGAAATGGGTTGACAATCTCTGCATTCCCAAGTCAGCCTCAAGCAGCTACACAGCCGAGGTTTTCATTAACTACCTGCTCCGGCCTGAGGTTGGCGCAGCCATCACCAACTATACCTGGTACGCCAGCCCAAATGCGGCAGCAGCGGAGTTTATCGACCCCGAGATCCTGGACGAGCCCGCGATCTACCCACCCGAAGATGTGTTGAACCGGTTGGAGTGGATCGCGGATGTGGGTGACGCCACCCCGCTATACGAGCGAATCTGGACCGAGGTCAAAGCCCAATAACGACTTAATGGGAGAGCCGCCTGTGCGCTCAGCGCGGCTGAGCTGGGCGCACAGCGCTCCCCTCCTCGGAGCAAACGATGACCAAACCAATGCTGATTGGGGGTGAGTGGACGCTGGATGGCCTCAGCGAGCAGATCCCCGTCCTCAATCCGGCCACGGAGGAAACGATCGACCACGTTCCGCGCGCAGGTCGCGTAGCAGCAGAAAAGGCTGTTTCTGCCGCTCAAAGCGCTTATCCACTCTGGCGTGACACCCCTGCCCCCGAACGCGCTTCCCTCCTGCACCAGGCCGCACAGAAAACTCGTGAGCACATGGACGAATTGGCGCGTTTGCTGACCCAGGAAGAAGGAAAGCCCCTCCCGGAGAACGAGGAGGAGCTGGAATGGACGATCAACACCTTTCACTACTACGCCGAACTGGGCCGGCATGATCGTGGGCTCGTTCTCCCACCTGGTGACCCGGATCAATTCAACTTCGTTTTGAAAGTGCCCTACGGGGTGGTCGGCTGCATCGTGCCCTGGAATTATCCTTTATTGCTCATGGCCTGGAAGGTCGCCCCGGCCCTTGCAGCTGGAAACACGGTTGTGATCAAGCCATCCGAGTTGGCTCCCTTGAGCGTGCTCCGCATGGCGGAGATTGCCTTCGACCATCTACCGCCGGGTGTGGTCAACGTTATTACCGGGTATGGCCCCGAAGCAGGTGAACCGCTTGTGACCCACCCTCTTGTGCGCGTGATCGCCTTCACGGGGTCACTCGCTACCGGCCAGCACATCACATCACTGGCTGCTCCGCAGATGAAGAAACTGCATCTCGAACTGGGTGGCAAGGATCCGATGGTGATTGGACCCGACATCGATCTGGATCTGGCTGTACGCGGCTTGGCCTACGCCGGCCTGATCAACGCCGGCCAGGTTTGCACGAGCACAGAGCGCGTTTATGTGCCACGTGAGCGTTATGGCGCATTCTCGGAGGAATTGGCCGAATTCGTCAGTGGGCTGCGACTGGGCGATGGGCTGCAGCCAGGCGTCGACGTGGGACCTATGATGCGCGACAACTTTCGCCAAAAGGTCGTAGGCCAGATCGAATCAGCCACCAAAGCCGGAGCTAAACTGCTTACCGGCGGCGTACGACCAGAGGGCATTGACCATGGTTTCTTCCTGCGGCCGGCAGTGTTGATCGACGTGGATCACAGCATGGCCATCATGCGGGAAGAGACCTTCGGCCCGGTCCTTCCGCTCATGCCCTACAAGGACTTCGACCAGGCGATCAAACTCGCCAATGACAGCCCCTACGGCCTGGGCGCATCCCTGATGAGCAATGATCCCCGGTTGGTAAAACGATTCTTCGAGCAGGTCGAAGCGGGCACGATCTGGATCAACGACCCACTCACCGACAATTATGCCGGCCCCTTTGGTGGCATGAAGATGAGTGGGCAGGGACGCGAACTGGGCCAGGAAGGCCTGGATGAGTTCTTCGAGGTCAAGCACGTGCATTGGGACATGGTGGGAAATACCAAGAATTACTGGTATCCCTACGATTGACCTGCTAATCGAGCTTGTACCTCAGAGTGTGGGTGCCTTCGATAAGGCGGCCCGCTACACGAAAACCCCGGATAGCCCGGGGCAATAACCACGAGGTGAAACGAATGACAGAAACTGCACGAAAGCACATTTCCCCAGTCTGGTTCCGCTACACTGACATTGTCGCCGAACGCGCCAAGGGCAGTTATATCTACGATCCGTCGGGAAAAGCCTATCTCGATTTCACCACCGGCATCGGCGTGACGAGCACCGGCCATTGCCACCCGGCGGTTGTCGCGGCAATCGTCGAACAATCCGGAAAGCTGATCCACGGTCAGGCAAACATCGTGCTACACCCACCTCTCCTCGAACTCATTGCGGAATTGGAAACCATCCTGCCCAAGAAAATCGATAGCTACTTCTTCAGTAACAGCGGGGCCGAGGCGGTGGAGGGTGCCATCAAGCTGGCCCGGGCGGCTACCGGGCGGCCTAACATCATCGTTTTCCAGGGGTCATTCCACGGCCGAACGATCGGCACAATGTCCCTCACCACGAGCAAGACGATCTACCGCGCCGGCTACCAACCGCTCATGTCGGGTGTCTTCGTCGCCCCATTTCCCTACTCGCTGCGCTATGGCTGGGAGCCGGAGGCGACCAGCCGCTGGTGCCTGGATGAGCTGCGCCTATTACTTCAAATGCAGACTGCGCCGCAGGAGACAGCCGCCATCCTGATCGAACCCGTGCTCGGGGAAGGCGGATATGTCGTCCCACCGGAGAGCTTTCTGCCAGGGCTGCGTGAGATCTGCGACGAACACGGCATCCTGCTCATTGCCGATGAAATTCAATCCGGGATGGGCCGGACCGGCCGCTGGTTCGCGTTCGAACATGCCGGGATCGTGCCGGATATCGTCACCAGCGCCAAGGGACTGGCTTCTGGTCTGCCGCTTTCGGGCGTATATGCGAACCACAAGCTCATGCAGGCCTGGGTACCCGGATCGCATGGGGGCACCTATGGCGCCAACGCCGTGGCCTGCGCCGCGGCTGTGGCCACGATCCGCGCCATACGTGAAGAAGGCATGCTTGAGAATGCAATCCAGCGCGGCGATCAGTTTCAGAGCGGCCTGCGCGCATTCCAGTCGGCCTTCCCGGGCATCGCCGACGTGCGTGGGCTGGGGTTGATGATCGGGATGGAGCTACGCGACCCACAAGGCCAGCCGGATACGAAGCTGGCAAAAACGATCGTGCATGATTGCCTTGATGCGGGGCTGCTGCTCCTGACCTGCGGTCCGTGGGATAACACGATCCGCTTCATCCCACCGCTGAATGTGAGCAAAGACGAGATCGCAGAAGCACTCGGTATCTTGGGGAATGTTTTCGAAGGGCATGCACCCTAGCCGGGTATTCCCGGCCAGCAAGGTGCAGAAAGTACGACCGATTTCAATCGGCTCCGTGTGGAGTCAATCAGTGTAGGAGGCGTATATGGGATTGCAGGGTAAGAAAACGAAGGAGATGTACCAGCGTGCCATGAAGGTGATACCGCACGGGGTCAACTCGAACTTCCGCTACTGGGGGGAAAACGACACGCTTGTGATCGAACGCGGCCAGGGAGCATACATCTGGGATATCGATGGCAAGCAATCGATCGACTATCGGCTTGCATTTGGGCCGATCATCCTGGGCCACGCCTACCCGGCGGTCACGGCCAAGGTGCAGGAAGCGATCGAAGGCGGCACGCTCTTCGCCTGGACTACCCCGCTCGAGATCGAAGTGGCGGAGAAGATCTGCAAGATGTGCAAGGTCGACAAGGTCCGTCTCACCAACAGCGGGACGGAAGCGACGATGCACGCCTTGCGCATCGCCCGGGCGCATACTGGGCGTGAGAAGTTCATCAAGTTCGAGGGCCAGTACCACGGCATGCTCGACTACTTCATGTTCAGCAATGCCTCCGTCCCAATTTCATCGATCGGATCGCGAACCAACCCGATCAATGTACCGATGACCTCCGGCATCCCCAAGGCGATCGTCGAGTATGTGATCAACCTGCCCTACAACGATGTCGACCGGCTGGAAGCAGAAGTTCGGGCGCACTGGGGGGAAATCGCGGCGATCATCGTCGAACCCATCATGGGCAACGTCGGCTCGATCATGCCAGAGAAGGGGTTCCTGGAAGCGATCCGCGCCCTGTGCGATAAGTATGGCATCGTGATGATCATGGATGAGGTCAAGACTGGCTTCCGTATCGCCAAAGGTGGCGCACAGGAATATTTCGGGGTCAAGTCCGACCTGGTCACCTATGCAAAATCGCTGGGGAATGGCTTCCCGATTGCCGCCATCGCCGGAAAGGAAGAGGTTATGATGACCATTCAGCCCGGCCAGATGGCGCACGGCGGCACATACTCTGGCAACGTCGTCGGTACGGCAGCCGCCTCGGCCGTGCTCGACATCCTTGCCAACGAACCGGTCCACAGCACCATCAACAAGCATGGAAAACTTCTGATGAGTAGGATGGGCGAAATCCTGAGCGAAGCTGGCATTGCACATGCTTTCATGGGCGTGCCTGCAATGTTCGGGTTCGTTCTTGGTATCGATCAGCCGCCTACGGACCTGCGCAGCTACCACAAGGGGAATTTGGAACAGTACGAACATCTCGCGATGAAATTAATCGAGCTCGGTATTCAGCCAGATGCAGATGCGCGCGAACCCTGGTTCCTGTGCTACAGCTTATCTGAGCAGGATGTCGCTCAAACGCTGGAGAAGTTCGAGCAGTCTATCGAAGTGCTCAAATCCTGACTCCCGGCATGGATAATATTCGTGCATCCTGTCAGGATTGGATGATGCTCATAAGGAGGCCAAGATGCCCCTCGGCTACCATGGCCGCATCCTGCAGGTCGATCTGACGCAGGGACGGCTCAACGTGGAAGAACCCGATGAAGCCTTTTACCGGACCTACGTCGGCGGCAGTACGCTGGGTATGTACTACCTGCTGCGGGATACGCCGCCCGGTGTGGATCCGCTCAGCCCGGAGAACGTGCTCATCCTGGCGCTAAGCGTGCTGACCGGGGCTCCCATCTCCGGACAGAGCCGTATGACCGCCGTTGCCAAATCGCCCCTCACCGGCGCGGTCGGTGATGCCCAGTGCGGCGGCTTCTTCCCGGCCGAACTGAAGTTCGCCGGTTTCGATGCCGTCGTTATCAAAGGCCGCTCCCCGAAACCGGTCTACTTGTGGATCCACGACGGGCAGGCCGAGCTGCGGCCGGCCGAACATATCTGGGGACGTGTCACCGGCGAGGCCGAGGCCATCATTCGTGAGGAGCTCGGAGACGAGCGGATTGAGATCGCCCAGTGCGGGCCAGCCGGCGAAAAAGGTGTTCGCTTCGCGGCGATCATCAACATGTCCAACCGGGCCAATGGACGCACCGGGCTCGGTGCAGTCATGGGCAGCAAACGGCTCAAAGCCGTCGCCGTCCGGGGAACCGATAAACCTGCTCTTGCCGACCGGCATGGTTTGATCGAGCTAGCGAAATGGGGGTCGAGCAATTTCGAGGAATCGGCTGTTTACGGCCTTGGACTGCTCGGGACGGCAGAGGTCACCAAGGGACAGGATAGCGATGGTGGACTGCCCACTCGCAACTGGTCCAGCGGGACTTTCGAGCATGCGCTCGCGCTTGATGGCACAACGATGGCCAAAACGATCCTGAAGGATCGGGATACGTGCTACGCATGCACAGTGCGCTGCAAGCGCGTGGTCGAGGTCACCGAGGGACCGTTCACAGCCGACCCGCTTTACGGGGGGCCCGAGTATGAGACTCTCGCAACTTTTGGCTCCTACTGCGGGATCGGCGATCTCCGAGCTGTTGCCCATGCCAACCAACTGTGCAACATGTTCGGCATGGATACCATCTCATGCGGCGCCACCATCGCCTGGGCCATGGACTGCTTCGAAGCCGGCTTGATCGATGTCGAGGATACCGGTGGCCTTGAGCTGCGTTACGGCGATGCAGCCATGATGGTTAAGCTAACAGAGATGATCGCCACCCGCACAGGATTTGGCGACCTGCTGGCTGAAGGTTCACGCCTGGCAGCCGAGCGGATCGGTAAAGGCACTGAACGGCTCGTCACCGTGAAAGGGCAGGAGCTGCCAGCTCACATGCCGCAGGTGAAGCGCAGCCTGGGCTTGATCTATGCCGTTAACCCCTTTGGTGCTGATCACCAGTCCCATGAACACGACCCCTCCTGGGCCGAGTATCCAGAACGCATGGCTGAGATCGGACTCTCCAATCCGCAGCCTGACGATGTTCTCAACCCGGCCAAGGTCCAGTACGCCCTGACCACACAGCACCTATACGCTGCACTGGATACTTTTAACCTGTGCCAGTTCGTCTTTGGCCCTGCCTGGCAACTGTACAGCGCAAGCCAGATGGTGGAAGCGGTCCAGCGCATCACCGGCTGGGACGTCACCATCGATGAATGCTTGCAGATCGGAGAACGGCGGGTAAACATGCAGCGTGCATATAACGCGCGTGAGGGCCTGGGCAGGGCAGATGACAAGCTGCCGAAGAAGATGTACCAGGCGCTCGTTGGCGGTGCTACAGACGGCGTCGCCCTTGAGCCGGCCGAGATTGAGACCGCCCTGGATGAGTACTACCGCCTGTCCGGCTGGGATCCTGAGCGCGGCTGGCCCACCCGCGAGACTCTCGAAGCCCTCCAATTGGATTGGGTCGCAGACCAACTGCAAATTTGAGCGTAGCAGTGCGCATCAAAAAAGAACGAATTCAGCCTGTGGTGTTTTTTGACGACGGAGGAATATACATTGCGAACGCTTTGGATCAACGGAGAATCGAAACAGGGCGGTGGTCCTCTGATCGGTGTGATCGATCCGGCGACGGAGCAGGTGATCGGCGAAGTCTCCCAGGCG
>Ga0315553_10000630_pt1 | contig 30559 bp, 43 predicted proteins | sample SalMarSW160140MG_FD_203099 | JGI IMG/M metagenome (GOLD analysis project Ga0315553, IMG submission 203099) | Salt marsh sediment microbial communities from the Plum Island Ecosystem LTER, Massachusetts, United States - Salt Marsh Sediment SW1601-40 ... | reverse complement strand
CTTCTATGACAGGTTGCACGGCGAGCTGGAGTTGGCTCGCAACTTCCGACGCCATCTAGCCTTGCTCGTGTTGAACATCGATGGGTTCAAGGTGATAAACGATCGCTACGGCCACGAGGCCGGCAATGTAGTCCTTGCCCACGTGGGCAAGCGGCTACCGGAGAGCCTGCGCGGCTCCGACGTGGCCGCCCGCATCGGCGGCGATGAGTTTGCCGTCATCATGCCCGCGACCAACAAGGACGGTGCCTTCAATGTAGCCGAACGCCTGCAACAAGCTCTGCAAGGTCCCTTGGTCGTCAATGAGGACGGCGTACAGGTGAACCTACGTTTGTCTCTGGGCGTCTCGGGCTACCCCTGGAGTGGCGACAGCGCCGATGCAATAGTACAGCGAGCCGACACCCAGATGCACGCGGCCAAGGCGCTGCACAAACACGCGCCAGCCTGACAACCACAACGAAACCCCTGGGTAACTCCGGATTCGAAATAGTGGCGGGAGTGCATGGGAGTCGAACCCACCCAGGACGGTCCTACCGCCCCGCATCGGTTTTGAAGACCGAGAGGCCCACCGGGACCCATCCACTCCCGCGTCTGATCGCCGCTAGCCAGGCCCTGGTCTACGACGACAGGGCCTGATCGATGACCTTCTTCAGGTCGCTCTTGGGGCGAAAGCCGATGACCTGGCCCACCGGCTGGCCACCCTTGAACACGAGAAGGGTGGGGATGGCGCGAATGCCGTACTGGCTGGCCGTGTTGAAGTTGTCGTCAGTGTTCATCCTAAGGAACTTCACTTTGTCGCCGTATTCCTCCGCCAATTCCTCAACAACCGGCTCCACCATCAGACAGGGGCCGCACCAGGGCGCCCAAAAGTCCACCAGCACCGGTATTTCCGCCTTCAGCACTTCGCTCTCGAACTGGCCGTCATTAACCGCTCCGGGTTTTGCCATCAGTTACTCCTTTCCCAACCTCCTCGATCTGTACCGAATTTCGTCTGTCTAACCGGACCGAGCGCCCCTTCCGGGCGCTTCAGCCACAGGTTGCTCCGTCTCTGACGACGGCCGCATCGCCTCTAGCATCCCGGACACGACCGCCTCGCGCGCCACCCTCAGGGCGCTCCTTATTGCCACGGCATCGCTGCGACCGTGTCCCACAAACACCAGCCCCTTGACCCCCAGGAGAGGCCCTGCACCGTACTCCCGCGGGTCGGTCCGCTTCTGCACGCCGCGAAAAGCCCCCCTCAGGATCAGGCCCGGCAGCATATAGTACCACTTGCTCCTGATAGCCCCCTCGAGCTGACCCTTGATGAACGCACCCATGCCCTCCATTGTCTTGACCACCACGTTGCCCGTGAATCCGTCCGTGACGATGACATCGGCCACGCCGCTGGCGACATCCCTTCCTTCCACATTACCGATGAAGTTCAGGTGATCCGCCTTCTTCAGGAGAGCATAGACCTCCTGGGTCAACAAACTGCCCTTCGTCTCCTCCTCGCCGATGCTCAGGAGAGCCACCCGCGGCCTCTCCACCTTCCACACCCGCTCCATATAGATGCTGCCCATCTCGGCGAACTGCACCAGGTACCTCGGCTTGCAGTCGGCGTTGGCCCCCACGTCCAGGAGGAGGGTCAACCGACCCGACAGCGGCAGCAGCGCCACCAGCGACGGCCGCTGGATGCCTCGCAGGCGGCCCAGGTACATGATGGAGCCCGCCAGCACCGCTCCCGTATTGCCCGCCGAGACGAAGGCGTCCGCCTCTCCCTGCTTGACCAGCCTCAGCCCCACCACAATCGATGAGTCCTTCTTGTGCCGAGCGGCCTGAGCGGGGTGCTCGTCCATGGCGATGACCTCGCTGGCCGCCACCACCCGAATGCCCTCCGGCCGAGGCCCTGCCTTCGCCAGCTCCTCCTCCACCAGCGCCGACGGCCCCACCAGCGCCACCTGTATGCCCAGCTCACGGGCGGCCAGCACCGCCCCCTTCACGATCTCCTCAGGAGCGTGGTCGCCACCCATAGCGTCGAGCGCGATCAGCGGCTCACTCCCCGCCACGGAACTCTTCCTCGATCCGGCGGCGAAGCTCCGCGTCCAGCAGCACATCCGCCGCCGTCATAGCCATCGCCTTGGCAGCATCCAGAAGGCCGCGATGACCGGCCTCCGATGCCGCAATGTCCCGGAACGCGGGCGTGTGGATCGCCACATCCGGCGGAGCGATGGCCACCGTGGGATGAATGGCCGGCACCAGAACGCTGACGTTGCCCATGTCCGTGCTGCCCATCGAGCGGTGGCTGTCGTCCTCCTGCACCTGGCGACCGAGGGCCTCCATGTTTCGTCGATACGCCTTGGCAAGAGCGCGATTGCTGCGCATGGCCCGATAGCGGGACTCCTCTCCCCACCTGTACTCCAGACGAGCGCCGGTGGCCTCCGCACCCGCCCGAAAGCATGCCAAAACCTTCTCCCTCAGCTCCTCCAGGTAGTCATCGTCCTCAGCCCTGAGCAGGAAGGCGCCCGCCGCGTGCTCTGGCACCACGTTCACTGCCTGACCGCCGTCGGTTATGATGCCGTGGATGCGAGCGGATTCGCTAATGTGCTGCCGGAGGGCATTGACGCTACTATAGCCAATGACCAGAGCGTCCAGAGCATTGATGCCCGCCTCGGGCCGAGCGGCCGCGTGGGCCGCCTTCCCAACGTAGTGCACGTCCAGCTCGATGCAGGCCAGCGCATAGGTCACCGCCACGTTGCGACTGCCCGGATGCACCAGCATGGCCACGTCCAGATCGTCGAAGCCGCCTCTATTGGCCATGAAAGCCTTGCCTCCGGCCGCTTCCTCGGCGGGGGTCCCGATGACCAGCGCCGTGCCTTCCGCCTCCGAAACGATAGCCTTCGTGGCGATGGCCGCCCCCAGCGAAGCGGTGGCGATGATGTTATGGCCGCAGCCGTGGCCGATGCCAGCCAGCGCATCGTACTCAGCGATGAAGGCCACTCGCGGCCGCCCACTGCCGTAGGTGGCTCGAAAGGCCGTGTCTATTTGGCAGATGCCTCGCTCCACCGCAAAGCCCTCAGCCTCCAGGTAATCGCTGAGCCAGCCGGCCGCCTTCACCTCCCGAAAGGCCGTCTCGGGATTCGCATGGATGCGTAGGCTGAGCTCTATCAGCTCGTCACGACGGGCCTCCACCTCGTCTATGGCCCTCTTCTTCACGTCGTCAAGGCTACTCATATCTGGGATTGCCCTCTAGAAAATGGCCTCGGGGAAGACACTGCTCCATTGTAGTTGTCGCCAGCGAAGGCGGTCAAGGACAGCCTCTCCTGGCCCACCTGCCCGCAAGTAGGTCACTACTGCCCTTCGCCCTCACTCTGGGCTATACTAGGTTTCTGCGGCCTTCCAGTTAGAGGATAGGCCGGCAATCGCGAATCAATGGCTCGGTGCCCATGCGCGCAAAGACGCTAGCAGCCCTTCTCCTCTTGGCCCTTGTCACCATCCTTGCGGCCTGCCAGGGAGAAGAAGAAGTAACACCATCGCCTACCCCGTCGCTGGAGGCCCAGCTCCGCCAGCAGCTCGAGGAGCTATCCGGCGACACACTCCTCACCCTCGCCTTCCCCGGCGTCGCCCTCACGCCGCCGCCCCTCGAAGATCCGCTCGCCCTCTACGTCGTTAAGGACGAACCCTCCTGGCGCATCCAGGTGCTGGGGCGCCTCATCGGCCACCTCACCCGCAGTGATCAGCCCCAACTGGCGGCCCTCCTCTACCTGGATGGCCCAGGCACGGACGGCGAAGCGCCGCCTCAGTCGCAGGTCTTAGAGCTGCCCGAGGGGCTGTTCATGGCCCTCATCGAGCTGGACAGCCGCGACCAGCCCGCCCTGGCCGGCCTCAGCCTTCTCGATTCCTCAGCCGCCGAGCTCTTAGAGGCAGCGCCGGCCTTGGAGCAGGGCCTCCTCCCCTTCCGCCAAAACTCGGACAACCTGGCGCCCAACGGCCTGATGTCGCCCCTCCTGGCCGTGGACACCGACAACGATGGCCTGGAGGAACTGGTCTTCCTGGACACGGGCATGAGCGATGGCATTGGCGCCGCCTTCTATCTCACCTTTCGCTGGACCGGCTCCGACCTGAACTGGCAGCGAGTAGCGCCGCCCCTGGAGGGTAGGGCCGATCTGCCCACCCAGGTGGTCCTGGACTATATGGCGGCTGTAGCAGCCGCCACCGCCACCGCCGAGCCCTGGCAGGATTTCCAGCGCTTTCTCGTTTGGGAGTGGCTAGCCAGCAGCGACGAGTCAATCTCTGAAGAGCTGCTGCACGAAGTCGCCGACGACGACAGCGAGGCCGCACTCGCAGCGGCTCGCCGAAAGCTGGAAGCCACTCGCGCGCTGTTCAGCGATGCCTTCAACCTCCAGTCGCCCGACCGCCAGAAGCTCCAGCCCTGGGCGGATTTCATAAACGGCTTTCGCAATGCCACCGGCGCCGAGGTGGAGAAGATGCTGCCGCCCAGCCAAGAAGACGAGCAGATGTCCGTACAAGTGGTCATCATCGCCTTCAGCCGCGAGGGGCCGGACATGGTCCAGCGGCGGTTTCGAGTCACCTATGAGCTCATCCGGACCGAAGAGGGCTGGCGTCTGGACGATGTCGATGCCAAGGAGGAGCGTCTGTCAGAATAGCTTGACATCGCTTAACCCCCTGGGCTAACATCAATTAGAAAATCGAATAGGGCCCGCAGACGCTCTTATCCAGAGTGGTGGAGGGAACGGCCCAAGGAAACCCGGCAACCGATCCGTCCCAGAGCGGTTTGCTCAAGGCCGGATACGGTGCCAAGTCCGACCCTTCGATCTAGGCGAAGGGAAAGATGAGAGCGGGTGGATAGAAAGGACTTCTCACACCACGAGAAGTTTTTTTCTTATGCCCCGCCGACGGTGAGGTCATACTTGCAAGACATAAAGGCTATCGAGTGGGCGAACGGCAGGGTCCGACTCCTGGACCAGACTCGACTCCCCCATCAGGAGGTGTACCTGGAGCTGGACGACCACCACCAGATGGCGGCGGCCATCCGCGAGATGCGCGTGCGAGGCGCCCCCCTCATCGGCATCGCTGCCGCCTACGGCATGGCCCTGGGCGCCCAGCATATCGAGGCCTCGAACATAGATGACTTCCTGGCCCGACTGCGGTCCATCGCCGAGGCCCTGGTGGCTACCCGCCCTACCGCCGTCAATCTCCCCTGGGCCCTCGAGCGCATGACCCTGGCCGCGGAGGCAGCTGCCGACCCTCAGGCGGCCCAAGAGGCGCTGGTAGCGGAGGCCCTGCGCATCCACGAAGAGAACGCGGACGCCGACCGCCGCCTCGGCCAACACGGCGCTCAGCTCATCCCCACCGGCTCCGCCGTCCTCACCCACTGCAACACTGGCTCCCTGGCCACCGGCGGCAGCGGCACCGCCTTGGGCGTCATCCGCGCAGCCTGGGAGCAGGGCAAGCTCTCGCGCGCGTACCACAGCGAGACGCGCCCCCTCCTTCAGGGAGCACGCCTCACCGCCTGGGAGCTAGCCCGCGACGGCATCCCCGCCACCCTCATCGCCGATGGCGCCGCCGGCTACCTTATGCGCCGCGACGCCATCGCCTGCGTCATCGTGGGAGCCGACCGTATCGCCGCCAACGGCGACGTCGCCAACAAGATCGGCACATACACCCTCGCCGTCCTGGCCAACGAGCACGCCATCCCCTTCTACGTAGCGGCGCCCATCAGCACCATCGACCTGACCACCGCCAGCGGCGACCAGATACCCATCGAGGAACGCTCGGCAGAAGAAGTGACCACCTTCGCCGGCGTAACCGTAGCCCCCGCGGGCACCGAGGCCCTGAACCCCGCTTTCGACGTCACGCCCCATCGCTACGTCTCGGCCATCATCACCGAGCGAGGCGTCGTCCGCGACCCGTACGCCAAGTCCCTGCCGCAGCTCTTCCAGCAGGAGGGGGTTCGCCATGCCTGAGGCCCGCGTGGCGATCATCGGCGGCAGCGGCTTCTACCAGATGGACGGCCTGACCGATGTCGAGGAGGCCCGCATAGAGAAGACCCCCTTCGGCCAGCCCAGCGATGCCATCGTCATCGGCACCCTCGACGGCGTGCGAGTGGCCTTCCTGCCCCGCCACGGCCGCGGCCACCGCATCCTCCCGTCCGAGGTGCCGGCGCGCGCTAACATCTATGCCCTCAAGACCCTGGGGGTCGAGTTCATCATCGCCGTGTGCGCTGTCGGCAGCCTGCGTCAGCAGATCGAGCCGCGCCACCTGGCCGTGCCCGACCAACTCATCGACCGCACCAAGGGCCGTCCCAACACCTTCTTTGGCCAGGGTCTGACGGCCCACATCGCCTTCGCCGAGCCCTTCTGCCCCGTCCTGCGAGCCAACCTCTGCCAATCGGCCAGCCGGACCGACGCCACTGTTCACGACGGCGGCACCCTGGTGGTCATGGAGGGCCCCGCCTTCTCGACCAAGGCCGAGTCCAACCTCTACCGCTCCTGGGGAGCCGACCTCATCGTCATGACCGCCCTGCCCGAGGCCAAGCTGGCCCGCGAGGCCGAGATCTGCTATGCCACCCTGGCCTGCGTCACCGACTACGATTGCTGGTACGAGGCCCACGAATCGGTGACGGCTGAGATGATCGTGTCGAACCTCGCCAAGACGGTCGAAGTCGCCCAGCGGACGGTGCGCCTGGCCCTGGCCGGGCTGCCCGCCCGCCGCGATTGCCTCTGCGCCAACGCCCTCCGAGATGCACTCATCACCCCCCTTGACATCGTGCCCGAGGAAACCAAGAGCAACCTGACGCCCATCATCGGCAAGTATATGAGCGGCAAGCCCACGGGAAGTTGACGATGCTGACCGATAAGCTGAGGAAAAGCATCTTCGGGACCGGGACGACGGCCAAACAGCGGGCGGAGTACGTCGTAGAGCGCCTCGCTGACCCAGAGGCTGTTCGGCCCCTGCTGGAAGAACAGCGAACCTACGCCGCCTACGCCCTGGCCCACCTGGACCCGCGCCTGTTCCGCCGCAGCGAGTGGTGGCATGCCCACGGCCCTCAAGGCCAAGCGTTGGTCGTCCACTCACGCAGCGGCCTGGGCCCCGCCCTGGTCGCCCTGGGCGATCCCCAGGCCCTGGATGCCCTCTGCCGTCTCCATCCGGGCCCCCGCCTCACCTTTGCCACCTTCCATCTAGACCATCTGGCCGTCGCCCAGCGCCATTTCGTCCTATCGCGGCCGGGGCCTTCCCTGCGCATGTCCGTGTCGGCCGCGAGCTTTCGGCCGGCCGCAGGACCTGCGCAGCGTCTCCACAGGGCGGACATCGGGGCGGTCAACGCCCTCCAGCACAGCGAGGGTCTCGGCTCCTATCCGGCCGCCGTGCTGGCCAACGGGCTGTACTATGGCGTCTATGCCGACCAGAAGCTGGTCTCCATGGCCGGCACCCACGTGGTGGCCCCCTCTCAGGGACTGGCCCTGGTGGGCAACATCATGACCCATCCTAGCTACCGAGGGCAGGGCTATGGCAGCATCGCCACCAGCGCCGTCACCGCCGAGCTGCTCAAGACCTGCCCCGATGTCTTGCTGACGGTCGATGCCAGAAACGAGATTGCCATCCGCCTCTATGAACGGCTGGGCTACCGGGAGAAGTGCCGCCTCATCGAGTCAGGGGCGAGGCGAAAGGACATGATCGGCCTCGTCGCCCTGGTGCGGCGTGCCCTGGCCCGCCGCAGGGCCCGGCACGAGGGTAGAGAACTGGTGGTGCGCTGATGACTCGCCACAAGCGTACCTACCGAACTATCGATGAACGGGTGGCGGAGGAGATCAGACGTTTGCATAAGCGCTACCCGAAGCTGGGCCACCACGCTTTGGCTAAAGCCCTCCGCGAGAGCGGTGTCCACGTCGAGCCGACAGAGCTGCGGCGCTTCCTGAAGGAGGAGGGCCTCCAGGTTGAGCGAAGCGGGAGCCCCCGGCGCTGGCGAGGGCTCCCTTCCTGGCTGGGCGGCCCGCCGGCGCCTCCGGAGTGAATAAGAAATATCGCGAGAGCAGCTGAGCTGGATGAAGGAGGCCAATAAGTGCAAGCGAAGTCGTCTCTAGGTTTCGAAGTGAAGGACCTGAGCCTGGCCGCCGAGGGCTTGCTGCGCATCGAGTGGGCCGCGCGGGAGATGCCGGTCATCGACCTCATTCGCCGGCGCTTCCGGAAGGAGAAGCCCCTGGCAGGCGTGCGTGTCTCCGGCTGTCTGCACATCACCACCGAGACCGCCAACCTGGCCCTCGCCCTGGTGGACGGCGGCGCCCAGGTCGCCCTCTGCGCCAGCAATCCCCTCTCCACCCAGGACGATGTGGCAGCGGCCCTGGTCAGCGAGTACAACATCCCCGTGTTCGCCATCCGCGGCGCGGACACCGAGATGTACTACCGTCACATCCAGGCCGCCCTGGCTCAGCGGCCTCAGATAACCCTGGACGACGGCGCCGACCTGGTGAGCACCCTCCACAAGGAGCGCCGAGAGCTCCTGCCCGACGTCCTGGGTGGCACCGAGGAGACCACCACCGGCGTCATCCGCCTGCAAGCCATGGCCAACGACGGTGCCCTCGCTTACGCCATCATCGCCGTCAACGACGCCGACACCAAGCACTTGTTCGACAACCGCTACGGCACCGGCCAGAGCACCATCGACGGCATCACTCGCGCCACCAACGTCCTCTGGGCGGGCAAGACCGTGGTAGTGGGCGGCTACGGCTGGTGCGGCCGCGGCGTCGCCATGCGCGCCCACGGCCTCGGCGCCCAGGTCGTGGTGACCGAGGTGAAGCCGGTGCGCGCCCTGGAGGCCGCCATGGACGGCTTCCGCGTGATGCCCATGGCGGAGGCCGCCAAGATCGGCGACATCCTCGTTACCGTCACCGGCGACGTAAACGTCATCAGCAAGGAACACTTCCAAGTGATGAAGGACGGAGCCATCCTGGCCAACTCCGGCCACTTCAACGTGGAGCTGAACATCACCGCCCTCGAGGAGATGGCCCAGGGCAAACGCCAGGTCCGGCCCCACATAGTGCAGTATCGCCTTAAGGACGGCCGCCGCATCTTCCTGCTGGCGGAGGGCCGCCTCATCAACCTGGCCGCCGCCGAGGGCCATCCCGCCAGCGTCATGGACATGAGCTTCGCCAACCAGGCCCTCTGCACGGAGCATATCGCCCGCCGTCCAGAGCGCCTGTCCCCGGCCGTCCATCGCGTGCCCACCGACATCGACCAGGAGGTGGCCCGCCTCAAGCTTCGCTCCATGAACATCGACATCGACGAACTGACTGCCGAGCAGCACAAATACCTGAAGAGTTGGGAAGTCGGCACAGAATAGGACCCAAAGGAGGACAAAGCCCATGCCCACACGCATGACCCTTATGAGCTCCCCATCCATGCTGGTGACCTCGGAGTCGGTGACCGAGGGCCACCCAGACAAGATGTGCGACCAGATCGCCGACGCCGTCCTGGACGACATCCTGCGCCACGACCCGTCCGCCCGCGTGGCCTGCGAGGTGGCGACCACTACCGGCCTGGTGGTTATCATCGGCGAGATCTCCACCACCCACCACGTGGACTACACCAAGATCGCCCGCCAGACCATCCGCGAGATCGGCTACACCAAGCCCGAGTACGGCTTCGACACCGAGAGCTGCGGCGTGGTGGTATCGGTCAAGGAGCAATCGCCCGACATCGCGGCGGCAGTGAGCACGCCCCTCGAGGTACGCGAGGGATGGGAGAAGGCCGAGGAGCTTGAGCTGGGAGCCGGCGATCAAGGCATCATGCTCGGCTTCGCCTGCAACGAGACGCCGGAGCTTATGCCCCTGTCCATCTCCCTGGCCCACAAGCTCTGCCGCCGCCTGGCCCAGGTGCGCAAAGAAGGAATAATCCCCTATCTCCGCCCCGACGGCAAGTCGCAGGTGACGGTCGAGTACTCCTTCGGCGTCCCCAAGCGGGTGAAGACGGTGGTGGTCTCCAGCCAGCACGATGACGGCGTCGAGCTTGCCCATCTCCAGGCCGATATCATGGAGCACGTGGTGCACCACGTCATCCCTGCCGGACTTCTCAACAGCGAGACCACCTATCGCATCAACCCCAGCGGCAGGTTCGTCATCGGCGGCCCCAAGGGCGATTCCGGCCTCTCCGGCCGCAAGAACATCGTCGACGCCTACGGCTCCAGCGGTCGCCACGGCGGCGGCTCCTACTCGGGCAAGGACCCCACCAAGGTCGACCGCTCCTGCTCCTATGCCGCCCGCTACGTGACCAAGAACATCGTCGCCGCTGGCCTGGCCGACCGTGCCGAGATCGAGCTCGCCTACGCCATTGGCGTCGCTCACCCCGTCTCCGTCTCCCTGGAGACCTTCGGCACCCGGAAGGTCGACCACGAGCTCATCGATCGCCTAATCAAGAAGCACTTCGACCTGCGGCCGGCAGCGATAGTGCGCCACCTCGACCTGCGACGGCCCATCTACAGGGCTACCGCCACCTATGGCCACTTCGGCCGCGAGGACATCGACGCCCCCTGGGAGAGGACGGATAAGGCCGAGCTCTTGCGGCGAGAGGCTGGCCTGCCCCAGGCCGAGGAAGCCCGCCGCTAGGTCCATGTACGCCTTGGTTCTGGCCGGCGGCAAGGGCGAACGCCTGCGGCCCCTCTCCGAAGATCGGCCCAAGCCGATGGTCCTCCTGGCTGGCAAGCCCATCCTTGAGTACCACCTGACCTGGCTGCGCGACAACGGTGTCACCCATGCCCTCCTCCTCTGCGGCTACCGGGCGGATGTGATTCAGAGCTACTTTGGCGACGGACGCCGCTGGGGTCTGACCATCGACTACTCGCTGGAGGACGAGCCCCTGGGACGAGGCGGCGCCTTCAAGCTCGCCTTCGGCCGCGTGCCCCCCTCGGAAGAGCTGCTCATCGGCACCAACGGCGACATCCTTTGCAACCAGCCCCTGGCCCCCATCCTGCGCACCCATCGCGCCTCGGGAGCTGTGGCCACCGTCATGCTCACCCGCCTCGTCAGCCCCTACGGCATCGTCCGCGTGGCCCGCGACGGGCGCATTCTGCGCTTTCAGGAGAAGCCGCGCCTGCCCCACTGGCTCAACGCCGGCCTCTACGTTCTCTCCCGCCCCTTCTTCGACCTCCTACCGGACAAGGGCGACCACGAGGATACCGCCTTCCCCCTGTTGGCCGAGAGGGACCAGTTGTGGGCCTACCGCGCCCGTGGCTACTGGCGCTCCATCGATACGATCAAGGACCTGACAGAGGCGACCCGCGATCTGCCCCTATTCGCTTCGGAAGAGGCGGGGCCAATTGGCTAGGAAAGGGCTTTCAGTCATGACAACCGAGATCAAGTTCGGCACCGACGGCTGGCGGGCCATCATCGCCGAGGATTTCACCTTCCCCAACGTCCGCGCCTGCGCCCAGAGCGTCGCCCTCTACCTGAAGGAGACGGGCCTGGCCGAGCGAGGGCTGGTGATCGGCTACGATACCCGCTTCGCCTCCGAGGACTTCGCCGCCGCCGTCGCCGAGGTGGCGGCCGCCAACGGCATCCACGCCTACCTCTGCGACTCGCCCGTGCCCACGCCGGTAGTCAGCCACACCCTCCTCGAGAGGAAGGCCGGCGGCGGAGTGGTCATCACCGCCAGCCACAACCCCGCCCGCTGGTCCGGCTTCAAGTACAAGCCCGAGTACGCCAGCAGCGCCTCGCCCGAGACCATCGCCCGCATCGAGGAGCCACTGCCCTCCATCCTGGCCTCCGATGTGCCTCGTTTGCCCCTGGCGGAAGCCCAGGAGCAGGGCCTGGTGGAGCTCATCAGCCCCCGTCAGCCCTACCTGGAGCATCTGGCCGAGCTGGTCGACCTGGAGGCCCTGCGAGCCGCCGGCCTACGAGTCGTCGTCGACTCCATGTACGGTGCTGGCATCGGCTGGTTGCCCCAGCTCCTGATCGGCGGCGCTACCCAGGTGCAGGAGCTGCACGGCGAGCGCAATCCCCTGTTTCCCAGCCTTCAGCCAGAGCCTATCGCCCGCCACCTGGAAGCGCTCATCGATACCGTCAAGTCGACCGGCGCCGACGTCGGCCTGGCCACCGACGGTGATGCCGACCGCGTGGGCATCGTCGACGAGAAGGGGGAGTTCGTCAATCAGCACCAGGTGTTCGCCCTCCTCGCCTACTACCTGCTGGAGGTACGCGGCCAGCGCGGGCCCATGGTCAAATCGGTCACCAGCACCCGCATGATCCAGCGCCTGGGCGAGCTGTACGACGTCCCCGTGCACGAGACCCCCGTCGGCTTCAAGTTCCTGGGCCCCAAGATGATCGCCGAGGATGCCCTCATAGCCGGCGAGGAGAGCGGCGGCTTCGCTTTCCGCCATCACCCACCCGACCGCGACGGCATCCTCTCCTCCCTCTACTTCCTCGACCTCATGGCCCGCCGTGACCGCCGCCCCTCTGAGCTGATCGCCGAGCTATACGACAAGGTAGGGCCCCACTACTACGACCGCATCGACATCCGCCTGGAGCCAGAGCAGAAGACCGAACTGATCGAACGCCTGTCCCGCGCCCGCCCCGAGCGGCTGGCTGGCCTGAGGGTTGTTGAAACTGACACCACCGACGGCTTCCGCTTTTGCCTGGAGGGCGGGGAGTGGCTGCTCATTCGCTTCTCGGGCACCGAGCCTCTGCTGCGCATCTATACCGAGGTGCAAGACCAAGGCCTGGTGCAGAAGCTTCTAGCGGCCGGAAAGGAGCTGGTTGGGCTGCCCTGAGCCATGTGACGCAGCCAAAATGGGGATGGTAATGAGATGGAAAGGACTCGCCGCTTCGCTGGCGTTGCTGGTCACTCTCGTGGCTCCCGTGGCATGCATGAGCACGTCCCCAGGGGCGAATTCAGGACGTACCGGAGAAGCCCTCGAGACGCTCGACGGGAAGCCTGTGCCGCCTGCCGAACTCGAAGCCCTTATCGAGACGACGATGGAGAAGGCGAACGTCGCGGGCCTGTCAACAGCGATCATCAACGACGGCCAGATCGCCTACACCCACGCGTTCGGCTCTCGGGACAAGACTGCAGGCATCCCGTTCAACACGGAAACGGTCACCGGCGCGGCCTCCCTCAGCAAGACCGTCTTTGCGTACCTGGTCATGCTGTTGGCGGAGGAAGGGGTCATCGACCTCGACAAGCCACTGCAGGCATACGTGCCCAAGCCGCTACCGGAGTATCCCGCCTACGCCGACCTGGCCGGCGATGATCGCTACAAGCAGATCACGGCGCGGATGGTGCTCAGCCATAGCACAGGCTTTCCGAACTGGCGTTGGCTCGAGCCCGACAGCCGTCTGAAATTCCTGTTCGCGCCCGGCACCCGGCATTTCTACTCGGGCGAAGGCATTGCTCTGCTGCAAATGGTCGTCGAGGAGGTCACCGGCCGTGACCTGGAAACGCTGGCCCGGCAAAGGGTCTTTGAGCCGCTGGGCATGACCCGCACCAGCTATGCCTGGCAGGAAACCTTCGAAACCAATGCGGCGCGACCCCACGATGAGTTCGGCCGGCCCAAGCGCCTGCCGCGTCGCACCAAGCCGGATGCGGCCGGCTCTATGGTCACTACAGCCGAAGACTACGCCCGCCTGCTGACGGCGATCTTGAATGCGACCGGCCAGCGCAAAGCCACGGTGGACGAGATGTTGCGGTCGCAGATCACCATCTCGTACGAGCAGATGTTTGGTCCCGGCGCCTCGCGGGAGACGAACACATACCAGGAGCTCCAGCTTGCCTGGGGGCTGGGCTGGGGTCGCTTCGACACGGATCAGGGCCGCGCCTTCTTCCACACCGGCCACGACATCGGCTACCAGAACTACACCGTGACCTACGCCGACCGGGGTATCGGGATCGTGCTGCTGAGCAATAGCGACAACTTCGAGAGCGTGGCGCGGGAGATCGTTCAGGCAGCCATCGGCGATCGCCATTCGCCGTTCGACTGGCTGGGATACGAGCCCTTCGACCCCGCCAAGGTGAAGACTCCGCCACCTGAACCGGTGGCAATTGAGGTCGATCAGGCCATCTTGCAGGCCTACGTTGGGGTCTACGAGCTGCCGGAAGACACGGTCCTCTACGTCAAGGTCGAAGATGGAAGACTGTACTTCTCCGGCGACGGGCAGCACTGGGATCAGGTGTATGCCGAATCGCAAACCCGCTTCTTCGCCCAGGGTGACGACACACGAGTGGTATTCGTCAAGGATGCAGCTGGCCAGGTGACTGGCCTCAACCTCGAGATGCCCGGATTGGTGTTGCCGGCAAGAAAGGTGAGGTAAGAGATGTCTGCAAGGTACGTTCTCGCCGCGGGTCAGGGGGTCAGAGCGATGAGCTCTGGGATCGGCTCCTCCATCTGGGCGCAGAACTCCCGCAATCTAGGTGTTTTGAGGTAACTGGAAACCTGCCGAAGGAGCTGTAGCCATGACCATGCTAGACGACCTCGAGGCCTACAAGAGGATCGACCCCCAGGGGATGCTGGACCGCATCCGCGACCTGCCCCACCAGTGTCGCGCTGCCTGGCAAGAGATCCAGACCCTGAGGCTGCCGGAGGACTACTGCGACATCGACAAGGTGGTCATCCTTGGCATGGGCGGCTCGGCCATCGCTGGCGATTTCCTGCGCTCCCTGGTAGCCCTGGAGAGCCCCATCCCCATCTTCAGCCATCGCGACTACGAGCTGCCCCTCCTGGTGGACGGAAGGACGCTCCTGATAGCGTCCAGCTACAGCGGCAACACCGAGGAGGTGCTGTCCTGCTTCGAGCGTGGCTTGGGCACGGGGGCCAAGAAGGTGGTTGTCACCGGCGGCGGCAAGCTCCTGTCCACCGCTCGTGCCAACGGCGTCCCTGCCTTCGTCTTTCACTACGAGTCAGAGCCGCGGGCCGCCCTGGGCTATGGCATCATGCCCCTCCTCGCCATCGCTCAGAAGGTGGACATAGTAGCCGCCAAAGACGAGGACGTGGACGAGGCCATCGCCGCTATGATAGACGTGGCGACCCACATCGACGAGACGGTGCCCCTTGACCGCAACCCCGCCAAGCAGCTCGCCCAGCGGCTACACCAGCGGCTGCCCGTAGTCTACGGCGCCGGCATCCTGGCCCAGGTGGCCCGCCGCTGGAAGGGCCAGCTCAACGAGACCAGCAAGATGTGGTGCTTCTACGAGGAGCTGCCCGAGGCCAATCACAACGCCCTCGTCGGCTATGGCCTGCCCAAGGAGGTAGCGGCCAAGGCCCTGGTGGTCTTTCTGCGCGCGCCCTCCATCCATCCGCGCATTCTCCTGCGCTACGACCTCACCCAAATGGCCCTGGAGGAAGCAGACGTGGAGAGCGTGACGGTCGACGCCGAAGGGAAGAGTCCTCTGGCCCAGATGATGAGCGCCGTCCTGTTCGGCGACTGGGTGAGCCTCTACCTGGCGGTTCTGAACGGCGTGGAGCCTGCCCCCACTCCACCCATCGCCACGCTGAAGGAGCGGCTGGCCAGCTGTTAGCGCTTCGTGTACTGAGGCGCCTTGCGGGCCCGCTTGAGCCCGTACTTCTTGCGCTCCTTAACCCGTGGGTCGCGGGTCAGGAGCCCAGCTCTGCGGAGAGTCAGCTTGTACTGCTCGTCGGCGACCACCAGCGCCCGCGAGATGCCGTGGGCGATGGCGCTGGCCCAACCAGTGTTGCCGCCGCCGTTTATCTTCACCTGCACGTTGAACTTGTCCAGCGTCTCTGTGAGAACCAACGGCTGGCGGACGATGGTTTGATAGACCAGCCGGTTGAACACCTCTTCGAAGGGCCTACCGTTGATGACGATCGTGCCTGTGCCCGGATACAAACGTACCCTGGCCACCGCCTTTTTGCGCCGACCCGTTCCGTAGTAGTAGTGCTGCCCCTCGATGACCTGCTCTTCGACCACTTTTCCTTCGTCCTCCTAGCCGGAAGCTGCCTCGCCGGCCGCCTCTTGCGCCTTCTGACTGCCTTTCACCTGGGCCTCGTGGGGATGCTCCGGCCCGGCGTAAATCTTAAGATTGCGCAGCAGCTTTCGCCCCAGGCGATTGTGGGGCAGCATACCCCGCACCGCCATCTCGATAACCCGCGTGGGCCTGCTAGCCATCAACTCGCCCAGCGTGACGCTCTTCAGCCCGCCCGGATAGCCGGAGTGACGATAGTAGAGCTTATCGCTTAGCTTCTTGCCGGTCACCCGCACGCGCGCGGCGTTCACCACGATGACGTAGTCGCCCATCTCCAGATGAGGCGAAAAGGTGGGCTTGTGCTTGCCTCGCAGAACGCGCGCTATGCGCGTTGCCAGACGCCCCAGGGTCTGGTCGGCCGCGTCTACCACCAGCCAGTCGCGGGTGATATCGCCGCCCTTCAGATTAAAGGTCCGTGTTCTCTTCGTGGCCACTTTCACTCAAACCCTCGTACTCTACAGCCATCAGACAGAGCCCCCGCGGCGGCGCCGCCTGGATTGCCCCTCGCTGAGCCGACGCCAGCAGGCCGCGGAAGTCCTCCACCGTCTGCTTGCCCAGGCCCACCCGCACCAGTGCCCCTGCCGTCCGCCGCACCTGCTGCAGCAGGAACGAGTTGGCTTCGATGTCGAACGTCACCCAGGAACGCCGACGCCGCACCTCGGCCCTGTACACCGTTCGCACAGTCCTGCCGGGGGCGGACGGTGCAGCGAAGGCCGCGAGATCGTGCTCGCCCACAAGGTGCTGTGCCGCCGCCTGCATCGCCTCTACGTCCAGAGGCTGGGCAATGTGCCAGCAGTAGCCCCTGAGAAGGGCTGGCCGCTGCCGCCCGTTGTAGATGAGGTAGCGATACCACCGCCTCTTGGCCTGCCGGCGCACTTGAAAGCTCAGCGGCACCTCACGGGCCGAACGCACGACGATGTCCTCAGGAAGATGCGAATTCAGGGCCCGCACGAACACCTCCACCTCGTAGGGCGCCCGCGTCCGAAAGGAAGCTACCTGCCCCTCGGCGTGGACACCGGCGTCGGTGCGACCGGCCAGCGCCACCCTCGTTCGTTCGCCTGTTAGTTTGCTCAGCGCTTTCTCCAACTCCCCCTGGATGGTGGGAACATTCTTTTGATACTGGGACCCGGCATAGGCCGCTCCGTCATACTCCACCACCAGGGCAATTCTCCGAAAGGATCTTTCCTCCTCGCCCTGCTCGACCACCACGATGACAACCCGCCACCCGCCGGCTGGCCGACAGGCTCCCTACTTCTCCTTCTCCTTCTCCTTCTCTTCCTCCTCCACCAGCTCTAGCTGGGCCATCCTGGCGGCATCGCCCTGACGCGGCCCCAGCTTGATGATGCGCGTGTAGCCGCCGGGCCGACTGGCATAGCGAGGCCCGAGATCATCGAATATCTTCTTCACCACATCCTTGTCGCTGACGATGCGCAGAGCCTGTCGCCGGGCGTGAAGGGTTCCGTCCCTGCCCAGCGTGATCACCTTCTCAGCGATGATCCGCACCTCCTTGGCCTTAGCCTCGGTGGTCACGATCTTCTCATGGCGCAAAAGATCGGTCACCTGGTTGCGAAACATGGCCAAGCGATGGCTTGGGGAGCGACTCAGCCTGCGTCCAGCGATACGATGCGCCATGTCGACCTAGCCCTCGCCCTCCTCGCCGACCTCACCCTTCAGCTTTTGCAGCATGCGCTGCCACTCGGCCATCTCTTCGCCTTCTTCCTCTTCAGGTGCTGGCGCTGGCTCTTCCGCCTTGGCCTTGGCCTTAGCCTTAGCCTTAGGCTTAGGCTTAACCTTGGCCTCAGCCTCCTCCCCATCAGCCGGTGCGGCCACCGCCTCCTCAGCAGGCGCTGGCGCTGCCACCTCGGCCGCTTCCGGCAGCGCCGTCTCTTCGACGACCACCGCAGGCTCTTCGGGGCCAGCGGCCGGCTCTGCCGTCACAGCCGCTGCTTCCTTGCCGCGCCCGATCACTGCCGGTAGCCCTTCCTCCTCGATCACCGAGGGAACCTCAACCGGCACTTCCTCCTCCACCGTCTCCTCGGGCAGGAAGTCCAGCTCCCGCAGGCGCGTCCTGAGCTCATCGTAGGACTTACGGCCGAAGTTGCGTAGGGCGAGAAGCTCGTCCTCGCTCTTCTCCAGCACCTGACCCAAGGTCATCAGCCCGCTGCGCTTGAGGCAGTTGTAGGCCCGCACCGACAGGCTAAGGTCCTCAATGGCCGTGTTGTAGCGGTCGGGCGTGAGCACGGTGCCCGCACCCAGACCGCGCTCCACCACCGGCGGCGCCGGCTTACCCAACTGACTGAACGGGGAGAACTGCTCCAAAAGGATATCGGCGCTCTGGCTCATAGCCTCCACGCCAGTTATGGTACCGTCCGTCCACGCCTCCAGCACCAGGCGGTCATAATTGCTGATCTGGCCCACGCGGGTGCGCTCCACCCTATAGTTCACCTTGCGCACGGGCGTGAAAATGGCATCCACCGGTATTACCCCGATGGGCAGTTCATCGCTCCCCCCCGCCGGGACGTAGCCATGGCCCTGCTCCACATTGAACTCCACCCTCAGCTCCCCCTCCACCGAATCCAGCGTGGCCAGGTGCAACTCAGGGTTGAGGATCTCATAGTCCGGTGGAACTTGGATCTCCGCGGCGGTTATTTCCCCTTCACGACCGCTTACCTCCAGCAACAGCGTGCCCGGCCGATCGGACAGAGCTCGCAGGCGAAGCTCCTTCACGTTCAGAAGGAACTCGATGGTGTCCTCCTTCATGTGAGGAATGGTAGAGAACTCGTGCTGTATGCCATCGATCCGCACGGAGGTAATAGCAGCGCCCGGCAGAGAGCTGAGAAGAACCCTCCTCAAGGAATTGCCTACGGTAGTGCCGAAGCCTGGCTCTAGAGGCTCGGCGACGATGCACACATAGTTGTCGTCGCTCTCCACAATCTCAATCTGGGCAACGACCAACTGGGTCACTGAGACCCACCTCCTCACTCCGGCAACAAGTGGTTACTAACGCGAGTAGTACTCAACAACAGTAGCCGGGTCAAATTTGGCGCCGATGTCTTCCATGGTGGGCGGCGATAGCACCCGCCCCGTCATTTGCCCGCCATCCAGGCTCAGCCAGGAGGGAAGGGACCGATCAGCCACCTGCTCCTTGAGCACCTGGAAGATTCTGCTCTTAGCCCCCCTCGCCGTCCAACCGATGACATCGTTCACTTTGATGACGTGAGAGGGGATATCGGCCTTGCGGCCGTTTACGCTGATATGGCCATGCAGCACCAACTGGCGAGCCTGGTTGCGCGAATCGGCGAAGCCCAGACGATACACAACATTGTCCAGGCGCATCTCCATAATGCGCAGCAGATCCTCACCAGTGATGCCCTTGCTCCGCACTGCCTCCCTGTAGTAGCGGCGGAACTGGCGCTCCAACAGGCCGTAGGTGGAGCGCGCCTTCTGCTTCTCCCGCAGCTGAAGGCCGCGGTCGGATACCCTACGCCGTCGCATAGATCGCCGCCCAGGTGCGTAGGGACGACGCTCAAAGGGACAGCGAGGAGTGTAGCACTTCTCCCCTTTCAGATAGAGCTTTTCGGCCAAGCGCCGACATATCCGACAAACAGGTCCTCTGTAACGTGCCACTAGCTCTCCTTCATCACCTGAGAGAGAAACGTCCCCACCCTACACTCGCCGCCGCTTAGGTGCACGACAACCGTTGTGGGGAATGGGGGTCACGTCCCGGATGCTCATCACCTGGATGCCCGCCCCCTGGAGAGAGCGAATGGCCGCCTCGCGTCCGCTACCCGGGCCCCTGACATAGACCTCCACCTGGCGCAGCCCGTGCTCCATCCCCCGCTTCGCCGCTCTATCAGCCGCTATCTGGGCAGCGTAGGGCGTGCTCTTGCGGGAACCCTTGAAGCCGGCCGTGCCCGCACTGGCCCAGGCGATCACGTTGCCGTTGGGGTCAGTCAGTGTAATGATCGTATTGTTGAACGTGGACTGAATGTAGGCACGGCCCACAGGAACGTTCTTGCGCTCCCGCCGTCTTGGCCGGCTTCGGCCTTTCCTTTCAGCCATATCTCTCCTTGCTGCTTACCTCTAGCTGGCCGTCCTACTTCTTGGTCATCGCCCGCCGCCTGCCAGCCACCGTCTTGCGCGGGCCTCGCTTGCAGCGAGCGTTAGTCCGGGTGCGCTGGCCACGCGCCGGCAGGCCACGGCGATGGCGCACCCCCCGATAGCAGTTGATCTCGATGAGGCGCTGCACGTTCTGCCGCACTCCCTTGCGCAGCTCGCCCTCCACCGTATAATTCCGGTCGATAAACTCACGGATGCGGCTGATCTCATCGTCCGTCAGGTCCCGCACCTTGGTGGCGGGTTCCACTCGTGCGTTGTCGCAAATGTTGTGGGACAGAGTGGGCCCTATGCCGTAGATGTAGCGCAGCGACACGTCCACCCGCTTGTCCCTGGGAATGTCCACGCCAGCGATACGTGCCATAATGCCTCCTCTACCCTTGGCGCTGCTTGTGCCGCGGGTTTTCGCAGATCACCCTCACCACACCCTTGCGACGCACGATCTTGCACTTATCGCACCGTCGCTTGACCGAAGCCTGTACCTTCATCGTCAGTCCTACTACCGCCGAAAAGCCTAGCGGAGCCGATAGGTAATCCTACCACGAGTGAGGTCGTATGGCGACAACTCTACCAGCACTCGGTCCCCAGGCAGGATACGGATGAAGTGCACCCGTATCTTGCCAGAGGCGTGGGCAAGAACCAGGTGCCCGTTAGGCAGCTCTACCCGAAACACAGCATTGGGCAGCGCTTGTTTCACTACCCCTTCGACCTCTATAGCCTCTTTCTTACCCATAAACGGCCCGCGGACCAATCACCCCCAGATAGTTTACCAGCATCCTTAACGAAGCGTCAGCACCTCCGCCTCGCCTTCCGTGATCACTATCGTGTGCTCGAAGTGGGCGGCGAGGCTGCCATCGGCTGTTCGCACCGTCCAGCCGTCGGAGTCCTTCTTGGTTTGCCAATTGCCAGCGGTGACCATCGGCTCCAACGCCAGCGTCATGCCCTTTTGGAGCAGCGGCCCCCGGTCGGGCGGGCCAAAGTTGGGTACCTGCGGCTCCTCGTGCATATTCCGACCGACGCCATGCCCCACGTACTCCCGCACCACAGAGAAGCCATTCCCTTCGGCGTGAGCCTGAATAGCCGCCGAAATCTGCCCCAGACGGGCGCCAGCCTTCGCTGCCTTGATACCCTGCCAGAGCGCCTCCTCCGTTACCCGCACAAGGCGCTCCGCCTCAGGGCTTATCCTCCCCACGCCCGCAGTGATCGCGGCATCGCCCACGAAACCCTTGTACGTGGCTCCCAGGTCAATGCTCACAATGTCGCCCTCCTGAAGGACGCGCCTATCGGGTATGCCATGCACCACCTCATCGTTCACAGAAACACAAACCCGTGCCGGATAGCCCTGATAGCCCAGAAAGGTGGGTATCACCTTTCTCTTGGCGAACTCCCGCCGCACAATGTCGTCCAGCTTCTTGAGCATCAGCCCCGGCCGAATCTCCTGCCGCAGGATAGCCAAAACCTCAGCATCAGCCCGGCCCGCCTCGCGCATCACGGCTATCTCCTCGGGCCCCTTCAACTCGATAGGCATGGATTCTCGCGGCCTCCTCCCTAGGAACCCTCCACGGCCGCCAGCAGGTTCTCAGCAACCTCCCCCACTGACTTATTGCCATCTATCTCCAACAGTTTACCCCTCTCCCGATAGTAGTCGATGAGGGGCACCGTCTGCTCGGCATAGACCTCCAGACGCCTTCGCGCCGTCTCAGGCTTATCATCCTCTCGCTGGTACAATTCGCCGCCGCACTGGTCGCACCGACCGGCCTCCCGCGGCGGCTGGAAGCGCTCGTGATAGACGCTCCCGCACTGCCGACAGCTCCAGCGGCCGGAGAGACGGCTCAACAGCTCGTCCTCCGGCGCCTGAATATAGACTACCTTGTCGATGACCTTGCCCTCCCGGGCCAGGGCCTCATCCAGAGCGGCCGCCTGCTCCAGCGTGCGGGGGAAGCCATCCAAGATGCAGCCACCGGCACAATCGCCCTGCGACAGGCGCTCCAGCAGCATCGCGATAGTCAAATGATCAGGCACCAACTGACCCTGATCATAATAGACCTTGGCCTGCTTCCCCAGATCCGTCTCCTGCCTGATAGCCTCCCTGAACAGTTCCCCTGTCGTAATGTGCACCAAACCCGTCTTTTCGGCCAGAACTACTGCCTGGGTTCCTTTGCCCACGCCTGGGGCACCAAAAAGGATAATATACAAGAGCCCTCGTCCACCTCCTAGCGGATGAAGCCCTCGTACTGACGCATCAGCAACTGAGCCTCCAGTTGGCGCATCGTATCCAGCACCACACCCACCACGATGATCAGGCCGGCGCTGGTGATGCCCAGGGATAATCCTCCTCCCCGGCCTAAACTAAGGGATTGCTCCCCCGTGATGGCCGAGGCAACGTAGGGTATCACAGCAACAAAGCCAAGGAAGAGAGCGCCAGCCCAGGTGATACGGATGAGCACCCGCGTAATGTACTCCGCCGTGGGGCGCCCCGGCCGGATCCCGGGAATAAAGCCCCCCTGCCGCTGCAGGTTCTCCGCCAGGTTCTGCTGCTGGAAGATAACCATCGTATAGAAGAAAGCAAAGATCACTACCAATAAGAACAGAAAGATCCAGTACCCCCAGTTTGAGGGATCGAAGACCCCCTTCACCTTGTCCGCCACGTTCGCTACCCAGGCAATGTCCGATGTCTCGAACATGCTGGCAGCATACGCCGGGAAGATGACGATGGAGAAAGCGAAGATGAGAGGGATCATCCCTGCCGAGTTCACCCGCAGCGGGATGTGCGTCTGACCTGACTGCCGATACATCCGCCCGCCTCGGAACAGGCTGCGCGAGTACTGAACCGGGATGCGCCTCTGGGCCTCCTGGAAGAAGACGATGACCGCGAGGATGAAGATGATGAACAGAACCAGCATCACAACACCCGTCATCGCCGTCGAGGTGTAGACCTCGGTCCAGATCATCCGCGGTATGTTGGCGACGATGCCGGCGAAGATGAGCACCGATACGCCATTGCCGATCCCCTTCTCACTGATCAGCTCGCCCAGCCAGACCAGGAACATGGTGCCGGCCGTCATAGTGGTGATCATGGAAAGAGTGGGCAGCAAAGCACCGCCCGTGAGGCCGATCTTCGTCTCTCCCCCGAAACCGCCCAGGTTGTTGATAAGGAACAACTGTCCGTAACCCTGGACAATGCACATCGGTATTGTCAGCCAGTGCGTGTAGATCTGGATCTGGCGGCGGCCCTGCTCTCCCTCCTTCGTCAAAGCCTGAAGTTGGGGCACTATGGGGACGAGTAGCTGCATGACGATGGAGGCCGTCACGTAGGGGTAGACCCCCAGGGCAGCCACACTCATGTTCCGCAGGGCGCCCCCGCTGAAGATGTTGAGGAAGCCAAGGACGGCATTCCCCTCGAAGATGTCCGACAAGGCATTCCTGTCGATGCCTGGGAGCGGCAGATTGGCCACAAACCGGAACACCACCAGCAGCGCCAGAGTGAATACGATCTTCTGCCGGACGTCCGCCTGCTGGAAAGCGTCCATGACGGCCTGGAGAAGCCTCGGCCTAGCGACCGTGGGCGCTCGCGCCATGCGCTACCTCCTCGATGCTTCCTCCAGCCGCCTCGATCTTCTCCTTGGCCACCGCCGAGAACTTGTGGGCCCGCACTATCAGAGCCTTGGTTATCTCGCCGTCGCCCAGGATCTTCACCGGCTGCCTCAGAGTCTTGATAATTCCTACCTCGCGCAGGAGTTCGGGTGTCACATCCGTGCCCTCCTCAAAGCGCTCCAGTTGCTTCACGTTCACGGACGCATACTCCACCCGGAAGATGTTGGTGAAACCCCGCCGCCGGGGCAGACGCTTGATCAGAGGCGTCTGGCCGCCCTCGAAACCTAGACGAGGACCGCCGCCCGAACGCACCTTCTGGCCCTTCGAGCCGCGCCCCGAATAGGTACCGTGACCGCTCCCGTCGCCGCGGCCGACCCGCTTTCGCTTATGACGAGCGCCTTTAGGCGGCCTTAACTCGTGGGCTTGCATCCCTACTCGTCCACCTCCTCCACCTCTACCAAATGGCGTATCCTGAGTATCATACCACGCACAACTCGCGAATCACTATGCTCCACCATCTGCCCTAAGCGCCGCAGACCCAGGGCGCGGATAGTCCGCCGCTGGTTTGGCGCGTAGCCGATGGCGCTCTTCCTCCAGGTGATCTTCAGCTTAGCCATCGCTCCCTACGTCTCAACGGTAGCCAGAGCATGACGCTTGGCCACCGTCGACTTGACGTCCCTCATCTGGGAAAGCCCGAGCATGGTGGCTTTCACCACGTTCACCGCATTGTCGCTGCCCAACGACTTGGCCACCACATCCCGGATGCCCGCCATCTGCAACACCGCTCGCACGCCCCCGCCAGCGATGAGGCCAGTGCCCGGCGGCGCTGGCTTCATGAGCACCTTGGCTGCACCAAAGTTCACCCACATCTCGTGGGGGATGGTCGTTCCCTTCATGGGAACCTTGATCAGATTCTTGCGGGCTATGGTCGTAGCCTTACGGATGGCTTCGGGCACCTCCCTGGCCTTGCCTATAGCCGCGCCTACACGCCCCTCGCCGTCACCTACCACCACGACGGCGGTGAAGTGGAAGCGGCGGCCACCCTTGACCACCTTGGCCACTCGATTGATGAACACTACCTTCTCGGCCAGCTCCAGCTCCAGCGGCTCGATCTTCTGGTCAGTGCCTATGTATTTCCTGGGATTGGACATATCTCCCCGCCTCTAGAATACGAGCCCGCCCTTGCGAGCGGCGTCAGCCAGCGCCTTGACCCGACCGTGAAACTTGTAGCCGCCGCGGTCGAACACCGCCGTCCCGATGCCTTTCTCTTGAGCACGCTCGGCCAATCGCTGGCCCACCAGGCTGGCCACCTCTGCCTTGCGCTTGCCGTTAGCCTGCTTGCGGATGTCCGCCTCCAGGTCGCAGGCGGCTACCAGCGTGTGGCCGCTCTCATCATCGATCACCTGGGCATAAATGTGACTGAGGCTGCGAAAGACGCACAGCCGTGGCCTCTGGAGGGTGCCAACGACCTTCTGACGCACCCGCCGATGGCGACGCACTCTCGCTGCTCGCGCTGTCTTCTTACCCTTCATGATTAGTGCTTAATGACCTTGCCCGCCTTGCCTGCCTTGTGGCGGACCCTCTCGCCCTGATAGCGGATGCCCTTGCCCTTGTAGGGATCGGGCGGCCGCACACCACGAATATCGGCTGCCATCTGGCCCACCAGCTCCCTGCTTATGCCCTCCACCATCACTCGACTCGTGCCCACCACCGTCAGCGTGATCTCAGGCGGCGACGTTATCTCCACCGGCTGCGAATAGCCAACCTGCAGCACCAGCTTCTGCCCCTGCATCTGGGCTCGATAGCCCACACCGTGCAGCTCCAGCATCTTGCTGAAGCCCTCGCTCACGCCAGTGACCATGTTGGCCAGCAGACTGCGAGTGAGGCCGTGCAGCGAGCGATGCTCGGGCCGGTCGCTGGGCCGGCTGACCAGCAACTGGCCATCGTCCAGACGGATGTCGATGTCAGGGTGAAACTGGCGGCTGAGCTCCCCCTTGGGGCCGCTTACAGTCACCCGGTCACCCTCGATGTTCACCTTCACCGCCGAGGGAATGACTATCGGCTGTCGGCCTATCCGAGACATTACCCCTTATCCCTTACCACACGTAGCAGAGGACCTCGCCACCCACCTGCCGGCGCCAGGCCTCCTGTCCGGTCATTACCCCCTGGGGGGTGGTGAGGATGGCGATGCCCAAGCCGCCGTACACGCGCGGGATCTCCCGCTTCTGCACATACACCCTCAGGCCGGGCTTGCTTACCCGCCGCAGACCGCTGATACTGGGCTCCTTGCCGCTGTAAGCCAGGTTGATGCGCACGGTTCTCTTGACGCCCTCAGGCACTACCTCAAAGTCCTTGATAAACCCCTCTTCCTTCAGCACCTTCGCGATAGCGATCTTCATCTTGGAGGCCGGCACCTGAACAGAACCGTGCCTGGCCACCAGCGCATTGCGAATGCGCGTCAGCAAATCGGCAATGGGGTCAGTTATCATACCTATCACTCCCTACCAACTGGATTTCTTGACCCCGGGCAATTTGCCCTCTAGCGCCAGCTCGCGGAAGCAGATACGGCAGAGGGCAAACCGCCGCATGTAGGCCCGCGGCCGCCCGCACAGCCTGCAGCGATTAATCCGCCGCACCTTGTATTTCGGTTCCTTATAGAAGGTCTTAACGTACAGGGCCTTGCGGGTCAACGCTCCCTCCTTGCCCTGCCTGCCACCAAGCAGGCTCAGCTACGAGCGAAGGGCATGCCCAACAGCTCCAGCAGCCGCTTGCCCTCCTCATCGCTCCTAGCGGTGGTTACCACCGTTATCTGAAAGCCGCGAATGCGGTCAATCTTATCGTACTCCACCTCGGGGAATATCAACTGCTCCTTGATGCCCAGACTGTAGTTGCCTCGCCCATCGAACGAGTAGGGCGAAACCCCCTGAAAGTCACGAATGCGGGGCAGGGCAGCGTTCACCATACGGTCGAACAACTCGTACATGCGGTCCCCCCGCACCGTCACCGTAAGCCCAACGGACATCCCCTTGCGGATCTTAAAAGCCGCGATTGACTTCTTAGCATGGGTAATCACCGGCCTCTGCCCTGTGATCGTGGCCACGTCCTCAGTCGCCGAGTCCAGCGCCTTCGGGTTCTGGAGTGCCTCCCCCATGCCCACGTTCACCATGATCTTCTCCAAGCGCGGCGCCTGCATTACGTTCTTGTATCCGAACTCCTTCACAAGAGCCGGCACCACTTCCTCTCTATATCGCTCTTTAAGCCGGGGGGCCATCGCTATCACTCCTAGTCCAGAGGCTGATGGCAGTGGTGGCAGAAGCGCACCTTGCCGCCGCCATCACGCGAGCGGAACCTCACCCGCGTTGGCTTGCTGCAACTCTTGCAGATGACCATCACGTTGGACACGTGGATGGGCGCCTCCCTTTCGATGATCCCTCCAGGGCGATCGGCACGTGGTCGCATGTGACGCTTCACTATGTTCACACCGGCGACAATCACCCGCCTCTGGTGCGGTACCACCTGGCGAACGACGCCCGTCTTACCCCTTTCCTTGCCCTTGATGACCAGCACTGTGTCCTCGCGCCTGATCTTGGCCATGACTACACCACTTCCGGTGCCAAGGACACGATCTTCATGAAGTTCTTCTCCCGCAGCTCGCGAGCCACCGGCCCGAAGATGCGCGTGCCCCTCGGATTCAAGTTGTCGGCCAGGATGACAGCCGCGTTGTCATCGAAGCGAATATGGCTGCCATCGGGCCGGCCGTACCCCTTGGCCACCCGCACCACCACCGCTCTAACCACCTCGCCCTTCTTCACTGGGGAACCGGGGACAGCCTGCTTGATCGTACCCACGAAAACGTCGCCCACGCGGGCATACCGACGGCGTGAGCCACCCAGCACCCGAATGCACATGATCTGACGGGCGCCGGTGTTGTCGGCCACCTTGAGGCGCGTAGACGACTGGATCATGATTCCTGCGTTTCTTCCTTCTCAGGCTGCTCTTTCTCTTCAGCCTTCGTTTGCCCTTCCTCCGCCGGCGGTTGCTCTTCTTCTGCAACCTTCGGCGTCTCTTCCTCCGCGGCCTTCGGTGCCTCTTCCTCTGCTGGCGCTGGCACCTCCTCTTCGGCCACTGCCTCCTCCGCCGCCGGTGCCACCTCTTCCTCTGCGGCCTTCGGTGCCTCTTCTTCCGCCGACGGTTGCTCTTCCTCCGCGGCCTTCGGCGCCTCTTCCTCTGCTGGCGGCTGCTCTTCCTCCGCGGCCTTCGGTGCCTCTTCCTCCGCCGACGGCTGCTCTTCCTCTGCTGGCGCTGGCACCTCCTCTTCGGCCACTGCCTCCTCCGCCGCCGGTGCCGCCTCTCCCTCTGGCTGCGGGGCTTCAGCAGCTATTGCCTCGTCCAGTTCCCTCACTTCCTCAGCCACCTCTTCCTCGATGATTACCTTCTCCTCCTCGGGCAGAGCGGCGGCCGTCAGGATCTCGGCCACTCGCCAGCGCTTGTCCCGCGATAGGGGCCGCGTCTCCACGATGAGGACCTTATCGCCCACCCGACAGGCGTTCTCCTCATCGTGCGCCTTGTAGCGCGTCACCCGCCGCATGATCTTCTTGTACAAACGATGTCGCTTGAGAGACCCAACTGCCACCACCACCGTCTTCGACATCTTGTCTCTGACTACCACCCCCACACGGGTCTTCTGGCGACCGTGGCCGACTTTCGCCATCCTACTCCTTCTCGGCAGCCACCTGCGCGACCAACTGCCGCTCCTTTTGGATCGTCTTCAGCCGAGCAATCCGCCGCTTGATCTGTCTGAGCTGCCGGTAGTTGGACTCCTGACGGGTCATCCACCGCAGGCGCAGCGAGAAGAGACGGCGGTGCGCCTCCTCCATCTCCTTGGCCAAGTCGCCATCGGAGAGGTGACGAATCTCATCAGCCTTTCGGTTGACCCTTGTCACCGCTACCCCCTAGACCGTCGCCTCGCGAGCCACCACCCGCGTGGGAATAGGCAGCTTGTGCGACGCCAGCCGCATGGCCTCCCGTGCTATATCCTCCTGCACGCCAGCGATCTCGAACAGAATCCTCCCCGGCTTGACCACCGCCACCCAGTGGTCGGGGGCAGCCTTGCCGCTACCCATGCGCGTCTCCGCTGCCTTCTTGGTAACGGACTTGTCGGGGAAGACGCAGATCCACACCTTGCCGCCACGGCGCATGTGGTGGGTGATGGCACGACGGGCGGCCTCGATCTGGCGCGAGGTCATCCAGGTGCATCCCAGTGCCTGAAGCCCGAACTCGCCGAACGTCAGCTTGTTGCCGGCAGTGGCTTTGCCTCTGCGCCGGCCTCGATGAACCTTCCGATGCTTCACTCGCTTAGGCTGTAGCATGGCCGCTCACTCCCCAGCGCTGGGCGGGGGAGATTCCTTCTCCTCTACTCGTTCCCTAGCCTCGGGCACAATATCGCCCTTATAAATCCAAACCTTGACGCCGATGCGACCGAGCGTCGTGTGGGCCTCCGCAGTGCCGTAGTCGATGTCCGCTTTGAGGGTGTGCAAAGGCACTCGCCCCACCATCTCCATGTCCGTGCGCGACATCTCGCTGCCGCCCAGACGCCCCGAAACCTTGATCTTGATACCCTCGACCCCCCGCTGCATAGTTCGGGCCACCGTTTGCTTCATCGCCCGCCGATGCGACACCCGCCGCCCCAACTGATCTGCCACCGCCCTGGCCACCAGGGTAGCGTCCATCTCCGGCATGCGGATCTCGACGATGTTCACCCGCATGCGCCGTCCTGTCAGGCTCTCAAGCTTCTTGCGCACCTCGTCCACCCGCTGGCCGCCGCGGCCGATCACGATGCCCGGCCGCGCTGTGTGAATCGTCACCGTCACCTGGTTGGCGTTGCGGTCGATCTCCACATTGGACACGCCAGCGTCGGCCAGCATTCGGCTGAGCACCTGCCGGATAGTCAGGTCCTCGTGCAGGAGCTCGGTGTAGGCCTTATCGGCGAACCACCTGCTCTTCCAGCCGTAAAGATAGCCGAGGCGAAAGCCGTGAGGGTGAACCTTCTGACCCATGCTAGCCTCCAACTTCCTCTACTACAATCGTAACGTGGCTGCGCCGCTTCAAGACGGGAGTAGCCCGCCCGCGAGAGCGCGCCCGCCATCGCTTCACCACCGGCGCATCGCCAGCATAGGCAGCGATAACTCGCAGGTAACGTGGGTCTATCTGGTAGTTGTTCTCGGCATTCGCTACCGCCGACCGCACCACCTTGGCCACCACCCTCGCATGAGGTGACGGCATGTGGCGCAGACGGGCAAGAATCTCGGTCGTGCTTCTGCCTGGCAACTGCTCGAGCACCAGCCGTATCTTCTTAGGCGATACGCCCACGTTCTTGGCTACGGCTCTCACCTGCATACTACGTCCCTACCGTCGCTGCACCTTGGTGAACTTCTCCGACCGACCACCGTGACCGCGGAAGGTGCGCGTCAGGGCGAACTCTCCCAAGCGATGGCCGACCATGTTCTCAGTGATAAAGATAGGCACATGGCGCCGACCGTCGTACACGGCGATGGTCAGCCCGACCATCCGAGGCATGATAGTGGACGCCCGCGACCAGGTGCGAATGACCGTCTTCTGGCCTGACAGCTGCACCGCCTCGACCTTCTTCGCCAGCTTGGCTTCTATGAATGGCCCCTTCTTGGTCGATCTGGTCAACGCTTACCCCCTACCTGCCACCGCGACGTCGCACAATGTATTGATCGCTGCCCTTGCGCCGGCGGGTGCGATAACCCAGGGCCGGCTTGCCCCAGGGCGTCTTCGGCCCGGGCATACCGATGGGCGACTTACCCTCGCCGCCGCCGTGAGGGTGATCCCGCGGGTTCATGGCCGAACCGCGCACCTTGGGCCG
>Ga0315553_10000629_pt1 | contig 30585 bp, 23 predicted proteins | sample SalMarSW160140MG_FD_203099 | JGI IMG/M metagenome (GOLD analysis project Ga0315553, IMG submission 203099) | Salt marsh sediment microbial communities from the Plum Island Ecosystem LTER, Massachusetts, United States - Salt Marsh Sediment SW1601-40 ... | reverse complement strand
CGGAGCATAGTCCCCCAACCGCTCCGTACCTTGGCTGCGAGGAGAAAGGCCACGTACGGTGCCAACAAGAGGGTGAACACGAACGCTGTGGCCGCATGGGTGAGGAAGAGCGCCGCGTAGGCCAGCGCGGCGAGCACGAGACTGCGTGCGGAGCGCCGTTCGACAAGCTCGTAGAACAGCAACAGGATCAGCGGTAGAAAACTGTAAGCACAGAACTCCGCAAACGCGCATCTCACGTAGATGTCCAGGAGACGGTAAGGGACGAACATGTAGATGACAGCCGCCACCACGCCCGCCTGAGGATTCAGCACCCGCTTCCCGAAGGCATACATAGTCAGCCCCGAGAGCAAGAACCCCAGGACGTAGGTAAGCTTGACCGGCGCGGTCAAGCTCGCCCCGAGCAAGTGGAAGACCTCGGCCACGTAGAAGGCCAGACTGGAGTAGATGTTGAACAGCGGATACCCATACCCTAGGGCGAAGTCGACCCCCCAGCGCGGATAGAGCACCCCATCTCTGATGGCCTGATCGAACTGGTTGAAGAAGAAGAGAGAATGAGGCGCGTCGTGCGCGTTCAGGAAGTACGGGGGACCGATCAGAGGCGCCCAGGCGAAAACGCTAATCGCCAGCACCAGCGCTGCCCTTCCGCTCATCAGACGCACGATCCACCGGACCGCCTTGCCCCCAAGCACCGCCCTAGTCCCTCGTTTCATGTAGACGGCACGTCCTCCGCTGCGCTCCTTCTGCTACGGTATCGAGCCCCGCCCAGCACGGCAAACACCACCAGGAGGCTCAGCACGGATAGCACCTGCCCCACCGTTCTCACAGGCGTGTCCTCGAAGCGCAGCAGCAGGTAATACTCCCCCTCCGGAACCCACACCGAGCATCGTCCCAGACTGCCGTGCGGCATCACCTCCAGCTCCCTCTGTACAGGTCCCCCTGGCTCGTCGAGGACGTAGGCTCGCCAACCCGGATAATAGAAGATGTTGAAGATGATGCGCCCTTGCTCCTCTGCGTGGACCCACAGCAGTTGAGAGATCGTCGTGCTGTCTTGGAGGTCGACCGCCAACCGCCTCCGTGGCTTGGGCAACGACTCCAAGTCCACCCGAACGTCCGGCGCCTCTCCTTCCGTCACCACGTACTCGGCGAATGACGACCACGTCGGTACCTCGTGGGTCCAGGCCATGGAGCCTGTCATCTGGTTGCTGCTCTGCATGAAGCGCATCATCCCTTCCAGCGACACGGGACCCTCTGCTGGCTCGATGATCTGCGGCGTCAGATAGGCGTAGCTGGCCAAGATGACGAGTAGCACCAGCCCCCAGGTCGCACCCGTCCGTGTTCTCTCCCCAGAGGATGCAGCAGCGCTGACGACAGAGCCAGCGAGGAAAGCGACACAAGGCATCACCAGCGCCAACAATCGCCACGGGAACTGGGCGAAGATCACTATGGGCAGCAAGGCCCAGACCGTGCTGGAGACGGAGAGCATCAGGAAGATGATGATCACCAGCGCGGCCTGGAAGAAGAGTAGCATCCGCTTGCAGGTCTCGTCTCTGATCCGTGACAGCGTGGCCAGCGACAGCATGGACAGAACGACCGGCACGGCCCCTATCTGGAACGGAAGCTCGTCGCTGGGACCTGGCTCGCTCAGGCCATAACCCCAGAAGGGCGAAAAGAACTGGAAGAAGTAGACGAAGTCATCTCTGTAGTCGTAGTAGCCGCCGAGCCACTGATCGAGCCTGACGTACTTGAACTCCACCGCCATGGGCAGCCAGAAGAGGGCGCTCAGTCCCAAGCCGAGAAGTAGCCCGGCCAGGGGCATGCAGGCCCGCCTGGCCACGGCACCGACCAGGGCCATCCACCTCGGCCTGCCAGGATCAACGCCTTGACGGATGTCCCGCCAGGATCTGGACAACACCAGGAAGACCAGGTAGATGCCCACAAAGGGCGAGAACAGAAGGAGAAGCCCATTGTGGGATAGGACGAGCCCGCAGTAGGAGAGAGCTGCCCCGATTAGTGCTACCGGGCGAGGGTTCTCCACCGTCTCGAAGAAGGACCACAGGACGAGGGGAAAGAAGACCAGAGCCACAGATTCGGCAAACGCGCCCCGTACGTAGACGTCGCAGATGTGATAGGGGACGTACACGTACACCAGACCGGCGATCAGACCCGCCGAACGCCCCATGATGCGGCGTACGAACAGATACATGGACACCCCGGACAGCACGAAGCTGACCGCGAACACCATCTTGATCGACCACAGGAGATCCAATCCGAGCAGATGAAACGCCTCGCCCAGGTAAAAGGCCAGAGGACTGTAGATGTTGAACAGAGGATACCCATATCCGAAGGTGATGTCCGGCGACCACCGAGGGTAGAGAATACCCTCCTGGATGGAGCGATCGAACTCGTACAGGAAGTAGACGCTGTGGCGTGCATCGTGAGCACCCCAGAAGAACCCAGGCTGGAACAGGGGCCCGATGACGAAGACCGTGAGGAGCACGACCAGAACCAGGTATGTGTCCCAGTTTCGCAGCTTCGTGAACACAGTGCGGGCCATTCTCGTGTGACCTGATACCTCTTCCACTACTCCAGGGTGACTGCGGTCGCCCCGCCAGATACTGGCAGTCTCACACCGGTCTCCCCGTCATACAGGCCAGCCTGAACGCTGTAGCCTTCCCGCGGTCCGTCGACGGGTATCATTATCTCGTACTCATCCCGCACTATCTCGCCCAACTCCCAGGAACTGGTGGGCCTCCCGCCGTCCACCGGCACGCCGTCACGCTGTGCCCAGATGGTTCCCTCCTCATCCACGACGTGCACGAACACGGTGTAGTCATTGGTCATCTGACGAAGGCCCTGCCAGTCCATGGTCAGGCGAACGGTGGCACCGTGGCGCAGGGGACCCTCTCGCTGATAGGAAAGCAGAACGACCTGGTCGCCAAAGATTCCAACGGGCGACCCACCCACACGTAGCTCGGTGAACCGAGGGCTGAGATAGCCGTAGCTCGCCAGCACCACCAGGATGATCAGCACCGAGAGCCACGGCAGTCGCCTGAGTGTCGGTGCCAGGAGCACCGCCGCTCCCGATGCCAGCGACGTGGCGAAGCCGACCAAGCCCAGCAGTTGCCAGGGATAGTCCAGGGTCCAGGACAGACGACTGATGCGCCACAAGCCTGACGCTGGATACATCACCAGCAGCACCATCACCAGCGCGGCCGCTACGAAGAATCCTGCTCTCCGTCTCGGGTCACGAGACGCGCCCCTCTGGCCCAGGGCCAGAAGCCCCGCCACCATTGTCAGGCCTGTCGAAGCCAGACCAAGTTGCAGGGGCAACCCATCGTCCCATCCCGGTACGCTGGCCCCATATCCCCAGCTCTCCGACAGGAGCTGGAATGGGTAGACGAAGTGTTCAGCGAACTCGGCGTCGCCTCCCACCGGGAGACCCTCCACCAGAGCTGCGGGCAGATTCACAAGGACCCCTGCCACCAGGGAGACCACTAGGAGCAGCAGAGCTTCCTTTTTCGCGCGGCGAGAAGGGCCAAGCACCAGCACGAAAGCGATCAGGAAGAATGCATACAGGATCGCCAGACCCAGATGCGTCGAAGCCAGGGCCGTAAAGGCGAGGACCGCGGCTCCGGCCCATAACAGATTGCGGCGCTCCAAGTACTCCGCCCAGCACAAGAGAACGAAAGGATAAAGAGCGAAGGCCCAGGCCTCGGCGAATGCTCCCCGTACGTAGACCGTGGCCAGGTGGAAGGGCAGATAAACGTACACGAGCGCGGCCAACAGTCCCCCTGCGGGGCCGCTGAGTCTCTTGCCCAGAATGTACATGCCCAAGCCCGAGGCCAGGAAACCCAGCATGTAAGTGCCCATGATCGCCTCTTCCCCTCCCATACCCAGCCAGCGTAGCGCCTCGGCCAGCAGGTAGGGAAGGCGGCCCTCCCCTGCGAGCATGTTCCAGGGTTGAGTCACCTGGGGAACCCACGACCAACTGCGCCACAGCGTGCGCTCCAGGTCATAGAGGTTGAAGACAGGCGCGAACCCGGAATGCGTCTGGAAGAAGCCCGGATAGATCAGAGGGGCGATGGCGAACACACTGAGGAGGACGATCAGCGCCAGATTGAGCTCCAGCCTCTTTCGCAGCTTTGAACCACTCATGCGCTGCTGGATTCCTGTTGCTGAAGGCCGCACGCCGGCGAGGTGACGTGCAGATGACAAACGACAAACAGACGGTGGAAGCAGATCACGGGACGATCACTACTTTCAAGGACTCACCAGCCTCCCCCGCCAACCTCACCGCCTCCCCGACCTCGTCAAGACCGTAACGATGCGTGACCAAGCCACTGGTCTGCACACGATGACTGCTGATGAACTCCAGGGCAACGCGGGTATCGTCCGGACCGCACGAGTAGGTGGAGACCAGGGTCTTCTCGAAGAAGAGCAGCTCGTGGACGTCCACGGAGACCGTGTCGCCTGGCGGGAGTGGCGCATAGAACAGGACCGTGCCGCCCTTGGCGGCCAGCCCCATCGCCTCTTCCATGACCCGCTTGCTTCCCGCGGTCACGATGACCAGATCTGGTCCCACCCCATCAGTCAAGCTCCGCACGGTGGACTCCAGATCCTGGTCTGCGGGGTTGATGGCGGCTTCCACCCCAGCTTCGAGCGCTCTCTGAAGACGGTACTCCACCAGGTCTGCGGCGAAAACCTGGCTTGCACCCCACAGTCTGCATAACTGGATGAAGAGCAACCCGCTGACACCCACGCCGATGACGAGGACCGTGTCGCCTGGCTGAATGCCCGTGCGTTTCATACCCCTGATCGCACAGGCTACCGGCTCGATCAGCGTCGCCTCCTCGAAACCCAGTCCCTCGGGCAGCTTGAGGACGTCCCGCTGCACGTTGATCGGTGCCACACGGATGTACTCAGCGAAACCGCCAGGGTAGATGCCCTTTTCTTTGAAGGTCACACAGCAGGAGTAGCTGCCCCTCCGGCAGTAGTGGCACACGAAGCATGGGACGTGATGGTGTACGAAGACTCGATCGCCCAGGTTGAACTCTTCCACACCACTACCCACTCGCGATACGAAGCCCACCGGTTCGTGCCCTAACACCGTGGGGGCCTTGCTGTCCGCATACCACTCCATCAGGTCACTGCCGCACAGACCGCAGGCCTTCACCTGGACCAGCAACTCCCCGGGGCCGATCTCTGGCACCTCCATCTGCTCCAGGCGGATGTCGTGGCGGCTGTAGTACCTGGCGACTCTCACATCCTGCTCCTGTCGCTTAATCGGGGTAGATAGCCACTTTGATGGCCTCGCCCGTCATCACCATCTCCAGGGCCTTCTGAGTGTCTTCCAGAGGTGCCCGCCGATTGATCAGCGCTGAGGAATCGATCACTCCATCGCTCAGCAGATCCAACGCCTTGGCCACGGTCTGGGGTGTGTGATGGAACACCCCCTTGACGGTCAATTCCCCGTAGTGCAACCTGCCCGTGTCCAGCGACACCTCACTGCCCGCAGGGCACCCTCCAAACCAGACGACTGTACCTCCCTTGCGCACCAGGTCCACGGACAACCGCCAGACCTCGGGCGACCCTGCGGTCTCGATCACCACGTCCGCACCCCGGCCTTCGGTCAGCTCATTGACGATGGCCACGGGGTCCTCTCGCGTGGGGTTGATCACACAGGTTGCGCCCAACCGGCGAGCCAGATCCAACCTGGAGTCTTTGAGGTCGACCACCACCAAGCTAGCCGCACCGTTGTGCCTGGCGAGCTGGAGATGCATCAATCCAATCGGGCCACCTCCTCCAGCGATGACGACCGTATCGCCTGCGGAGATGCAGGCCGCCTCGTTGCCCAGCACCACGCAGGCTAGAGGCTCCAACAATGCAGCCTCCTGGTAGTCCAGGTGTACAGGGATCTCATGCACGTTGGTCTCCACGATACGCGCGGGCACCCTGACGTATTCGGCAAAGGCACCCCAGTTGAAGATGATGTCCTCACAGAGGTTCTGCTTGCCCCGCAGGCAGTAGAAACAGCCGTTGCATGGTGCGGAGTTGGCCGCCACGACCCTCATGCCCTCGACGAACCGCGTCACTCCCTGCCCGACCTGCGCCACGTCGCCGGCGAACTCGTGTCCGAAGAGCGTAGGGGGTTGAACGAGATGGTGGCCGCGACGAAACGTCTTCACATCGGTGCCGCAGGTCAGGGCCACCCTGGTCTTGACCAGCAACTCCCCTGGCCCGACCGTGGGCAACTCCACGTCGCCGTAGCTCAGTTCGCCTGGCCCATGAAAGACCACCGCTTTCATTCCGCCGTACTCCTTCGCGCGGGAACTACGCACAGAAAGCCCAGAGGCTCATGCCCGACACAACTGAACTGGTGAAGCTCGTACGGTGGTACGTAGATCGCGTCGCCAAACGAGACCTCGTTCACGTCGTCGCCCAGCCGCACCTGCCCCCGACCTCTCAGGATCACGACACCGTGGTCGTGCTCGTGCCTGTCCAGTGAGGTGCTGCCTTCAGGCTGGATCTCGAAGTAGCGCATCGCGTAGTGAGGTGCTCCCTCCGAGGGACCCACCAGGCAACGCACCGTTACCCCCTGCACGTCAGGAGAGTCGTAGCCTCGCTCCTTCACGCCCTCCCAGTCGAACCCCGACATGAACCTGTGGATCGTGCCCATTGAGTGCCCTCCGAGATAGCAAACCAGATTCTAGCACACCTGGGCACAAAAGGAGAACGAGAGCCGGCGCGCCACTCAGGTGAAACGACAAAGCCAACAGACCTTTCGGATCTGTTGGCTTATACCTGCGTCCCCCATCTTGCCGTGTGCTATCATTGTTTTGAACCTGCCGTGGCAGGTGGGGGCCTACCCGGAGACCCTACCCTCTCGGGCAACCCCTCCGGAGATCGGCTCCCTTTTGATAGGTATTGGCTCAAAACGTTGATCACAGCATCACGAGCAGAACAGGAGACGCACTTATATTGTACCACACCCCCGAAGGACGCGCAAGTTGACGTCGGAAACCAGACCAGGCCACGATTGAAGGCCACCGCGCAGGTACGATTCGCTGCTCCGTCGCTGAGCCTTTTTCCGGTGCCACAGCTAGCACGGCTTCACCCAGACGCTGGCGGATCGACACACCCAGAACCGCCAACCCAAGTGCTCTCGGTCAAGCTCCATGGCAGCGTCTCTAGCAATCTAGTATAATCGATGCACCACACGTGAAGAACAAGCTGAGCACAGAGATTCATAGAGACGAGGGCGTGTTCCTCAGTCTACAGCAGGAATGGAATCCTCTCCTGACCCGCAGTGTGACCGATACGATCTTTCTGACCTGGGAATGGCAGAAAACATGGTGGGACTGCTTCGGACAGGAGTCGCAGCTATGCCTGCTGGAGCTTCGCGAAGAGAACGAGCTGGTTGCTCTGGCCCCGTTCTATTCGTTGGAGCCAGCCTCCAGAGAGACAGTATTGCAGCTCATCGGAGGCGTCGAGGTCTCTGACTATCTCGACCTGATTGTGCGCAGCGACAGCGCGGACGCGGTCTATAGCACGGTCTGGGAAGCCCTGACCGGTGAGCACGCCCTCGGATGGGACAAGCTGGACCTGCACAACATCCCTGCTGCCTCGCCCACGCTGGAGAGACTGACCGCTCTGGCTGAGGCAGCCGGAGCGCTCGAGACAACGAATGAGGTCGAGGAGGTATGCCCGGTCATCACACTGCCGCCGACGTGGGACCAATACCTGTCCTCGCTGAACAAGAAACAACGCCACGAGGTGCGTCGCAAGCTGCGCAAGGCAAGCCGCGAGGCAGAGATTCATTGGTACTACGCCGATGACGCGGCTTCGCTGGACGACGAAGTGGACGACTTCGTCTCGCTCCACGTGAAGAGCGCCGCGGACAAAGAAGCCTTCATGGACAAGAGGATGCAGGAGTTCTTCCACCGCATGGCCCACGTAACGTTTGACCGCGGATGGCTGAGGCTCGCCTTTCTGCTCATCAATGGAGTGAAAGCGGCAGCCATGTTCTGCTTCCGATACGAAGACAACTTGCTGGTCTACAACTCTGGCTATGACCCACAATTGCATCCCTCGCTCAGTTCCGGTATCGTCCTTCTGGCCTATTGTATCCAGGACGCCATCGACAAGGAGCATAAGGTCTTCGATTTCCTTCGCGGAGAGGAAGAGTACAAGTACCGATTCGGCGGGGCGAGGACCGAGGTCCACAACCTCAGGATAGCACAGCCAGGCAGCAAGAATGTATAGGATAGCCATGTTGAGCGTCCACACGTGCCCCAAGGCGGCGCTGGGCGGCAAGGAAACCGGCGGCATGAACGTCTACGTGCGTGACTTGAGCCGCGAGCTAGGCCAGCGAGGCCTCACTGTGGACGTGTTCACCCGTTCTCAAGATCCCGACATCCCATCCGTTGGCAGACTGGGTCCCAATGCGCGCGTGATCCACCTGAAAGCTGGCCCAGAGGCACCCTACGACAAGAACCTGGTCTATGGACACATAGACGAATTCACCGACAACCTGCTGGAGTTCGCCCAGTCCGAGGGTATAGCGTATCACGTCGTCCACAGTCACTACTGGCTATCTGGCTTGGTGGCTATGCAGCTTCAGAAGCAATGGCATACCCCCGTGATACACATGTTCCACACACTGGCGAAACTCAAGAACCGCGTGGCCAGGAGCGACGCGGAGCGGGAAACAGCGTTGCGTGTGGACTGCGAGCGCCAGATCATCAACTCAGTAGATCGCCTCACTGCGGCCAATCCCCTGGAGAAGGCCCAGATGATCTGGCTGTATGGCGCCGACCCTGCCAAGATCGAGGTGATCCCCTGCGGGGTCGATCTGGAGCTGTTCCACCCTCGCCCTCAGGCCGAGGCGAAAGCTCACCTCGACCACGAGTTGCCCAAGGATCACAAGATGGTGCTCTTCGTAGGCCGGATCGAACCGCTGAAGGGCATCGACGTCCTGCTGAAAGCAGTGGCGCTTGTGCTTGGAGAGCACGAAGAACTGCGCGACGGGATTTGCCTGTGCATCGTCGGGGGCGAGCCTGACGCAGAGGGCGTAGACATGAATCGCGAGATGGCGCGCTTGCACGAGATGCGGGAGGCACTCGGCATCTCCGACGTGGTGACCTTCCTGGGCAAGAGAGAGCAGCAGGCGCTCCCCTACCATTACTCCGCGGCAGAGGTCTGCGTCGTGCCTTCGCACTACGAGTCCTTTGGGATGGTTGCCCTGGAAGCTATGGCCTGCGGCACTCCTGTCATCGCCTCCAGGGTCGGGGGCCTCACCTTCACGGTGCAGGACGGATGCACCGGGTTCCTGGTTCCCAACGACGATCCCGAGGCCTTGGCGCGCAGGCTCGCTCTCTTGCTCTCCGACGGACGAATGCGGCGGGACATGGGGCAACGAGCGTCGGAGATGTCCAGGCGCTATGGCTGGCCCATAGTCACAGGGCAGATCGTCGCTGCCTATCGCGACCTGGCTACGCGCGGCCGCCCACAGGTGTGTTGCCGAGGCCGTGCGGACGCCGCCGCGTCCACGGCCGGTTGCTGCGAGTAGGCAACCTGGACAGCCGCACCCTCATCGCAAAACCAAAGCCCCCTGCCGTCCGGCAAGGGGCTTTCTTCTTCAGACACCAGACCGCGCTAGGCGGTTTCCGACCAGAAGTCGAACTCCGGTTCGGCGTCTCCCGTGATCACCTCTCGCGTGATCTCGCACCTGCGTACGTTGCGAAGCGAAGGGATCTCATACATGGCATCGAGCAGAACCTGCTCGATGATGGTCCGGAGCCCCCTGGCCCCGGTCCGATACTCCAAAGCTTTCTCAGCAGCCGCCTCGAGTGCATCGTCGGTGAAGATCAACTCGACGTTGTCCAGAGCCAGAAGCTTCTTGAACTGCTTGACCAAGGCGTTCTTCGGTTCGGTCAGGATACGAACCATTGCCTCTCTATCCAGCGGATCTACGCTCACGACCATGGGCAGACGTCCCACGAACTCTGGTATCAGCCCATACTTGAGAAGGTCGTCGGCGATCACCATGCGCAGGAGTTCGGCTGAGGTCAGCTCCTCCTTGCCGTGGCTGTCCCTGTCCCGGAATCCCATGGGCCTGCGTCCACCCACTCGCTCTGCTACGATGTTGTCCAACCCCTCGAAGGCTCCGCCGCACACGAACAACACGTCCGTGGTGTCGAGCTGGATGAAATCCTGGTGGGGGTGTTTCCTGCCCCCCTGAGGAGGCACGTTGGCCACGGTGCCCTCGATGATCTTGAGCAGGGCTTGTTGAACGCCTTCTCCTGACACGTCGCGCGTGATGGAGGGGTTGTCGCCCGCCTTGCGAGCAGTCTTATCGATCTCGTCTATGTAGACGATGCCCTTCTCCGCACGAGCCAGGTCGAAGTCGGCTGCCTGGATCAAGCGAAGCAGGATGTTCTCCACATCCTCGCCGACGTACCCCGCTTCCGTCAGTGAAGTCGCGTCTGCGATGGTGAAGGGCACATCGAGGACCCGTGCCAGCGTCTCGGCAAGGAGCGTCTTGCCGCACCCCGTGGGTCCGATGAGCAGGATATTGGTTTTCTGAAGCTCCACGTCATCGACGAGAGTGCCCGCGAAGACCCTCTTGTAATGGTTGTACACAGCGACAGACAACACGCGCTTCGCCTGGTCCTGCCCGATCACGTACTCGTCCAGTCGGCCGCATATCTCCTGAGGGGACAAGATCTTGCCCACGGGAGCAGGGCTCGGGGCAGCAGAGGGCTCTTCCTCAGCCAGGATCTCGCGGCAGAGCTCGACGCATTCGTCGCAGATGTTGACGGACCCGGGACCGGCAATCAGGCGGCCCACCTGATGCTGGGGCCTGCTGCAGAAGGAGCAGTAGCGCACCTGCTCCGACGCCATGTCGGACATTACCCGTCCTCCTCCTCATCTGAGCGTGTCAGTATTTCGTCGATGATACCGTATTCAACGCCCCCCTCCGCGTTCATGAAGTAGTCGCGGTCGAAATCGTGCGAGATCTTCTCCACGCTCTGTCCCGTATGGTTGGAGAGTATCTCGTGGATCCTGGTTTGCATGCGCAGCAGCTCGCGTGCCTGTATCTCGACGTCGGGTGCATACCCACGCACACCCCCGCCAGCGGGGTGCATGTGTATCGTGCAATTCGGCAGACCGTACCGCCTGCCCTTAGTCCCCGCAGAAAGGAGCACTGTGGCCAGGCTGGCCGTGGACCCCACGCAGATGGTAGACACGGGCGCTTTGATTAGTTGCATGGTGTCGTATACGGCCAATCCGGGGTAGATCATGCCCCCGGGGCTGTTGATGTACAGATGTATTTCCTTGTCAGGATCCTCCCGCTCGAGGAACAGCAACTGGGCGATGATGAGGTTGGCCACGTTGTCATCGATGGCGGTGCCCAGGAAAACGATCCTCTCTTTCAGCAGAAGAGAGTAGATGTCGTAGGCCCGTTCGCCTCTGCCGGTGGACTCTATGATCATGGGGATGAGACTCTGCATCGTTATACCTCCCTGAGGCTCCCTCGAGATTCCTGGCCCAGCCGCACCCTACTCGCCTGCGGCTGGCTCAACGGCTCCCTCTTCAGTACCAGCATCCGCGGAGGGATCTTCTGCCGGCGGCACTTCAGAATCCACCCCGGGGGCATCACTGTCAACTACGCCGGAACTCTCCAAGAGGCGCTGCACCACCTTGCGCCCGTACAGTTTGTTGCGTATGTCTTCCCTGATCTGCTCGTTCCCGAGGAGAGCGTCGCGCACCATCTGCCGGTCCTGCCCGTAGACGCGCGTCATTCTGCTCACTTCTTCCTCTATCTCCGAGTCCTCTACCTCAGCCCCCACTTCCTCTACCAGCTTGGTCAGAAGGAGCGACTTCTTCACTCTGGTGTCCGCTGTAGGCTGGAACTCGGCGACGAGATCCTCGGCGGTTCTGTTCGTGGTTTTCAGGTATCCCTCTAGGGTGAACCCCTGCTCCTGAATCTCATACGCCAGGCCTCTGATCAGGGCCTCCACCTCTCTGTTGACGAACACCGGGGGCGCATCCACCTCCGACTGCTCCACCAGAGAATCCAGCAGTCCCTCGGCTATCTCATCGAGCTGCTTGGCTTCCTGGCGCGCGTGTAGGTCCTGCCGTATCTCGTCTCGCAGTTCCTCGAGGTTCTCGAATCCGCCCGCCATCTTCGCCAGCTCATCGTCCAATCCCGGAAGATGCTTCTCCTGTAGTTCGTGCAGGTGTACCACGAAGGACACCTCGGCGCCCGCCAGCTCCTCATCTCTGTAGTCGTCAGGAAAGCGGATGTCGAAACCTCGCTCCTCGCCGGCTGTCATTCCCACCAACTGCTCGGCGAAGCCAATAACCAGGTCGTCCTCACCCTGCTCCAGCTCGTACTCCTGCTGTTCGAGCTCGAGCACCGTCCGCTCGCCGATAGTTCCCTTAATGTCCACCACGGCGAAGTCGGACATCTCCACTGGCCGGTCCACAGGGACTCGCTCTGCATACTGCTCCTGAAGCGCCTCCAACACCTCGGCTACGTCTTCCTCTGTGACAGAGATCTCCTCGGCCTCCAGCGGTACGCTCTTATAGTCCCCCAACTCCACCACTGGTGGCAGGGACACCGTCAGGCGCAGCGTAAGCGGCTCCCACTCTGCGATCTCGAGGTCGTCCAGGTGCAAGGGTTCCAGTCCGCTTTCCTCGACCGCCTCCTCGTATGCCGCCTGGCCCACTTCGTCTATCACTTCCCGCACGAGGGCCTCCCTACCCAACTGTCGCTCGACCACACGGTGAGGAGCCTTGCCCTTCCGGAAACCAGGAATGCTGATCCGCGCTGCCAATCGTCTCGAGGCGGACCTCATGTAGGGATCCAGCCACTCATCATCGACCTTGGCGGTGAGTATAGCCTGCCTGTTGTCCAACTCCTTCGTGGCGACTTCCAACTGTCCTATCCACCTTCCAGGTGTCGGTCAGGACACCATGATACCGTATCTCACGTTGTCGTCCGACAATGACGCACCAGACCATCGTCTGGCAAACAGAAAGCGGGCGATGGGATTCGAACCCACGACCTTCTCCTTGGCAAGGAGACGTTCTACCACTGAACTACACCCGCTCGACCTAGACTCTGGTGGGGAAGGTGGGACTCGAACCCACACGGATTGCTCCACGTGATCCTAAATCACGCTCGTCTGCCAGTTCCGACACTCCCCCCACTGGTCTATTATACCACGAACCACCCCTCTATTCAAACCATCAGATCGGAGGATAGCAAGGAACAATGCCAGACAGACATGGCTTACGTCTGGCGCCCAACGGGCTTGCTCGATACCCACGCCGCCACCCACCAGACTTGAGCCTTCCTGACCACTTGGATAGCTGTCGCCTCAATGACTCCTCACATAGCTGAAGAAGTTGCTGAAGATGCGATCTTGACTGCCGTCGTCCACCTCGTATCCGAGCTTGGCCATCTCCTGCGCATCGACGCCTAGATCGGCCAGCCACTCTGCACCCAGCAGGACACTCTCGGCCAGAGATGCATCGTATTGTGGGTTCGACTGTACCCCCCACACCGGCAAGTCCCCGTACCGAAATGCCTGAATGGGACACAGATCAGAAGAGGCCAAGTTCACCCCTCCGGGCGGCAACTCTGCTACCTGGTCCCAATGCCACAAGAAGGCATGGTATTGCGGGTCTAGGCCCTCCAGGAGAGGATCCTCGAGGCTCGTATCGCTGAGCGTGACCACCAACCACCCCACTTCAAACTGTGGGCTCCGCTCCACGCTCCCCCCAAGCCAGTGGGCCAGCAACTGGTGTCCCAAACAGATCCCCAGGACTGGTACACCCGCGTCGATGGCTTCGAGGACACGGTCTCGCTCCTGCTGCAAGAAGCCCACGTTGTCGAACTCCCTCGGCGGATACTCGCCGCCGGACAGAATGACGGCATCGAAGGTCCTCAAGTCCGGAATCACCTCGCCCGAATAGGCGAGCACGGGCACGGAGGATACGTCGTTGTCCGCCAACACCTGGTCAACCTGAAGGAAACGTGAAGGACCATGTAGAATCACCACAGCTTCCAGGTGTCCACGCGGGGTGGCAGTGGGTTCTGGCGTGGGAGTGCGCGTCGGCGTGTCGGTCGCCGTGGCAGTGGGCAAGGGGCTGGGGGTCCAGGTAGCCCTTGCGCTGGGGGATGGTACTATCGTGGCCGTCGGCGTTGGTGATGCAACTATGCCAAAAGGCACACAGGCCACCAACAGCAGGCCTAGCCCGACACATCCCAGCACATGATAGAAGCCCCTCACCCCCTTTCAGCCTCCCACATCAACGAACCTGACTCTTCTCTATTCTAGCATACGGGTACCCCGCTCACAAGCCATACCGGCAACACACCAACGAGAACCTCGGAACATGGACCCGCTGATGCCTCTGGAACGCACCACAGCGACCTGGGACGCACGGATACTGCCCAGGCGACGTCTGCCCACCTCCGTCCCGCGCTCTTCCAGTCTTGCACCGCCCGCCAGTCCGCGCCACTACCACAGACCTCGTAGCAGCTCCAACAACGCCGGTAGCTGCGCCAGACAGCCCGCTGTCTGGGGGAGATCGTCAGGCACTCGGGTCTGCGTTATCGCCTCACTCGCGTCTCCCCGCCCCGCCCCTTGTGTGTTCTCTTCGAGTCTCAGATCGACGGCGCTGGACATCATCAACTCCTTGATCTCCGCCGGCGTGAGGCCGGGATCGGCCTCCAGCAGCAGGGCAGCTACACCAGATGCATGCGGCGTGGCCATGCTCGTTCCGGACATCTCGGTATACGCAGAGTTCAGGGGATTGCCCAAGTCGGTGCCCTGCGCCCGACACGCTAAGATGCCTGTGCCGGGGAAAAGCACGTCTGGCTTGGTGCGCCCGTCCGAGGTCGGCCCTCGCGAAGAGGCCTCCATGACCGTGTCATCGTCGGTAGACGCGCCCACCGTGATCACCTGTCGCGCGCAGCCGGGTGGTCCAATGCTGCTGGTCTCGGGACCCGAGTTGCCTGCGGCTACGCACACTACGAAGCCACGTTCGGCCACCAGGTCGCAGGTCTCGGAGAGGGCATCACTGCCGTCGCCAGGAGCCGGCCCAGACAGGGAGAGGTTAAGTACGTGCACGTCTTGCTGGATGGCCCAATCGATCCCGGCCATCACGTCGCTCATGTACGCCGCACCGGTTCGATCCAGCACTTTCGCTACGTACAGGTCAGCACCGGGCGCGACCCCCCTGTATGCGCCGTCCTCAGCACGTCCGTCGCCGCACGCGATGCCAGCCACGTGGGTCCCGTGACCGTTGAGGTCGACTACGCCCTCGCCGGTGAAATCGGCGGAGCCTGCGACTCGGCCAGCGAAGTCTACGTGCTCCAGATCTATCCCCGTGTCGAGGATGACGATGCCCACGCCAGCACCAGTATACCCCTGACTCCAGACCCACGGAGCCCCAATCAGGGGTGCGCTCACGTCCAGGCAGGAATGTACCCGCAGGTCCGGCCATATCCGTTCGACGTCGGGCTCTTGACTAAGTGCCTCGATCTGCGTGGGTGCCGCAGCCAGAGCTACGGCCGGCATCACGCTGAGCACTCGCGACGGCGCTTCAGGCAGCCTCGCCGACTCGATTGCTTTGGCCTTGGCCACGTGTTCTCTGTACTTCACGATCACGCGGATAGGCGAAACACCGCCCCACGATGCCAGATCCTTGGCCAGTGTCTGGTGTATCTTACTTGCGCGCACTGCGAACTCCCTCCACACAAGCCGGCACTTCCCGGCTCTCGGTGTCTTTGACGGCGCCAAAAGGCAACCCGTAAGCGACGTTCCGGGCCAGAGGTGCCCCAACAGGCGCGAACGTAGCGCTGACCTGCCCCCATCCTATTGCAGCGACGGTAGCGCAGCGCTGTACAAGCCCGAAGCGGTGGCGATGAGAACACGGCTGCGAGTTGCATCAACGGTGAAAGCCGTCATCTCCCCGAGGTGATCTTCGCCGTCCAAGGAGGCGCGGTACTGCCGCACGAACTGCCCCTCCAGGGTGAACTCCACGATCCGGCCCTCCGAGGAATCGGCTACGAACACAGACGAAGAATCCGGAGAAGCACTGATGCCCAGCGGCTCCTCTAGCGGAGGATACAGCCCTTTCTCTGGGAAGGCCTGGGCTTCTCCGCCGGCGAACTTCATGATGGACCCATCCGCGAGAAGCAGATAGATGAACCCATCGATGGACATGTCAATCACCTCAGGCCATGGGACATCTGCTGCCGCCCGCAGGTAGTCCACGGGGTCATGCTGATAGTCGTCGCCATCGGGCACGTACTTGATGATGTTCTCGTGGCCCGGATCCAGCACGTAGAGGTTGCCCGAGTACGTTCCCAGCGCCTGGGGGTTCTCCCACGGCAAGAGCTGAGAGACAGCCACAGTCATCAACGAGCCATCCGTGCCCAATTCCAGCACAGAACCTTCCGTGGTGAGGATGAGCAAGGCCGGAGTAAGTCGACCGTTGGCGGCTTCCACCCATTCGAAGTCCGCGATCTGGTCGGCCGACAACTCGCCCTGTTGCCCAGGAAGCTCCCACCTTAACGGCTCCTGGTCCGCCACCAGCCGCCCCGTATCGTCCAAGGCGTACTGGTACACGAACGTGCCAGACTCGTCGACCACGTAAGCGGCGTCGTCGTGGACCACTATGTGCTGTGCACTCTGTTCAGCGGTAGACCAGACTACCTCCTGCGTTAATGGCAGCCGCACCACGCCGGTCAGCCCATCCCAGTGTAGCGCCACCTCGCGGCTCAGCTCGTCCAGTGAGGGGCTTTCGACCTGCCCTTCAGCCGGTTGGTCGAGCAGGCCCTGCGCCTCAGCCAACAGCGCCATCCTGGCCTCTGTGTCTTCCTCTGCGTCAGCCTGGGTGAGTAGTTCTTCCACCTCAGCCGCCAGTTCCTCCACTTCAGCCTTTGCTAGGCGAGCCTTGATGCTCAACACGGAGGTGCCGACGAGGATGGCGGCGCCGAGCAACAAAACCGCGCCTATCAACGCACGCGTACGACGAGACGGATGGAAGACCAGGACCTTGGCCCTGACCATAGGTCTAGCAGACGCAGCGTAGGTCCTGCTCGCTCCCGGTCGCTCGGGAAGGATGCCCACCACCAAACCCTTGATGCCGGCTCCCACGGCCAGGATGGCCAGGCCGATGCCATGGATCACCCGTTCGAGGATCCGATATCGCCTCATCCAGCCCCAGCCCCGCCTAACCGTCGCTGCCGCCGATCGAAGGAGCCCCAGACCTCCTGCTACCAGGCCCATCAGCACCGACAGCAGCACCGTCCCGCCCATCCGGGCGGCCTCCACTCCCCTCTCGACGGCCTGGCCCCGTGGCACCCCGCCTCTCGCTCTCGAGGAGTCCCCTCTGAGATAAGAATCCACGGTACTCCTGCGGGCGGACGGCTGTCTTGCCATCGGCGCATCCACGTCCTGGATGTCCAAGTCAGGGTAACCTTCCCAGTCCATGGGTGGTACTACCCTGCCCTGCTCTTCCTTCCTCTCCCGTGTCTGCCCCCACGCGCGGGCGAACACCCGCGCGGCAGAGACCCTGCTCTCGCTGACCCTCTTCGGCGCGGACGTAGGACCGCTCATCGCCCACGTATTCGGCGCCCCCAGCCGGAGCAGCAGGGCTGAGCCCTTCATCTCCGCTCCCAGCAAGTCCCCAAGTTGCCTGGCCGCCGCCTGGACACCACAACTGTCGAGCAGTCCAGCCAGTTCGTAGACCCGCTGCTCGACGAACTCGGCACCGTCCCCGGTTACGATCACGAGCAGGTCACCAGGGGCGATCTGCCGGTACGAGAACTTGGGGTCAGCCAGGGTGGCACTGTGGCCTAGGGCATGTCCGTTCTGTTTCCACGTCTCCTCGCCGCCCCTACTCGAGCGCGAGATGTGATTCACATGACCTCGCACTCTGCCCTGGCTCAAGACGAAGACGCTGTGCGGACCCACGCCGCAGGCGTAGGCGTCAGTGCCCCGGATCGCGGCGCAGCCCAGCGCGGCAAACAGCGCCTGTCGCTGTCCACGCACCCGGTTCCTCAGGTACATGTACCGGTTGGCGTTTCTTACTGCCTGACGGAGCCGGTTCGTGACTCCGCCCGGCGACCGCCGGTAGGTTTCCTCCGCCACACCCTCGATCCGGTCACGGATACGCTCCACTGCTGGGCCTTCAGTGACCACGTGAGAGACCGCATAGAGGGTACCCCAGTTGCCGCCCTCAGACTCCGAGGCGACGCCAGAATCTGGCAGCTCGCTCACGGCGAGCCTGCCCCCCACTATCTGAAGTCTTGCGGCTTGCACCTCCAGTTGCTCATTCATCGTCCGCCTCCTGACCGCCTGCACGTAGATCCATTCACTGTCCGCGGCTTTATCTCCAATGCAGATCACACAATCTGTTTGTCGTTGGTGAGAATGGTGTGATACAATTGCGTTAAGAACGCCTCACTGGACAGGGTCAACATGGTGAAGAAGATCCTCCTGCCCACTATCCTTTGTCTGGCCGCGGTCCTCCTCTTGCTGGCTGTCCACCCCGGGCTGGCACAGCAAGACACGGCCACGTATTTCCCCGAGAGTGGGCGCTACGTAGACGAGCCATTCCTGACCCTCTTCCAGGACACAGGTGGGCTTCAGGTCTGGGGTCCCCCGATCACTGATGCTTTCGAAGACAAGGGTCGGCTCGTCCAGTATTTCCAGCGTGGCCGCATCGAATGCGCCACCGGGGACCAGGTTTCCGGCGAACCCAGCTTCAGCCCGTTGGGTCAACTGCTGGGACGGCAAACGCCCCGGGTCGCTTCGGTTCCCGAGCCCATGATCCAAGACGAGTTGTGCCGCTACTTCCCTGAGACTGGACACAACGTCTGTTTCAGTTTCCTCACCTACTACCTGGCCCAAGGTGGTCCCGAGATCCTGGGGCTTCCGATTAGCGAGCTCATCGTCGAAGAAGGTGTGATCTCCCAGTACTTCAGCCGAGCTCGCATAGAATGGCACGAAGACGCTCCAGTCGACGAAGCTATGGCTCTCGGAGCACTTGGCTACGAACACTTCCTCGCGCGCGGACTGGACCTCTCCCTGCTCACCGAGATAGAGCCCTCGGAGGTGACCACCGCCTCGACTCCCCTCATCTCCGTGGGAGGCTACGTGAGGGTGGTGAATACCGAGAGCACTGGGCTTCGCATGAGGGACAACGCAGGCCTCACCTACCAGACCATCGAGATGCTCGAGGATGGCGACCAGTTGCTCGTCGTGGGTGGCCCCGAGAACGCCGATGGCTTCGTATGGTGGCAACTCGAAAGCGACGGAGTGGTCGGCTGGTGCGCCAGCGAGTGGCTCAAGCCCGTCACAGAGCCCGATACGCCGTAGCGGTTGTTCTGTCAAGTTCAACGAACTGGTCCCCATCCGTTTCACAGTCCTCTATTCAGGCATCACGAAATCGCGTCCCAAGGTGATCACGATATCCGTGTCCCCTTCAACGCTGGGCTCGAGCATCACGAACTCCGGTGCCACTCGCAGCAGCCCCGCGATGAGGACTGCTGTCTCAGCCATGTCTCGACGGCTGGCAATGAATGTGCCCTCAGATTCGATCTGGACTCCGTCGTCCGCCGCCCCCGCGTCGTAACCACGACGCTGAAGCAGATCGGCCACCTCCGTAGCCAGCCCAGGCCTCGCCACATCGGCACGCACCAGAACCTGAGCATCGAGCGTACCGATCTCAAACGACTCGACAGCCGCGGGAGCATCGTCGAACAGCTCACCCACCAGTGCCTGGATCTGATCCACCCTGGGGAGCAACACCTGAGCGCCGTCGGGTGCCACGTAGGGGATGGTCAGCGACTCGTCGATCACACTCAGTTCCACGTCCTCCAGCTTGACCTGTGACCCCAGATTGGCGAGGGCAAGCAGCCGTTCAGTCGGCAAGTCGGTAGAGAAAGCCCTGCCCAACAAGGGTATCAGTTCCGGTAGAGAGAAGATAATGTCCAGTCTCAGAGCCTTCTCGCGCACCGCCAGGAGCACTTGCTGTTGCCTGCGCATTCTCGAGAAATCGCTGCTCTGATGCCGCGCCCTGACGTACTGGAGTGCCGTCTCCCCGTCCATCTGTTGTTTGCCTGCGGGGATGTAGATCCTCGTATACCCATAGCTATCGTCCGGGTACTGATCGTCTCTGATCTCTTCCGGCACATCCACGGTTATGCCTCCCAGGATGTCTATGATCTGCTTGAAGCACTCGAAGTCGAGCGTGCCATAGTAGTCCATGTTGATGCCGAAGTTGAGCTCTATGGTACGCTTCATCAGGCCGGGTCCACCGCCCTCAGCGCCGTCGAACTCACCGTAGAAGTAGGCGCTGTTGATACGGTTCTCGCCGTGCCCTGGTATCTCCACCCACAGGTCTCGTGGGATGGACAGCAGACCCACCTTCCGGGTCTCCGGGTTCACACTGGCGATCATGATCACGTCAGCTCTTCCGGGAAGGGCCGAGCCCTCACGCTGGTCCAAACCCATGAGCAGTACATTGAATCGCTCCGTGCCCAGCCACGACGGAAGGGATGCCTGTACGGGGACTGGTGTCTCCACCGGTGCAGCTGCTGGCGAAGGTCTATCGCTCACCAGCGACCACTTGATGGACGTGAACACAGACCCAGCCCCGTGTGTCAGACGGTACCCCGTTTGAAAGCCAGTGATGAGAAAGGCAACCGCCACTATCGTGCTCACGATGCGATCGACTCGCGCAAGCAGGGACGTGCGGCCCTTGACAGGCTGCCCAATCACTCTTCGCTCCTTCCAGCCCACGTTCGGCTAGCTGCTTGACGAAGCCAAGCTAGCCCGGCGCCATCACTGCTGCGCCCTGAGATGTCTCACCGCTCGAGCACCGCCAAACAGGCACGCCAGCATCAACCCAAGTGAGGCCGTCCCCAAAGCTCCGAACCCGGTCTCAGGCATCTCTGACGGCTCCGGACTGGGGCTGCTGAGCCCCGGACCGTCGTTGGACGGTTCTGCCGGAGTTTCCGTGCTCGCTGCCGCCACGACCAGAGTCGCGGTGGGTGCCGGGACCGTCGGGGGACTCGGCGTGGCGCTCGGCAAAGGCGAGTTCGTCGGCGTGCTAGACGCCACAGGCTGCCTCGTCGGCGTTGCCACTTGTTCTGGCGCAGTGGCGACCTCGGTAGGCTGCAACACGAGCCTGTAAAGCACCAATCCTCCGATGCCCAGCAAGCCCAGTAGCAGGGATCCGCTGAGCACAAGAGCTACCACCATGAACAACTTGCTGCTTCTCGTCCCTGTCCCATCTTCCATCTCGCCTCTCAACCTCCTCTCACGTCGTACACTGCCAACCAATCGGGCCCAAGAGAGGGTTGTGCCTGGTCAAGACACGCCCGATGCTATTGGGTCTCCACACTGAACACCCCTTCGTAGCGACTCAGACCTCTGAAGAGATCCTCCACCTTCGCGAGCTCCATCCAATCGGTTACCAACCTGCTCTCGTTCCCTACAACCTCGCTCCCTTCGTCTCCCGAGCTGTTCTTGGTGAAGGTAACGATCACCAGTTCGTGATTCACTTCCACGTCGAAGGTCTGCTCCAGGAAACGCAGCGTATAGATGGTGTCGGCCCACACGGGCACCTCGAAGCCCCCAGCGCCGTACTCGCTCTTCGACCCACTCGTCACGCGCACGGAGTTGCCCCACGGATCTGTCACCGTTAGACCCACACCCTGCTCCGACAGGCTGCCCGCGATAGCTCGCACTCCGTCGGATCTGGGCTGGCGCTGTACGGTCATACTCCATGCCGAAGTCGGAGTCTCGACGCTTGGCTCAGTCGACTCAGTCGATGGCTCTGACTCGGTGGACTCCTCCGGGACTGGTTCAGAAGGCGTCGCGGGAGTGGAAGGCTGAGTAGTCGCCCCCTCTCGGACAAACCTGGGCATGGCCGTCACGGCAGCGACGGTTTGTTGCCTGGTGCCCTCGGGGCCATCGTACCAAGCAGCAGGCTCGTCGCTACCCGACAATACCCATGGACAAACCGCAAATAGGTACTCCGGCAACGCGTTGCCATCGGGGAGCACACCATCCCGGAACCAGGCGAACATAGCCATGTGATGTGCCTGGTGCAGGAAGTCGCTCACTTTGGGGTACCGGCGATCTGTGAGGTCCCCGTACTCCCATCCACCCTCGCCGCAGATGATGGGCGGGACGAAGCCCAACTGCTCCTCGAATACCCTGGCGTAGGCGAGGAAACCCAGCACGCAATCGTAGTCGTCGTACACGGTCTGTCCTGGATTCTTGCCCTCCTCACGCCACCGGTTCACCTGGTCCACCGTGCCGGCGAACTCCCAGTCCGGGTGCTGCACCGGCAGCGCCTTCTGGTTGGGATCATCGTAGGGATAGCGGGCAGGACGGTTGAGCCCGTAGTTGTGGCAGCAGAACCAGGAGCGGCGGAAGAGATGCTCTAGCCCTTGCACCTTCGCTGCGGACAGAACCGTGTTCAGATCCTCGATGGAGTTGACCTGCAATCCAGGACAACCATCGACGTCCACGACTTCGCGTGCTCGGGCCAGCCAGCGGGCGGCGAACGCATTCATGTTCACTCTGCCACTCTTCCACTCCTCGGGCTGCTCAGGAGCGTTGTACACCTGCACGTAGGCCGGGATATCCACCTGTTGGAGCAGGCGTGCGTCACGGGCAAAGTCGTGCTCCTCATCGACCAGACAACGTGGCCGCACCACCGGCATGATGCCATTCTCCCAGTAGGCCTGCGCTGCACTCTTCAGCTCTGAGATGTCTCCTGGCACCAGGAGCACCCACTTGAGATTCAGAGCAATCGCTCGCTTGACGTCGGCACGCACCGCCGCGTCCGAGCAGTCTAGCCCGGCGTGGATTCCGAGACCATTGTCGTCCGGCGGGCACGGCCAGTCTGCATAGCCACTGCCCAACTCAGGCCAAACGTCTGCCGGCATTCGATCCGCGCCTATGACCTGTATGTCTGTGTAGTAGTGGCTCAGGATGTCGACGTACGTAGCTCCCTCTTCAGCCATCGCTATGGCGCCTTGCTGGCACATGCCAACCCCGTGCCCGCTCAACGAAGAATAGGGCTTGATGCAGCTCACGCTCCTACAATACGGCAGAGTCTGCACCCACACGTCTTCGCTGTTGCGGGTATGGCCGTCACAGTGAGCGAAGTAGAACGCCTGGATCACAGCATCATCGTGGAGGGCCACAACGTCCCCCGTCTCTTGCACCGCGTCGTCCGTGCTGGAATACGTGTCCGCCGACCAGGCCTGGCAGTGACCCTCCGTGCAGACGTCGGCGCCCTTCGTGCTGTGCCTGGGATGAGCGACCGCGTAGGCCGCGTAGCAGCGAGCTGCTACGGCCTGTGCCTTCAGAGCCTCTTCCGGCGCATCGTGGTCCATCGCGCTGGCGACCACGCCTCGCAGATACTCCTCGAGGCGCATGACCTTCACGCTGCCATCGGACTTCAGGACTCGGATGTCATTGGGCACATCGACACGAAGAGGTCGCTTCAGCTTGGGCAAGGCCTTCAAGCGTGCCACCGTCTGGGGAAGGCGTGCCTCACCGTTGGGTCTGTACCAGCTATGGCGGACGAAGGCGTTGTCATCCTCGGCTGCCAGGATCCAAAACGCGTTGTTGAAGAAGTAGTATGGCAACTCGCCCTTCATCGTCATCTCGCACATCGCGGCGTGTCGCTCGGCGTGGAGTGGTTGGTTGATCGCGGGAGATCCGGGATGATCGTTGTCCCCCAAGCGCACTCCGTTCTCGCATCCTATGAGGGGAAGGCGTCGCCCGGTGCGCTGTTGCACGATCTCATCGTACCACTCGAACAGATAGAAACCAGTTTGGTCCTCGCACCCCGTCGGGCGCTGAAACGGCTTGGAGCAGGTCCACCGCAAACTCCCGCCCTTCCCGTAGGTGAGCGGCTTGTTGAAGGCGTAGTTGTGGATGCCTATGGCCATCTTATCGTAGAGATACTTCTTGCCCTTCTGGTTGAGAACGGCGAGAGCCTCCTTCAGGAAAGAGGTGTCCCAGTAGTCCCCCGCGGGCGCCAAGGGTGTGAACACCGGGATGATCCCCTCTACCGAGTACATCGTTTCCAGACACGGGATCAGATAATCCATGAACCGTGCAGGCAGCCCGTTGGAGTTCCACTCTGCCCACTCGATCTTGAGGTTCGGCTCGTTGAACACGTGCACGTAATGCACGCCAAGAGACGCATAGTGCTTGCATACCTCACGGAGGCCGGCTTGATCGATGAAACTGACGTAACCGGTATAGATGCGGATGATGGGCTCGATGTTCCGTTCGATGAGCCCCCGCAGGAACCAGTCGGGGATCTTCTTCAGTCCATCGGACAACACCAGCAGCCAGCTAGCCCCCATGGCCTTCAGCTCGGGCACGAAGGTGTCGAAGTAGCGTTGCTCGTAGTGGTAGTAGTCCGGGAACCAATGGAACCCTACGCCCGTGTCATTCTTGGGTCTGGGATAGTCTAGCAGGTTCACTATCACCCTCCTGTATGGTCTTGCTCTCGCTGCACCGTTGCCTACGGGAGCAACAATTCCTGTCCCAGGGTCAGGGTTCCCTCGGGATCCAGATCGTTCACTGTCACAATCTCGTCCACCGTCGTGCCGTACGCCTCGGCGATGTCCCACAGGGTATCCCCGTCCGCGACGATGTACGTGCGCCCGGCCGTCGGCTCTTCCTCCGCTCCGGATGGAGTCTCTATCGGTGCAAGCTGGTCAACACCCCCCTCGTCGTCGAAAGGGATGATCAACTCCTGTCCAGGCTGTAGCCGATCGGGGTCCAGCGACTCGTTGGCGGCCTCCAGTGCCTCCAGTGTCACGCCGTACTGCTCGGCAATGTCCCACAGGGTCTCCCCGGACTGCACGATGTGATACACGGCCGGCTCAGGCGTCGGCGTGGCCTGTGGAGACGGCGTCGGAGATGGCACCTCCAATACTACGTCCGCCTCTGCGGTGGCCGTGGGCGTCGCCACTGACCTCTCCCTGGTACACCCACTGAGTGCCAAGACCCCGACCACGCACGTCACGATGGGCCACAGACAACGAATCCGTTCCACCAGCTACCTCCTCCTGCCTCTACTTGGGAGCTGCCTTGATGGCATCATACGCCGCTCTCGTGGTTCCGTCGGGATTGGTGATGGCCCACCAGTACTGTTCGTCGTCCTGTGTCCAGTTGGCGTCAGAGATGTACAGCACGCTCATCACCCCCATCCAAGGCGACCAATGATCCCGCGCCCACTCGTAGGCACGCACGATGTAGTCGGCCTTGGTCTGCTCCGATACCGCATGCCACTTGTAGGGCGAATCCGCCCTTGGATCGCTGGTCCAGCCAAACTCGAGCACTGCCATCTGCTTACCCGAGTCGCCGTTGTCCACCATCACCTGCCGCAGATCCTCGACTCGCCGGAAGCAGAAGAAGCGCCTGCCTCCCAGGTCCTTGTTGTTCGCCACCTCTTCGGGACTGGTCTCTGGCGCCGCCTTGTACCCCGGTGCGTGAACGCCCAGCACATCGAAGTAGTTCTTGGCACCGGCTGCGTACATCTCCCTGAGGTACTGCACATCGGGGAGAGCGTCAGGTAGCCCCGTGCCCGTTGGCGCCAGGCCGGCAGTCATAACCACGGCGTTGGGATCTGCCTCTTTGATCCTGCCGTAAGCGACTCGCAGCAGAGCGACGTACTCCGCCGCGTTGGGGGGCTTATTGCCCCATTCGCGGGCCAGGTTCGGCTCATTCCAGATCTCGTAAGCCTGTATCCGGCCCTTGTACCGGCTCGCCAAAGCGTACACGAAGTCGCCGTAGTCGCTGTAGTTGTCGGGAGGACCGTTATCCGCCCCATCTGCCCTGGCCCACGACGGCTGGAAGTCCAAACGGGCGATGATCTTCAAACCGCGGTCGTTCAGAGTCTGCACAACGGCATCCGCCACGCTCCAGTCAAAGATCCCCTTGCCAGCACCTTCGATGCTCCTCCATGGGAAGATCTCCTTGACCCAGGTGAAGCCGGCGTCCTTGACCAGTTGGGCATCTCGAGCACGGTTCTCCCCGCCCCACCAGAGGAACGTGTGCACAGCATACTCCGGCGTACTCATTCGGGTCACCGTCCCCGGTTGAGTGGTAGGCGTCGCGTTGGCCTTGGGAGTTGGAGTGGGGGCGGCCGAAGAGGGCGTCGGCGTGGCCGAGCCGCTCTTGGAGCACCCTGGTATCGTCAGCCTCTGTCCTACCCAGATGAAGGACGGGTTGGCCAGATTGTTGGCGATGGCGATGGCCCATGAGGTGGTGCCGTACTTCACCGCGATCGCCGACAAGTAGTCGCCGCTCTTGACCACGTAGACGCAGGATTCGGTGGTCTCGGTGGACGCCGCCTGACCCGTGATCTTCAACACCTGCCCCACGTAGATCAGGTTGGGATTGACGATCCCATTCAGGGACACGATGCTGTTGACAGTCGTGCCAAAGCGGTATGCCACCCCAGAGAGCGTGTCCCCCGCCTGCACAGTATACGAGGTCGTTCCGCCAGTCGTGGTAGTCGTAGAGGAGACCCCCGGGATGGTCAGACTCTGCCCCGCATAGATGTAGTTGGGGTTCGATATTCCGTTAGCCGCAGCGATGGCCGAAGTGGTTACTCCGTAGCGCGCCGCTATCAGGCTAAGGTTCTCCCCCCACTGTACGACGTGTATCGTGGCTCCCGTGCCCTGTCTCTCCGATCCCGGGGCTGCCCACACCGGAGTGCTCGAGGACACCAGAAGCGCAACCAGAGAGAGCATCACCATTGCATGGTACACTCTACCGTTCATTGCCCTGCCTCCTTCACGCCAGCATATCGCTGGTCACACCTACGGCGATGATCGGGCGTCGCCGCAACGCCCGGCTGTAAGCCTCAGAAACCACGTCCATAGATGGACCCTATGACCCATCCGGCCACGTAGGCGAGGACAATCACGAGAAGCAACACGCGCACCTGGAGTAGACTCCCCGTGACCAATGCCATAGCTCGCCAGAAGATCAACCGAACCATTAGAAACCTCCGCAACCCACCGGTGGGTCGCTAGCACGTCACACACTTACCTATACACTGTCCTCTGGAAAGTGAGAACGAAGCCGGTATGGATGGTCCAATCGGGGTGCTCTGGTGTTCCCAGGCCCAGCCCGGCCACCATGTCGCTGGGTAGCCCTTCGACGTACACGTTGTAGGAGCACACCGTGTTGAACATTGGATACTTGACCGGGTAGTCCCAAGGGTAGCAGCAGCTCTGATACTCGCTGACTACACTCTGATGTCCCCCGTTGTCGACGCCGACGCTCACTCCGTAGACACGTTCGCCCGCCTCATCCAAGAGGTCAACGTAGATCTGGATGTCCTTTCGGCTCTCCTCCTCGCTGAGCCATCTGGCCCTGACCAGACGCCAGTAGCGATCCCCGGACCGCAGTTGCGTTCCTCTCTCCGCCACCGTCACCAGACGTACGCAAGGCAACTGGTCCAGCCGCGAATCCCATTCCCGAGGGGGAACGTTATTCTGCGGCACATTGGTTGCCGTAGCCGTCCTGGCTGGCGTCGCCGTCGGGTTGCTGGCAGTCTCCACACTCCCGCCGTACTGGAAGATGATGTTGCTGAACTGTCCAGCGGTGTCGCAGTCGCTGTAGGCGATCTCTACCGTGTTTGACTGCGAGACCGGATTCGCCTGGCTCTCGACGACGTCGATGAGGAAGGTGAATGGCGAGTGGTAGTTCTCAGCGGCCAATGGAGCGAAGCTCCACTCGCCTGGGTCTTGCCCTTCCCCACTCATCCTGTACACAACGTTGCCAGCGAACCGGAGCCGTACAGTCTTGCCATTGACCGCTTCGCCGCCCACACCAATGATCTTCCCCTTGAAGTAGACCGTTCCGCAGTTTGGTGCCCGCTGCATGCTCCCCTGAACGTAAGAGAAGGCATACGATGTCGCTGGCGTCGCGGCGGGCTGAGTCGGCGTTGCAGTAGCGGGCTTTGTAGTGGGTGTGCTGGTCTGCTGCGTCGCAGCCGGCTTGGTCGTCGGTGTGGCAGTGGGTGTGCTGCTCGCAGGGGCGTCTACGCCCGGTATGATCAGCGTCTGACCGACGTAGATCAGCGACGCATTGGCGATGTTGTTGGCCACAACGATGTCCCACATGTTCACTCCGAATCGTACCGCTATCCCGATCAGGGTGTCTCCCGACTGCACGGTGTACATCGTGCTGCCACCGCTCTGAGATGGAGTCGGGTCTTCCTCTCCTGTCTCTGTCCCCTGTGGAATAGCCAGTCTCTGCCCCACCAAGATGAAGTTGGGATTGCTGAGACCATTCATCTGAACAAGCTGGTTGACCGTCGTTCCATGCCTAGCCGCTATGCTCGACAGGGTGTCCCCGCTCTGCACCACATAGATACCCGAATCGTTGGTTGGCACCGAGCTGGTCCGAGGGATGGAAAGCCGTTGGCCTACGTAGATGAGATTCGGGTTGGACATCCCGTTGGCCTCCGCGATGGCCGACACAGTGGTCCCGTACCGCTGGGCTATGCTGTTCAAAGTGTCGCCCCATCCCACCACGTACGTATCAGCATCGGAGGTCACCAGGGCCCCGAACACCGGGCTGGCTCCACAGAGGCCGGCGCAGGCGAGAGTCAGCACCAGCAGCCCGGTCAATACCCGCCGGCGTGATGTACACACTAGCTCGGCTCGATCATGCAGGTTTGGCATCTCTATCCCTCTTGGTGAGTGTTACCTGGAGACTGAGACCTTCAGCACCTTGCCACTCTCGTCGGTGGTAAGATGAACGATTTGCTGGGACTTCACTCCGTTGGCTGAGCGCAGAGCCTTCCGGTAGGTGAAACGGTACCGCGTCTCTCCGCCGTGTTTGGCCAAGGTGACCTTTGGCTTCGCACCGGCCATTTCGGGAAACTCTTCTGCGATATGCTTTGCCACGCTATTCTTGCACTGTTTGGTCGGACCGCTCATCCTACTTCCTCCCCCATCCTGGCCAACTTGCGACGTCGCAAGAAGGTGGGAACGTCCAAATCACAGAGGTCCATGCTCCGTTCGGACCTGTCGAGATGCAGTCGCGCCGCCTCTCCCGCCCGCATCCTTCGTGGGGTGGTACGGCAAACCAAGCTGCCACTGACCTCGCGATCCGACACCGCCATCGCTGACTGCCCATTCATTCCCACAGCGATGAGCATGACCTGGCACCGGTCTCCCATGTTCGGGTCGACGGTAGCCCCGAAGAAGATGTCTGCGTCAGGACTGGCCATCTCGGCCACCGTGCTCACTGCCCGCTGCACCTCGTCCAGCGATAGATTGTTGTCGCCCGTGACGTTGACGAGGATTCTCGACGCCCCAGCGATAGTGGACAACTGGGTAAGCGGGCTGGCGATGGCCAGCTCCGCGGCCTCGAGGGCACGATCCTCACCTCGAGCTTGACCGATGGACATCAGCGCCGGGCCGCCATTGCGCAACATGGTCCTCACGTGCATCAGATTCAGGTTGATCACACCCGTGCTGGTGATCAGTTCAGCTACCCCCTGTATCCCCTGCCTCAGCACTTCGTCTGCTATGCGAAAGGAGATGTCGAGGGAGGTCCCCTCGTCGATGAAATCGAGCAGACGGTCGTTGGAGATGGCAACGATAGTATCCGCACTGGCCGACAGGGCGTCCAGACCTTCCTCAGCCGTCTCGCGCCGCCTGTGCCCTTCGAAGCTGAAGGGGATGGTCGCCACCGCGATGCTCAAGGCACCTTCTTCCCGCGCTAGCTCTGCGATCACGGGTCCGGCGCCAGTCCCGGTGCCACCGCCGAGGCCCAGAGCCACGAAGACGATTTCAGCCCCCCTGAGCGCCTGGCGAACCTCCTCCGAGCTCTCCCTGGCCGCTTTGGCCCCCACGGATGGGTCCCCTCCAGCGCCGAGCCCGCTCGTCGTCTCTGCACCGAGCTGGATCTTGCCGGGTGCCTCAGATAGCGCCAGCGCTTGCGCGTCGGTGTTGGCGGCCAGGAATTGCACGCCCGGAATCCCCACGTGGATCATGCGATCGATGGCGTTGCTACCACCGCCCCCAACTCCGATTACTTTGATCAACGGTTGGTATCCAGTTGAAGCCATACCGTCCTCCTGTAACAGGCTTTCGCCTGACTTGCCAGTCCTTGCAGACCCTTGCCCTGAAGCAATCACAGGCGCTCCCGTAGCAGATTCAGCAACTCCTCAAGCCGCTTGATGAACCGCGCCACCAGCTCTCCTGGCCCGGATCGCGAGGGCTCATCCGGCTCTTCGCCGGGGCCAGACCCCGTCTCCACGACGAGCGGCCCCAGCAGGTTGTTGCTCTCGTCCGCCTCGGCTATAAGCCCAACTTCGCCCTCCGTGTTGTAGGCATCGACGTACACATAGAACTGGTGTCGCCCGGTCGACAGAACACCGGAGAAGCTGCTATAACGCTGGTCTGCCTCTTCGAGCGACAAACTGACCGTGCTGCCGCCTGCCAAGGCAGGGACGTACCACAGAGCCCCACCGGTGTCTAGCGCGCCA